>Ga0310691_10000248_pt1 | contig 110181 bp, 97 predicted proteins | sample 176DNAGHGlowgp2_FD_203887 | JGI IMG/M metagenome (GOLD analysis project Ga0310691, IMG submission 203887) | Sheep rumen microbial communities from Palmerston North, Manawatu-Wanganui, New Zealand - 1766 DNA GHGlow gp2 (v2) (version 2) | ecosystem: Host-associated > Mammals > Digestive system >... | reverse complement strand
TGTGGGACAGATGTTCCAGTACATTCAGGAATACACAGGATTGGTGAGTCCGGGCATCCTCGCGCTCTTCTTGTTAGGACTTTTCTGGAAGAAGACCACCAACAAAGGCGCCATTACGGGCGTGGTGCTATCCATCCCCATCGCATTGGCACTCAAGTTCTTGCCTATAGACATGCCCTTCATCGACCAGATGTTCTACACCTGTCTGCTCACGATGGCCATCATCGTGATGGTGAGTTTATGCACCTGCGAAAACGAAGACGATGTTAAGGGTATTGCTTTGACATCCAGCATGTTCCAAACTAAGCGCGATTTCCACATCGCGGCATACGCAATATTAATTTTGTTAGTGGTGATTTACGCGGTATTCTGGTAGTTTTTGTAATTTTGTCGCACTATGAAAGGACGTAACGACAAGCCGCACATCGGCATTTTCGGGCGTAGGAACAACGGCAAGAGTTCCCTTATCAACGCCATCACGGGACAGGAGGTCGCCATCGTGGATGCCACGGCCGGCACCACCACTGACCCCGTGCGCAAATCCATCGAGATTTTCGGCATCGGACCGTGCATCATCATCGACACCGCCGGCATCGACGACGAAGGCAACGTCGGGGCGAAACGCATCCAAAAGTCGCTGGAAGTATTGAAAACCATCGACTTGGCCATCCTCGTTATCACCGATTACGAGGTGGGCATTCCCGAACGACAGCTGATAGAGCAGTTCCGCCAATTCGAGCTTCCTTACCTCATCGTCAACAACAAATGCGACCTGACCGCTCCTCGAGAGATGAAAGTTGATGATTGCAAAGTGTTGAATGTCAGTACGAAAACACATTCCGGCATAGACGAAATGCTGGAGGAGGTGGTACGTGTCATGCCTGAATCGGCGTATCGTACCCGTTCGCTGCTCGGCGACCTCATCGGCGAGGGCGATGAAGTGCTGTTGGTGACCCCCATCGACACGGAAGCCCCCGAAGGCCGGCTCATCCTCCCGCAAGTGCAGACCATCCGCGACATCCTTGACAATGAAGCGGTTGCTATCGTTTTGAAAGAGGACAAAGTAGCCACCTACCTACAAAACCACCGTGCCCCGAGATTGGTTGTCACCGACAGCCAGGCGTTCCACAAAGTGGAGAAATGCGTGCCGGAAAGCATCCCGTTGACGGGCTTCAGCGTGGTGTTGGCACACCAGAAGGGTGAGTTCGGTGCTTATCTCAAAGGGACCCCGAAGTTGCGCGACCTTCGCGACGGCGACCGCATCCTGATGTTGGAATCCTGCACGCACCTTACCTCCTGCGAGGACATCGGGCGGGTGAAGATCCCGCGTCTTATCCGCAAGTTCACGGGTAAAGAGCTGCAGTTCGATTTTGTGTCGGGTCTCAACCAAATCCCTGACATCCAGCAATATGCGATGGTTATCCAGTGCGGGGGCTGCATGGTCACCCGCAAGCAGTTGAAGGAACGGTTACGCCCCGCCATCGAAGCGGGCATCCCGGTCAGCAACTACGGCATGGTGCTCGCCTACGTCAACGGCATCTTCGACCGGGCGGTGGCACCGTTTGCCGCATTGTAGGGACGCGATTTATCGCGTCCGCAATGCGATTTATCGCGTCCGCAATGCGATTTATCGCGTCCGCAATGCGATTTATCGCGTCCGTGTTTCCATGATTTGCCGCGTTCATATTTATTAGGCGGACGCGATTTGTTTATTAGGCGGACGCGATTTGTTTATTAGGCGGACGCGATTTGTTTATTAGGCGGACGCGATTTGGTTTGATTGGCGGACGCAATTTGTTTGATTGGCGGACGCGATAAATCGCGTCCCTACGGGGGATTAAACGCGATTTAGTGAATATTGAAATTCCCATTTGGCCGGGTTTAGTTCGATATATTTGGCAATTTTGTTCATTTCATCCCTGTTGCGGATAATGCGATCGTGGTAACGGGGTTGCCATTTGAATGGGATATTGTTTTGTCGGGCGAATTGTGTTACCCGAGCCTTCAATCCCCGCACAACCGTCCCCAATGTTGCATTCAGCATCGGATTCTTTTTCCCCGTAATTCCCCCTGTAGGGACGCGATTTATCGCGTCCGCATTATGATTTATCGCGTCCGCATCAGGATTTGTCGCGTCCGCATTTTCCCGATTCCACGTATCCTTATGTATTTCCATAATCAAATGAACATGATCAGGCATGATTACATATATCGGTATTTCAGCGTATGGATAGAAGTCCTGCACTTTCTCAATTTCTGTCTTCAAATATTTTCCCACCTTCGTCAATTCTGTCTGACCGTTACGCACTTCACCAAAATAATGCCTTCGTTCATAGGTGCAAAAGGTGACGAAATATTCCGAACCGCTGTAATTATGCCACTTGGCGCGATAAGATTTACGGTTGGGCAAAGAAGAAGAATTCGATGGTTTGTTTTGTCTTTGGTTAGTTGATGATACATTCTCTTTTTTCATATTTTTGCTTTCAGAATTTTTATATTGTTCTCATTTACAAATGGTTGTGGGTAGATTCCCTTTCCATATTGTTTGTTGGCAATAATAACATTTTTTTAAACACTCTCTATGGTTATATAAATAAAATTTAATTTTTTGTTTATTTGCGGGTATAAGGCACTACCTATACCAAAAAAGGTCGCAGGAAAATTCCCGCGACCTTTTTCATAGCATTCGTGCTTGGATTATGCCAGATCGGCGCGCTCCATAGCGTCTTTGTAGTACTTCTGGTTGATGAAGACATCTTCCTTGTACGGGTTGATGTGACGCTTCTTGGCCTGGGCGATGATGTAGCACAGGGCGACAGCGTTGGTGATGAGAGCCAAGGCGCTGATCACCGTCATCATGGTCGGATTGCCGGCCACAGTTTCCACAGTGGTGCCTACAGCGGCAGCTTCACCGCCGGCAGCAGCGTAAATCTCCGTAATGGTTTCGATGCCGTTGGGATACTGCACGGGAAGCACAGCCCACTTGAAGGCCTGGAAACCGTCTTTGAAGGTCTCTTGGAAGAGCGGGAACACCTGCGCGAACATGCACCAGATAGCCAACGTGTTGGCACGGTTCATGATCCAACCGCCGCGGTTCCAGCAAATAGCTGCGATCGTCGGGGCGAGCAACAACGCGATACCGCAGAACCAGCTGTGCGTGGGCAGACAGTTATAGGTGTAGGCGAAATTCCAGATGTCATAGACCACGATGAAGACCCAGGTCATATCGGCCCAGATCATGTCTTTCTTGTCCTTGGAGGGGAAGACGTTCCACCATGCGGTCATACAGAGGATGTTAAGCAGACCGGCGACGCCGTTCATGACGTTGTGCCAGCCACCATAGAGCCACACGCCCTCGCTGGAGAGCCACCACTTGTTCCAGCCCATAATGGCGGATTCGAAGTCGGAGGCCACGGCGATGAGGATGTTGATGGCGACGATGATGAACGGGAACGGTTTGAACCAGTGTTTGGCGCCGATGCCCCATTTGTATTTGATCATCATGAAACCGATACAGCCGGTGAGCGCGGCGTAGAGCTTGGCGTAGTGGAACCAGCCGTTCATATAGACGTGTGTCTGGTTGTTCACTGCCCAGTCGGCTCCAGCACGTGCTCCGATGGCGATGGCCACGAAATAGACCGTCAGGATGACGGGGATGACGAAAAAGGTGATGATGCCGCCGGCTTTGGTGCGACGGGCGAACTCGTTGAACAGGATGAGACCCACGAGGACGACGAGCAGCATCCCCCATTGGGCCAGGGCGTTAGCCCCATAAACTTGGAAAAACATAACGGTTAAAATTTAGGTTAGTTATTTCATGTTAGTTAGCCTTCGGCTGTTGGTGACTTCGTGTTAATTAGCTTCGCTGTTGATGAGCCTTCGGCTGTTAGTTACTTCGTGTTAGTTATTTCATGTTGATTATTTCATGTTGATTAGCTTCGATGTTGGTAACACGCAGTAATCAACACGCAGTGACTTTGCGGGCTTTGGCAATGCTCCAAACAGCCCATACGGCGGTGAGGACCAGCGACATGGGTACGCCGACGGTGAGCATTTCGCGGAGCATGACAGGGAAACCGCCAGACTCCAGCGCGGTGAAGAAAGGGTACTGCCAGGTGAGCTCGCCGTTGATGACGTGATCGACGATGAGCATCACGGTGCCGCCCCAGAGCATCTTCTCTAACGCCGGGATGTTTCGCGTGAGTGCGTGTTCTGAACTTTCAATCGCTTTCGCGTTGGCTTTTCTGTAGGCGCTTGTGGCGATGGCCTGCGCCATGGGGATGATAAAACAGGACATATTGGTTGTTTTTGTTTGTTACTTCGTGTTAGTTAGCCTGCGGCTGTTGATTACTTCGTGTTGGTTATTTCATGTTAGTTAGCTTCGCTGTTAGTTGTTTGGGTTGGTGATGGGGAAGCAGTGGTAGGTGAAGGCCATGTTGCTGAGAAATTCATTCATTAGCAGGTCCTCGGAGAAGGTGGTTCCGAAGAGATGGGGGTTCTCAAGCATGTACTCCCGCATCAATTCGTTGTTCACGATCAGGTAGGCGTTGTCGGAGTAGTCGAAGTTCCGCCAATCGGGGTCGATTTTCCGGCCGTTGACGATGATTTCCTCGGGTGCGTCGGAATAGACCAGTCCTTGACCGGCGATTTCCATACAGAGGCGCATGGTGGGTACAGCGGCAGAGACATAGTACAAGGGACGCATCTCTCGAAATCGATTGACATTTATCCAATCACTGTAGTCGTCGTATCTGCATGCCTGAGGCTGAATGACGGGTTCAATGACGTAACAACCTCTCACCATTCTTCCTAACCTGCTGTAAACCATGCTGTTTTCTGGCAAGTTGTTTGATGGATTGGGATTTCGGTACACCAGAGTCATTTTATCGCGATCAAAGCTGGAAATGGGCACCGCCGTATCACCTTCGTTCACAATCTCCGCCTGAATACGAAGATATACATGTCCACGATCGTAGGAAGGGATAAGGACTTCACCCAACCGCATTTTCTCGGGTTCCCAAATTTTGTCCGTAACATTGCTGATTTCCAATGACTTGAACTTAATGGAAACCTGTGCCGCGCAAGGCAGGGTTGCGAAGCAGCATACGACGGCAATGGCTGATATGAGAATTCGTTTATACATTGTTTCAACTTTTAGATTGCAAAATTACATATTTTCCGACCACCCCCCACAACTACTAACTGCTAACTACTAACTCCCGAATCTCCACTTCGTTCCCTCGCAAGAGCCACGTATTCTCGCTGTGGCAGTGGGGACAGGTCTTTCCGTGTTTCACCGTCTCGTACTCCCGCTTGCAGTCGTCGCACCAGGTGACGGCGTGGATAATGTTGCACTTCAGCTCACAACCCTTCAGCAGCTCCTCTTTGTCGGCGGCCCAGCGCCAGCAGTCGGTGAGCAGGTGCGGCACCACTGTGGAGACCTCGCCGATGTCCATGACCACTGTGGAGACCCGCTCCACGTGGTTCTCCTCCGCCACCTTCTTGACGTCCCGGATGATGTAAAAGACGATACCCAATTCGTGCATATTTACTTCGTGTTTGTGAGCCAGCGGCTGTTGATGAGCCTTCGGCTGTTGGTTACTTCGTGTTAGTTATTTCATGTTGGTTAGCCTTCGGCTGTTGGTTAGCTTCGCTGTTGGTAACACGCAGTAATCAACACGTAGTAATCAACACGCAGTCACCAATATTTACTTCTTAAAGACGATCTTCGCGGCGCGTTTCAACATGTAGGGCAGGATACCGCTGAACTTGTCCTCGGAGGTGCGCATGATGCTGGCGTCGGGGTTGTCGCGGAAGAGGTGGATGGCATCGAAAGCGCATTTGGTAGTGCAAATGCCGCAGCCGATGCAGCGGTTTTCGTCCACCACGGACGCACCACAGCTCAGACAGCGGGATGTCTCGGTGCGCACCTGCTCTTCCGTAAGCGTGAGCGTGTATTCCTTGAACTTGTCGGTCTGCTCGGACACCCCTTCCACCTGGCGGGAGGAGTTGTCGTAGCTTTCCACCACGATGTCGTCCTTGTCGAGCTCGATGAAGTCGCGGCGGTTGCGCCCGATGGTGAGGTGACCGTGCTGCACGTAGCGGTGCAACGATTCGGCACCCTCCTTGCCGGCGGAGATGGCGTCGATGGCGAACTTCGGACCGGTGAAGCAGTCACCGCCCACGAAGATGTCCTCTTCGGCGGTCTGGTAGGTCAGCTTGTCGGCCACGGGATAGACGCCGCGCACGAACTCCACTTTCGTGTCCTTGAGCAGATCCTTGAGGATGACCGTCTGACCGATGGCGAAGATGACCAAGTCGGCATCTAACGTAATCGTCTCGTTCTCATCATATTGCGGGGAGAAGCGGTGGTCTTTGTCATACACGGAGGTGCATTTCTTGAAGACGATGCCGGTGACCTTGTCGGTGCCGAGCACCTCTTTCGGCCCCCAGCCGAGGTTGATGACCACGCCGTCCTCGCGGGCCTCGCGGCGCTCCTCCAAGGAAGCAGGCATGATGTCTTCGGTCTCCAACGAGAGCATGGTGACGGACTCGGCACCGCCGCGCTTGGCGACCCGCGCCGCATCGATGGCCACGTTGCCGCCACCGACCACGACGACCTTGCCGCTGACCTTCGTGCCGCAATTGCAGTTGTGCAGGAAATTAATGGCCGTGGTGGTGCCGGGCAGATTCTCGCCGGAGATGCCGGGCAGTTTGCCGCCTTGACAGCCGATGGCCACGTAGAAGCCCTTGTATCCTTGATCTCTAAGTTGCTGTATGGTAATATCTTTGCCAACCTCCACGCCAGTGCGGATCTCCACACCGATTTCGCGCATGATGTCGATTTCGGCTTTGATGACTTCCTTGTCTAACTTGTAAGAGGGGATGCCGTATTGCAGCATACCGCCGGGGATTTCGTCTTTCTCGAAGACGGTGGGCTTGTATCCCATCGTGGCGAGGTAGTAGGCGCAACTTAAACCGGCCGGGCCGCCGCCGATGATGGCAATCTTCTCATCCCAAAATTCTTTCACATTGGAACAGATGTTCACCTCGGGAATGAAGCGGGTCTCCGCTTTGAGATCCTGCTCCGCGATGAACTTCTTGACCGCGTCAATGGCGATGGGTTGGTCGATGGTGCCGCGTGTGCAGGCATCCTCGCAGCGACGGTTACAGACACGCCCGCAGACCGCCGGGAACGGATTCTCGCGCTTGATGAGTTCCAAAGCCTCCGTGTATTTGCCTTCGGCAGCTTTCTTCAGATATCCTTGCACCGCGATATGCGCCGGACAGGCCGTTTTACAAGGCGCCGTGCCGGTCGAGTAGCAGTTGATGCGGTTCTTGTCGCGGTAGTCCTCGTCCCACTTCTCCGGTCCCCACTTCTTGGCATCGGGCAGCTCCTGTTTCGGGTAGGTCTGCTCGCCGTGCTTAGTACAGAGTTTCTGTCCCAGACGGACAGCTCCAGCGGGACAGTATTCCACGCAGCGGCCGCAAGCCACGCAGTTCGTCGGATCCACCTTCGCCACGTAAGCACTACGGCTCATGTTGGGGGTATTAAAGAGTTGTGAAGTACGCAACGCATTGCAGATCTTGACGTTGCAGTTACAGATGGCGAAGATTTTGCCTTCGCCATCGATATTGGTGATTTGGTGTACAAAACCGTGATCCTCTGCTTTTTTCAAGATGGCCATGCACTCATCGTAGGTGATGAAGTGACCTCGGCCCGTCTCCGCCAGATACTCCGCCATATCGCCAACGCCGATACACCAATCGTGGTAATCATCGGCGCAGCCTTCATCCAGTCCCTTGCGACCAATACGGCAGGAGCAGATGCCCACCGCCAGATGGCCTTCGTAGCGTTTAAGCCAATATGAAATATGCTCTATATCAATGGATTGATTTTCCATGGAAATAGCTTTCTCCACCGGAATCACGTGCATGCCGATACCAGAACCGCCCATGGGCACCATCGGAGTGACCTTCTCTAACGGCAGGAACGTCATACGTTCGAAAAACATGCCCAGTTCCGGGTGTTTCTTCATGAGTTCCTCGTTCATATTGGTGTATTCGGCACTGCCGGGGACGAACATGGGCACCCAATACACACGGTCTTTCCTTTCGTAGGTAGAGCCGGGAATGGGCCCGTCTTTGGTGTATTTGTCGCCATAGTCATACTCCATGACTCCCATGCGGGCCATCAGGTCCAGCAGTTCGTCGAAGGATTTGTCGTCAGGAGTGTAATGTTTTTGGCTGTTCAGCTCGTGGAGCTGCGCATTGGTCCAATGTTTACGCACCCGGAAAGGATTGCCGGGCAGCATATCCAGCATCAGATCCAGAGCGGCCTCACGGGTGACGGCATCCATCTCGTCTTCGAAGATACAAGCGAGACCCCAATACTCAGGGGCGTCGGTATCCATTTTGATTTTACCGGGGATACGATCGGTGATGTGACGAACCAGCTTGAGAAGCTTCGGGTTCGGGTTCTTGTCCCCTTTGTGTTTCGGGACAAATTTGGTGGACATTTCGGGCATAGTAGTTTATTACTTCGTGTTTATTACTTCGTGTTAGTGAGCTTCGCTGTTGATTAGCTTCGCTGTTGGTTATTTCATGTTAGTGAGCTTCGCTGTTGGTGAGCCTTCGGCTGTTGATTAGCTTCGCTGTTGGTGAGCCTTCGGCTGTTGATTAGCTTCGCTGTTGGTGAGCCTGCGGCTGTTAGTTAGCTTCGCTGTTGGAGCTTTGGGTTGGTGTCGTAGGAGCGGAGTGTCTTCATAAATGCTTCAATTTTATAGGAGATATCAGTACAGTGGTTGCGCAGGAGTTTTGCGTTGTCAGCATTTATATAACCCAAGTCTTCAGCAGCGTAAAGCATGCTTTTTACTTCGCCACAAGAGCCATACGATATGTTTAAGAAACTCAGCATCTGTTTATTATCTTTAGAATTCTTGCTTCGGTCAAAACCTTCTGCAATATTGTTCATGATGGAAATGGCTGCACGTTGAATTTGACTGTTGAAACCAAAATCTTTACTCTTCGCAAAGAGGGAATAAATGTCCTTAACAAGCCCCCTCGCCAACTGCCAAATCCTCAAATCTTCAAAATCATTAATCTTCATAACATTCTCTCATCAACATTTACTCACCAACATTTACTCATCAACAGCGTAGCTCACCAACATTTACTCATTAACATTCACTTTTTCTCGGATCCATTCGGCGAGTGCGTCCATTCCGTCGCCTGTTTTGGCGGAGACGGGGATGATAGTCGCGTTGGGGTTGCGCATGAGGATGTTCTTCCTGCAGCGTTCCAGGTCGAAATCGAAATAGGGCATCACATCCGTTTTGTTGATGATGACGAGGTCGCAGACGGTGAACATGAGGGGGTACTTGAGGGGTTTGTCGTCGCCCTCGGGCACGGAAAGGATCATCGCGTTGCAGGTGGCGCCAGTGTCGAATTCGGCGGGGCAGACCAGGTTGCCGACATTCTCGAGAATGACGAGGTCGGTCTCTTCAAGGTCGAGGTTGTCAAGTCCCTGGCGGGTCATCTCCGCGTCAAGGTGGCACATGCCGCCGGTGTGAAGCTGAATGGACGGCACGCCAGTGGCCTCCTTGATTTTCACCGCATCTACATCGCTGTCGATGTCCGCTTCCATCACGGATACGCGAATCTTGTCTTTGATCCTGTTGATTAGCTGGATAAGGGTGGTGGTCTTGCCGCTGCCGGGCGCGGACATCAAATTGAGAAGACACACCTCTTTGTTTTTCAATTCAACTCTAAGAGCATCAGCATCTTTCTCATTTTCAGCAAAGACACTCTTCTTGATTTCGATAACCTTTACCTCGTTCATTTACCCTATTTCATATTTCGGGTGCAAAGGTATAATTTTTTTCGCCTCAAATGTCACCTTTCACCCCTCTCATCCGTTTAACTGTTGAATCGATTCGGTAATAAACGAAAATGTGTAACCTTAATAATTAATAGTCATGCATGTAGTAAAAGTTTTAGGAGTATTAATGATAATCATCGTAGTAATCGGCATTTGCGTGGTGCTGCCCTTGATGGTTATATGGTTGATTAATAAACGCAAAAACCACGAAATCGACAAACAAACGGAAATTTTGATGGCAATGATGGAGAAACACCCCGATCTTGACCCCGCTGAAGTGATGAAGAAGCTGAATGTGTCGAGCAAATCACATAAAACCATCAAACAGAAACTGTTAGATAACGTCCTCATCGGCGGTTTTATGACGTTGATGGGACTTGCGGTCCTCATTCCTTACCTCTGCGGAATGGTCTTTTTCGGCAACAAAGAAAAAGGCATCTTCTGCGGCGGAATCATGTTGGCCGTGGGCTTGGCGTTCCTCATCTACTACTTGGTGTCGAAAAAACAGCTGAGCGGTGAGATCGAGGCCGAAGAGAAACAGTTGAAAGAACAGCAATAATCGCACTGATGGAGCGAGAACAATTCATAGCCTTAATTTCGGAAGAGCAGGAGTCTTTGCGGAGATTCCTGCTTGCCCTGTGTGAGGGCGACCGGATGGAGGCGGAGGACATCGCGCAGGAGGCGATGGTGAAGGCGTACATCGCGATGGAGCGGTTCGTGGAGCGGGCCAAGTTCTCCACGTGGCTGTTCAAGATCGCCTACAATACCTTCCTCGACCACCAGCGGTCCGGGTGGAACCGCAGGACGGACTTGGACGCGGCGGAGCAGATGCCGGGCGGTCCGGGTGCCGACGATGCCTTCCAATACCAAGAGTTGTACGAGGCCATCGGCACGCTGCCGCTGAAGGAGAAGAGCGCCATCCTGCTGTTCTACGTCAGCGGCTACTCCGTGAAGGAGATCGCGAAAATCACGGGAGGTTCCCAATTGGCTGTGAAGCAGCAGATTTCAAGAGGGAGAGTTAAACTTAGACAAATTTTGGAACGATGAAAGAGAAAACCACCATAGAAGACTTTTTCGCCCAGTACCAGCCGGACATGGGCGACCGCAACGAATATTTGGAGAAGCTTTCCAAGAAGTTGGAGGCAGCGGAATATGCGAAACGGTATCGTGAGGTACAGACGAGGCGTTACCGCCGGATGATGGTGGCCGTGTTCATATCGGGCATCGTCACGGGCACCATCGGCATCGTGCTCGTGCTGTCACACCCGCAATGGCTGATACCTACGCAGACCGCCTCCGTCGATGTGCCCTTCCCCGCGTTCTCGCTGCTCCCGAAAGTACTGCTGCTACTGGCTGTATGCTTTGTAAGCTTGTGTATCACGGGGTTAGTGCGGAAGATCTGTGAAGTATCGCACACTTGAGCATCGTGGAGAGGTTTGGCGAGGGTCGGTGCGGTGAAAATAAGTTTTATTCGCCGCATTTTTGCGGAGAATAAGTCGTCACCTTGCCATTGTCTTCTGGCGGGCGGAGCACACATTACGAATTGAAGGAGGTATAAGGAAGTGGCTTTTTATTTGTGTTCATCGTTGTAAACGGGCAACGGCACACTGATTTTGTAAAAGTTACGGTAATGGGGAATCTTCCGACCTTGTTGTTCAAATAAAATGTCTGACTCCGGTTTTAATTCATCGGTGTTGCCTGGATAGAGAATAATGCAACGTGGAGAATAGTCCTCCGGCAAATTTGGCAACAGCCGATCATCTCGGGCGTTTCCGCTTAGTTCGCGAATATCATCTATATCGCCCCAATCTTCTACATATTTGGGCTTGTATTTGGCATCTAAAATCAGGTTTTCCTCTCTGATGACAAAATCGGCGACTTGTCTCCCATAAAAACCCGCTTCCTGGAACATTATTGGATTGATGCCCAGTTTCTGCAACCTGTGCAACACCCACATCTCATACAGCCGCGCCATGTCAATCCAAAACGGCGGGGTGAAATATTGTTCGGAACTCGCCTCGCGAATGGAGTAGTCGAAACGGCGCAGAATCATCTTCGCCACCTTTATCGCCTCTTTATATCCTTTGAACAACTTATTGGATGACAACTTCTGCACCTGATACGGCTCAATATCATCAGATATATGGCTGAATGAGGCCTTCAAACGATTCAATCGCAATTGGAGGCAGGGTATTGGGACTGTCTTTTCAGACTATCACATCTGTCGAGGATGCGCTCGGAAAAGAGCAGTGCCTTTTTCAACAAGCGGTTTTCAGGAATGTCGTCCGTATATTCCTGATATTGGCAATACATTCGATCACTACGTTGCTGGAACACATTGGTCTTGAGGTGCTTGCCGAACAGAATCCGTCCTTTGACCTTGGCTTTCAGATTCTCTTCGTGAAGGAGATAGTCCTTCTTCAAGCCATGCTTTACCAACCGTTCCAACAGGGAAATAAAATGCAACACCAACAGAGGTGTCAGTTGATTGAGTTCTTCGGGGGTTTCGATAGACGGTTCATCGAACTGAATGCCGTAGCATTGGGCAAAATAGTCCGATTCTTTTTGCGTATCGATTTCCAAAGCCGCCATGAACATCTGAACGAAATCGATGTCTGGCAGTTTCGGTGTGACCACCACGGCAAGTTCATCAGACACGAGCCAAGCAGCACCGATGTAGTAAGAGGCAATCCAGTTGGAAATCCCCAAATATTTTGGTTCCTTGAGAAAATCAGGTTCCTCGAATGTCAGCCCTAACCCGACGAGATATTCCATTTTATCGGAATAATCACGTCCGTTGCCCCAACCTCTCGGATTCACAAAAGGCTGATGCTCCTGCAATAGGACAATATCTTTCAGATTATCAATCATTTATGCCAACAAAATCAGCAACAGTCATATCCGAATTGATTGGTTTCGCATTGACGATGCCGTCTTTGATATATTCGTTCAGCAGCGGCAGGATTTCATACTGCCATTTCAGCTCCAGCTCGTATTCGTCTTTGGCGAAGAAATAGCTGTGCCCTACCATCAGATCCTCGAAATCCATATCAATCTTGTGCTTCTTGATGAAGGACTCCACGGCATCAAACAATGTAGCAGCTTCTAGTATAGAGTTTTGCTCGACCAATTCCCTTTTTGCTTTCAATGTGGCGAACGCGAACCTGCGGCGCACGGCATAATCGATATTGCCCACGCTGCGGTCGGTGGTGTTCATAGTACCGATGATGTACAAGTTCGACGGCACCCCGAACGACTCTTTCGAGTAAGGCAGTGTGACTCTTATCGGATGGTCGCCCCCGATACGTTTGTCCGCCTCCAGCAGCGTGATCAATTCTCCAAAGATTTTCGACACGTTGCCGCGGTTGATTTCGTCGATGATGAGGACATAGTTTTCACTGCTTCTTGTTTCTTCATTCCAAACAGTCTTCTCGACAATATGTGGAGAATCTGTTATACTCAGATAATGTTTCCGAATATATTGTCCAACAGCTGGTTCATAAGATTGATGTCTATAATCATACTCTCCTGCTCTCACAGATTTCATTCTTATTGGATACGACCTTCCGTCACCTTTCACATATAAACTCCCTCCTTCCTTATAAACCAGAAACATTTTCGACGGATTACGAACACTTGGAATATATATTCCTTCTTTGGGGATATCTTTCAGAAAAGAATTGATAGCTTCGTCAATGTCATTGTGTACTACTTGACTAACTGATACTCGATTCTCCTCCTTGATAAAATGAGATCCCCTATTTAAGTGAGATTGTCCTTCTTCACATATCTTCTTGAAAATCCCGTCCTCAACTTCATAAGAAACCGTACCATTTTCTGTCTTAGGTTTTATCCCTTCCACAAAGTCTTCATAATCCATGGATTGGTGGAAAGTGACAAAGCCTATTCTTCCTTCTTTTTGGAGTTCTTCGTATCGACGCATCACTTCTCCGTGGTCCTCCGGGATTTGTTCGCCGCAGATAGCTAACGCCAACGCTGCTGTATTATAGGTTTTTCCCGTGCCAGGCGCGCCTTGGAGGATGATGTTTTTCTTGAGGCGAAGGATGTTAGTAAATTGTCTGATGTTTTCGGGTATCATACTGTATTCGTTTTGGGGATTTTGGTTTGGATTGTTCTTTTCTTTTTTCATCATATCTTTCATTTGCCAGAGTATGTTTTGCGCAATCAACAAATCGCTCTGCAGCATTCCATCTGTTTCAGTGGTAAATTTGTCAAGCAATTCCGCATCTTGCCGGATTGTTTGCACTAACGATTCGAGCAATTGCAGGTAATGCGGGTATTTATTTCCGGCCTTTTGCGCCGGTTCATTGATGTAGCTGCAGTAATTCTGATAGATTTCGTCTTTATAGAACGTATATTTGTTCGGATTCCAACAAGCCAAAAATGCAGACGCAGTGCGTTCGTCATTGGCTTTCATGTTAAACTTGTCACCACACAACTCTGCCATGGCACTCTTGAAGTCCGACAATCTGTCCGACAAGGGAACATCCTCATTCATCAACAATGCGAAATTATCGGCAAGTTGTTGCGGCTGGTCTTTGGACAATGCCGTCAACACTTGATTAACCCGCGGAACATCCACAATGTTCTTTGTCTTGAACTTTTGTATGATATCCAATTCCGATTTCCCTTCACATTCGGTAATCAGCTGCCATTTATAGAGTTCATCGGCTCCATTGTGATCTAACGGGACAGACAGATAAGCCTCCTTATAGCGTTTGAGCAAATCAAGTATCAGCCATTTTCTTATCGCCTCCACCAATTCATCGCGTAATGTCCATTCGTAATGTCCGTCAGACAAAAGCCGTCCTTCTTTCATCGGTATAGGCCAAAAAGTCTGCTTGCCATCTGAACCTATCACATTTATATTAAGCTTTTTACCGACACGTTTTGCAAAAGCGGTAATCATCGCATTAGCTGATTGCGGAGATCCTTCCTCGGTAACACCCTTACATGTGCTTTTATGTTCCGATGAACGGAAAAACTTCAGTAATGCGTCCATCGCCTTACCGACAATAGCGGAATCCTGTAAAAGCTCAAACCACTGTTCTTTGGATATTTCCACATCACAGCTTGAATAGCCGTCCTCCCGGCTCATCAGGTTGATTGTTGCTGCCATTATTCTTTATCTATATGTCAATAATTTACGCGGCAAAGATACGATTATTTAAGAAAACTCTTTTGCTGCCTTGTATGCTTTAGAAACCGTGAGAATGTCGTGGATTTTCAACAACGCAATGGCTATGGTGATAAACATAGTTTTCCCCATCCCATACTCATCAACGCACCATCTCCAAAACACCTCCACGAAAACGTAAGGTGCAGCTGCGCACAGCAACATGGTGATCATATATGAGGAAGCTTTTTCCAATGCTCCTAATAACTTGTTATTTGTTCGTTTGTAGAAAAAGTACAGCCATTCCTACAGCTTCTTTGCGGCAGGAATGCCGCTGCTCCTAAGACATTGTACACAATCTCAAAACAACGGCGATAATCAATCGCGCCCTATTTCCTCCGTATCCTCACCGTCAGTTGGATCTGCTCCTCGGGATGTTCCTCGGGGGCGATGCGGCTGATGCGGCAGTCGAAGAGGTTGTCGTGGCCCATGTCGAAGAAGGGGGCGAGACTGCGGTTGTCGCCGCGGGGGATGTAGCCGAGGAGGAAGTCCTCGCCGTCGCTGTTGAAGATGACCTGCACGGCCTCGGGGTCGTAGCGGTTGTCGGCCTCGCGCTCCAAACGCAATGGCATCCCGACACGCAACCGGTCCCAAACAAGGTCTGCTTCGTGATACTTGCGGCCCGCCAAGTGGCAGCCCATGTAGAATTTGCTTTTCTCTTTCATAATCTTGCCGTTTTTAATTTCATGCGGCAAAATTACCACTCGACTGCGCCAAAAAGCGGACCAATGGGATTTTTTTTCTAGAAAAAAACTATTCCTCCGCTGCTTCCAGGTGCATCCGTCTGATTTTCAACGCGATGTCCTCCGGCTCCAACACTTTCAGCCAGCGGCCTCGGGAGAGAATCTGCGCTAAAAAGTCGCTGGTGGGGTGCAGTTTCACCTCGAAATCGACATAGTCATCGCCGACAGCCAACTCCTTCTGCGAGTGGTGCAGCGGCAGGTCGCGCAGGGCGTAACGCTCGTTGCCGAAGGCGCGCAACACAATCCGCTGTTTCGGCTCGTCACCGCCCTGCATAATGCCGTAATAATTCGAGAAGTAGGTCTGCGCGTCAAAATCCTTGTCCAGAACGAACGTCCTGTCGGTCATCGCCATCTCCTGGATGCGATCGAACGAGAGGGTGAGGAAGCCGCCGTCCTCTAGGCGTCCGAGCAGGTACCAGCGGCGGCGGAAGAGTTTGATGCAGTAGGGTTCCACCGTCCACTGGCTCGATTCGGTCTTGCCGTACCGCTTGTAACAGACAGAAAGGCAACGGTTCTCGCGCATCGCATCCACCACTGTCCGCAGATGTTCGCTTTCACTCGGGATGCTTTCGAGCAGGATGCGGTCGTGCAGTCCGCGGGCCTCGCTGACGATGTTGCTGACGGTGAGCGAGCCCAGCATCCAGCGCTGCACGCTGTCCTCGCGGAGCATCTCGGTGTCATCGATGTAGTAGCGGTTCTCATTGTCGCATTCGATGATGATGTCGAACATCTCCTCCATCTCGGCGCGGTGCCGGCGGAAGGTGGAACGGCTGAACTCTTCGCCCTCGCTCATCTCGGTGCGGAGCCATCGTTCGTTGATTTCGCGCAGGGTGATGCGCCCGGCGCGGCTGATGGTGCCCACCAGCCAGACGTATTGCTTGAAAAGTGCGGATGCTTTCATATTCGATATTTGCGGGAAAAATAGGAAAAGTTTTTTGTCTAACTCTGCTCTAACTCTGGTGTAATTCTAGTGTAACTCTGATACAACCATGCTTTTGAATTTACTTTGTGTAATTTTGCAGAAACGCCCAATTCGCCCAATTCGCTTAATTCGCCGACAGCCACCACACCGCCAACGCCACCTGCACCGCAAATATCGCCGGCACACCGTACTTGAACTTCTTGTGCTGGGTCTTGTGGCGCCACACCTGCATTCCCAACCACGCCCCGACGCTGCCGCCGCCGGCCGCCAACCCCAATAGCACGCTTTCGGGGATGCGCCACCGGTTGTGCTGCGCCTTCCATTTGTCGATGCCGTACGCGAAAAAGGTCACCACTGTGATGATCGCCAAATATATCAGGATTAAATGCTTCATTTCCGTCATAAGCTTGCCTTTTGGTAATATTCCAGATGGCGCAAAGGTACATTTTTTACCATCACAATATTTTCGTTTTTTTTGTTTCTCCCCTGAAGGGGCTCATCAGGGAGACGAATCGCTTTCCCTACCGAGCTTTTGTCCCTGCCGGGACATTTTCACCGTCCATTTGTCATCCATTCGTCGTTCATTCATCGTCCATTCATCATATATTCATCTCCCTTTCATCGTCTCATCGTTTCATCGCTTCATCGTCTCATCGTCTAATTTTGTACCTTTGCCGCCCGAAATAAATCATCCAAGAAAAACCGTAAGTCACTGTCATGCAGAAATATCGCAGCTATGTGCTCCCCGTCGCCATCCTGTTGGGACTGCTGTTCCACAGCTTCAGCGCGCGCATTGCCTTTTTGGTGCCATGGCTTCTCTTCGCCATTCTGCTGCTCAATTTCGTGACGGTCGATTTGCGCAGCCTGCGCTTCTCGACGCTCCATTTATGGCTGATGCTCTTCCAGTTGACGGTCAGTGCCGGACTATACCTGCTGGTGCGGGCCGTGTCGGGCAACGAGACCATGGCGCAAGGGTTCATGATGTGCGCCCTCTGTCCCGTGGCCTCCTCCGTGGTGGTCATCTCCTCCATGCTCGGCGCCGACCGCATGACGACCACTGCCTACACCATGCTCTGCAATTTGGTGATTTCCGTGGTCGCGCCGCTCGCCTTCACAGCCATCGGGGTGCATCCGGAGCTCTCCTTCTGGCAGTCATTCCTGATGATCCTGCGGCGCATCACCCCCACGCTCGCGCTGCCCTTTTTCACGGCGCTGGCCCTGCAGCTGTGGGCACCGAAAGCCAACGACTGGCTCTGCCGCTACAAGAACGTGTCGTTCTACCTGTGGGCCGTCGCGCTCTTCATGACCCTGGGACGCACCATCGACTACATCTTCCTGCACGGGCGCGGCAACGAGCACATCATCCTCCTCTCGGCCCTCTTCTCCGCCGTGATGTGCGCCGTGCAGTTCGGCTTCGGCAAGTGGCTCGGCCATCGCTACGGCGACACCGTGGCGGGCGGCCAGCTCCTCGGACAGAAAAACACGGCCATGGGCATCTGGATGTCCAATACCTACCTCCAGCCGCTGTCTTCCGTGTTCTTGGCCTTTTACATCATCTGGCAGAACCTGTTCAACAGTTTGCAGTTGTGGTGGCACGACAGAAGAGTTAGCAGTTAGTAGTTAGTAGTTAGTAATAGGAGAGGCTTTTAGGAAAAATTTCAGCGCCATTGTAACAAAATGAGGGCTTCGTGCGACAAAGAAGGGAGAAAGAGAACGTTTTATGCATTTTGGTACAAAAATAATGGATCTAAAGTACTCTGTATCAGTGTTTTTACATACACTTACAAGGTTGGCAATCCTTATTCTCGGTTTACGGTTACCCGCTTTCGCGCAGGATTGTTCGCCGAAAGTGTTGCCGTATTACGAGGACTTTGACAGCCATACATGGGGGGTCTTCATTCAGACTCCGGCCCTTATTGGGGAAGACCACTGCTGGCGCGAGAATTTCGATGACCATGGAGGGGGGATTGCCAGCACGCAGAACCACCTGTTCCCCGACGACCCGCCCGGAAACAGCGCCTGCGTCGGATCCAGATATGTGGGACCGCCCGGAACTCCTATACCAAGCGGTTATACGATTATACTGATCAGCCCGGAATTAGAGTCTCCGCCGACAAGCGTCAGTTTCAGCATTTTTTCCTACGGAATCTATGGTTCCAACTATTTGGGTGACAGTCTGCGGCGAAGGCTTGCCGTGGGTTATATCGCCGACACCAACAATTGGAAGGGGAGTTTCGTAGGGGTCGATACTGTGGAGCTTACCGCCGCCCGGCTCGTGTGGGAGCGCTTCACCGTGACGGGGTTCGAGAACATGACCTCGCCCTATTTTGTGGCCTTCTTCAACGACTCGCTTTTGCAATACCCGAAATGGCCGCTTCAAAATCATGGCTTTTCCCCACAAGCGATTGATTATCGTTTTTTTATCGACAGCGTGCTCTTTGACGGAGCTCCCGTGAATCCCGACCCCGACCCCGATCCTGATCCTGATCCCGATCCCGACCCTGACCCTGACCCCGACCCTGGCACAGTAGAGCCGCCTGTCACGCCGATGCCGGACACGCTCACCTCGGTTCAGCTCTACCTCCCCAACGCCTTCACGCCCGGCGGCAACCAGCTCAATTCGGAGTTCCGGCCCGTCTTCAGCGACCCTGGCGAAATCGAGTACTACCGGATGATGATTTACAACCGATGGGGCAATCTGATATTCCGCACAGAAGACTTGACACACGGCTGGGACGGAAACCACTGTCCGGAAGGCGTATATGTGGTTCTCGTGTGCTATAAGCCGCGAGGGGGAAAAGAGCGAACCGCAAGGGGAACCGTGACGCTGATACGGTAATGTGTCGTTTTTTTGTATTTTTGCCTTTTGAATTATATAGTAGTGATGAAGACCCGGATTCTTTTTGTGTGTCACGGCAATATTTGCCGCAGTCCCATGGCCGAGTTCGTGATGAAGCAGAAGGTGGCGGAGCGGGGGCTCTCCGCGCAGTTCGAGATCGCCTCCGCCGCGACGAGCCGCGAGGAGATCGGCAACCCCGTCTATCCGCCGGCCCGCAGGATGTTAGCGGCGCACGGTATCTCCTGCGACGGCAAGACCGCCCGCCAGATGACCCGCGCCGACTACGCCCATTACGATTACATCATCATCATGGACCAGAATAATCGGCGGAACATACAACGCATTGTCGGGCAAGATGTTGATGGCAAAATCTCGTTGCTGATGGACTACACCGACCACCCTCGCGACGTGGCCGATCCGTGGTACACCGGCGACTTCCAAGCCACCTGGGACGACGTGCAGGAGGGCTGCGACGGGTTGCTGGCGGCGATTGGGTGTTAGTTGTTGGCTGTTAGCCTGTTGTATTTTTGGTCCGATTCCCGTTTTCCCACGTCTTACGTCCTACGTCTCACGTCCAAAAAAATCGTATCTTTGCACCTCCTAAAAAGAAAGATAGAATATGAGCGAATGTAATCACAATTGTCAGGAATGCAGCCAAAAAGACTGCGGAAGTAGAGATTTGCACGAGAAACCGAATGCATTAAGCGATATTAAGAAAGTCATCGGCGTGGTGAGCGGCAAAGGCGGCGTGGGCAAGAGCTCCGTCACCTCGTTGTTGGCCGTGGCGTTGCGCCGCAAGGGTTACCGCGTGGGCATCCTCGACGCGGACGTCACCGGTCCCTCCATCCCGAAAATGTTCAACCTCCACGATATGGTGCGCGGTAGCGAGCAAGGCGTCTATCCCGCCGTTACCGAAACCGGCATTGAGGTGATTTCCAGCAACTTGCTGATTGCCGACGAGAAGTCGCCCGTGCTGTGGCGTGGTCCGCTGGTCGCCGGTATGGTGAAGCAGTTCTGGACCGAAGTGATCTGGGAACACATTGACTTCCTGCTGATTGACATGCCTCCCGGAACCGGAGACGTGCCGTTGACCGTCTTCCAGACCATCACCCTCGACGGTATTCTGATGATCACCTCCCCGCAAGAGCTGGTCTCTCTCATCGTGAGCAAGGCCGTCAACATGGCCGGCATGATGAACATTCCTATCCTCGGTCTCATCGAGAACTACAGCTACATCACCTGCCCGAAGTGCGGCGAGAAGATTTCCGTGTTCGGTAAGAGCAATGCCGAAGAAGTCGCCAAAGAGTTTAATATCAAACTGTTGGATAGACTTCCCATCGATCCCGAAATGGCCACCCTCTGCGATAAAGGCCAGATCGAGAAGGTCAAGGAGACCCGTTTGGAGAATGTGCTTGATGTACTGGAGAGCTTGGAAGTCCCCGCTTAACTGCTAACTGCTAACTACTAACTACAAAATGAAGCAGTACTTAGATCTGATGCGCACGATCCTCGACGAGGGTCACTACAAAGCCGACCGTACGGGTACGGGGACATACAGTATTTTCGGCTACCAGATGCGCTTTGACCTGCAGAAGGGATTTCCACTGCTGACTACCAAGAAGTTGCATCTGCGCTCCATCATTTATGAGCTGCTGTGGTTCCTGCGTGGCGACACGAACATCCAGTATTTGCACGACCACAATGTGACGATTTGGGACGAGTGGGCTGACGAGCACGGCGACCTCGGTCCGGTCTATGGAAAGCAGTGGCGCTCCTGGGAAGCCCCCGACGGCCGTGTCATTGACCAGATCACCAACCTAATCGAGCAACTCAAACGCAATCCTGACTCCCGCCGACTGATTGTGAGCGCATGGAATCCGGCGGATGTCGATCAGATGGCGTTGCCGCCGTGTCATACGATGTTCCAGTTCTACGCCAACGACGGACAACTCTCGTGCCAGCTCTACCAGCGCAGTGCGGACGTCTTCCTCGGCGTGCCCTTCAACATCGCCTCTTACGCCCTGTTGACGATGATGGTAGCGCAGGTCTGCGGGCTGAAGGCCAAAGATTTCGTACACACCTTCGGCGACGCGCACATCTACTCCAACCACGTGGAACAGGCCAAGTTACAGCTCTCCCGTGACCCGCGCCCGCTGCCGCAGATGCGCATCAACCCCGATGTCAAGAGCATTTTTGACTTCCAATACGAGGATTTTACGTTAGAGAACTACGACCCGCATCCGCACATCAAAGCCGAGGTGGCGGTTTGACGATGAAGCGATGAGGCGATGAGGCGATAAAAAACGATGAATTATTTTCTCACTTAAAATACCAAACATTATGAAATCCATTCAAGAACATAATTTCAGCGGCGAAAGAGCCCTGATCCGTGTTGACTACAACGTGCCGTTGGACGAACAATTCAACGTGACCGATGTCACCCGCATCGTGCGCACGAAAGAGACCATCGGCAAGATTTTAAACGACGGTGGTTCAGCCATTTTGCTCTCCCACCTCGGTCGTCCTAAAGGCGAGGCGAAGGACGAGTTCTCCTTGCGCCACATCGTGAAGACGGTGTCCGAAATCCTCGGCAAGGAGGTCGTTTTCGGTGGCGACGTGTTGACTGCCGAGGCCGAGACCCTTTGCAAGAACCTCAAACCCGGCAGCATCGTGCTGATGGAGAACCTGCGCTTCCACAAGGAAGAGGAGAAGGGCGATGTCGATTTCGCCAAGGCGCTGGCACGCTTGGGCGATGTCTATGTGAACGACGCTTTCGGTACCGCGCACCGCGAACACGCCTCCACCGCCACCGTGGCCCGCTGCTTCCCGGGCAAGGCCTTCGCCGGCTACCTGCTCTACAACGAGGTGATGAACCTCGAAAAGACCCTCAACGGTCAGGAGCGCCCCTTCACGGCCATCATCGGCGGTTCGAAGGTTTCCACGAAAATCAACATCCTCAAGAACCTCATCCCCAAGGTCGATAACCTCGTGGTGGGCGGCGGTCTGAGCTACACTTTCCTGAAGGCTATGGGCTTCACCATCGGCAACTCGCTGTACGAGCCTGATATGCTGCCCGTTGCGCAGGAAATCCTCGATCAGGTGAAGGCCTCCGGTGTGAACTTCGTCTGCCGTGTCGATAGCGTCTGCGCCGACAAGTTCAGCAACGACGCCAACATCTTGGTGACCGAAGACAACAACATCCCCGACAACTGGGAGGCTTTGGACATCGGTCCGAAGAGCCGCGTGAACATCGCGAAGGTCATCAAGGATTCCAAGACGATTCTGTGGAACGGTCCTGTTGGCGTGTTCGAGTTGGAGAAGTTCAGCGAGGGCACCCGTGCCGTGGCGCTGAGCGTGGCGGCCACCACTTTGGCGGGCGCGTATTCCATCGTGGGCGGCGGCGACTCCATCGCGGCGGTCAACAAGTACGACCTCGGCAACTACATCTCCTACATCAGCACCGGCGGCGGCGCCATGTTGGAATACCTTGAAGGCAAGGAACTTCCGGGCGTCAAGGCGTTGAACGAGAATTAATCTATCACCGTTGTAGAGACGTGCCATGGCGCGTCTCTACAGAACGGAAAAATTATTACATTACGTCCGTAGAGATGATGTATTTATCGTCTCTACGGAACGTTTACCATTAATTATAATTCAAAAACAAAAAACATACATGCTGAACAGCAACTATTACTGTGTCATTATGGCCGGTGGCGTGGGCGCGCGTATTTGGCCCATGAGCAACTCCTCTACACCAAAACAATTTATGGATCTCTTGGGCGAAGGCAGAACGTTGATCCAGAAAACTTTTGACCGTTTTGCAAAAGTTTGCCCCAAGGAGAACATCTACATTGTCACCAACAAAACCTATCATGATCTTACTCGGGAGCAGTTTCCCGACATCTCCGAGGAGCAAATTATACTTGAGCCTTTCCGCAGAAACACTGCCCCTTGTATTGCATACGCCAATTATAAAATCAAAGCCAAGAACCCGCATGCCGTAATCGTAGTGGCTCCGTCTGACCATTATATCGAAAAAGAAGATGTGTTCGTTGATGTGATCAAAAGAGGCTTGGACATTACGGCACAATCGCCTTGCCTACTCACCATCGGCATCCAGCCAACAACTCCCAACACGGGATACGGCTATATCCAATATGATGAAGACGAGCCACTTGCTGGCAATTCCTCTGTATATGCCGTAAAAACATTCACCGAGAAACCCGAACTTGAAATGGCCAAGAACTTCCTTGACAGCGGCGAATTTCTCTGGAATGCCGGTATCTTTATGTGGTCCCTCGAAGCCATTGACAAAGCTTTTGAGACTTATCTTCCCGATATCAACAGCCTCTTCAAGCAAGGCGAAGGATTGTACAATACCCCTGAAGAACAGGATTTCATTAATCGTATCTATCAGGTTTGCAGAAAGATATCCATTGACTACGGCATCATGGAAAAAGCGGACAACGTAAAGGTTTATGCCGCTAATTTCGGCTGGTCCGACTTAGGTACTTGGAGCTCCCTCTACGATTTGAGGAAAAAAGATGACAAACAGAATGTAGTGTCTGGCAATCATGTCAAATTATATGATACAGGCAAATGCATTGTCCATATTCCAAAACGCAACAAGGTGGTGGTCATTCAAGGACTTGATGACTACATCGTGGCAGAAAACGACAATGTTCTGCTTATCTGCAAAAAATCCGAGGAACAACAAATCCGCCAATATGTCACGGACATACAGGTGGATTTTGGCAAGGAGTTCGTGTAAACGCTATTTAGCGAACTTCTTCTCTAAGGAAACTTCGTGATAGATTTGCGTGATGATTTCCTTCGTATAGAGAGGGAAATCCGCTTTCATCATCCAGTCGTAGTAGGCGGGTTCCACTTTGAACACTTCGCTTACGGGCTTGGATTTGTGTTTCCCGAAATTGAAGACGGGACGTTGCTGCGCGTCCATCACAATATGTCCGGCAAGATCGACCGTCGGGCGTTCTGAGGTGAATGCGCTTAAGGCTTTCACATCGTTGACGACCGGCACGTAGGTGCGTTTGGTCTGGCGGTCCGTGTATTCCACGCCATCATATTTCTCCAATTGTGCTTTCAACACCTCGTATGTGGCACGGGTGTCGGCGGAGGCCTGGTGGGCATTCGTCAAATCGCCGTTGCAGTAAAACTTGTAAGCGGCCACAAGGTTACGGGGCTCCATTTTGTGGAAGATGTTCTGCACATCGATGAGGTAACGGTTTCTCAAGTCAAAACGTTTTCCGCAGCGGAGGAATTCCTCCACCAACAAGGGCACATCGAATTTGTTGGAGTTGAAACCGGCCAAATCTGCGTCCCCGATAAAAGCCATCAGGTCGTCAGCGAGTTGGGCAAACGTGGGCTTGTCCTGTACATCCTCGTCTGTGATTCCATGAATGGAGGAGCACTCCTCAGGAATCGGGATTCCGGGGTTGATGAGTTCCGTGCGGCTGATTTCCTCGCCGTCAGGCATCACTTTCAACATTGAGATTTCCACGATTTTATCTTTTCCGACGTTCAAGCCGGTGGTCTCCAAATCAAAAAAGACCAAAGGTCTGCTTAAATTGAATTTCATATTAGTGCTTGATTATTTTTTCGGTTTTAACGGATTGGTCGTTGGAGAAAAGTTTCACGAAATATATTCCGTTGGCGTATGGGGCCAAAGACAGTTCTTTGTCTTGTAACTGACCCGCTTCCAAACATTGTCCATAGACGTTTAATATCTGGTAGTGAAATTCTTCCACGTCAGTTTCTGTTTCAATATACAATCTGTCGTGTGTGGGATTCGGGTAAATCTTGATGTCTGTCAGGTTGTTATAAGGTTTGACAGAATAATGGTCAAAGGATTTGCCGACTACAGGGCGGATCATAGGTGCGCCTTTGTAGAAGGATTCGTACCAGTCAGCGGCGGTCTTGTAGAAGAACTTCCCGCGTGCATCGTTGTTTTGGTCGAAGCCGATGTTGAGCTGTATGTCGTGATTCTGGTAGAAACCCACGTAGAAAGTGCCGGAAACAGGTAAAGGCTCATCCAGATAATACGAGACAAAATCCAGATAATTGTCTTCAAAATCTGGAAGTTGTGCCGGGAGTTCATAAAGCACATTCCCCGGGAGCCCGTTGTTGTCATCCCAAACCATCAAGGTGAAAGGAGCGACATTCTCGTCATTGTGAGCATGGTTGAACCAGAATCGCACGGCCTGCAAGGTGTCGGGTTCGGCAAGGGTGAACTTCACGGCTAAATATGAATGCGGAACGGCCATGGCGGAGAGCAGGCAGTAGCCAGCCTCTGCTGTGCCGTCATCGTAAGCATAGTAGTTGTAGAACTTTTGCTCAAACACAGAAGTGTCGTTGCTCATGCAGACATCGTTGCCGCCCGCCATTCCGAACACGTGCGTGATGGTGAACACGGCGCTGTCAGCGTTGTCATAGACGTATTCTATCGGCAAGGAGGGTGCGGCGTGGTTTACGTATGTGTGCAAGCCGTTGGGATAGTATGGTGTGGCGTTTTCATTGTTCAACGGGGATATATAGATGGTCTGTTGATGGTTTTTCACAATGTTGAACGTGAAATAGGTGTTCTTAGTGGAGTTCGACAGATTGCTCAAGTCATTGTGGAACTGGGTGATCATGTCAGAAGCTCGGAACTGATTCCAAGGCATGGATTGGTACTCCGTCAACGAAGAGATGGAAGGGCTGACAAAGGCCACATCATTCGGATACAGATCGTTTTGCGTGCGGTTAAGCCCCAGCCGGATATAGTCGATATTCCATTGGTCACAATTGCTGCTCCATCCCACGATGTTACTACTAGTCCAGGCATCTTGGTCCAAGCTGGCATAGTTGCGGAAGCGGAACTGGAAGTTGTCGCGTAAATACTGCTCATCCGTGATAGGAATCATCACCTGTTTGAAGTATTGAAGCGGGTTTTCGACAATCCAGTCGCGCATGTTGCAGCCGAAAGTGGACCAGACCTCATTCCAAACGAATTCCTCTTCGAAAAGTGAGTCTGCGGGTATGAGGATGGTTTGTCCGGAGTATGCATCGCTCTCAAAAACGTAGTAGGTGCCAGGAAAGAAAGGATTTTCAACGGAGTCGCCGGCCGAATAGTACTGTCCCTCCTCAATGACATATTCCCCGTAGCTGAAACCGGCAAAGACGACGTTCCCCGTCGCATAGCCGAATTCCAGCACTAACTTGTCGGAATGTTCGGGGGTGTCACCCACAATCTCCCAGCCACCGGCATCCGCATTCTGGCTGCCACCGCCCGGTTGGTAGTAGAAGCTCAGGTAAAGGGAGTCCCCAACTTGCATCCGACGGTTCAAGGTGAAATTGCTGTCCAACCGTATAAGGTTGGAGGTCAATGTGTCAGCAGGGAATGTGTTTCGGGATGCATGGGCATACACTTGACCGTACTCGTTGAGAGCATCTAACGTGACAACACCAATGGTTGGGGGATAAACGGCAAACCCGCGGTTGACATATCCCTGTCGGTCAAACCACTTGCTGGGATTCGGGTATCCTGTATAGTTGGAGAAATCATCCACAAAAGGAAGTTTCAAAGCTGTGGCGGATCGGGTAGGGAGGCCTTTCTTCGCCGCCTTCACGATAGCGGTGTTCTGCGCGATACCAGTGAGCATTTCCTGTGAAATGCCGAAAAAGGGGAGAGTACAGAGGATTAGGATTACAAATTTGATTCTGAAATTCATAAACGGATTTGTTTAATATGGTTATAATGGATTTTCTGAAGTTGCTGTCTGCGTGGAGTCGGGCAGATCACCGATATCCTTGCCCACCACGAGAGTTATTTTTTCGCCTTGTTTGATGGGGGTGCCTTGCGCGATGGAATGGCCTTTGTAAAGAACCTCCAAAACGACATTTTCGTACGGACTGGGCTTTTCAATCACACGCTCCAGCACCAGTCCTTGCGACTCTATCATGATTTGCGCTTGGCGAAGAGACAAGTCTCTTAGTTCCAGCATCTTGATTGTTGGTGGTTCTGCGGCTGCCACGGTGAGATACACTTTGCGCCCGTGTTTGACTTTCTCTCCGGGCATCGGGTTCTGCTTCAACACGGTGCCTGGCTTGGCGTCGCGATCATACAATTCGTCGCTGACTTCAAAGACAAAACCCTCCGATCTTCCGCGTTGGGTGAGCTCCTCCGCCGACTGCCCGCAATATGAAGGCATCTCTATTTCGTGACCGTGTCTTGTGAATAGTCTCAAAAATAAAATGGCTGACACAAAGATGATTATGGTCACTAAAATGGCCAACAATATATGAAAGGCCGGTCTGTCCGGACTCAATTTTCTGGCTGATGTTGTTCTTTGTTTGGTCATTCTATATGAGCAAGATTCTAAAGGTGCAAAAATACAATTTATATCCGAAAAACAAAGAAAACGCAAAAAGTGCGAAAATAGTATTTAGCACAAATAAATCTGTGTAAATAAAATAGTTCTTTTTTGTATTTTTGCCCCGTGTATAAAATTAGCAAAAACGATTGTATTGAATAGGGAATGGGACAGGGTGATTTGAAAGAAAGAACGGTGTCCGGCATGATGTGGGGAGGCATCGGGAAGGTGGGGACGTTGACTATCAACTTCCTGACGAACCTTGTGCTTGCCCGTCTTCTCATGCCTGAGGATTTCGGGGCCATCGCCATGTTAGCCATTTTCCTCGCTGTCTCCAACATCTTCATCCAAGGTGGATTGGGAGCCGCTCTTATTCAGAAGAAAAACCCCGATCACCTTGATTACTCGACCGTTTTCTACTGGAATCTGGTTGTGGCTGCGGTTTTCTATCTCATATTATACGCCTCTGCGCCGTTCATCGCCGACTATTACGCATTGCCCTTGGTGAAACCGCTTTTGCGGGTGCAAAGTCTGGTGCTGCTTATCCAATCGTTTTCCATTGTGCAATACACTCAGCTTCAGAAGCAGATGAATTTCAAAGCACTGGCTATCAGAAATATGGCGGCGGCATTGGCAGGAACCCTCATTGCCATTCCGTTAGCCTTGCGCGGCTTCGGAGCATGGAGTCTGGTGGCCTCCGCCATCCTCGCGTCCATCGTGAATGTGTTGTTGCTGTGGAAGATGAGTGACTGGCGGCCTGCCTGGGAATTCAGTCTCTCATCCCTCAAGACCCTTTTCAGTTTCGGCGGCCTGATGTTGCTTTCCTCCTTGGCGGAAACACTCTATACGAACCTGCAGGGGCTGATCATCGGCAAACGCTTTTCCGCCGGCGACTTGGGTTACTTCTCCCAGGCCAAGAAGCTGGAAGAGATCCCTGTTACGGGATTGTCATCCATCGTCAATGATGTCACATTTCCTGCCTTTTCGTCACTCCAAGACGATCCCGACCGATTGCTCGCGGGCGTACGCAAAAGCACCAAAGCCCTCACTTTTCTCAATTTCCCGATGATGATTTTGCTCATGATTGTCGCGCAACCGCTCATCTGCTTGCTCTATGGCAGCAAGTGGGAACCCTCCGCCCCTTATTTCCAAATCCTCTGTGTCTCTGGGCTTATTTACACGGTGAATACCCTTAACACTAATGTAATCAAATCGTTAGGAAAAGGAAAAATCTACTTCGTCATTCAAATCACCAAGCGGCTGATTGGCATCGCGCTGATTTTGTTCGGAATACGTTTCGGAATTTACGGGCTGCTGTGGGCAGTGGCAAGCGTTGCTTATATCGGTTTTATTATCAACACAATAGTCAATAAAAAGCTCATAAATTACGGACTCTTGAGACAGATAGGCGATGTTGGCGTGTGTCTGCTGATTGCCGTAGTCACAGGCGTTCTGACTTACGGATTCGGACTTCTGCTCCATTGTCACCCTTATCTCACCATGATTTTTCAGATTATCCTCTATGTAGGTCTTTATATTTCTATTGCTAAAATATTAAAAATAAACGAGTTAGATATATATCTTGGAATAATCACCAATATTGTTCACCGAAAAAAATAACCATGCAATCGCGCTCCAATTTGAATATATGGTTCCGTTATCTGTTGACCACTGTCTCTCCGAAGTGGACGATAAATCTGCTTTTCCGCCTGTGTCACCACCGGCGACCGGATTTGGATAATCCGCAGACATTGGACGAAAAAATCCAATGGATGAAACTGCATTATTATCAAGACAATGCGTTGGTGAAGCAATGCGCTGACAAATGGCAGGTACGTGATTATGTGAAAGAGTGCGGCTTGGAGTCCATTTTGACAGAGGTGATTGCTTGTTATGATGATCCGGAGGAAATCCCGTGGGAAAAACTGCCGGAAAAGTTCGTTTTGAAATGGAATTTTGGGAACGGCGGCAATGTGGTATGTATGAACAAGCAACATTTGGATGTCCGCAAAGCTACACAGGAGTTGAAACGTTTCCAAAAGCTCAAATTCCATTTATTGGCTGCGGAACCCCAATATGACGTGGCGAAGAAAGTGCTTATATGCGAGAAGTTCATTGAGCCGGAACATGGTTCTTCCCCTGTGGATTATAAGTTTTACTGTTTCAATGGTGTGGCCAAATATGTGTTATGCTGCATCGGACGGCAGGAAGGGCAAAAACCGGCGTTTTACTTCTTCGATCGTGACTGGAAATTGCAACGGCTTAATCGTCAAGGGATTGAAGCTCCGGAAGGCTTCACCATTCCCAAACCCGATGGAATGGATTCGCTGTTCGATTATGCAGAGATGCTTTCAAAGCCGTTCCCGTTTGTCCGTGCTGATTTTTACCTTGAACGAGGAAAAGCCTACTTTGGAGAGCTGACTTTTACGCCGAGTGGCGGTTTTGACTATGGTCGGCTTCCTGAAAGCGACTTGCTCTTCGGCAACATGGTCCGGCTGGACACCGCAAACCGTAAATCGTAAACCGTAAATCGTATTATGATGAAGAAACAGAAAATTGCGAACATATTGATAATGGTGATACTGTGTATGTCACCGTTGATGTTTCTGCCGTGGGTGTATATGACGGTCGCCTATTATATCGCCCGCTACGTGATAATGCTGATGACACTGGTGGTTTTTGCGCTCACCTTTTCGCTGAACCGTATGCTCTCGGCACGGTTCGTACGGTTACTCATCCTTGCTGTTCTGTGCATGTTGCCTTGTGTGCTGTTTCTTCCCATAGATCTTACGGATATTTTCCAGTTGGTTGTTTCCCTGATTACGATTACTGTTGGGGCTGGTTTGCAATGGGATGAGCGTCAATGGATGAATGCCTGCTATTACTATACGATTTGCGTGGTGACGGTCATCCTATGTAATGCGATTTTTTATGCTGGTGGTCTGTATGTGCCTGAGTATTATATGTTTGACGAAGGGAAAAACCAGATCGGCGCTATGGCGGCCATAGGGGCTACAGCATGTTTCTACTTTGGAATGAAAATGCGGGACGAACGCACTTCTTTGTGGGTGATTAGTTTTCTGGCGTTATTGTCTCTAGTGCTGATTCGCGCCCGTTCTGACGTTTTTGCCTTGATAGCCTGTGGGTTGCTGATTGTTGCTAAAGAGGCTGACTTCAAATGGAAGTGGAATGTGAAGACTTTTCTCACGATTATCGGGCTTGTGATGATAGGAGTGATTATCTACACCGGTTTTATCAGCGAGGAGCTTCACACGTTCATGTTTGGCGGCAAGAGCGGCAATGACATAAATGACATCACCACCAATCGTTGGGCCAGAAACCAACAGGGACTGGATATCTTCATTCATCATCATTCCATGAACGATTTGAAGAATCCGATGAAGATACCGTTCATACACAATTATCCGCTTTTGCGTTTGGCGAGATACGGGTTCTTTTCTATTCCTCTTTTGGCCTTTTATTTATATTTCTGTATCAGTGCTTTGATTGAAATTTTCAAGACACGGAAATCCCAAATACGCCAAGCGGGTTGGATTGTTTGTTGTATTCCGTTGATTATCAGTCTCGCTGAACCTAACTTCCCGTATGGTCCTGGATTGGTGCAGTTGCTCGCCTTCCTGTTGCTGGGATTCTCGCTTTCCTCTTGTGAAAAAGTTCAGCTATGCGAAGCGGATGGAAAAACAAAAAAGGTGTTACATATCTGCAACGACTTCTTTTACAGTAAAGTACATGCTAATTTATACCGAGAATTGGATGGGTTGGAACAGGATCAAGTGGTGTTCACACCCGTACGAAAAACGACACCTGAAAACAACCGCTTTGATGGACAACACACTACTTTTATATATGCTCACATTCTGAAGCCCTTCCATCGTCTCTTTTTCTTCCACAAAGTAGATAGAACAGTTCGCGAGATAGAGAAAACGGTGAATTTGGGAGAAATTTCATGCATTCATGCCACCACCTTGTTCAGCGACGGCATGGTTGCGAGGGAATTGCACAGAAAATACGGAATCCCTTATATTGTGGCAGTGCGCAATTGCGATGTGAATGCCTTTTTGCGCTATATGCCTCATTTGTGGTGGGTACATCGGGCTGTGCTTGAATCTGCAGGGAAGGTGGTGTTCATCACCCCGAACCTCCGTCAACGACTGCTGAAACATCCGACCTTGTGGGGAATGAAAGCGGTCACGGCGGACAAATCCATTGTCATCCCGAATGGCATTAACGATTTCTGGATCAACCATCTACATACAGAAAAAAACACAGAAAACCCGCATCGGTTGCTCTACGTCGGCATTTTCAATCGCAATAAGAACATACCCAGAATGATGCGCGCATTGCAAAGTCTGCGTTCCGAAATCCCTGATTTACATTTAGATGTAGCAGGCGACGGCGGTGACAACGAACAGCAGGTTCTCGCTTTGATGAAACAACATGCCGACTGGATTACCTATCACGGAAGAATCACCGATTTGGAGGAAATGCGGTCATTGTACAGGGCCAACAGTGTGTTTGTAATGCCATCAAAATCAGAAACTTTCGGATTGGTCTATGTGGAAGCACTTTCTCAAGGACTTTCTGTTTTGTGGAGTCGGGGAGAAGCTATTGAAGGAATGTTTTCCGAGCTGGTTGGCGAGAGTGTCAATCCGTTGAGTGAAAACGACATAGCTGCCGCAATGAGAAAGCTGCTCCAACATCCCGAAGCCTACGAAACCCTTCCTGAAAGCACCTTCAACGCCTTCCGTTGGCATTCTATCGCCCAGCATTACGTCTCCTTGTACGATAACTTACACGAAATAACAAATCAAAAGTCTTAGATCATAAGTCATACGTCTCACATCATACGTCTCACGTCTAAAACATCCGTCATGTTATCCGTCATCTGTCCCATTTATAATGAAGAAAGCCGCATTGAAGAGTGCATTCTGTCAATCTTGAACCAAGATTACCCCAAGGATGATTTGGAGGTGTTGTTTGTTGATGGGCAAAGCAGCGACCGCACCCGCGAAATCATTGCAGAATATATGCAGGAGTATGCTTTTATCCAACTGTTGGATAATCCGAAACGGATTGCACCGGCGGCTCTGAACATCGGCATTCGCGCATCTTCAGGGAGCATTATCATACGGTTGGATGCCCATGCCAAGTATCCAGAGAACTATTTCTCGCTGTTGGTCAAGAGGTTAGAGGAATCTGGGGCTGATAATGTGGGCGGAGTGTGTCGTACATTGCCGGCAAAGGAGACCCCCGTTTGTCGCGCCATAGCGCACGCCATGAGCTCTCCCTTTGGAATGGGCAACTCTTACTTCAGAATTGGTTCAGACCACGAGATGTGGGTGGACACAGTACCTTTCGGTTGTTTTAGACGCGAGATCTTTGACAAAATCGGTCTTTTCGACGAAGAATTGGTGCGCAATCAGGATGATGAATTCAACGGGAGAATTATCAAGAATGGCGGTAAGATTCTCTTGCTCCCGCAGGTGATTGTTGACTATTTTGCCCGCGACACCCTGACTAAAACCGCCAAGATGTTTTTCCAATATGGTCTTTTCAAACCGTTGGTAAACCATAAGTTGCAAAAACCGACAACCCTCCGGCAATTTATCCCGCCAATGTTTTTTGCGGGTCTTATTGCAGGAGGGCTGTTGAGCGTTTTTTCAAGAACGATTATGTGGCTACTCGTTTCCGTAATAGTTCTTTACATTTTTTGTTGTTTCGTTTTTGGACGAAACAGGGAACGAGTCTGGCCGGATATTTTATGGATGCCCTTCACCTTTGCAGCCATACACCTCAGTTACGGGTGCGGCTATTGGGTGGGAATCCTTAAGATTATTTCGCACAGAAAAATCTCCGTGCAGTCTAATCATTAATTTGTTTGCTGTTTCAAAGTCTCAAGTCCTGAGTCCTAGAACGTATAGCCGACTTTGGCCTCGATGCCGCCGCTGAAGCCTTTCTCGTTCGGGAAGGTTCTGAAGAAGAAACCGCCAGTGAAAGAAAGCGCTTTCACGCGGAAGCCCCCTGCGATGGTGGCATACATGCCGACCCCCTGTTTGTTTTCCTCATCGTATTCGTAATAAAGAAAGTTTTCGTTTGGGCCATAAATAGGGCGAGAAAATTCTTCCGTCCAAAAATGGAATCCGACGCCAGCTGCAATGTTGATGAGTGGTTTCAGTTTGCGGCCTCTCTCAAAATAGTGGCGGTAGTTGAGGAAAAGGGGCACTTCTTGGAAAGTGCCGGTGTTCAAGCCGTAACCGACACCGATACCGATGTTGTCGTTCTCTTTGATGGAGATGCCGTTGACGAAAACGCCCGTCCAGCCGACATTTTTCCCCACAAAAAAGCCATATTCATTAATGAAATTGTAGGCGATTTTTTTCTCTTGTTGTTCCTGTGCGTTCAGCGAGCCTAATCCGCAGCACAAGACAACACACAACAAGGTTAATGTTTTTAATGCATTTCTTTTCATAATACTGAATTTTAGTTACGAAATAAAAACGGCGGCAAAAGTACATTTTTTTCAAATCTGAAAAAATCATACCTTTGCGCCTGATTTCCAAAATGAAAAAACTACTGAAAATAGTTGTGCTGCTGATAGTTATGTTGGTTTCTGGCGTTAGTGGATGGGGCCAAACCAACCGCGACAGCATCCGTGCGCAACGACTCCGCGAGGTGAACATCAATGCCGATGCGCCGCAGAAAGTGTTTTCGGGACCGGCTGCCGTTCAACAGATTTCAGCGCAGCAAATCAAACAACTTCCCACTCTACAACTATCTGATGCCCTGAAGTATATGTCGGGGGTGGTAGTACGTGACTATGGCGGCACCGGCGGCATGAAAACGGTTTCCGTGCGCGGTCTCGGTACCCAGCATACCGGCGTGGCCTACGATGACATTGCCCTCACCGACTGCCAAACCGGCCAGATCGACCTCGGAAAACTCTCCCTTGAAAATGTCGCTTCGCTTTCGTTGGTTGTTGGGCTTGATGATAAGATCTTCGTTCCCGCACGGCTGTTTTCTTACAGTAGCATATTGAAAATCAACACGATAAATATGATTCCTGAAAAGCCCTTCAACTTTCGGGTAGGTGGTGCTGTGGGTATGTACGGGCTCTACTCTTTGCAGGCTGGTGTCACCCATAAAGTGGTTTCCAAAAAGCACAATGACCGTCTGTTTTTCTGGAATCTCTCGGCGGATGCCATGCGCTCCAAGGGAAATTACCCGTACACGCTCCGCTACGGCGGCATCCATGACAGTGTCTCCCATGAAATCCGTAAAAATGCTGAGACGAGAACGCTGAACACTGAATTCAATGCTGTTTGGCAGATTGACAAGACCCAACGGTTCAATGTCAAGCTCTATTACTATAATTCGGCTCGCGAACTCCCTTCTGCCACTATCTTTTACAATTCTGAATCACATCAGAAACTCTGGAACCAAAACGCCTTCGGGCAGGCGCATTATCATAAATACTTCAGTGATCGTTGGGCTTATCAGGCCAATCTGAAGTTTAACTACGATTATACTCGGTATTATGACCCCGATTATCTGAATATCGAGGGTTTTTTGGATAATCGTTATCATCAACATGAGAGTTATTTTTCCAACACTGTGCAATATTCTCCCATCTTGGAGAAAGATTCACTCAAAAATATACAAAAATTGCAGTTTGCTCTGGCGCAGGATGTCTTCTATCAGCAAATGAAGGCCAATTCGCTTGATTATACGCATCCTGGGAGGCTCACCTCGCTCACATCTTTGTCTGCGCTTTTGTCTGGAAACCGTTGGAAATTGAATGCCAACTTGTTGTTCACTTACGTCAACAATATTATCATTGAGAATCCTGAAATTCAAGATTTCACCCATTTTTCTCCTGCTATCGGAGGGTCGTTTGAGTTGGCCAAGACGGTGCATCTGCGTTTCTTCTACAAGAATATTTTCAGAATGCCTACTTTCAATGACTTGTATTATCGCGAGGTAGGCAATGTAAACTTGAATCCTGAAAAAACGCATCAGTGGAACTTGGGATTGGTGCTGAAAGAGGCGCATCTTGCGGCTGGCAGGATTACTGTTTCCACCACGTTGGACGGCTATTTCAACATTGTGAAGGATAAAATCGTGGCGTTTCCGTCGCATAATCTGTTTTCCTGGACGATGCTGAACTACGGCATGGTTTATGTGACGGGGGCAGAGCTGAACACATTCTGGCAATATCGCATCACGGGCAAGTACATTCTCCGGCTGAACGGCAATGTCACCTACCAAAAGGCAGTTGACCGTACTGAAGAAAGCGGCAAGACGTTCAACCATCAGATTCCCTACACCCCGTTATGGTCGGGATCTATGAGCTTGAGCATGCAAACCCCATGGTTAACGGTCACATACGCATTTATCGCTTGTGGCAAGCGGTATGCTTTGTCGCAGAACATCCCCGCTAACGAGGTCTCTGGTTATTTTGACCACAGCATTACCTTAAGCCATGACTTCAATTTTCGCAATTCTTCGCTTGGACTCAAATTGGAGTTGCTTAACATAGCCAACAACCATTATGAAATCATCAGGAACTATCCGATGCAGGGATTCGGTCTGCGTTTCAAGGTAGTTTATGATTTCGGAAGGTAAGGAATAAACTTAGTTTTCCATAAATCGCGTGGCAAAAAAAAGGTGGGGCATGACTGCTCCCCACCTTCGATTTTATTCGGATTCGGAAATTAATCGGCTAAACCATGAAAGACATCGAAAACGTCGTCCTTCAGTTCGTAATATACAGCATTACTGGGTTCTTCAACAGTCGTTTGAGTCTTGCTTTGAGCTGATGCCAGCAGTTCGTTGCGATTGATGGCCGGTTCGCCTACCATTTTGGCGAATATTTCGTCATTGTCATAGTCTCCGCCGTTGAAACCGGGGGTGTTGTCGGTGGTAAGGTCGGGGAAGTGGAAATCTGTGATCTCGGGTATGTTGGACTCAAAATCCGTGTTTTGGTTTTCTATAGCGGGTTCTGCTACAGCTGCGGGTTGTTCGGTGAGTTCTGCGGCAGGAGTTTCGATGTTGATTTCGGGAACATTGGTTTGGACGTTCTCCTCCGTGGTGTTCACGATAGTCTCGCCAGTGGTGTTGATGACGATTTCAGACTCTTCCTCGTGGGCGGTGTCGAAATTAGTGACCACGAGAGAGAGCTTGAGGTTGTCGCCCAGTGACTCGTCCAGTCCATGACCCCAGATGAGGTGGACGTTTTCGGACTGCATCTCGTCGAAGCGGTCTTGGAGGATTTCAAGTTCGCCCATGGTGATCTGCTTTGACGGGCCGTAAGTGACGAAGAAGAGGAAGTTCTTGGCGTTGCTGATGTCGGCGTTTTCAAGCAGCGGGCAGTTGAGCACCTCGTCGAGCACCTGTTGCACTCGGTCTTCGCCTTGTGCGGTGGCGATGCCTAACAGAGCCTTGCCGCTGTGTTCCATGATGGTCTTCACATCGTTGAAATCGACGTTTTGGCCGTATGTGACGGTGATGATTTCAGCCACGCATTTCACGGCGTTCTTGAGGATGTCATCCACTTGGGCGTAGGCCTCGTTGATAGGCAGGGAGTTGTAGTATTTCATGAGGTTTTGGTTGTTGACAATAATCAAGGAGTCAACATATTTGCTCATTTCCTCAATGCCTGCGTTGGCAGCGTTCATGATGCGTTTGCCTTCGAATTTGAAGGGTTCGGTTACGACGCCGACGGTAAGGATGCCCATGTCTTTGGCCACTTTGGCGACCACGGGGGATGCGCCGGTGCCGGTGCCTTTGCCCATGCCTGCGGCGATGAAGAGCATCTTGGTGTTTTCACCGATGAACTCTCTGATTTCTTTTTCGCTTTCAGTGGCATATTTCTGCGCCACCTCGGGGTTCGCACCTGCGCCGAGTCCGTTACCTAACAAGAGTTTGTCTTGGATTTTACAGGCTTCCAGATGGCATTTGTCGGTGTTGCAAATCAGGTAGTCAACGCCTTGGATGCCTTCGGAATACATGTGTTGCACGGCATTGCTGCCGCCACCGCCCACGCCAATCACCTTGATGGCGGAAGTGTTTTCTTTAGCTCCAAAATCGGGTGTAAAATTGATTGATTCTGTCATATTAATTTTTATTGTTACTTACAGGTTAATGGTTTGGGTTTTATGAAATCTGTTCAAACAGTTTGGTCAGTGTGCTTTTGAAATTATCCAGGAGTTTGCGTCCTTTCCGGTCTCCGTCGTCAGTGTTTCTGGAGTTGGAGGGTTGGAACTCTCTTTCCCGCTCTTCGCGATTGCTGGAGAACTCCTCTTTCTGTTCGTCAAGATGAAATTCTTTGGTCTGTTCTTCTATTCCGTATTTAAGCAGTCCGAGGGAGGTGGAGTATTGGGGTTGTTTCAGTTCGTTGGACAGGGAGTCGGAGAAGCCGACGCAGGGAATCCCGATGCGGGTGTTCAGGCCGAGGTCGAACTGGCAGAGCTCTATGATGTGCCGCAGTTTGGCGCCACCGCCTGTGAGGACTAATCCGGCACCGTTTTGGAGCATTTTCATGCAGCCGGAGTTTTCCAGTTCCTTTTTCACGTAGCCCAATATGTCGTTGTGTACGCGGCTGTAGATGATTTTGGCCAGCTGTTCGTCGGTGATGCGCAGGGGGGTCTGCTGGTGCGGGCGCAGGATGGTGCTCACACGGTTGGGGTTGCTTTTGGCTGGGAGGCAGCTGCCGTGGTTGATTTTGAGTTCTTCGGCCGTGTCTTCCGGAATTTTGCAGACGTTGGCGATGTCCTTGGTGATCACAGATCCGGCGAAGGGGATCACTTTGCAGAATTTGGGGTGGCCGTTCTGGAAGATGACCATGTCGGTGGTGCCACCGCCGATGTCAATCAGGGCGACGCCGCGCTGTTTCTCCTCTTCGGTGAGGCAGGAGAGTCCTGAGGCCACCGGCTCCAGAATCAGCTCTTCGGTGTCGATGTTGACATTGGAGATACAAGTGTGTATTTTCTTGATTTCCTGATAATTTCCAGTGATAATCTGGTAATAACCCGTGATTTTCGATCCCAGTTCGCCAACGGGATCCATGGATTCGTGGCTGGCTCCGTCGGCGGAGTCTTCGATCACGTATTTCTGGGGGATGATGGCGATGATTTTCTGGTCGGGTGGGAGGGCGATGTTTTCCACCTCTCTTTTCATCGAGTCCAGTTCCTCTTGACTGATGAGCGCGTTGTGGTTGGAGCGGAGAATGTAGTGTTTGCAGTTGGTGGTGCGGATGTGGCGTGCGGCGATGCCGGCATAAACGCTGCTGATGTTGTCCATCCGGGCGTGGCTTGAGGCGAGTTGCACGGAGGTTTTGATGCTCTCCTGTGCCTTGAGCAGGTTCATGATGAGGCCGAACTCCACACCTTTGGAAGCCGACTTCCCGTGCCCGAGGATCTCGATTTTGCCTCTGTTGTTCAGATAGCCGATGATGGTGGCCACCTTGGTGGTGCCGATGTCAAGGCCGACGATAAGGTCGCTCGCCATGTTGTTGATTTCGAAATTGTTGGAAGAGTGATTTTTCTCCATACGCGCGGTTATTTTCTTGTTGCTATTATTCTGTTCTTATAACGGGCATCCAATTGGGCGTAGGTGTTGTAGCCCTTGTGGGAAAGCCCTTTCTCGTAAACCGTCTTGAGGTTCTCGAGTTTTTCGTCGGCGTTGTCCAGATTGCCGAAAAGGATGGTTTGTCCGCCCACGGTCGATGTCAGTTCCATTTCGTTGCGGCTGTTGAGGTGTATTTGGCGGAATAGGGCCTGGTAGAAGTCGTTGCGGTTGATTTTCTGTGCCAGTGCCAGTGCGTCCTGGATTCTTCCGGGGGCTTTCCGTCCAATCTTGAAGTTGTCGGAAACATTGCCGTTGACCACCATCAGATAGTCTTTCATCTTCATGGTGAAGGGCACCACTTCGCCTTTGTTGTCCACGAAATAGTGGTCCCCGCTTGGGGTGAACACATGCAGGACGATTTCTCTCAGGGTATAGTCGATAACCAGTTTCTTGCCCGCGAAATGGACGAAGTTCACAGTTTCGATGAAAGGGTTGTTTTTCAAGAGGGTGACGACCTCTCCCAAGTCGATTTCTTTCATCGATTTTCCGATGATGTCAATTTTCGCATTTGACAGCATCGACTCGATGCTGCTTTGGGAGAGAATGACACTTTCGTTTTGCGTGTGTGCCACCACCTGGATGCGTTCGCAACGCTGTTTTGGCATATTGACAAATGCCAAAACAAGCATCACAATCAATGTGATACTCAGCAAGATACGGACTATCGGCTTGGCATATTTCATCAAAAACGCGCAATTACTTTTAATCTGACAAAATTAAAAATAATACGGTTTTGTGATTTTGCATTCCGATAAAAAAATAAACATAAAATTGTTGAAAATGACACCCCGTTTTGACGGCTTTCAGTCATTGCGTTTGTCCAGTCCCCACAGCAGTTTTTCACGGATGGTGGAGTAGAAATCGGCGTTGTCGAAAAGGACGGTTTGTATGGTGAAATTCTCTTTGTAAATACGCAGTTTTACATTGTCGTTCAGGATAAGCCGTTGTGTGTCAATGCAAAGCGAATATTTTCCACCTCGTCCGCTCACGACGATTTCCAGAGTTTGCGAGGCGGGGATGACCAAAGGGCGGACACTCAGAGAGTGGGATGCGATGGGGGTGAGTACCACCACGTCGGTCTGTGGGTGCAGGATCGGGCCGCCGCAACTCATGGAGTAGGCTGTCGAACCTGTCGGGGTAGCCACAATCAGTCCATCGGCCCAATAGGTGTTGATGTGCTTTCCGTCGGTGGTGACGGTAATGGCGTTGATGGAGTCGCTGTCTGTGGCGCGGATGGTCACGTCGTTGACGACAAAGTGCGTGTTCAAGGACAAAGGCTCACTGCCCTCGATGTGGAGCAGTGAGCGCGATTCCAAGGTGTATTTGTTTTCCAGAAGCATGCGTATGGAAGCCTCGAAGTTGTCCTTCTTGATGGCAGACAGGAAACCGATGCGTCCGGTGTTGATGCCGACTAACGGAATGTTCAGGTCTCCGATCAGGTCGGCGGCGTCGATAAAAGAGCCGTCGCCACCGATGGAAACCATAAAGTCCACACCGTCAATCTGTTGTAAGTCTAAATGGGTTTCAAACGATTGAAAATCAGCGTTTTTTGAGGATATGTTTTTATGCAACACCACCCTGCAGCCGATTTCTCGCAGGAAAGAGATGACCGTGTCGGTGAACGGCTGCTGTCCGGTGCCGGAACGGCTGTAGAGTGCGAAGGTGAGCATTTAAACGTATTCCTGAATTTCAATCTCGTTGTTCAGTATCATATTGGCATTCAAGGCCATAGCCGCCATTTCATCTTCACCGGGATAGACGGCCACGGGGGCGATCCATTCCACGTATTTTTTGATGCGGTTGACGACGGGTTTGCCGTAGGCGATGCCGCCGGTGAGGATGATGGCATCTACTTTGCCCTTGAGTACGCAGGCGTTCTCGCCGATCTGCTTGGCCACCTGATAAGCGAAAGCCTCTTCAAGAAGTTCGGCTTTCGGGTCGCCGGCGATGGCCGCTTTCTCCACAGCGTAGGCGTCGTTGCTGCCGAAGTAGCCGACATAACCGCCTTTGCCGACGAGCATTTTCTGCATGTCTTGCTGGGTGTATTTGCCGCTGAAACAGGCTTTTAAGAACTGATTCATCGGCAGGGAACCGGAACGTTCGGGAGAGAACGGACCTTCACCGTCTAAGGCTTGGTTCACATCAATAACCTTCCCCTTCTGGTGTGCGCCGACACTTACGCCGCCGCCCATGTGTGTGATGATGAGGTTGAGATCCTCGTATTTCTTGCCATTGTCTTTGGCATACATACGGCCGATGGCCTTGTGGTTCAGAGCGTGGAAAATGGACTGCCGCACGAAATCCGGATGACCGGAGATGCGGGCGATTTCCTGCATTTCATCAACCATCACGGGGTCGGCGATGTAGGCGCATTCCAGACCGATGTATTTGGCGATGCTGTCGGCGATGAGGCCGCCGAGGTTGCATGCGTGCTGACCGCTGTAGCCCATCTTCAGATGCTCAAGCATCAAGTCGTTGACTTTGTAAACACCTGATTTAAGTGGTTTTACGAGACCACCGCGACCCATCACGATGGAAATGTCGTGCAAGTTGATGCCTTCTGCTTCCAGCGTGGAGGTGATGATGTTTTTACGGAACTCGTATTGGTCAGCAATGGTGTGAAATTGCGATAATTCTTCCGTGGAATGTTTGATGTTCTTCAAAAATATTTGCTCGTTGCCGTCAAAAATGGCAACTTTGGTGGAGGTGGCTCCAGGGTTGATGGCGAGGATTTTCTTCATAAATGTATGGTATTAAATTAAAATTATTCATTTGGATAATCCGCGGGGTTGGTGGAGACTTTTAAGACCTTGCTGTAGGAAAGTCCCGCACTGTTTTTTACGTATGCGCACACGTAGTACGATGTGTCAACCTCAGGCAGTAGGAGAGTGGTTGAGAATGAATCAACTTCGGTGTAGTCACTGACTTTCACTTGGGTGGTGAACACGTCATTGAGTTTCGGGAAAGTGTCCTGTCTGAAACAGAACCCCTGTTCCATATAGTATTCACAACCGTGATTGTTAGTGACTTTCGCATTAACAGTCAGATGTTTGTCTTTATAAGTGTATGAAGTGATTTCGGACTCTGCCGTGCCGAATTTGGTGCAACCGGTGAGTAAAATCACTGAGCAAAAGCACAGTGCTGCTAATCTTTTTATCTGTTTCATTTTCTAAAAAATTTCTCGGTGGCAAATATACAAAATTTTTTGACGTAAGACGTAGGACTTGAGACGCAAGAACTTTGGACGTTTTTTTTACGTTTCAAGTCCTTAAACAATTGTGAATTATGAATTATGCATTGTGAATTGAAAAAATCGTATCTTTGCGGCTTAATAATTTTAAAACCTAAATACTATGGCATTAGCAATTAACAATGAGAATTTTGAGACCTTGATTAAAGGCGACAAGCTGGTCGTCATTGATTTCTGGGCAACGTGGTGCGGTCCGTGCCGGAGTATCGCCCCCATCGTGGAGGAGGTCGCCGCCGAGTTTGAAGGCAAAGCCGTGGTCGGCAAGTGCGACACCGACGAGAACGGCGACATCGCCATGCAGTTCGGCATCATGAACATTCCCACGCTGGTCTTCATCAAGAACGGCGAATTGGTTGACCGCCACGTCGGCGTGATCAAGAAAGAGGAGCTGGTGGCGAAAATCAACCAGCATTTATAACCGATCATTACTTAAAACTTCAATAGTATGAATACAGCTTTATTAATTTGCATCATCGGTACGATTGTCATCATACCGTTTTTGATTTATTATGTGCGTGAGGCGAAGCTGCATCACCCGAAAGGGTTGATTGCCGCCGCTTTGAGCAACATGGGTGAGCGTTTCGGCTACTACATCATGAATGCCGTGCTGCTGCTCTTCTTGGTCTCAAAGTTCGGTCTTCCTGATGGCACTGCCGGTGTCATCTACTCCGTCTTTTACTTCGGTATCTACGTGTTGAGTTTGGTGGGCGGTATCATCGCCGACAAGACGCAAAACTACAACAAGACCATTCAGTGGGGTCTCATCATCATGGCTATCGGTTATGTGGTGATGGCTATTCCGTTGTTCAGCAAGACCGCCGAGGGCGCTATCCTCGACAGCGGTGCCGGTTGGTGGACGATTCTCATCATCACCTGTATGGCGTTGTTGTTTATTGCTTTCGGTAACGGTCTGTTCAAAGGTAACTTGCAGGCTATCGTCGGTAAATTGTATGACGAGTTCGAAGCTGAGGCTGCCAAGAAGGGTCCCGAGGCACTTGCAGAGGCTAAGGATCGCCGCGACTCCGGTTTCCAGATTTTCTACGTCTTCATCAACATCGGCGGTTTCTTCGCCCCGTTCATCGCCCCCTTCCTCCGCGAATGGTGGCTGAAGGCGCATCACCTCATCTATAACGCCGACATGTCCGGTCTTTGCCACCAGTTCCTCGCTGATGGCCAAGCAAGCCAGAAGTTCACCGAGACGATGGCGACCGTGCTGCAACCCGGTTACAACTTCACGGACACCGCCGCTTTCTGTTCCGACTACATCACCGTTTTCAACCAAGGTGTACACTTCTCTTTCATCGCCTCCGTGTTGGCAATGTTGATTTCTTTGGTTATTTTCTTGACCAACAAGTACAAACTGCCGCAGCCGGCCAAGAAACAGCAGGCTGAGGTGGTGGAATACACTGCTGAGGAGAAACTCGCCATGGCAAAAGAAATCAAGCAACGTCTGTATGCTTTGTTCGCAGTGCTCGGTATCGCCGTCTTCTTCTGGTTCTCTTTCCACCAGAATGGTCAGTCCTTGTCCGTGTTCGCCCGTGACTTCGTGCAAACGGAGAAGATTGCTCCCGAGATTTGGCAAGCTTTGAACCCGTTCTTCGTGATTGTGCTCACGCCTATCATTATGGTCATTTTCGCGGCGCTGGCTCGTAGAGGCAAACCCATCTCCACGCCTCGCAAGATTGCCATCGGTATGGCTATCGCAGGATGTGCTTACCTCTTCCTGATGATTATCTCCATCGTGAACAACTATCCGTCAGGTACTGAATTCCGTGCTATGGATCTGGCCCAGATGGCTGCTGCCGGTCTTGCAAAGGCTGCTCCGTGGGTGTTGCTTGTCACCTACTTCTTCCTGACCGTGGCTGAACTGTTCATCTCCCCGCTGGGTCTGTCGTTCGTCTCCAAAGTGGCTCCGCGCCACATGGTGGGCTTGTGCCAGGGCTTGTGGCTCGGCGCTACTGCTCTTGGCAACTTGCTGATCTGGCTCGGCCCTGTGATGTACAACGCTTGGCCAATCAAATACTGCTGGGCCGTGTTCGCTGTGGTATGTTTCGTTTCCATGGCCATCATGCTCGGAATGGTGAAGTGGCTGGAGCGCGTGACGAAATAGTTGAAACGTTACCTTAAATTATATATGAAAGAGACCTGTCGGAAGATGGGTCTCTTTTTTAATGTAGAATGAAGAATGTAGAATGAAGAATATGGAGTGGTTGGAGGAGGTTGATGTTTTTTTTGTTTGAGGGGCATGGAGCTTCAAATAAAAAAATGTACCTTTGCCGTCGCATTTTTCGAAATATAGTAACAAAAACGTAAAGTAATATGAATCCCTTATTTGAACCCCAAGTTTATCAAAACAGAAGAGAGAAACTGACGGCGGCCGTCAAGAGCGGCATCGCCGTGTTTTTGGGCAACCATGAGGCCCCGATGAACTATCCCGACAATACCTATAACTTCCGTCAGGATAGTGACTTCCTCTATTTCTTCGGACTTTCCATCGCCGACATCGCCGCCGTCATCGACTTCGACGCGCACCAGTCGATCATTTTCGGTAATGACTTCACCATCGACGACATCATCTGGATGGGCGACCAACCGACGATTGCCTCTTTGGCTGAGAAGGTGGGCGTGACGGAGACCCGTCCGTTCGCACAGCTCGCCGAATTCATTCAGCAGGCGCAGGCACAAGGTCGCAAGGTGCACTTCACCCCGCAATATCGTGGTGACAATCAGATCTTGATGGCCAACCTTACTGGCGTGGATGTCAACCACATTCGCGAAGCTGCCTCTTTGGATTTGATTATGGGCATCGTGAACCTCCGTTCCGCGAAGGAGCAGTGCGAAATTGACGAGATGGACAAAGCCTGCGAAATCGGTGTGAAGATGCACACCGCTGTGATGCGTCGCTGCGTGGAAGGCGAGTCCGAGCGCGAATTGGCCGGCTTGGCAGAAGGCATTGCCCTGTCGTACGGCAACGGCATCTCCTTCCCTGTGATTCTGTCGCAACATGGTGAAACGCTCCACAATCATCTGCATAACGGCATTCTGAAGGCCGGCAATATGCTGCTGATGGATGCCGGCGCGGAGGGACTGATGAACTACTGCTCCGACTACACGCGCACCCTGCCCGTGAACGGCAAGTTCACCCAGAAACAGCAAGAGATTTACGAAATCGTGCTGAAGGCCAACTTGGATGCTATCGACGCGGCGCACCCGGGTATGTACAACAAAGAGCTGCACCGTCTTTCCTGCGAAGTCATCGCCCAGGGACTCAAAGACTTGGGTCTGATGAAAGGCGACGTGAAGGAGGCCGTGGAGTTGGGCGCGCACGCTCTGTTCATGGTGCACGGTTTGGGCCACCAGATCGGTCTGGATGTCCACGATATGGAAGGTCTGGGACAGATTTACGTCGGCTATGATGAAACGGTGCGTCCGAGTAACATCTTCGGATGGGCGTCGTTGCGCATGGCCCGCGAGCTGAAACCGGGCTTCGTGGTCTCCATCGAACCGGGTATCTACTTCATCCCGCACCTCATCGATATTTGGAAGAAGGAGAACAAGTTCGCCGACTTCATCAACTACGATGTGGTGGAGAAATACCGCGACTTCGGCGGCATCCGCATCGAGGACGACCTGCTGATCACCGAAAACGGTCACCGCGTGCTGGGTCCACACTTGCCGAAGGGCGTGGATGAACTGGCCGCGATTATCGGGAAATAGGACTTAATTCGTATTGTTATTTCGCCCATCTTTGTTCATGCTTCTTTTCACGGAAGTGTGTGCAAAGGTGGGCGTTTTTAGAAGATGATAGGATGATAAGATTATGAGATGAAGGGTTGATGAAATGATGTAACATATTCACTGTTTTGTTCGTCATATACTATGTTTCATAGGACATCGTTATATCAATTGGTATTTGATAAAAAGTAAAGAGAAGATGTGGCTTCGAATACATATTATACTTCTATTGTTAGTTGGGATATTGTCGGTTCGGTCGCAGAACTTGCCCGACAACATGGTGACTGCCGACTGCACGACTGATGCGGTGGAGCAGCCGTGGGACGCGCAGGTGCTGCATTTTGTAAACGACATCCATTGCTATTATGTGCCGATTGTGGGTGACATTGACGGGGACGGCATTGTGGAGATTGTGGCGGGGAAAGCGCTCACCAACGACCATTACACCAGTCAGGTGGGCATCTATCGAGGTACTGATTTACAGCAGATTGGCACCATCAACGTCTCCCAACGGATTTACGCGGGCTTTGCCGGACCGGTGGCCATTGTGCGCTATCCTGACGGCAACGGCGGTATGCAGGGAGCCATCATCCTGCACTGTTACGACAACAAGCTCCGTTCCTACGACATTCAGGGAAACCTGCTGGCCACCTCCGATGTAAATACCCCTTGCGAAGGGGTTGTCTCTATTACGGATTTCAATTACGACGGCTGGCCGGAGGTCTATATCGGAAATGCGATTTATGACGCGGCTACACTCAAGCGGCTTTGTGCCGGCCCATCCAACGGCAACATGGGACGGTCTTGGAGAAACGATGTCACGGAGACCGGTCGCTGCGCCATGCCATTCGCCGCCAATGTGCTTGGTGACAGCATCCCTGAACTTATCTGCGGCAACACCATCTACAACGTCAATATCGTCAGCCGTACAAACTCTTCGCTCAACAGTGTCACCGAACTGAAAACAGTTGCCATCCCGTCCCACATCCCACAAGACGGCAATGTGGCGCTGGCGGATTTTGACAAAAACGGGCAATTGGACGTACTGGTGATCATTGACGGATCGGGCAGTAACATCTACGACACTGCCCATATCTATGCATATAATCCTGTGACGGAGAATATTTTCTTTATCCATAGCCATTATGCCAGAACCATCGGTTTTCCGTTGGTGGGTGACATTGACGGCGACACTGATCTGGACATGGTTTATATTGACTATCAGACTCAAGTCAGCAATTCCCGCATCACCGCCATAACCTACAGTCCGACAACGGGTTTGCAGACCAAATGGCAAGCCACGCACGGCGACCAGTCGGGACAGACTTCCATGACGCTATTCGACTTCAACCAGGATGGCATCATGGAAATCGTCTATCGCGACCAGGAAAACCTGCGGATCATCAACGGAAGCGGCAAAAGCCATAAAACGGGCAACGACACGATACCTTTCTACAACTTGTACACCAAAAGTATGTCTGCCGGCACGTGGAAGGAATATCCGGTGGTTGCGGACGTCAATGGTGACGGTGCTGCAGAGATTGTGGTATGCGGCAAGTCGGGCAGCGGTCTCGGATGGGTCGGGGGCCAGCTGTGGGTCATCGGAGGCATACATCCTTGGGCACCCGCGCGGCCCGTCTGGAACCAGTACATGTACAACGTCACCAACATCAACAAGGATCTCACGGTGCCGGTGCCGCTTTTCGACAATGCCACATCTTTCACTGACCCGCAGGGCGCAATCCGTCGCCCGTTCAACAACTTCTTGCAGCAGGCCACCACGCTTGACCAGTATGGTCGGCCGTTCTCGAGAATGCTGAATGTTTTGGCCACGACAGACACGAGTATGACGTATGCAAACGGCATGTTCACCTATTCCTTCACATTCTGTAATGACGGTGGACAACCCTTGAACAATCCTTTCAGTATCACCTATTATGCAGATTCATATCAAGGGGCGATTATTCGCACGGAAGAAATTTATTCTACGTTGATGGTAAACAACTGCCTGACCATCACGACACAATTCTCGGACGCGGAGTTGCTCGCTTTTCCCGATTTGGAAGCCATTGTGGTGGCGGTCAACGACAACGGCACGGGGGTGGCGCAGACCGGCGGGCAGCAGGAGGAATGCGACACCACTGACAATTTCTTCTACTTCCCGGCCAGTCCGTGCAATATCCCCAAAGACACGGTCACGGCAGACATCTGCGTGCGCGAAAGCTATTCCGACGAGAATTTTGACATCTCTCCTGCCGAAACACAGACGGCAGGCACATTCTATTACAGCAGGGTGTTTCAGGTGGATAATTGCGACAGTGTGATTGTGCTGAAGCTGCGGGTGCATCCCGAGTATGACCTTCATTTCACGGAAACCATCCCCGAAGGGACGGCATACGACAACCACGGGATATTCCTGAACGAGAGTTTGTTGGAAAGCGGGGATCGCATAGACACATCCATCACTTACCAAAGCGAGCATGGCTGCGACAGCATTATCCATGTATCCATCCAAATAGCGGTGGCGGACATCGCCATATATCTCCCCAACGCCATCACTCCGTCCAAGTCCGACGGCTTGAACGATGTGTTTTCACTTCCCGAGAAAATTCAAAACCAAATAGCCGACTTTGAGATTGTGATATTCAACCGATGGGGCGAGATGGTGTTCTATTCCACTGACAAAGGTTTCCAGTGGAATGGGGAATACAAAGGGAAGACTTTCCACGACAATGTCTATCAGTATGTGATTCACTATTCGAATCCGTTCGGGAAAATGTTCACCAAGAAAGGCACAATTACGGTGTTGTAATTCCTTCATCATGAAAAGAAATCAGATTCTGAAGATACTTGTTTGTTTGATAGGTTTTTGTGTCCATATCAAGGCACAGACCAATCTTCCCGACAACATCGTGGAGGCCGACTGTGTTGCGGAGCCGTTGGAGCAGCAATGGGGAATCGTTGAAGGCAGCAGCAGTCCGTCGCTCTCCCACATGTACGCCCAGCCTTTTATCGGAGACATCGACAACGATGGGCTTACTGATCTTGTCACAGTCGGATACAACGATGCGCCAGGGCGGTCTTCCTCCATTGTGATTTATGGGCACGATCTGCAGCTCAAGACCTCCTTCAACACTTCACCGATGTACGTTTACGGCGGATACCCCCTGTCTGTGGCCGATGTGGACAGGGATGGCTTCGCCGAAATATTCATCCAACACATAGACGGATTCCTATGTTGTTACCACCCTAACGGGTCGATTAAATGGACAGTGAGCGTTTCAGAAGCGGATGAGAGGTCACCGAACATCCTCATTGCGGATATAAATGGCGACAACATTCCCGAAGTCTGGTCCAAAGACAAAATTTTCAACGCCGTGTCAGGAGCCTTGCTGGTGTCGCTGCCCGAAGCCATTGGATTTTCCGTACTTTATGGCCAAAATGGGGGCAAGGCTCTTATGCCCGCATTCGCCGATTTCGACAACGACGGCATCCTGGAGCTGGCCGGCGGCAACAAGGTCTATAAACTGAACATCACCAACAGCACGGGAACGGCCGGAAACAGCGTCACCCTCTGGAAAACCATCTCCGCAAGCGGGACAGGAGACGGTCTGACTTCCGTGGCAGACATTGACTTAGACGGTTTCATGGACGTGGTGGTGGTGCGGGACGGCTGCATGTACGCCTGGAAGCCCTACAGCGGGACGGCCAGCACTCCCGAATTGATTGCCACATGCCCGTACAGTTCCTCCGCACCCGGCTCCCGCGCTTTGCTGACCGACGTAAACAACGACGGGTATCCTGAAATCCTTTTCACCTACATCGCAAATGTCACTGCCTACCAATATGTTCCGGCGACACAAAGCCTGCAACAGATGTGGCTGAGAAGCACCAGTGACCTCTCTGGAGCCACCACCATGACCGCCTTCGACTTCAATCAGGACGGTTCCGTGGAGATTGTCTATCGCGACCAGTCAGATTTGCGCATCATCGACGGGACTACGGGAGACAACATTTCCACGTTCGCCTGCCTGGCGCCTACCGCCGTGGACTACCCCGCTATTGTAGATTTGGATCGCGACGGGCGTGCGGAAATTGTCGTCTCCTCTAACACTTACGAAAGTAATCACGACAAACACGCCAAGCTGATCGTCTTCCATAGTCCGGCAAACACCGTGTGGGCACCGGCACGCTATGTCTGGAACCAGCATGCATACAATGTGGTCAATGTCAACAATGACCTGACGATTCCGGCGAACAACTTCAACCCTGCCACGACTTTCACCGGTCCGGACGGTGTGGTGCGCCGCCCGTTCAACAACTTCTTGCAGCAGGCCACCACGCTGGATCAGTACGGGAGGCCGTTCATGCGCCTCTTAAATATCTCAGCCACCACGGACACAAGTTTGACATACGAGAACGGGACATTTACCTTTTCGTATAAATTCTGCAACACCGGCGGACAAACGTTGTCAAATCCTTTCCACATAACCTATTATGCCAACAATTATCATGGCCCAATCATTCGGACAGAAACCATCAATGACCCACTGACAGTGGACAACTGCATGACTTTCACGGTACAATTTTCGGATGCGGAACTGTCTGCCTTTCCCGATTTGGAGACCATTGTGGTGGCGGTCAATGACAACGGCACGGGGGTGGCGCAGACCGGCGGGCAGCAGGAGGAATGCGACACCACTGACAATTTCTTCTACTTCCCGGCCAGTCCGTGCAATATCCCCAAAGACACGGTCACGGCAGACATCTGCGTGCGCGAAAGCTATTCCGACGAGAATTTTGACATCTCTCCTGCCGAAACACAGACGGCAGGCACATTCTATTACAGCAGGGTGTTTCAGGTGGATAATTGCGACAGTGTGATTGTGCTGAAGCTGCGGGTGCATCCCGAGTATGACCTTCATTTCACGGAAACCATCCCCGAAGGGACGGCATACGACAACCACGGGATATTCCTGAACGAGAGTTTGTTGGAAAGCGGGGATCGCATAGACACATCCATCACTTACCAAAGCGAGTATGGCTGCGACAGTATTATCCATGTATCCATCCAAATAGCGGTGGCGGACATCGCCATATATCTCCCCAACGCCATCACCCCGTCCAAATCCGATGGGCTGAACGATGTTTTTTCACTTCCCGAGAAAATACAAAACCAGATAGCGAATTTTGAAATCGTGATTTTCAACCGTTGGGGCGAGATGGTGTTTTACTCCACGGACAAAGGCTTCCAGTGGAATGGGGAATACAAAGGGAAAACATTCTATGACAATGTGTATCAGTATGTGATTCATTATTCGAACTCGTACGGGAAAATGTTCACCACCAAAGGCACAATCACGGTGTTGTAATTTCTTCATTATGAAAAGAAATCAGATTTTGAAGATATTTGCCTGTTTGATAGGAATTTGTGCCCGGTTAACAGCACAAACCAACCTGCCTGACAACATAGTGACAACGGATTGTGTCGCGGAACCATTGGAGCAGCAATGGGGGATTGTTCAGGGGAACAGCAGTCCGTCGCTTTCCCACATGTACGCCCAGCCCTTTATCGGTGACATCGACAACGACGGACAGTCCGAGATTGTCACTGTCGGATACTATGACTCCCCCGGACGATCCTCCTCCATCATCATTTACGGACAGAATCTTCAACTCAAATACACTATCAACACTGACCAGATGTACGTTTACGGCGGCTATCCCGTGGCTGTCGCCGATGTGGACAGGGACGGACTTGCCGAAATATTCGTCCAGAACACCGACGGTTTTCTCCGATGCTACCACCCCGACGGATCCTTGCTTTGGACCTCGAACGTGCCGCTGACAGCCACGCAGGACCAATCGCCCAGCTTGATGTTGGCGGACGTGAACGGTGACAGCATTCCGGAAATCTGGTCTATGCGGAAAATCTTTAACGCGGTCTCCGGCGTGGAGTTGGCGACCATACCGGAAATCTTAGGATACTCTCTTCTTTATGTGGGCTCCGGCGGAAACGCTATCATGCCGGTTTTTGCCGACTTCGACAACGACGGCATTCTGGAGTTTGCTGGCGGCAACAAAGTCTATAAACTGAACATCACCAACAGCAGCGGCACAGCGGGCAACAGCGTCACCCTTTGGAAGTCCATCACCGCCAACGGAATCGGCGACGGCCTGACCTCCGTGGCGGACATCGACCTCGACGGATACCTTGATGTCGTGGTTGTGCGCAACGGCTGCATGTATGCCTGGAAGCCTTACAGTGGCGCAGGTAGCAATTCCGTGCTGATCGCCTCCTGTCCCTACAGCTCGACCACTGCCGGTTCCCGCGCCCTGTTGACAGACGTGGACAACGACGGTTACCCTGAAATCCTTTTCACCTACGCTGCAAATGTCACTGCCTACAAGTATGTTCCGACAACACAAAGCCTGCAACAGATGTGGCTGAAGAGCACCAGCGACCTTTCTGGAGCCACCACCATGACCGCCTTTGACTTCAATCAGGACGGTTCCGTGGAAATCGTTTACCGGGACCAATCGGACATGCGCATCATTGACGGTGTCACGGGAAACAACAAGTCTTCATTCGCCTGCGTGGCCCCCACAGCCTCTGAATACCCGGCTATCGTGGACTTGGACCGGGACGGGCAAGCGGACATTGTCGCCTCGTCCAGCACCTACGACCTCAACCATGATAAACACGCCAAGCTGATCGTCTTCCATAGTCCGGCAAACGCCGTGTGGGCTCCGGCGCGCTATGTCTGGAACCAACATGCCTACAACTCGGTCAACGTCAACAACGATCTGACGATTCCGGCGAACAACTTCAACCCTGCCACGACTTTCACCAGTCCGGACGGTGTGGTGCGCCGCCCGTTCAACAACTTCCTGCAGCAAGCCACCACACTCGACCAGTATGGGCGGCCGTTCGCACAGTTGGCGAACCTTTCCATTACTGGTGAACCATCAGTAGAGTTCGGAAGCGATGCGATTTCTGTGGAAATGGAGGTCTGCAATACGGGGGAACTGGCACTTGAGCCGCCGATGTATGTTTCGGTCTATACAGCTTCGGGCGAGTTGGTGCAGACAGAGGCACTTGCGCAGGGTTTGCTGCCGGGTGAATGCACAACTATCACATTGTCAATAAGTCATGAGGTGCTGAAAACGTTTGAGAATCCATATCCGCTCCGTATTGCCGTGAACGACAACGGGGAGGGCACGGCGCAATTCGGCGGTTTGCAGTCCGAGTGCGATACAACGGACAACATCACTCACATAGACGGGCGTCCCTGCAAAATGACCGTACCCAATGTCATCACCCCGAATGGCGATGGGATTAACGATATCTTCGAGCCTCAGTTGGAAGGCGAATTTATCAGTATGGAAATGGAAATCTTTGACCGTTGGGGCAGACGGGTTTACCGCCAGGAGAGCAAGGAGGCGCTAAAATGGGATGCTTCGGGCGTTTCCGATGGAGTGTTTTTTTGTGCGATAGAGTATAGGTGCGCCACCAGCGCCAAAAAGCGGGAAAGAATGAATACGAGCGTGGCGGTAGTGCGATGAGTGGGAAAAGTTGTATCTTTGCGGCCAATAAAACAAATGGTTGTAACATAATGAGACATGGTTTCTGCAAAAGAGTGTTGCGATGGGATGTACTGATAGTGGTATGCCTCTTCTCTTTATTGCGGGCTTCGGCACAGACCAATCTGCCGGACAACATGGTTAATTCGGACTGTACAACCGATGCGATGCAGCAGCCATGGGACGCGCAGGTCCTGCACTCAGTCAACGACATCCACTGTTACTATGTGCCGATTGTGGGTGACATTGACGGGGACGGCATTGTGGAGATTGTGGCGGGGAAAGCGCTCACCAACGACCATTACACCACGCAGGTGGGCATCTATCGAGGTGTTGATTTACAGCAGATTGGCACCATCAACATTCCCCAGCGGATTTACGCGGGATTCACTGGGCCGGTGGCCATTGTACGCTATCCAGACGGCAACGGAGGCAAGCAGGGCGCCATCATCCTGCATTGTTACGACAACAAGCTCCGTTCCTACGACATACATGGGAATTTACTGGCAACTTCTGATGTGAACACGCCTTGCGAAGGGGTTGTCTCTATTACGGATTTCAACTATGACGGCTGGCCGGAGGTTTACATCGGAAATGTGATTTATGACGCCGCCACGCTCAAACGGCTCTGTGCCGGCCCCGCCAATGGCAATATGGGAAGATCTTGGAGAAACGATGTTTCTGAAGTCGGACGCAGTGCCATGCCTTTCGCCGCCAATGTCCTCGGAGACAGCATTCCTGAACTTATATGCGGTAATACTATCTACAATGTGGATATTTCCAGCAGGACAGATCCGTCGCTCAATCATGTCACCGAACTGAAAACCATAAACATCCCGACCCGAATTCCGCAAGATGGTAATGTGGCCGTGGTGGACTTTAACAAGGACGGACAATTGGACGTAATGGTAGTCATTGACAAGTCGGGCAGCAATATCTACGACACCGCATACATATATGCATACGACCCTGTAACAGAGGATATTTTCTTTATCCATAGCCATTATGCCAGAACCATCGGATTCCCCTTGGTAGGTGACATTGACGGGGATTTGGACTTGGACATGGTTTACATTGATTATCAGAATCCGGTCAGCAACGCCCGCATTACCGCAATAACTTACAGCCCGACATTAGGTTTACAATCTAAGTGGCAGGCCACTCATGCTGATGAATCGGGGCAGACCTCTATGACTCTTTTCGACTTCAACCAAGATGGTATCTCGGAGATTGTCTATCGCGACATGGCTAATCTGCGCATTATCAACGGGAGCGGGATAAGTCATCTGACAGGCAATGATACCATTTCATTCTACAACTTGTACACTAAAAACATGTATGCTGGGACTTGGAAGGAGTACCCCGTTGTGGCGGATGTCAATGGAGACGGGGCGGCGGAGATCGTGGTGTGCGGCAAGGTGGGCAGCGGGCTCGGATGGGTCGGCGGACAATTATGGGTCATCGGCGGCATCCACCCTTGGGCACCGGCGCGGCCTGTCTGGAACCAGTACATGTACAACGTCACCAACATCAACAAAGATCTCACCGTGCCTATGCCGCTTTTCGACAACGCCACCGTATTCACCGACCCGCAAGGTGTGGTGCGCCGCCCGTTCAACAACTTCCTGCAGCAAGCCACCACGCTCGACCAGTATGGGCGACCGTTTGCGGAATTGGCGAATCTCTCCATCGCGGGCGAACCGTCAATGGAGTTCGGAAACGATGCGATTTCTGTGGAAATGATGATATGTAATACGGGGGAATTGGCACTTATGCCACCAATGTATGTCTCGGTTTACACAACTTCTGGCGAGTTAGTGCAGACGGAGGAATTTGCGCAGGGACTTTTGCCGGGTGAATGCGCAACCATCACCCTTTCCTTCAGCCAGTCGGTCTTACAACAGTTTGATAATCCATATCCGCTCCGCATCGCCGTCAACGACAACGGGGAGGGTACGGCACAGTATGGCGGGCTGCAGCCCGAATGCGACACAACGGACAATTTCGCCAACATTGACGGCCGGCCGTGCCAGATGACCGTGCCCAATGTCATCACCCCAAACGGCGACGGGATAAATGATGTTTTCGAGCCACAATTGGAGGGCGAGTTCGTCAGCATGGAAATGGAGATTTTCGATCGTTGGGGCAAGCGGGTTTACCGTCAGGAGAGCAAGGAGGCACTGAAATGGGATGCTTCGGGCGTTTCAGACGGCGTATATTTTTGTGCGATAGAGTTCAGGTGTGCGATTAGTGCGAAAAAGTATCAACGGATGAACACGAGCGTGACGGTGGTGCGGTAAATGGGGAAATAATTGTATCTTTGCCGCGCCTATCGCACCGTTGCAATGATGCGACAGTATTGTATGAAAAAGTATTAAGGATATGAAAGAACCGAAAACCATGCCGGTGTTTATTGCGGGCCCGTGTGTTATCGAATCCATGGAGCTGCTTGAAATGGTCGCGGCTGAATTGGTAAGATTGAACAGCAAGTATGGCATAGACATTATTTTCAAGTCTTCCTTTGACAAGGCGAATAGGACTTCCTTGTCTTCTTTCAGAGGACCCGGATTGGAAAAAGGACTGGCGATGCTGCAGGACATCAAAGAAAAGTATGGCCTTCAAGTCACCACTGACATTCACGAATCCTGGCAGGCGGAAGCGGTCGGAGAGATTGTGGACGTCATCCAGATTCCTGCATTCCTGTGCCGCCAGACAGACCTTCTGGTGTCCGCCGCCAAGACAGGCAAGGTCGTCAACATCAAGAAAGCGCAGTTCCTTTCCGGAAAGGATATGCAATATCCCGTTGAGAAGGTCGTCGAGTCGGGGAATCCGGACGTATGGCTCACCGAGCGGGGCAACATGTACGGCTACAACAACCTTGTCGTTGATTTTCGGAACATCCCCGATATGAAGCAGTTCACCCCGACGGTCATCATGGACTGCACGCATTCCGTGCAGCGTCCGGGTGCAGCGAACGGCACAACGGGAGGGAACAGGGAGTTTGTGTTTCCTATGGCATTGGCAGCCAAGGCATTCGGTGCCACGGGCTATTTCTTCGAGGTGCATCCTGACCCGGAAAAAGCCCTGAGCGACGGTCCCAACCAGCTCTATTTATCCCAATTAGAACAAATCATTACCCAATTGTTATGACAGACAGCATTCAAGATGCCATCAAGTGTTTCCAGGACGAGGCGCAAGCCATTTTGGATTTGATTCCGCAGCTCACTTCGGATTTTGACAAGGCAATCGACCTGATATATAATTGCACGGGCAAGTTTATTGTCACGGGGGTCGGCAAATCAGGGCACATTGGTGCCAAGATTGCCGCAACTCTGGCGAGCACCGGCACTCCTTCGTTCTTCATCAACCCGTTGGATGCTTACCACGGGGATCTTGGCATGATTTCCAGAAATGATATCGTCATGGCCATCTCCTATTCGGGGCAGACTGACGAGCTGCTGCGTTTCCTTCCATTGCTGATTGACAGGAAGATACCCATTATCGGAATGTCCGGCAACCCGAATTCCTTGTTGGCCCAATATTCCGATTGCCATTTGAACATTGCCGTAAAAAGGGAGGCATGCCCGCTGAATCTGGCGCCCACCTCTTCCACCACGGCAACGTTGGCGATGGGTGATGCGATTGCGTGCGCGCTAATCAACAAACGTGGTTTCAAGCCGGAGGACTTTGCAAAATACCATCCGGGGGGAAGTCTTGGACGACGACTTCTGTCAAAAGTGGAAGACTACATGGTTAAAACTAATTTACCGATTGTCTCTCCAGAAGCCAAAGCCAGTGATGCCATTTTTGAAATAAGCAAGAACAAGCAGGGCATTGCTGTTGTAATTGAAAATTCCATCATAAAAGGAGTTGTCACCGATGGCGACATCCGGCGAGCAATGCAAAAAAACAAAGACAACTTCTTTAGCTTGACCGTCAATGATTTGATGAGCCGCAACCCCAAGATAATCAACGGCAAGGCAAGGTTGTCTGAAGCCGAGCAACTTATGCGAACCAACAGTATTCACTCTCTCATAGTGGTTGATGAAGAAAACCGGTTGGCTGGCATCATAGATTATTTCCGTACAATATAAATTGATAATGTTATGAAAACGGTTGCATTCGTTCCCATTCGGTTAAACAGTAAACGTGTGAAAGGCAAAAACCTGAAAATGTTAGGGGAAAAGCCACTTATGTGCTATGTGTTGGAAACTTTGAAACAGGTGAACGGTATTGATGAGATATACGTTTATTGCAGCAATCCGGATGTCATACAACATATACCTGATGGGATTAAATTTCTGAAACGTCCGGAATCCCTTGATCGGGACGAGACACTTGGCCGGGAAATTTACGACGCTTTTACATCCGAGGTGGAAGCCGATGTTTATCTTTTAGCCCATACTACAAGTCCGTTTGTCAAGCCTGGAACCATAGAAAACGCGCTTGAAAGGGTTCTTCACGAAAATCATGATTCTGCGTTCAGTGCTGAAAAAATACAAACCTTTGTGTGGTTCAAGGGGCAACCCTTAAACTACCGTCTCGATTCGGTTCCCCGCACCCAAACGATTGACCCCATATTTGTGGAAACAAGTGCTTTCTTCATATTTAAGGCCGAGGTATGGAAACAGCATCATCAGAGAATCGGTTTCAGACCGTATATTGCCATTGTCGATAAAATCGAGGGCGTTGATATTGACTATCCCGAGGATTTTGAATTTGCCGAAAAAATATTATTACTGTCCTCCAAATGAGTTTTGAGCAGACACAAAACTATCAGGCCTATGTTCGCTACCGTGAGTTAAAGCAGCAGTGGCGGCTCATCTACAAAGGTGTCAACCTTGTGGAAGCCTGTGCCTTGGATTTGACAGACGCTTTGGTGGTACAACGCAAGGCCGATTTCTATCATGTTGTGTGCGCCATGCTTCAGCGCATTCGTGTCAAGCCACTTTTTCGCGCTTTTTTCACCCATAAGAACGTGTTCACTTTTGCCGCACATAAACGTAAAGACCATAGGGAGTTGTCCCAGGCCATTTTCGAATCTGTTGACGATGCGGCGTGGGTGTCGATTGAATACTACTATTCGCCCTATAAGGCAATTACACGATGGGTGTACTTTTTGTTCAAGGTTCGCTCCTTACGCACCCCGTTTGTCAACAGGGCTTTTATTGCGGCAAGGATGGCGGGGTATTCGTGCGTGTTGGATGATTTGGAAAAGCGGTCTGCTTCATGCCCTCTTAACGGGAAACAATACATACCTTTCTGCGCACCGGCGCACCACGAGGCATTGTTGACTCTTTTTTTCAAAAACAAAGGGGTTAAAACCTATAACACCGTTCATGGCATTTTTGGCCGCTACCTCCATACTATAGCAAATGATGTCGTCAATGGCGAGAACATCATTTCGGATTATGTACTCACATTTGGTGAGTCGCAGCGCATGGATTTAATCAGGGATTTTAACATCGCTCCGGAACGCGTCAAGGTTGCGGGCAATCCTAAATATCCATCCCATACAGCGAAAATCCGGACTACATTCCATTCTTGCCTGATTCTTGGGGGGATTGGCTTGTATGACAACGAATTGCGCCTTTTGTTGCAGGTGGTGGAGCAGGTTGCGCAACAAACGGATATTACATTCACACTCAAACCCCATCCTTTGTCAGCCATCCATAATGATCCGATTTGGGCTTCACTAAAGCACATCCGCCTGTTAGGACAGGAACATACAATTAAGGAATTGTTCTTGTCCGGGAACTATGATTTTGCCATAACCCACAATACCTTTTCGTACTATGAATCAATGTTGTTTGGTCTCAAACCATTTAGATGGGCATTAAACGAAAACTTGGATTTTGAAGGACTGAATGACCGTTTTTCCACCGCGCAGGAATTGTCACAGCTCATTAAGGATGCAAAAGGCTCAACTTCCGAAATGTTGACGGACGAAATAAGGCAGATTCTTCATGATGTGTTAGGAATGGGAATAAACAATTACAATCAAATTATCAATGGTTAATAAAGTCATCGCCAAACTAAAATCTCTTTTTCTCTATCCTTTCCAGTTCAAACATTTTGGGAAGAAAAGCCGGATTGACAAACCGCTGCGTATTGAAGGGAAACAGTTTATTGAGATAGAAGACCATGTATATGTGCAACCTTATACTTGGTTGGCCTGCCAGCCACTTACCGGCTGCAGCAATCCAACACTAAAGTTGGGCAAAGGGGTTGTCGTCGGGAATTTCAACCATATTTACGCCACACAAAGCATTGTGATAGAAGATTATGTGCTGACTGCCGACAAGGTGTACATTTCTGACAACTTGCACGGCTATGATAATCCTGAAATCCCCATTCTTCAGCAACCGATAAGGCAAATCGGTGAAGTCCGTATTGGCGAAGGTAGCTGGCTGGGTGAAAACGTCTGCGTCATCGGGGCGACCATCGGCAAGCACTGCACCATCGGGGCTAATTCCGTGGTCACGCACAACATCCCGGACTACTGCGTCGCTGTTGGCGCGCCCGCACGGGTCATCAAACAATACAATTTTGAAACCAAACAATGGGAAAAGAAATGAAAAAAGTCCTTATCATATCTTCGCCTTTTTACGACTACCAAATCAGCGTGGGCCGGGCGTTTGAAGCTCTTGGCTACCAGGTGAAAATTGAAACCTACGACGAACCTATCCACCCGTTCAAAGGTTTGTTGAAGTGGAGACACAAGTTTACCAACGACAAAGAACGTCTTCGCGCCCAAAGCCGGGCCAAGTACGATGCCTATATTAAGCAGGTTTATGACGATTATCAGCCTGATATCGTATTTTCCTATAACGGAACCATTCTGTTGGATGAGCGGTTGGACTATTTCAGACAGAAGTCCAAAGTGTTGTTGTGGATGTACGACAGCGTGCAGCGTCCCGACAGGGCACGTTGCGAGAAACATATAGACCATGCGGATGCTGTTTTTTGTTTTGAGGAAAGAGACGTGGAATATTATGCCAAGCAGGGGAAAACCGCTTACTTTCTGCCTTTGGCCTGCGACACGACGGTCTATTACCCCATTGAAAACCAAAATAAAGACATTGACATTCTGTTTGTTGCCACCTTATATACCAGCCAAAAAAGGATGCACTTGATAAAATCTGTGGTGAATCGTTTCCCCAATGCGAATATTTTGGTATATGGCTGGTACAAACCTTTTGTGAAAACACCGTTGAAATGTTTGTTCCGAGAAAAACGTTCTATTTACAAAAATCGTAATATTCCTCCTGTTAAAGTCAACGAATTGTTCAGTCACACCAAAATTGCGCTGAATATCCACCATGAACAGTCTTTTTATGGGGCCAACCAACGCCTTTTTGAGGCATGCGGTGCCAAGGCTTACCAAATTTGCGACGCTAATCCCTATATAGAATCATTATTCCAAAATGGCGAAGTGGGCCTTTACCATAATGAGGAGGAACTTTTCTCACTCATCAGCTGGGCATTGGACGAGAACAACAAACAAGAGCGTGAACGACGTGCAGAAGCGGCTTATCAGATTATCTCCGAGAAGCATACATTTTTGTCTCGCGTGAGGGAGATGCTGGAAAAAGTCGGGGAGTTATAGGCCCTTGGTTTTCCCGAAATATCAAAATCCACTGGTTTCTTGTAATTCAGTGGATTTTTTGTATTTTTGCGCCTTAATCAAGCTCAAATAGGATAATATGAAAATATTAGTCACCGGTGCAAACGGATATATAGGATGCCATGTGGTTGCCGCGTTGTTGAACAAAGGATGTGAGGTCGTGGCGTGCGATATCGAAACAGGCGACATTGACAGTCGTGCCCAAGTTGTAAAAATGAATCTGTTCACGGAGGATTATTCGGACATATATACTCGTTTGGGAAAACCTGACGCGTGTGTGCATCTGGCGTGGCGCAACGGCTTTGTTCACAATGCCGAAACGCAGATGGGAGATTTGTCTGCTCACTATAAGTTCCTCACCGCTTTGATGGAGCAGGGGTTAAAACAGCTGGCCGTGATGAGCTCCATGCACGAAGTGGGCTATTGGGAGGGGAAAATAGACGAGAACACGCCTTGCAACCCTATTACGCAGTACGGCATTGCCAAGAATGCTTTGAGACAGTCCCTTACGCTCTATTGCTCGCAAAAAGGAATCACACTACAGTGGCTCAGAGGCTATTACATCCTCGGCGATGATGCCAAGAATCACTCTATTTTCACCAAAATATGCCAGGCGGCCCAAGAAGGGAAGAAAACATTCCCATTCACCTCTGGCAAAACCAAGTACGATTTTCTTCATATTGAAGATTTGGCAAACCAGATTTCCGCAGTGGCGATGCAGGACAAAGTCAATGGGATTATTAACTGCTGTTCTGGCAAGCCTGTAACATTAGCCGAACAAGTGGAGGCATTTATTAAAGAACACGGCTTTGACATCAAACTGGAATATGGCGCTTTCCCGGACCGCCCCTACGACTCGCCCATTATTTATGGAGATGATTCTAAGATTAAAGAAATTATGTCAAATATGGATTCTTTTGTGTCGTCTCCACAGTGTTCATCAACGATATAGGTGTTTTTGTATATATCTTTAATCAAACAGCACTTCCCAGAACTTTTTCACTACACTTTCTTCTGAGTATTTCTCCAAAAACATTTGCCGAGAATACGCATTGAAACGTGGACGAGGATTTTTCTCAAAATCTTTGATTCGGGCAATGAACTCGTCTGCGGTGTTGCATTTGCCGCCCACTTTGTCGTAGTCCACCTCATAGCCGACAAACGCCTCGTCGGTGGCGATAATGTTTTTGCCGTACATCAGGCTCTCGCAGGTTTTCACCTTCATACCGCTGCCCTTGAAGATCGGCAGAATCATAATGTCCGCCTCCTCAAAAAAGGGCAACAAATCTGGAGCGTCGCTGATCACCTCAATGTCTTTCAATGCTGGCTCTTCCGCTTTCAGCCGCGCCATGCCTTTGCCCACCACTTTCATGCGGATGTTCACATGCGGCAGCACGTTTTTCACGAACCAGACGATACCCTCGTTGTTGGGCGGGAAGTAGGCACCCAGAAAAAGGCATAATGGTTGTGACGTGGTCATTTCCCGGGAATAGCTGTCTTTCAGATATTTGTCTTTGAAAGCTATCGGAATCAGCACATCCGCTTTTTTCCCGTAACGGGCGAACAATTCGTTGTCGTCACGCGAGTTTAGTGCAATTGTCTTGTCGGAAAATTGGCAAGCATAGCGGTCATTGTGGTCAATGCATCTTAACAGGATGCTTTTGCCAGGTTTGTTTCCCAATTTTGCCTCAAAGTAGGGTACTTCAACGTTGTGGAAGAATGAAATCACCTTCCCCCGATAGTTTGCCTGTTTCAATTTCTTTGCTATAATACCGAAAACGCTGCGGTCGATGAAAACGACATCAAATGACTGCGCCAACCGCATAATCTCCTTTACCCGCTTGGGTGTCAGCCCGAAATAGTAGTTAAACGGGAAATAAAACACCCCTTTGGCGTAATCCGAAACCGTTTTTTCCCGATTTTCATCATGAACATAATAGGTGGTGATGTTACTTTCCCCCACTAACTGCGACAGCACATTGTGATTTTTCTGGCTGCACTGCTCGCCGCCTTCGAAGATGTTCTTGGATTTCTTGTATCTGATGAAAAGGATGGTCATAAGAGTGCTGACAATGAAAAACTATTGCTGATTAACGGTTTCTTTCTTCGGTTTGCGGTAATATAGAACAAGGCTTCCCGCCACTAACAGGACAAACAGGATACCAGATATCAAGTTCACCTTGATCAACTTGTACAGCTTCGGGGCCTCGCATTTAAACTCGACAGTATGCTCGCCGGCAGGAATCACCATGGCGCGCAGGATGTAATTGGCGCGGAAATAGTCGGCAGGCTTGCCGTCAATGTAAGCGCGCCAGTCGGGGGCGTAATAGATTTCGGAGAAAACCGCCAGCTGGTCTTTGGAAGTTTTGGTTTTGTAAACCACATAATCGGGATTATACGGTTTCTGATGATCCATTGTGATGACGGAATTGCTGTCGCGCTCCAGATTCTTGCCTTCCACCATCTTGGCAAAGCGTTTGTCAATGACAGCCGTGTCTGCCGGATTCAATTCGTTGAGTGCCAGAATTTCAGCATTGGGATCTTCCACCAGCTGATACGTATTCACAAACCAGGCGTTACCCAACGCATCAGGATTGCGCTGCACTTGTGCCTGTCCGCCCTGTCCGGGCACTACCACATAACGGGCATTCAGCATGTTGAGCACATTGGGATTGATGTGACGAGACAGGTAAAAGTCAATGATGTCCTGATATCTGCGCAACTTGGCTGCATGGTAACCGCCAATCTGATGGTGGAATGCGGAGGGATAGGAATCGTTGAAAGTGTTCACGGACAAGTCGAACACGCGATAATCCTCGTCTTTGAACTGCGCGGCATACTGATCCAGGGTTTGGTCGGTTTGTGAGGGTTTCAGCTTGAGACGTTTCTCTGAAACGAAATTGGAATCGTTGAGGTAGCGACGGTCAACGCCCCACAAGTCGAACAGCACCAGACAGGCCAAAACGCCGATAATGATACCAGATTGTTTTATTTTTTGGTTGATATATAGCCACAATGCCACGGCAGAGAGCAAAATCAGAATCAGCGAACGCCACGAGTCGGTCATGAAAAGCGCTTTACGGTCTTTCACCAGCACATCCTTAATCATATCCCATTGATTGCCGTATTGTGCGGCCATTTGCACATCGCTGGCACCTGAGAAAGAGAAGTTACCAGAAAGTGCCATCATTAGCAGGATGAAACCGGCGGTGATGCCAGTGGAGATATACAGCCCAAGATTCAGCTTTTTCTTGTCAACAGGATTCTCTTTGTCAAAAATCGTTCTTAACGTCAGCACGGCCATGATGACCATGGTCACGTTGGCGATGACCAGACTCATGGATGGCGTGCGGAATTTGTTGTAATAGGGCAGATGGTTGAACAGAAACTCGTTGAATCCCATGAAATTCCTGCCCCATGACATGAGGATGGCGAGGATGGTGGCGAGAAGAATCCACCAGCGTTCGGGGCCTTTCACCACGAACAAACCCAATACAAACAGGAAGATGACAATGGCGCCGAAATAGACGGGGCCGGAAGTGAACGGCTGGTCGCCCCAATAGAGAGGCGCCTGCTTCTGTCGGAAGTTTTTGTAGAATTCGGAGTCTGTGCCGACGGTCTCGCCGGATCCTCCACCGTACGCACCGGGAACAAGGAGCGTATAGGTTTCCCCCTTACCATAACTCCACATGAAAGCGTAGTCTATGTCCAAACCGTCGGATGCAGCAATGGATTTCGGTTCACCATCTTTATACAAATCCTCGGGAGTGACTGTGATTTCGGAACCACCGCGCATGGTGTATTTTGCATATTCTTGATTCATAAACAGATTGCTGGCATTGCAAGCCACGGAAAACGCGGCACCGATGAGCAGCACGCTGACACCGGCCAGAAACGACTTGAACCACTTGTCTTTTATGGCGAAAACAGCATAAACGATGCCTAAAATAATGCCAATCAGCATGGTATAATAGGTGATTTGGATATGATTGTAGGCAACCTGTGTACATAATGCCACGGCGAACAAAATGCCGCCCCAAACATATTTTCGTCTGAAGGTCAACAACATACCTCCCAAGATTGGAGCCATCATAGCCATAGCATAGGCTTTAGTCATGTGCCCGGCTTCTATAATGATGATGTTGTAGCTGCCCAATCCAAACGCCAAGGCGCCTAATAGACTGAGCCACGGATTGATACCGATAGACAGAAGACAAACATAAAAACCTATCAAATAGAGGAAGATGACACCTACATCTCCTGATAGCCCTAAAAATTTAAGGTTAAGGAAATTCTTCACAGTGGTAAACAATGAAAGGCTGTTTACCCCGAGGGTGATTTGGTAGCCGGGCATGCCGCTGAACATGGCACTGTTCCAGATCGTGTGCTCGCCCGTCTTTTCGTGGAAGTCGATCTGTTCTTTGGCCATGGCCTGCCACTTCAAAGTATCACCCTGCTGGATGACTTTGCCATCGAAAGTGGGCGACATATAGACGGCGGCCACTAGGAAAAAGAACAGAATGATGCCACAATGGATAAGGGTTTTCTTCAAAACAGGTTTCATATTTTTATTGCTTTTTTATTTCAAAATTAGAAACGGCAAAAGTACGAAATTTTATGACGTGTGACATGAGATGATGTATCGGAAATTTGTGTACCTTTGCACCTAAAATTCATTCTTATGAAGATTATCATTCTCGGAACAGCTTATCCTTATCGCGGAGGACTTTCCGCTTTCAACGAGCGCCTCGCCTACGAATTCCAGAACCAAGGGCACGAAGTGGAGATTTACACGTTTACCCACCAGTATCCGAATTTCCTTTTCCCGGGGAAAACCCAATACAGCACCGAACCTGCACCGGAAAACCTGAAAATCGTCCGTAAAGTTCACTCCTACAGTCCGTTCAACTGGTTTAAGGTAGGGCGCGAAATCAAACGCAAGAAACCCGACTTGATGATCACCAAGTTTTGGCTGCCCTTCATGGCACCCTGCTTCGGCACCATCGCCCGCATCGTCCGGCGCAACAAGCACACCCGGCTGGTTTCCATCCTCGACAACGTCATCCCGCACGAGCATCGCATCGGTGACAAAATATTCGTCCGCTACTTCATCCGTCCCACCGACGGTTTCGTGGCGATGTCGAAGTCGGTGCTGGCCGACCTGCGGCTGTTCACGGCTGACAAGCCTGCTGTTTTCAGCCCGCACCCGCTCTATGACCATTACGGAGAACGTCTTCCCCGCGAAACGGCATTGTCGTTGCTGAACCTCAGCCCTGATTCTCATTACGTGCTTTTCTTCGGCTTCATCCGAGGCTATAAGGGGTTGGACTTGCTTTTGGAGGCTTTTGCAGACAAGCGTCTGAAAGCGGATGGGGTGAAACTGATTGTGGCAGGGGAATTTTACGGAGACCCCGAACCTTACCTCAAGCAAATCAAGGATTTACAGATTGAAGACCGAGTAGTGCTCTGCACCGATTTCATCCCTGACAGCGAGGTAAACCGCTACTTCAGCGCGGCCGACATCGTGGCGCAGCCCTACAAGACCGCCACGCAGAGCGGTGTCACCCAAATCGCTTTCCATTTTGAGAAGCCGATGTTGGTGACTAATGTCGGCGGCCTGTCCGAAATTGTCCCCGATGGCAAAATCGGTTATGTGACCGAGCCCGATTCAAAACAGATTGCCGATGCACTCTGCAAATTTTTTGAAGAACATCATCAAGAGGCATTTGAGAAGAATATTGTTGAAGAGAAGCAGAAATATGCGTGGTCAACTTTCACCGATGCCATTGGCAACGTGCTCAAAAAGTAGAGACACAAATCGTATCTCCACAGGGGAATACAAGAAATCCCATCTGTTTGAGCTATTCGTATTTTATGTATATTTGCGGATATGATTTTATACTGAAATATTTTCGTATAAATTTGATATACAGCAAGATACAAAAATATAACCGCAATATTACGATATGATAATTCGCAGTAAAGTCCCCCTTCGATTGGGCCTCGCCGGTGGAGGCACTGATGTTTCGCCGTTTTCCGACATTTATGGAGGAGCTATCCTCAATGCCACGGTGAATATGTACGCTTACACTACGCTGGAACCGTTGGACAACGGTCAGATTGTATTTGAGAATCCAGCCAAAGAAGAATTTGGGGAAACGCTACAAGCAACGGAGCATTTAACTCCGGATGGTTATTTCATTCTCCACAAAGGGGTCTATAACCGCATCGTCAAACAGTTTACACACAAGCCGTTATCCTTCAAGATGAGTACCTTCGTGGATGCGCCTCCTGGCTCTGGACTTGGCACCTCCTCCACTCTTGTCGTCTCTATTCTTGGTGCGTTCGTTGAATGGCTGAAACTCCCGTTGGGCGAATACGACATCGCGAAATTGGCCTACGAAATCGAACGCATAGACCTGCAAATGGCCGGCGGCAAACAGGATCAATACGCAGCTACTTTTGGAGGCTTCAACTATATGGAGTTTATCGGAGATAATGTGATTGTCAACCCGTTGCGCATCCGCCAACGCTATTTGGACGAACTGGCGCACAATCTCGTGCTTTATCATACGGCCACCAGCCATGTTTCCGCGAAGATCATTGAGGAGCAACAGAAAAATGTCCAGGCGAAGAAGCAGAAATCCATCGATGCGATGTTGGCCCTGAAAGAACAGGCCTTCCACATGAAGGAGGTGCTGCTGAAGGGCGATCTGGACGCCATCGGGCAGATTTTGGACGAAGGGTGGAAGCACAAGAAGCAGATGGCCGATAGCGTCTCCAATGCCTTCATCGATGAGGTCTATGAGGCGGCTATCGCGGCGGGAGCCACCGGCGGCAAGATTTCCGGTGCCGGCGGCGGCGGCTTCATGTTCTTCTACTGCCCTTCCAACGCACGCTACAAAGTCATCGACCGCCTCGCGGAGTTCGGTGGCCAGTCGAAACGCTACGAATTTGTCACCGAAGGCTTGAAAACGTGGACGATGAACGATGAGACGATGAAGCGATGAGACGATGAAACGATGAAACGATGAGACGATGAAACGATGAGACGATGAAACGATGAGACGATGAGACGATGAGACGATGAAACGATGAGACGATGAGACGATGAAACGAGGAAACGAGGAAACGATGAGTGTTGAAATTAAAGAAGCGATTATTTTGGCCGGCGGGTTCGGTACGCGGCTGCAAGGCGTGGTCAAGGACCTGCCCAAGCCGATGGCACCCGTCAACGGCAGGCCGTTTTTAACATACATCTTAGATTATCTGATTGATTATGAATACCAAAGAGTTGTTTTATCGGTGGGCTACCTACATGAGAAAATTGTGGATTATTTCGGAGAGAGATACAAAACCCTGGAGATTGACTATGCCGTGGAAGAGGAACCGTTAGGCACCGGCGGTGGCATTCTCTTCGCGATGTCCAAATGTGCAACAGACAACGTGTTGGTTATCAATGGCGATACGATGTTCAAGGTTGATTTGGATGCTTTTGAGCATTTTCATCAGGAGAAAAACGGTTTGCTGTCCATTGTGCTTCGTGAAGTGGAGGATGTTGCCCGCTACGGGAGCGTTTCTGTTGGAAATAACGGCATAATCACGCTGTTTTCCGAGAAGCAGGCCTCATCGGGCAGCGGCTTCATCAACGGCGGGGTTTATCTTATCAACAGAAAAATCTTTGAAAAATATCCCCAGCCGAAGAAATTTTCCTTTGAGAAAGACCTTATGACCAAATACTATACGCAAGAATCTTTTTACGCCATGCCCTCCGACGGCTACTTCATTGACATCGGCATCCCCGAAGATTATGCCCGGGCGCAGAGGGAATTGTAACCGAGGTGTATGCGATACACCCCTACAAGTTGCTTCCCCAACAATTAACCTTTGACCTTTGAACCTTAAACCTTAAACCAATAATGAATTCCCGAATACCTCAATCCATTGAACAATCCATCGCCGTGAAGCAGGCGATTTTGGATAATCCCGAATTTCAAAACCGCATCCAACAAGCTGCGGAGATGATTACCACGTCGCTGCGGGGCGGTGGCAAAATCCATTTCTGCGGCAATGGTGGCAGCGCGGCAGACGCCCAGCACCTTGCCGCCGAGCTCTCCGGCCGCTTCTACTTCGACCGGCCGCCGCTCAACGCCGAAGCCCTCCACTGCAACACCTCCTATCTCACCGCCGTGGGCAACGACTACGGCTACGACCTCATCTTCTCGCGGCTCCTGCGCGGCACCGCCAAAGCCGGAGATGTCATCGTGGGCATCTCCACTTCGGGCAACTCCAAGAATATCCTCAATGCTTTTGAGGTGGCCAAGGAGATGGGCGTGAAAATCATCGCCATGACCGGCGAAACCGGCGGCGCGATGAAGGACTACGCCGACATTCTGCTGAATGTGCCCTCAAAAGATACGCCGCGCATCCAGGAAAGCCACATCATGCTCGGTCACATCATCTGCGAACTCGTTGAAACCGCGATGTTCGGATAAAGAGTTAGAAATAGCAGGTCTAATCAATAGTCATAGTCATAGTTAAAAATGCGTACCCTTTTATACATCATACGTACCATCAATGTCCTAAAGACCCTCTGGTTCAATTTCAAGGTTTTTCCCTTCGCGGTGGCGAAGAAATTGCCGGTTTGGTTGTACGGGAAGGTGACGTTCCGCAGTCTGGCGGGGAAAATCGTCATCAACGGACCGATCAGCTCCGGGATGATTCGGATCGGGAAGAACGACCATTACGTGGACACCGCCATCCAGCAGTGCATCTGGAACGTGCGCGGCACCCTCATTTTCAATGGTCCAGCCATTTTCGGTCACGGTTCCTATGTGGTGATCTCCGACAACGCGACACTGGAGTTCGGCGAAAGGGAATCCTATTTCGGCACCAACCTCAAGATTTTCTGCTTCGACAGGATTGTTCTCGGCAGCAACGTGCGCGCCGCCTGGGACTGCCAGTTCATGGACACGACGTTCCACTATGTGCAGAACCTCAACCGCAACGGGGAGATTGGACCGTTGACAAAACCTATCATTCTCGGTGATGACATCTGGGTTGGAAACCGGACTACTTTCACCAAGGGCGCGGTCGTGCCGAGCAAAACCATCATTGCATCCAACAGTTTGGTAAACAAGGACTTCTCAAACATCGAACCCTACACAATGTTGGCGGGAATGCCCGCTTCCGTGAAAGCGACAGGCATGAAACGCATTTTTGATCTGGATATCCAGAGCGAAATGGATGAAAAGTACCATTATGTCCGTACACATCTGTAAATAGTGATTAGTGATTAGTGAGCAGTGAACAGTGAACAGTGAATAGCGATTGGTGCATTTTCAATAGTCTAAGTCTAAGTCATAGTTATAGTTATAGTCATAGTTGTTGTTTAAGTCTAAGTCTAAGTCAATGGTAATAAGAAACAACATAGCCGCAGTTTATCACGCCATCCAGCTTGCACGGCTGTATCCGTTTTCACAGCGGATGAAGGTGATACGCGACTATATCTCCCTCTATCGCACCAAAGGACTTACGCATGAGGAGTATTACGAGTTTGAATTTGAGAAACGGAGCGAGGAGTTTCGTCGGGATTTCCTGGGCCTGAACGAACAGCATTTCTACCTGGATCTGCTTAACCCATTGAAATATATGTCCTTGGCCCGGAATAAGTATATGGCACATAAGATGCTGGAAAACACAGGAATAAGGACATCCGAACTATACTGCTACTACCAACCTGAGGCGCGTTATACAGTCCATACCGAATGTGCCGGGGATCTCGCTGGAGTGCTGCAAATCCTGAAGGCCAAAGGGGTGCAATCCTGTGTCATCAAGACCACGGAAAGTTCGCATGGCGATAATGTCTGGGTGATAAAAAGCATTGTTTATCAAGATGATGATGCTTTGATGACCCGCTTTGACGGTCAAGAGCTCACTCTTTCGTCCGTTTTGGGCGAGGAGGCGCTGATTTTCGAGAGTGTGGTGCGCCAGACTGACCAATTTGCCGCATTCAATGATTCTTCGGTGAACACGGTGCGCTTCATGACCGCGCTCTATCCGGACGGTTCAGCGAAGGTAATCGCCACCTTCATTAAAATCGGTAGGGCAGGCCGTTGTGTCGATAATGCTGGCGGCGGCGGGAACGTGGATGTCTGCGTCGATGTGGAGACCGGCGAAATCCGCCACGCCATCCAGTTTGACGGCTGGCACAACGTAAAAGACATTGATAGCCACCCCGACAATGGCAATCCGCTGAACGGAGTCGTCATTGAGAATTGGGAAGCTGCGAAATCAGAGGTGATCCGTTTCCAACAAGCGTTTCCGTATTGTAAAGTCGCGGGCTGGGACATCGCCATCACCGACGACGGGCCGGTCGTCATCGAAATCAACGATTTTTGGGACCGCACCGGACAGTTTTTCATCCGCAAGGGCTGGCGCAACGAAATACGGGAGTGCTATTTGGCGTGGGCGAAGACGGGAAAGGACTACATGGTCTATCCGCAACGTCTTCCTTTGGACGACAAAAATTTAACGGCGAAGTTTCAATAGAAATTTCGCCGTTAAATTTTTCTATCACAAGCTGTTAACAGGTTATAAACCGCTAAAAGCTAAAAGCCAACAGCCAAAAGCTAACAGCTAATAGATGAACGGGAACACCCGTTTCAGACGCTTTTTCTCCATGATTTCGCCGAACTCTTCTTTGTAGCGCTGATAGATGGCGTTGGCACGCGGCACGAGGTTGGCGAAAGTCCAGATGAAGAACACTAAACCGGAAATGGACCATGTGAGGATAGCAAACCCGAGCCACTCCATCAGTTCCCCGAAATAGTTGGCACTCGTAACGTATTCAAACATAAAGCCTTCTGGCAAATAATGTTTTGTATCCTCATCGTTTTTGCGCAAATGGCGGATGATGTAGTCCGAACGCAGGTTGACGTAGAATCCGAAAATGAAGATAATGACACCGATGATGAACTGCGGTGACCAAAGCCACGCCACATCCGTGTATGAAAGTCCCAACACATGATAATTCTGTTTGTAAGATTCGAAGAAGATCCAGTAGCCTTGCATCATAGCGTTCAGGATGTTGAAAGCAATACCCATAAACATGACAGCAAGAGACATCTGACTCTTCTTCCCTCTCATCAGCCAGGGGAAAATGAGTGACCTCTGGAAATAGTGGATTTCAAAAATCAGCAGAAAGACCATCGGGACAATGTCAAAACGGTGCGGGGATGCCAACCAGATAATGATCATGGCTAAGAAGATGGGGAATTCCATCAGAAACCAAGCCAACTTATTATTAATGGTCTTACCCCATTTGCTAGTGGTGAACATGCCGTAACCGGCCTTCACAAAGTAAAGGGAGATGAAAACCACCACGGCGATACCAATCATCACCCAAAGGTATATGTTAAAAGCTGTGGTATAAAACTCAGGACTCATAATTTGCTGTTTTTTAAAGTTACTCGATTGTGATAATCATAGGCATGCGAGCTTGCACACCACTGTTGCCCAACACCTGCTGCACTCCGTCATACAAATAGTAGAACTGTCCCATTTTTTGACGCAAAGCAGCATCCACTTCCTCATCTTTCATGTTGAAAATCAAAGAGAACCAATCCTTTTGTGCCGGATAATAGGTGATGTCGTACTTGTTGAGAGAGGCTAACTCTGCGGCTTTGGCAATGGCATCGTTGATGTTGCCCATCGCATCCACCAGACCGAGGCCTAACGCATCGCTGCCGGCCCATACACGTCCTTGTCCGATGCTGTCCACGTAGGCGACATCCAAATGACGTCCATCTGCCACACGTTTCGTGAACGTAGCGTAAATGTCTTCGATGGAGGCTTGCAGCTTCTGGCTTTCCAGTTCGTCCATCGGACGGTACAGACCGCCAGGGACGGAATGTTTGTTGGAGCCCACCTCATCCATTGTGACGCCGAGCTTGTTCTTCATGAATTTCTGCAAAGAGGGAACCATACCGAACACACCGATGGAACCGGTGATGGTGTTGGGTTCTGCAAAAATGTAGTCGGCGTTGCAGGATATGTAGTAACCGCCGGAAGCCGCATAGTCGCCCATGGAGACCACCACTTTCTTGCCGGCCTTCTTGGCGAGTTCAATCTCGCGCCAGATATTTTCAGAAGCTAACGCGCTGCCGCCAGGGGAGTTGACGCGCAACACAATGGCCTTCACGTTGTCATTCTTATACACTTTGCGGAATTCCTTGACGAACGTTTCGGAATAGATGCCGCGCTCGCTATCGCCTTTACCGTCGAAAATATTGCCGTAGGCATACATCACTGCCACTTTGTCGGTGTTGATTTCTTTATTGGAAATAGTCTTAGCGTATTGGTTGACAGACACGTAGTTAACCTTGTCTTTCTCGCCCAGATTCAGCTTTGTCTTGATCATTTTCTCCGCTTCATCGGGATAAGCCAACTTATCGACCAATTTCAAGCTCAAAGCTTCTTGAGGGGAAGAGCAAAGTAAGTTATCGGCAATATTATTCAGCTGATCCACAGAGAGTTTACGTGATTTGGCGACATCTTGCACCAAAACTGTCCACAAGGAGTTTGCCAGTGTGGACATCTGTTCGCGGTTTGCCTCGCTCATCTTATCCAAGAAGTAAGGTTCCACCGCGCTCTTGAACTGTCCGTGGCGGAAAATCTGCACATCTACATCCAGTTTGTCTATGAGATTCTTGTAAAACATGAGCTGGAACGCGTAGCCTCTGAAGCTCAAATCGCCGGAAGGGTTGAGCAAAATCTTGTCGGCGGCGGTGGCCATGTAGTAGGCGTTTTGCGTATATAAATCGCTATAAGAGTAGATAAACTTGCCAGATTTCTTAAATTCCATCAAAGCATCGCGAATGGCTTTTGTGGAGGCGGGTGAAGCGGATACGGTCTTGGATTTCAGATAGATACCTTTTATTTTGGAATCCCCGGCCGCCGCATTGATGGCTGCCAAAATGTTGTTCAAACCCAGTCCTTCTTGCATATAATCACCAAAGCTGAAGGGCATTTCCACGGCCCGCTCATTGATGGACGCAGACAGATCCAGCAAAAGGACGCTGTTGTCTTTTACATTTGTGGAAGCTGTCGAAGAGCCCAACTTCTCAAAAGAGGCAATCATTCCGAGAAACATCAGGACACTCAGAATGGAAACAATGATGGAGGCGAGCACGAAACCCACCATTGAACCTAACACCACACGCCAGAATTTGCGCGAACGGGTTTCGGGTTTACTGTTTTGTTCGATATTTTCGTTCATACTGAATTGTTTTAATTTTTCATTATTTATATTCTTGCCCTTTTAAAATCCCTCTGTTTTTTTCATCGCCTCATCGTATCATCGTCTTTCATCGTCCCTTCACAAACACCATGTTAATTCCCCAAAAGGCATGGCGGCGCAAAAATGCACTTTTCTTCCATATCTTTTGCTCTTTTTCTATATTTTTTTGCAATTTTTTTTCATTGAAGCAGGGGGACGGCAGGAAACGTATGTATTGGAGGCTGTTTTCGTCCATTTGGAAGCCTGCCTTTTCGAAATGTTTACGCCACAACTTTTCCGGACGGATGTTCTCATTTCCCATCAGCACCTCTTTTTTCAGGGTGTCGTCATACATGGAAATCACCCGTTTATTGCCCCGTTGCGCGAAAAGCATCGCACTTTTGATCCAGCAGCCGCCATTTTCTTCGATCAGAATCAGTTTTCCGTCGTGTTTGAGTACACGGCGGAAAATCGGCAAGGCTTCATCCAACGGTTCGATGTGGTGGAGTGTGTCTTGCAAGATAATGTAGTCGAAACTGTTTTCCTCCATGTTTTGATCGAAGAGGTTGGCGTATTGGAACGTACAGAGTGAGGTGTCTCCGTATTGGCTCCAGAATTGGCGGCGGCGTTCCCACTCCTCGGGGTAATACTCCAGCGTGGTACCGTAAACGGGTTGCCCTTTCATGGCGAAATAGAAGCCCGTGGTACCGTAACCGCAGCCGCAGTCCCAGATTTTCGGGTGTTTGTCGAGGTCGATTTGACGGTCCAAAAACTCCAAACGCTGCATAAAGTAGGCCTTGCGGAACTGCTGGCGCGACGGCGAACCGTCGGTCAGCTTGTAGTAAGGATACAGCCCTCTGTTTTGGCGCAGCTCCTCACAAAGATGTTCGTAAAAGACCTCCCGCTGCATGATTTACGTGCAAATTAATTGTCGGACGTGCGTTTTTCAGCGCGTTTGCGCTCTGTTTCGTCAAGGATGATCTTGCGCACGCGCAGACTCTGCGGCGTGATTTCCAGATATTCGTCTTTGGCGATGAACTCCATGTACTGCTCCAACGAGTATTTGATGGCCGGGGCGAGAATCAGCTTCTCGTCGGAACCGGCGGCGCGCATGTTCGACAGTTTCTTGGATTTGCAGACGTTGACCACCAGGTCGGTTTGACGGATATGCTCGCCGATGACCTGTCCGGCATACACCGGGTCGTTCGGCTCAATGAAGAAGCGGCCGCGATCCTGCAGTTTGTTCAGCGAGTAGGCGTAGGCTTGACCAGTCTCCATGGCGATGAGCGAACCGGCGTGACGACCCGCTATTTCACCCTTCCACGGTTGGAATTCGATGAAACGGTGCGAGATGATGGCCTCGCCCTCGGTGGCCGTCAGCAGCTGGTTGGTCAGTCCGATAAGACCGCGGGACGGAATGTTGAAGTTGAGGTGAACGCGGTCGTTGACGGTGTCCATGGACATCAGATCGCCCTTCTTCCGGGATACGTAGTCGATGACGCGGCTCGACATCTCTTCCGGAACCAGCACGGTGAGCTGCTCCACGGGTTCGCACTTCTGCCCGTCAATTTCCTTGATAATCACCTGGGGCTGACCCACTTGCAACTCGTAACCTTCACGGCGCATCGTCTCAATGAGGATGGAGAGATGCAGGATGCCGCGCCCGAAGACGTTCATACGGTCGGGGGAGTCGGTCTCCTCGATACGCATGGCGAGGTTTTTCTCCAACTCGGCGAAGAGACGGTCGCGCAAATGTCTGGAAGTGACGTATTTACCTTCTTTTCCGAAGAACGGGGAGTTGTTGATGGTGAAGAGCATACTCATGGTCGGCTCATCCACCTTGATGGGCGGCAGCTGTTCCGGATTTTCGGCATCCGCCACGGTGTCGCCAATCTCGAAATCGTCCAGACCGAGCAGCGCGCAGATTTCGCCCGCCTCCACCGGATTCTTGTACTTTTCCTTGCCAAGTCCCTCAAACACATACAGTTCCTTGATTTTGGAGGTCTGCACGGTGCCGTCACGTTTCACCAAAGAGACCGTCTGTCCCCATTGGATGGTGCCGCGTTTGACACGTCCCACGGCGATACGTCCCACGTATGAGGAGTAGTCGAGGGAGGAGATCATCATCTGCAGGTTGCCGGGCTCCACTTTCGGGGCGGGGATGTGCTCGATGATGGTGTCAAGGAGGTAGGAAATGTCGGAGGTCGGGGTGTTCCAGTCGGGACCCATCCAGCCGTTCTTGGCGGAACCATAGACGGTCGGGAAATCCAGCTGCTCGTCGGAGGCGCCGAGGTTGAACATCAGTTCGAAAACGGCCTCTTGAGCAAGGTCGGGATGGCAGTTGGGCTTATCCACTTTGTTGATGACCACGATGGGCTTAAGTCCCAGTTCGATAGCCTTTTGCGTCACGAAACGGGTTTGCGGCATCGGGCCTTCGAAAGCATCGACCACGAGGAGCACACCGTCGGCCATGTTGAGCACGCGCTCCACCTCGCCGCCGAAATCGCTGTGGCCTGGAGTGTCTATCACATTGATTTTAACTCCTTTATATCTAACGGAAACATTCTTGGACAAAATGGTTATCCCGCGTTCCCTTTCCAAATCGTTGTTATCCAGCACCAAATCCTGCACTTGTTGGTTCTCGCGGAACAGGTGAGATTGATACAAAATTCTGTCCACGAGCGTAGTTTTGCCATGGTCAACGTGTGCAATGATGGCGATGTTTCTGATATTCTGCATTTTACAATTTTTAATAAAAACTGGCAAAGATACACTTTTTAATGGATAATTGATGATGGATAATGATTTGGGTTGAATGCTGATATCCTTCCTTGTTTATTCATCCCACGATACAAATATTTTACAAAAAAAATGAACCGTTGCATGTTGATTTTGAAATTTATGTACCTTTGCTAAATTTAAATTGAAATCTTAAAAATGTCGTTTATGAATATAAAATCTACTCTATCGATTTTTTCTATTGTGCTGTTTTTCAGTGTTTTAGCACAAGCGCAAACAGAAAACCAATACAGCGGGTTTGACCCTTCCACCTTGAAGGAAAATGCCAAATATGTGCGGAATTTTGCGCCGAACAATTATGACGAGAAAATTCTGTATCAGTGTTTCACTGATATGGTGGATTTGGCCCGTGCCGAATATCGCTATGTCCCGAAGTTCAAACACAATCTCAGTCTGGATTCTACGGCGCAATATCAGGCTGATTATCAAGCATCTAAAGATGAAAAGACATTGGAGAACAATGCCCCGTACAAAACCACCTACTATCGTTTGCGCAAATATGGCCTTGCCGGCAATGGTGAGGAGTTGGTGACGAAAGCGAAAGCATACATGGGCGAGGCGGAATATTCGTATTACGATCTTTGTCTTGCGTTGGTCCAGTCGATCCTCAAGAATGTCAAGACTGCCGATGTGATGCTTAACGAGCAATACACTTACATGGGCTTTGGTTTCAATACGGATGTCGCGATGAAAAGCTTGTATATTTCCTTGGTTCTCGGCAACGACCGCACTTTTAACAATTACAAGGCTGGTTATAATGAAAAAGATGTCCCTTATACCAAAGGTCAAGCTGGATTGAAGGGCTATGATGAGAAAATCTGCAAGAAGTGTGCCTCCGAGCCCGGCTTGGAGATGCTTTCAGAGTGGGTGTCAGTGAACAAAAACGGAGAAATATACGTCAATTGTGACAATTACAAGGAATTGAAACGCCTCATTGGCAAGGAAGGCGATGCTATCGCCATCGATATCATTCAAGAGGGACAATATGAGTGCGATAATCATCAGGTGGATTATGATTTGTATCATCGTGGGACAGTCACCAAACCCATCACTTTTGAGAAAATGCTGGCCGCCAATGAGAACGCCAATCTCAAATCGGGCAAGCTTATCGCCAAAATCGGCACGTTGCCCGACAATGTGGATGACAGCAAGAATCTGGAGCTTGCCGTGCTGGTGCTGAAGGAAGGCAATCGGGTGTGCCGCTCCGTTATTGCCAAACATATTGAAAGCAAAGGTGCCGACTATACCGAGAAAATCAACTTCGTGAAAGACGAGGTGGGTATCAAGAGCACCGGCGAATGGGCGATTTCGCCTGAAGACGGCACCGTCAGCCTCTCGTTCCCGTATGATGCGAAAAAGACCGACTATACCGCCGCCGGTTTCAAGCTTGACAAAAAAGACCCGAATCTCCCGCAATATAAAGTCAACAGTGTGGAGCTCATTTCCCACATTTCTCCTGACTATTATCAGGACGCATCTTACAAAGCCATTCAGGAAAAGCGCGCTGCCGCTATCAAAAAAGATTTGCAACGCTATTTCCCTGGCATAGACATCCAATTGGTGTATGATTATTGCTGGGATGAGTTTAAGGAAAAAATCACTCAGCATGAAGAGTATTATGACTTGAGTTTCAAGACACTGGAAGAGGCTGCCAAAGAGTTGCGACTCTACAATCGTTATGCTGCCAAAATATTGGACACCAATTATTTGGCTCCGCTTCGTACGATGGAGCTTCGTCAGTCGGTGACCTATTACGCCGATTCCCCGTCCGGCGAAGAGGCTTTCGCCTTGTGGAAGTTCAATAACGCTGTCAAGGATCCGAAAAAACTCGGCTTTGCTATGTCAGTGGAAGACTACATATTGAAACAGGTGGAAAACGGAAAATTCTCCTCATCCTCATTGGAGAAGATGGAGATTCCTTTCAAAAAAGAGTATCAGACATTGTTGAACAACAAGCTTTACGCACAATATTACAAGAGTTCCAAGTTGACCCCGGCGATGGCCGAGCAGATGACGAAGATTTATAACCTCAACACAACCAATCAGTTGTTGATGTACAACACCACGGTTGCAGATGTTCTTGCCGCCACAATCAACACCACGGCCGACATTGCCAAGACTCAGGCTGCCATCGACAAACTCTACGGTGTTCCCGCCATTCCGAAAGACCGTGTCAACAGCCTTAATCTTGAATATCAGTTCAAGGTGATCAACTATCTGGATACCCTTCCCGCCACTACAGAGACCACAGCCTTGATTAACAGCACGTATGCCAAAATTAAAGAAATCCGCAACCAGAAACTGGATAGCTGGAAGAACGCATTCAAACTGGCTTCCTACTTTAATAAACGGCATGACTATATGTATTCTCTCTCTTTGATGAATCCTTTCCTCGATGATCCAACTATCTCGGAAGATTTCATCTTCTCTTACGTCTCATTGGCGGCGCATCGCGAGGAAACCTATCTGAGCGGACTCTTCACCAAGGCAGTGCAGTTGGCTGCCGACAGGAACACAGCACGCTTGTGCGGTTTAATGGATAAACTGCCGACTTGTGTTTTGGAGAACGAAGATGCGAAAAAAATAATCTGCAAAGCTTGTAATAGGTAGGGTTAGCTATTAGCTTTTAGCTATTGGCTGTTGGCCATTGGCTAAAGGCTAAAGGCCAAAAGCTAAAGCTATGAGTGATATAGAAAAGAATTCAGGGGAGAAAGACGAATTATACGAACATTTTCGATTTGAAGTGACGGCGGGGACGGAAATGCTCCGCATTGACAAGTATCTTTTTAATCTGATTGCCAACACGTCGCGCAACAAAGTGCAGCAAGCGGCGAAGGCGGATTGTATTCTGGTGAACGGCAAACCCGTGAAGCAGAATTATAAGGTGCGTCCTGGAGACACGATTTCCGTGTTGATGCCCAATCCGCCCAATGACACAGAGATTCTGCCCGAAAATATCCCCTTGAATATCGTTTATGAAGACAATGACTTGCTGATTGTCAACAAAGAGGCGGGAATGGTGGTTCATCCGGCCTACGGCAATTACACCGGTACGTTGGTCAATGCGCTCTACTACTATCTGCGCGACCAGAAGTTGGAAGACGGTTCCCCGATGAAGCCGTTGCTGGTGCACCGTATCGACAAGAACACTTCGGGATTGCTTGCAGTGACCAAGAATGAGCTGGCGCAGATGCGCTTGGCCAAGACTTTCTTCGACCACGATCTGGAACGCAAGTATTGGGCGTTGGTTTGGGGCGACATGGAGGAGGATTCCGGAACTATAGTAGGCAATGTGGGGCGTAATCCCAAAGACCGTATGGTGATGACCGTGTTTCCCGAAGGCAGCGACCAAGGCAAACATGCGGTTACACACTGGCGCGTGGTGGAGCGTTTCGGTTATGTGACGCTGATTGAGTGCCAGTTGGAAACGGGCCGCACACACCAGATTCGTGTCCACATGCAGTATATTGGTCACCCGCTTTTCAACGATGAAGCCTATGGCGGCAACCGTATCCTCAAAGGCACCACGTTTACGAAATACCAGCAGTTCATCCGCAACTGCTTCAACCTTATGCCGCGTCAGGCGTTGCACGCTAAATCACTGGGATTTAAGCATCCCATAACGGGCAAGATGATTCAGTTCGAGTCAGAACTGCCGGAAGATTTCAGCGCTGTGGTGGAAAAATGGCGAGGGTATAAGAATAGTTAGCAGTTAGCAGTTAGTAGTTAGCAGTTAGCAGTTAGCAGTTAGCAGTTAGCAGCTGAGCTTCAATTTCATCAAGAGTCCGGATTTCCTGAGCTTTCAGGTAAAAGGGTTCTCTTATGGCTAAATTCTTCTTTACGTATTCGCGGAGTTCAGTTTCGTTCAGATGGTTGGTCAGCGGACGTTTCTTTTTGGAATGTAGAAGATGGTCAACAATTTCGTTTTCATTTAGTTTCAGGTATATGCTTCGAGCATGGGCGTTGATGAGATCCATGGCTTTTTCATGACACGGGGTGCCGCCGCCCACGGCAATGACGGTGTTGTCCTCACTAAGGACCTCTTTTAACGCTGCGAATTCCAATGTTCGAAACACCGATTCCCCATACTTTTGGAAAAGCAAGGGAATCGCTGTGTGGTATTTTTCCTCGATGTACAAGTCAAGATCAACAAAGCTCATGTCCAGTTTGTTGGCAAGCCTTTTGCCAATGGTGCTCTTCCCAGCACCCGAAAAACCGACAAGGACGATGTTGTTCATTGAGTTTCAATTATTTCAAACAATATAGGGGCGAATAATTATTCGCCCCTACATGACGTATGTACCTTAAATAACAGCCATCATGGCCTTGACAAGGTTGTCGGCGCAATCGGCAATGTCACCGATGCGTGCGGGTAGCATATAGCAGGGCGTGGTGAAGATTTTGTTGGCAACATCCGCGCAGACCTCTTTCTGGATGGTGATTTCGTGCTTCGTGCCGAAGGATTCAACATTGCGGATAGTGCCGGGGTCGCTGCCGACGGTGACGGTGACATCACCCAGTACTTTGGCGATCATCACAGGGGCAATGCAGAGGGCTCCAATAGGTTTGCCTGCTTTGTGGAAGGCGCGGATCACCTTCGCCACATCCTCGCGAACGGTGCAGGCCGCACCCTCAATGGCGTAGGTGAAGAGGTTTTTGGCCGAGCCGTTTCCGCCCGGGAACACTACGGCGTCGAAGTCCTCAACACGGCAATCTTCGATGGGCTTCACGTTGCCGCGGGCGATGCGTGCCGCCTCCAACAACATGTTGCGCTTCTCATCCATAGGCTGGCCTGTGATGTGGTTCACCACATGGTATTGCCAATCATTTGGTGCAAATATTTGATATTCACCACCATTGCGGTCAATAGCAAGCAATGTCATCACTGATTCATGGATTTCGCTGCCGTCCAAGGTGCCGCAGCCGCACAATATCACTGCAAATTTTTTCATAATAAAATTTTTTGTTTGAATTTTAGGCTGCAAAGGTAACATTTTTTAAAACACATAGAGACGTGCCAACGGCGCGTCTCTATGTGCAAAAATCAATTTATGGGTGTTATTCGTTATCAGCCATTGCTTCTTCAGACTCCTCGGCGGCGGGCTGCTCCGGTGCGTCCATACTGTTGTAGAACTGGCGGAAGGCAGCGCTCATTTCCGGTGAGAAGCTTTTCATCATGTCGATTTGAGAAGCGGCCATGTCTTGGATCTTTTGGGCAGTTTGTGTGTCGCCGATCAAATTGGCTATTTCCTGGATTTGGTGCATCTCCTGGAATGCGCCTGCAATGGCCTGCTGATCTATTTCTGCCTTACGAAGCTGGGCAGAGATGGTTCCTTGCAAAGATTGGGCATAATTCATAGCCACATTGTCAAGCTTCATCTCTTTATAACGCTGGACAAGACTGTTGTCGGGGTATTTGATGTTCTTCAACATATAATATAAGAACAGGAAATCATAGTGAATGTCACTACTGCGATAGTTCAGCGTTCTTTCATCACAACCATTGTACCAGTTGAACAGAGCCACCTGGTCATCCCAAATCTTATTGGCCATTTCCATACCCTTCTTGTTGGCTTCATCAGAACCGATTCTGAAGAAATCCTCCATATAAGTCATACAGCCATGGGTATAACCATAAATGTAAGACATGACAGAAACATAAGGGAAGTTTTCGTCGGGCAATACCTCATTACCGTGCACCAGCACTTTGAGTGCTTTGTCCTTGTCGCCTTCAGCTATAAGTTGTTCAGCAAGGCGTGCGTAAAGTCTGCGCATGAGCGGCACCAGACGGGTATTGTCCTCGCTATGGTAGAGACTCGGGTCGTTAAAGCCGCCCCAAGCGTAAGGATAAGCCGTGTGACCGGAAGCGTTGGGATTCTTGACAGCGTCCAAACGGCTATGGTCGTCAAAGACCTCCATCAGGTTATGGTAAAGCCGTTCAGTGTTGATACGTCCCGTTTCACCATACGAGCGAGTGGTGTTTTTGATGGGCACCAAACGATAAGCGAAGCCCTCAAGCTGGAAATAATCTTCCAAGCCCAAATAGGCCTCTGAACCGGCGGTTGAAGCATAATAAATCGGGCGTTCCCAGTTGTTGTTGGCCAGAATGTCCATCATCACGATATACGCTTTAGTGAGCGGGTTCACCCCGTTGGTCTTCATGTTCCATCTCATGCGATCGACGATAAGGGCAGAATCCTTTTCGGCCACGGTACCCGTAGCCAGGACTTTAGCCTTGTCAACCGGCAAGGAGAAACTGGCGGGAATCGGGCGACCGTTGCTACGGTAGCCGGCGCCTTGTTTCAACAGGAAGATACTGCGTACATTGTCAAAAGAGGGTGATTTGACATAGTCCATAACAGCCTTCAAATCAACAAACTGGTTGTTTGCTGCCTCCAAGTAAAGCACATCTCGGGTACCGTCCTTGTATTGATCCCAAGTCATGGAAATAGGCAGCGGGTCGGATTCGTAGGCTTTACGTTTCATCTGGTCAACATACCAGCTGGTACTCAACAACATAAGGTTACAGACACGCACATCGGTACGGTAGCCTTCCACCTCTTGGGCGTACCAAAGCGGGAAGGTGTCGTTGTCGCCGAGGGTGAACAGGATGGCATTAGGTTCGCACGAGTCAAGGTAGTTCTTTGCCACGGCTAACGCAGTGTAGCGGTCGGAGCGGTCATGGTCGTGCCAGTTTTCCTTGGCCATCACGCACGGCACGGCGCCAACGCAAACCAACGTGGTAAGTACAGCGCCAATGGCTTGCACGCTCTTGCTCTGCAGCTTCTCGAATAAACGGTAAATGCCTAATACACCGAAACCTATCCACATTGCAAAGGCATAGAAAGAGGCGGCGAAAGCATAGTCACGTTCACGCGGCTGGAAGGCATACATATTCAGGTATATGGCAATGGCCAGACCTGTCATGATGAAAAGCATAAACACCACGAACGAGTGTTTGCTGTCGTTTTTTGTTTGGAAAATCAAACCGATAAGACCCAGAATCAGCGGGAGCAGATAGTATTTGTTGTGTGCGGGGCGTTCAATGGCGGAGGGAAGGTTTTTCAGGTTGCCGACCATCGGGTTGTCGATTGCACCGATGCCGGAAATCCAGTTCCCGTTCTGATAGTCGCCATGACCTTGCAGGTCGTTCTGCCGTCCGGCAAAGTTCCACAGGAAGTAACGCCAATACATATAGCCTAACTGATAGGTATGGAAGAACTTAATGTTCTGTTGCCAGGTGGGAAGGCCTCCGCGTGCCAGCTGACGACGGTTGTCCTTGTCGGAGGGACTGTCGGAGTTGTAGCGGTTGTTCAGCCAGTCAATGTATTGTGACTGTTTCTCGGAGGACCACATGCGCGGGAAGAACATGCATCCTTTGGGATCGTACTCAGGGGTGTCTCCTTTTCGCGGGTTGGTGACCACATAGCGTTTGGTCGCCTCGTCACGGTGATAAACGGGACTGCCGTCTTTGAATCCCACCACACGGGTGTTGTAACTCTGACCATAAAGCAGAGGATTGGAGCCATATTGCTCGCGGTTGAGGTAGGAGAGGAGTGCAACGGCGTCTTCTGGGCTGTTTTCGTCAATGGTCGGATTGGCATTGGAGCGGATCACCAATGTCATGAATGTGGAGTAACCGATAATGAGCATCATCAAGGAAAATGCACTGATGGTCAAAACAGGCTTGTTCCGTGTATGGCCGAACCAGATACCCCAACCGATAATGGCGGCGATGAGCAGGAAGAAGAAGATCACGCCGGAGTTGAAGGGCAAGTGGAAAGAGTTGACGAAGAGGAGGTCGAATTTGCCGGCGAGGTTAACCACTTGAGGGACAATGCCCCAAAGAATGAAGCCTAACAATGCGACCGAAATGATCAGCGAGAGGGTGACGCCCCATTCGGCTTTCGATGTAAGAGCCCCTTTCTTGCCGCAGAGGATGAGCAGCGGAGTGGTCACGAAGAGCCAAATCAGGATCATCCATATCGGCGAACAGAAGATGCCGAATGCGAATGCGATGATGGCGAAAGCGAGCACGGCGCCCATACTGGTGGCTTTCGGGTTAAGTCTGTAATAGATAATCAGCCCGATTGCCGGAAGCGTAAGCAAGTTCAACAAGTGAACACCGATGGAAAGGCCCACCAAATAGGCAATTAATACTATCCAGCGGTTGGGGTTCACATTGGATTTCGGATTCTCATATTCCTCATCCCATTTTAAAATGCACCAGAAAACCAGTGCGGTGAAGAAAGAGGACATTGCATAGACTTCACCTTCTACTGCAGAGAACCAAAAAGTATCTGAAAAAGTGTAAGTTAATGCTCCGACAAGGGCGGTTCCAAGCACTGCGATAAAGCGCGGAGTGTTCATTTCGCCCCATTTGGCCACGAGTTTACGCGCAAGACGCACGATGCTGAAATAGAGCAGCATGATTGTCATGCCGCTACATACAGCCGACATACAGTTGATGCAGAATGCCATCTTGGTGACGTCGCCGCCGGCAAATAAGGTGGCAATACGTCCGAGAATCTGGAATGTGGGTGCTCCAGGCGGGTGACCGATGAGCATTTTGGAGGTTGTGGCGATGTATTCACCGCAATCCCACCATGATACGGTAGGCTCGGCAGTCATGATATAGACGGCAGATGCCACTATACCGATGATCAAGCCAATCAGGTTGTTGATTCTTTTTTGCGTTTTGGTCATATTTTTTGGTGTTTGTATCTTAGATATGCATTATTTCGTAGCGGCTTTGAATTGTTGCAGGAAACGGACATCGTTTTCGAAGTAGAGTCGGATGTCGTTGGTGCGGTATTTGAGCATAGTCATACGTTCAATGCCGAGGCCGAAGGCGAAGCCGCTGTATTTGGTGCTGTCGATACCGCAGTTTTCCAATACGTTGGGGTCCACCATGCCGCAGCCGAGAATCTCGACCCATCCGGTGTGCTTGCAGAGGTTGCAGCCTGCACCGCCGCAGATATTGCAGGAAACGTCCATCTCTGCGGACGGCTCCGTGAACGGGAAGTAAGAGGGGCGCAGACGGATACGCACCTCATCACCAAACATACGTTGTGCGAAGTAGAGCAGAGTTTGTTTCATGTCGGCAAAAGACACGTTTTCCGCTACATACAGACCTTCCACTTGATGGAAGATGCAGTGTGCGCGGGAGGTGATGGCTTCGTTGCGGAACACGCGGCCGGGGCAGATCACGCGGATGGGCGGTTGCTGCTTCTCCATGGTGCGCACTTGCAGCGATGAGGTGTGCGTGCGCAACAGCACATCGGGGTGCAGCTCGATGAAGAAGGTGTCCTGCATGTCACGGGCGGGATGCTCTTCCGCGAAATTGAGGGCGGTGAACACATGCCAGTCGTCCTCAATGTCGGGACCTTCCACGGCGGAAAAACCGATGTCCTCGAAAATGCGGCGCACCTCGCTCATCATGATGGAGATAGGATGCATTGAGCCGACGCTCTGACGAGCTGCCGGACGGGTGATGTCAGGAATCAGATTCGACTTCTTGTCGGCGGCGGCCTCCAGCTTGGACTTGAATTCGTTGTAGTGGTTCTGGGCCATGTCGCGGAGGTCGTTCACCAACTGGCCGAACTCCTTGCGGTTCTCCTGCGCCATGTTTTTGAGCTCGCCAAACAGCCCCTGAATCTCACTCTTCTTGCTTAAAAACTGAATCCGGAACTGCTCCAGACTCTCCGCGTTTTCAATTTTGAAATTTGCTATTTCCGCTCTTATTTCGTCGATACTTTTCATTTTATTGTGATTAGTGATTGGTGATTTGAGAGGATAGGAGGATAAGATGATTAGAGAATTTGGGGTATTTCAAAAAACTTTCATCTTATCATCCTATTATCTCATTATCTTATTATCTCATCCTCTAATTATCATAATTATTCATCGTCTCTTCGTCCTTATCGCAGCATCGTCGCGCTGATGATCTTGATGTCCTCCAAGGGTCTGTCAGCACCGTCTTTCTGCTGTGCGGCGATTTTATCGACCACTTCCATACCTTTGATGACTTCGCCGAACACGGTGTAGTCGCCGTCAAGGAAGGGGGCGCCACCGACGGTGGTGTAAGCCTGGATCTGTTCGGGAGTGAAAGTCTTGCCGGTACGTTGTGCTATCATGTTGAGCTTGTCGTTGTCATACACCGTGCCATCCACGATATAGAACTGGCAGCCGGAGGAGGCTTTCTGCGGGTTCACATTGTCGCCCATGCGGGCAGCGCAAACGGCACCGCGCTTATGGAAATGGGCTGGCACAAATTCGGCCGGGATGGTGTAGCCCACATCGCCGGAGCCGAGCCGTTGGCCGGCTTTCGCTGTTTTAGAGTCGGGATCGCCACCTTGGATCATGAACCCTTTGATGATGCGGTGGAAAAGCACACCGTCATAGAATTTGTCATTCACTAACTTGTGGAAATTGTCTCTGTGTGCCGGCGTGTCGTTGTACAAGGCAATGGTGATGTCGCCCAATGTGGTTTTCAATAAAACTTTCGTCATTTCTTGCGTATTGTTGGTTTTGGTTGTCTTTTCCGTGGCCCCGGTGGTCGCGGATGCTTCTTCCGTTTTCACCTTCTTGGGCGATGAGCATGATGTAAAAACAATGGTAATCAATGCGATACAATAAACAATTGCCTTTTTCATAAAATTTATCTCAAGTTACAAACAAGCGGCAAAGATACGATTTTTTCAATTCACAATGCATAATTCACGATTCACAATTCTTTAAGTTGTTAGTAGTTAGCAGTTGTTCGGCGGAACAGTTCACTATTCACCAATCACTACACACAGCTCATTAAAAATACTACCTTTGCATTTTCAATTGTTATCAAAAAATATACCGATGAAAAAGCTAACAATCAGTATTTTAGCATTAAGCACCATCATTATGCTTGTAGCTTGTCATAAGAAAAACAACCAGATTCCGAAAGTGGAGTATCCCGAAACCAAGAAATGCGACACCGTCGATCACTATTTCGGCGTGGCCGTGCCTGACCCTTATCGTTGGTTGGAAGATGACTATTCCGAGGAGACCGCCAATTGGGTGAAGGCCCAGAACGAGGTGACCAACAAGTTCTTAGCACAGATTCCTTACCGCGAGAAGATGAAGAACCACCTGAAAGACCTGCTGAATTACCCGAAGGAGGGTGCGCCGTGGAAGAAAGGTGACCGCTACTTCTTCTACCGCAATGACGGTTTGCAGAACCAAAGCGTCCTCTACTACAAGAATTCCCTTGACGGTGAGGCCGTTGAGCTGCTTGATCCCAACAAACTCTCCAATGACGGCACCGTGGCACTCTCCACACTCGGCATCTCCGATGACGGCAACTATCTCGGCTATGCCATTTCGCGCAACGGCAGCGACTGGCAGGAGATTTACGTCAAAAACATTACAACGGGCGAGGAACTGAGCGACCATCTCGTGTGGGTGAAGTTCTCTGGTATTGCATGGAAGGACGACGGCTTCTTTTACAGCCGTTTTCCGGAGCCCAAAAATGAGCTCTCCGGCGTGAACGAAAACGGCAAACTTTATTATCACAAGGTCGGTACAGACCAAAAGGAAGATCAGTTGGCATACGAAGACCGCACCAATCCGAACCTCAGCTTTTCCGCCGAGGTCGTCAACAAACGCTATCTGGTGATTTACGGTTCCGAGTCAACATCTGGAAATTCGCTTTATTACAAAGATTTGGATAATCCCAAAGCGCAATTTATTAAGGCCGTGACTGACTTTACTGACGACTATTCCGTGATTGATGAGATTGACGGTAGCTTCCTTGTGATGACCAACCACAACGCTCCGGAATACCAAGTCATCAGCATTCCGATTGGCAGTCTCACAACGATGGGATGGACGGAAGTGATTCCCGCAACCAAAGGTGAGGTGCTTACGGGCGTCAGCCACATCGGCAAGCGGCTGATTGCCAATTACACGAAGGATGCCCATTCTGTGGTGAAGATTTTCGATGAGGGCGGCAAGTTCATCGCTAACCTCGACAACGACCTTCTCGGCTCCATCGGCGGTTTCAGCGGCGAGGCCGACGACACAGAGACGTTCTATACTGTCACCTCTTACATCACCCCGGCGGCGATTTACCGTTATGATGTTGCCAACAACAAATCGACCCTGTACAAAAAGTCCGAAATCAAGTTCAACTCCGACGAATATGTGACTGAGCAGAAGTTCTTCACCTCGAAAGACGGCACCAAAGTCCCAATGTTCATCACCCATAAGAAAGGAATCAAGATGGACGGCAGCAATCCGACGTTACTTTATGGATACGGCGGTTTCAACATCTCACTTACCCCGAGCTTCAGTGCGACGCGTGTCGCATGGCTTGAGCAGGGTGGTGTGCTGGCTATCGCAAACTTGCGTGGCGGTGGCGAGTACGGCAAGGAGTGGCATGAGGCCGGCACGAAGATGAAAAAGCAGAATGTGTTTGATGACTGCATAGCGGCTGCGGAATTTCTTATCAGCCAAGGATATACAAGCAAAGAGAAGTTGGCCTTGCAGGGCGGCTCCAACGGTGGTCTGCTCGTCGGCGCCGTCGTGAACCAACGTCCCGACCTTTTCGCCGTCGCCATCCCGCAAGTGGGTGTCATGGACATGCTTCGTTACCACAAGTTCACCATCGGCCGCTATTGGGCGGTGGATTACGGCACCAGTGAGGACAGCAAGGAGATGTTCGAGTATCTCTACAAGTACTCGCCGCTACACTCCATCCAGAACGGCAAGGAGTATCCTGCTATCTTGGTGACCACAGCTGACCACGACGACCGTGTGGTTCCGGCACACTCTTTCAAGTACGCGGCGGCATTGCAAAACAGCGACATCGGTGACAAGCCTCACCTTATCCGCATTGAGAGTAACGCTGGTCACGGTGGTGGCAAACCCCTTGACAAGACCATTGACGAAGTGGTCGATATCTTCTCGTTCATGTTCTTCAACATGGGCGTGGAACCGAAATATTAATTCATAATTCATAATGCATAATGCATAATTGCAATGCATTATGAAGAATTGTGGATAGAAGGGATCAGTTTTCAGATCCGAGATTCAGGTAGGGATTTTCGCAATCTTTGTAAAGGTCGCGATGGTTTGATTTTGGATGTTCAGGAATTTCGATTTCGTAGGATTTCCCGCTGGCGACGGTGAGTTTGTTATTGCGAATCCACGGGTTGAGGTTGCGCAGTTCACGATAGGTGACGTGGTGTTGCTCTGCGAAACGCGGAAGGCTGGGGATGGAGGAGGTCACCTTCACGGTCTTGGTCTCAACGGGATGATACATCTGCGCAGGGCACAGTTTGACACCATATTCTTGCGGATTCTCGAAGATGAGCTTGAACGAGAGGATTCGGTAGATATAACGTGAGGTTTCGTTGTTAAGCCACATATCCCAGTAATTGTGCACTTGCTGGTCATCGATTGCCGCCTGCAGACCGCCGTCACCGCGGTTATAGCCGGCTGCCGCCATGGTCCAGCTACCGAACTGGTTCTTCATCTTCTTGAGGTAACGGCATGCGGCGCGGGTGGCTTTCTCCAAATGGCAACGCTCATCAACGTCGTTGCTAACCTCCAAACCATACACTTTGGCTGTGCCAGGGATGAATTGCCAGTATCCGCCGGCACTCGCAGGTGAGGTGACGTTCTCCAACCCGCTTTCAGCCACGCACAAGTACTTGAAGTCGTCCGGCACGCCCTCCTCTTTAAGGATTTTTTCAATGACAGGGAAGATACGCGTTGAGAGTTTGAGAATGCGCAGCGTCTTCGAGTGCTGGTAGCAGTTGACAATAAGTTCACGGTCGAGGGCTTCGTGTACCCAATAGACATCCAAAGGCACCTCCTCGCCTGCGAAGGTCATGCTTTGAGGCACAGGCGGCGCGGTGATGGTGTTCGCGTATTGGTTCGGGGTAGGGTCGCTATCGGTGTTGTTTTTCGTGACGGCCCAGCAGCAGGTCACAGTCAAGGCTGCCGTCAACAGGCATGTGGCGATGATGTTCATGTTCTTATTCATTGTCATAATGGTTATTACAGCTTTTTCGATTATTCGGTTTTGAATCGCAAAAATACACAAAATTTTTGTATTTTTGCCGCCCGAAAAACAAGGGGTCGTAGCTCAGTTGGTAGAGCGCATGCTCCGCAAGCATGAGGTCGCGGGTCCGACTCCCGTCGGCTCCACAAAATCCAAAAGAAACTGGAGAAAAAGAAAAGCACCTAACCGTTTGGTTAAGTGCTTTTTTTGTTGGTACCGAAGACCGGGATCGAACCGGTACGAGTGTTACCTCATTGGTTTTTGAGACCAACGCGTCTACCTATTCCGCCACTTCGGCTCAAATCGGCGGCAAAAATACACTTTTTTCCGATATGGCAACCTGTCAGGGAAATATTTTTTTCACTCTGCGGATAAAAGCGTTGATTTAGCGTTTATTGGTATATCGTGGATGCGTTTGAATGTTTTGAGCGAAAAAAACACAATGCCCCAATTAGAATTAGTTATCTTCGTCCATCGCTAAACGGAATCCTGTATAGCTGAACTGGTAGTTAGGGGTGTTTGGGTTACGGGCGGAAACGCGACAGACATCCCAATAACTGGTCATGCAGCCGCCACGAAAGACTCTTAACTCGCTCAAATTGTACCCTTGTGGATTTTCAACGGTCTGGTAGTAGTTCAATTCGTAAAAATCGTAGCCATCGTTGCACCATTCATACACATTGCCACTCATGTCATAGATTCCCAGTTCGTTAGGCTTTTTTGTGCCGACAGGGTGGGGCTTGTTCCCACTATTCTTCTTGCACCATGCCACCTCTTCCAACTCGTTTGACCCGCTAAACTTGTAATTTTTTGAAAGTTGTCCGCCCCGGGCGGCATATTCCCATTCCGCTTCGGTGGGCAATCGGTATTTCTTGCCCGTGAGCTGGTTCAGTTTGCCGATGAAAGTTTGGGCGTCATACCAGCTTACCCGTGTTACCGGCAGGCTGTCGCCGATAACCTTGGAGGGGTTCTTGCCGCCCATCACCGCCATCCATAGTTCTTGGGTCACTTCGTACTTGGCAATATAAAAACTGTTCAGCTTTACTGGATGGGCCGGAATCTCATTGCGGGCACAGTCGGAATTTGAATTGTCAGTGCAGCCCATGATGAATTCCCCACCTTTTACATAGACCAGTTCGATGGTGGGAATCTGTGCAACCCCCGACATCACGAACAGAAAAGTGATAATGGCAGTCAAAAAGTAGTTATTTTTCATACAAGAACTTCGTTTAATCGAAATAACAGCCAACAGCCAATCACCCGATTCTCTCGATCCAGCCCTTGATGGCCTCCAACGTGGCAGCGGGAACCTCTAATTTCAGCTTCTTGCGCAGGCCGCCGAGGTCATTCAGCAGCTTGTTCGGGTTGGCGTTTTTCAGATGCTCCAACGTCAGGATGTTCAGCTTTTTCAAGGCCGGGATCCACGCGGCATCCATGCCCAACGCGGTAAATTCCTCATCCTTGGCGACTTCCTGCTTTTTCTCGGGACGCATTTGCGGGAAGAAGAGCACATCCTGGATGGAGGGGGAGTTGGTCATGATCATTGCCAAACGGTCGATGCCGATGCCCAGGCCGGCTGTCGGGGGCATACCGATTTCGAGGGAACGGAGGAAGTCCTCGTCCAAGACCATGGACTCCGTGTCGCCGCGTTTGCCGAGTTCCAGCTGGTCCTCGAAACGTTTGCGCTGGTCGAGCGGGTCGTTGAGCTCGGAGTAGGCGTTGCAGATCTCCTTGCCGTTGCACATCGCCTCGAAACGCTCGGTGAGACCGGGTTTGCTGCGGTGCTTCTTGGTCAGCGGGGACATCTCAATCGGGTAGTCGTAGATGAAGGTTGGTTGGATGAGCTTCGATTCGCAGGTTTCTCCGAAAATCTCGTCGATGAGCTTGCCTTTGCCCATGGTGCTGTCAACCTCCACACCTTGCGTTTTGGCGAAGGCGGCGAGCTGCTCCTCGGTCATCTCGGAAATGTCGGTGCCGGTGAAGTGCTCGATAGCTTCGAACATGGTGTAGCGTTTCCACGGGCGCTTGAAGTCGATGATGTTGTCGCCGACCTGCACCTTGGTGTCGCCGTGCAGCGCGAGGGCGATGCGCTCGACCATCTCCTCCACGGTGTCCATCATCCAGTTGTAATCCTTGTACGGCACGTAGAGCTCCATCTGGGTGAACTCGGGGTTGTGGAAACGGTCCATGCCCTCGTTGCGGAAGTCCTTGGAGAACTCATAGACGCCGTTGAAACCGCCCACGATGAGTTTCTTCAGATACAACTCGTCGGCGATGCGCAGGTAGAGCGTCATGTCCAACGTGTTGTGGTGGGTCTTGAAGGGACGGGCTGCCGCGCCGCCGTACAGCGGTTGCAGAATCGGGGTCTCCACTTCAAGGTAGCCCTTTTCGTTCAGATAGTTGCGCATCGTGTTGACCAATAGCGTGCGTTTGATGAACGTGTCTTTGATCTGCGGGTTGACGATGAGGTCGATGTAACGCTGGCGGTAGCGCTGTTCCGGATTCTGGAAGGCGTCATACACCACGCCGTCCTTCTCCTTGACGATGGGCAGCGGGCACACCGACTTGCAGAGGATGGTGAATTCCTTCACGTGGATGCTTATTTCGCCAGTCTGAGTGGTGAACACGAAACCTTTCACACCGATGATGTCGCCAATGTCCAATTTCTTGAACACACTGTTGTACATCGTCTTGTCCTCGCCAGGACAGATCTCGTCGCGTTTGGCATAGACTTGGATTTTGCCGACGGCATCTTGGAGCACGTAGAAAGAGACGGCGCCCATAATGCGCTGGCTCATAATACGTCCCGCAATACTGACCTCTTGGAAAAGAGTGTTGTCTTTCGGGTATTTCTCTAAGATTTCTGCCGTGGTGGCGTTCACTTCGTATGTGGCGGCGGGGTAGGGGTCGATGCCCAAATCAAGCAAATCCTGTAATTTCTTTCTGCGGATAATTTCCTGTTCTGATAACTCGAGACTCATCGTAATTTATATTTTCAAATGAGCGGCAAAAATACAAAATTTTGGGTTTCATTCAAACAAGGCCATAAGCTTGGGGATGAATATGATGAGTCCGATAACAAGGGCGGTGATGGCGGAAACTAACACGGCAGCTGCCGACAAATCTTTGACCTTTTTGATGCGTTCGTCGCGTTCTGGGCATACAACATCGGCAAGGTCTTCGATGGCGGAGTTGAAGATCTCCCCGCCGAACACCATTCCAATGGCGAATATCACCGCCACCCATTCGAGCGGTGAAATGTGGAATAGAATGCCTGCTGCGACTACGCAAATGGCTGCAGTCAAATGGATTCGCGAGTTATGCTCCTCCAAGAGAAGGATCCGAAGCCCGTTGAATGCGTAGGTGAAACTTTTCAGTCGTTTTGCTATGGAGAACTTTTCCTGTTTCATAATCCTTGTTTTGGCGGCAAAAATACAACAATTGTTCGTATGTGCCAAATCTTTGCAGGAAGGAAAAACTGTTGTTTTCTGTAGAAAAAAATTGTTTACTTTTGCGGGCGTTTTAAGCAGTATGCTATAGAAAAGTAAAATGTCACGGGAAAAAGAGATTTACAAAGTCACATTGGTGGGCTCGGCAGGCAACATCGCTTTGCTGACCTTCAAGTTCATTGCGGGCGTGATCGGCAACAGTGCGGCGATGCTGGCTGATGCAGTGCATTCATTGTCCGATTTCCTAACTGACCTGTTGGTGTTGGTCTTTGTTAACATCAGTGCGAGGCCTCAGGATAAGTCGCACGATTACGGCCACGGCAAATTCGAGACGTTGGCCACGTTTTTTGTCGGGCTGGCGTTGGTTGCTGCGGCTACGGGCATCATCGTGTCGGGAGCCGTGAAGCTGGCCGACTGGATTCACGGTGCGCAGCTGGAGGCACCTGGGAAGCTCGCCTTGTGGGCTGCGCTGATTTCGATTGTTGTGAAGGAGGGACTTTACCAATACACGATGCGCAAAGGGAAATCTTTGGACTCGCAAGCAATGGTGGCTAACGCCTGGCATCATCGTAGCGACGCTCTGTCCTCAATCGGGGCGGCTATCGGCATCGGTGGCGCCATCCTGCTCGGCGACAGATGGACGGTGTTGGATCCGATAGCTTCCATTGTGGTGGGTGCAATGCTGATAAAGGTGGCCGTTGAGCTGCTCAAGGGGAGTGTGAACGAACTCACAGAGTGTTCGTTGCCTGAAGAGACAGAACACGAAATAGAGGAGATCCTCGTCTCTTTTCCGGATGTGACGGATCCTCATAACCTGCGTACGCGCCGTATCGGCAACCGCATCGCCATCGAGGCGCACATCCGTATGGACGGCAGCCTGACGCTTGACATGGTGCACGCCCGCGCCTCCGACATCGAGCGGAAACTCAAGGAGCGTTTTGGCGCGGACACACACGTCACTTTACACACGGAACCGATAAAAGATTTGAAATGTATGTCTAAATAATAAGAAATATGCTGCAAATCGGAACAAAAGCCCCTTATTTCGAGGGCGTTGACGAAAACGGGAACACCGTGAAACTGAGCGACTTCACCGGCAAGAAGCTCGTGCTCTACTTCTATCCCAAGGACAGTACGCCGGGTTGCACCGCCGAGGCCTGCGACCTGCGCGACAACTATCAGCGGTTCCTGGCAATGGGTTACGAGGTGTTGGGCGTGAGCCGCGACTCCGCCGCCTCGCACCAACGGTTCATCGCCAAATACGAGCTGCCCTTCCACCTCATCGCCGACACCGACCTCACCATATTGAAGGCCTACGAGGCCTGGGGCGAGAAGAAGATGTACGGCAAGGTAACAGAAGGCACGCTTCGCACTACCTACGTCATTGATGAGCAGGGTGTTATCATCGACGCCATCGGGAAGGTGAACACCAAGGCGCACACGGCGCAGTTGTTGAAATAGCGGCATTTATGGCGAAATCGACAGACTACGAACGCCACCTTATCCTCAACCATGCCGAGGACGAGGACGACACGGTGAAACGGCGGGCGTTGGAAACGATGGAGGAGATGGAACACCAGGGGGAGGTGGTGGCGAGGTTTTTGGTGTCCGTTAACTGTTGAAATCACCTAAGGCCGTAAGGTCGCAACAGAGTGGCAGCATGTAAATCTTTCGGGAGTTGTCCTATAGGTCCTATAAGTCCCATGGGACTCATAAGACCTATAGGCCACCCTCCCCTCCACCTAATACTTCCGATAACTCCTCCTCGCTTGACTCATCCTTTCACGCAACCCACCAAACTTGACGAAATCCCGCTCCAACCTCCTGATTTGCCTGTCCAAGAGGAAGTTGCACTGGTTCACGAGACAAATCATAATGTTGGCGCAGACGATGCCGTCCCGCGTTTCCAAGAACTCGCGGTAGGTTTCGAACGACTCGTCCTTCCGGTAAGCCAACCGCCTGACGAACAAGGCCTCTTTGCTGTCTTTTTCCCAAATGACACCCCGGTTGTTGCGGATGTAGTCCTTGTAATCTTCCAGCAGCTCTTCTTGACTGGCCCTTGCCACGTTGGTCAGTTTGATTTCGGTTTCTTTGGACGTGGCCGAAGCCATCGAGCCTTCAATGATGTTTTGTTTGCCGGAACGTGCCGCCTGCACCATCTGGTCAACGGTGCGGTCGCGCTTGTTTAGGAAGCGTTCGCAGAAAAGCACCGTGCCGGAATAGACGATAAGCGATTTCTTGTAAGAGAGCAACTCAGTGTAGTTGCCGTGAGACGGGATAAATCCTGTTTCTGTTGTCATAGTTTTTTGTTTTATAAATAATTTGTGTTCAGTTAAATAGACAAATAATCTGCTATCTATTATAACATGGCAAATATATAATTTTTGTTTATATATTTATTGCAAATTCTGAATGAAATATAAAAAAGCGCATCAAGCAATTTCTGCCAGTGCATCCTTGTAATATCATGAAACATTGAACAAATCAATTCGGCCTTAACGACAACCTCGGCCAACGGTAAGGTTTGAACTGTGAGAAAAGGCGACACAGCTGTTCCAACATAATTTTTCCGCCACGAAACTACAAAATAATCCGATATGAAAAACCGGGCGCCGACCGCGATGCGTCAGCGCCCGGTTTTTGGGGAATGTAGAAATGAATGATTATTCTCGGAGCTTCACCTCCGTTGTCAGTTCCCGCACGCCCCCGCATCGCAGTTCTGGTGTGTTGATGCGGATGTCGCAGTCCACCACGAAGATGTTTCCCTCTTCGGAACGGATCACATTCTCGTCATGGAGGTCGCTCAAGTATATTTCAGGAGTGGCGTACGTCCAGTTCTTAGGGTTGATTTGTTTGAAGCCCATGTTTTGGGCAAAGATGGCAATCTCATCGTCAGACATTTGCATTCCCTTAATATACGGCTGTTCCGCAATTACTTGGAATGATTCGTCTTCAAGTCGTCCGAAACCGAGCACATGCAATTCGGTTTCGGGGAAAAGAGCATTATGAAGGCTTATACGGTCAAGCGCAAGAATAGGTTGGATATAATAGTCTAACCCAATGGATTTCATAAGGTTATAGCCGTGTTGGAACACTCTTGCTTCGCCACCTTGGGCAATTTGTTCCCCAAGCACTTTTGGAATATTCACATCCACTTTGTCAAACCAGCAATTTACTTTTTTTGCCCATGTTTCAATTATGATTTCCTGCGCCTTTCCTCGTTCGCACTCTTCTTTGAAGCTGAGTGGTTCTGAAACGAGGCGATTTGCTGCAACATTTGCTCCCGCGAGCAGGGATGCAACAACATGCGCAGGACCTCCCGCTGCGCAGCCATGCTGTTCCGCCGGTGAAAATCGTTGATATACAAGCCTTCCTGTGACAAATTGTTCCGCATATTCATCCAATTTCTGAAGACCTTCGGGAGTGAAGCCCTCCGCTATGATGGCGTTTACCGAATCCCAAAAGTCCTTATTATTCATAATTCAGTTGTATGTATTTTTCAACCCCGCAAAATTACAAAATAATCCAATATGAAAAACCGGGCGCGACCGCGATGGGTCAACGTCCGGTTTTGAAGAGTGAAAAAAGTGAGGATTTGGAATATTTAGCAGTAATAAATTATGAGATTTTGGAATATTTGGCAGTAATAAAATATGAGGATTTGGAAATAATGCGTATCTTTGCGGCGTTAAAATACTGAAAATATGGAAGAGTTCAGAATATTCAAACGTAAGATATACAGTAAATTACAGGAATGGAAAAGGGAAGAGAACGGAAAGACAGCCCTGTTGGTTAAAGGCGCTCGACGTGTGGGAAAGTCAACCATCGTCAAAGAATTTGCCCGCAACGAATATAAATCGTACATGTTAGTTGATTTCGCCAAGGCATCGGCAGAGGTGAAATCGCTGTTCGACGATTTGAATGACTTGGACCACATCTTTTTGCGGTTGCAGGCCATCTACAATGTGGTGCTGGAGAAGCGGCAGTCAGTGATTATTTTCGACGAGGTGCAGGAATGTCCGAAAGCTCGCCAGGCTATCAAGACGCTGGTGGGCGACCATCGCTACGACTATATTGAGACGGGCTCGTTGATATCCATCAGGAAGAAATCGCAAAACATCATCATTCCAAGCGAGGAGACGCGGATTGAGATGTATCCGATGGATTACGAGGAGTTTCGTTGGGCTTTGGGCGATGAGGCTACGGTGCCGCTGCTGCGGCAGTTCTACGAGAATCGGCTACCATTGGGACAGGCGCTGCGCAAATCGATGCGCGATTTCAGGCTGTATATGCTGGTGGGCGGTATGCCGCAGGCGGTGAACGAGTATCTGGACACGAACAATTTGAGCCGGGTGGACAAAGTGAAACGCGGGATTATAGACCTGTATATCGAGGACTTTGGAAAGATTGATCCCTCGGGACGTGCGGCAAGATTATTCCAAGCCATTCCGTCGGAGCTGAGCAAGAATGCCTCGCGTTATCAGGTGGCGAGTGTGTTGAGTGACAGCGAACGAAAGAATCTGGACGAGGTGCTGGAGAAGATGCGTGAGAGCATGACGGTGAACTTTGCCTATCACTCGGACGACCAGAATGTGGGGTTGGCCTTGAATTGTGATGTGAACCAGTACAAGATGTTTGTAGGTGATACGGGACTGTTTGTGACATTGGCGTTTTGGGACAAAGATGTGACCGAGAACTTGATTTACGAGAAGCTGCTGAGCGACAAGCTGAGTGCCAATTTGGGTTATGTATATGAGAATATTGTGGCGCAGATGTTGACAGCTGCGGGGAACAAACTATTCTACCATACGTGGCCCACAGAGAGTGGCAAGCATAATTACGAGGTTGACTTCCTGTTGTCGAGAGGAGCCAAGCTTTGGCCGCTGGAGGTGAAGTCGTCGGGCTACAAGACGCATGCCTCGCTGGATGCCTTCTGCGAGAAATTCTCGGCCCGCGTGGGCGATCGGTTCCTTGTATATACGAAGGATCTGTGCAAGGACGGGACCGTGACACTGCTACCGGTGATGATGACGATGTTTATCTGACCGAAAAATTAGCCGTTGATATCGGTGCTTAACCGAAAGGGGAGGGCGGAATGTCAGGCAGAAGTTGTATGGTAAATATTTATCTCGCGGAAGACAAACATTTTAGGAAGCATAGAGACAGTAGAAGAAAAATTTTTATTTTTGCCGATTGTATGACACGAAATAAGGGAAGACGGAGTGAGTGACACATTTTCAGATTGTGAGAAGATATCATGGTGATAGACAATAAGATACTTGACAGTTTGACCGCCCGGGCCCAAGCATCGCCCCGGCTGCGGATGAATCTGAACTTTCATCAGAGTCTGGATGAGAAGTGCCACCGTTTTCTGAATGCCGTGGAACCGGGTGCCAACATCCCCATTCATCGCCATCCGGAGAAAGAGGAGTCATTTGTTGTGTTGCGTGGCAGGATACGTGTCATCACCTACAACGATGACGGCACCATCATTGAGAACATTGTCCTCAACCCATCGGAAGGCCGCTACGGCGTGAACGTAGGAAAGAATGTCTGGCACACCGTGAAAGCCCTGGAGCCGGGTTCCGTCATCTTCGAGTGCAAGGAAGGCCCGTTTGTGGAGCATGAGGTGGAAGGGATACTAGAAGTTGACAATTGACAATTATGAAGGGTTTGAATGTGTGTGGGAGAGGTTTGAGGGAGTTTGGTTTGGCTGAGGGGAGGGAGATAAAAATTTAATTGAAGATGGTTGATGAAGATTGTAAGATTAAGTAAAAAAATCATATGGCACAGGAATTATCAGAGAAACACCAAATAATCGATAGCTTTCTTGCTGTGAATGGTATCGAAAAATTAAATCAGGTGATTGAATTCATGTCAATAGTGGAATACGTAGAGCTTTCAATATGTGATGTTACAAAGGTACACATGTTGCTTGATAATTATTATTTCGGTAATATTGAGCTTTATGAAACAGAGAAAATTGATATTGGTAAGGTACATACAGGTTTCTCGGTGCCATTTGTTGAGTATCAATTGGATAATCAAACATTAGTAATAAAGGGAACTGCAAGTCCAGCAAAGGGTGGTAAAGATTATACTGTTAAAATCACCCCAACCAATTAAATTTATTAGAATGGATTTATGAGTAAATTTGTATTGCGGAAGCTTATAGTAGATGAGGCTTGTGGAAAGAAATTGAAGATACTTGAGCCAGGAGAGTATGTTTTCTCTGATAGCAAGTATGACGCTTTCTTTGAAGAGGGAATAGCCATTCAAGCCGTGGTAGGGAAAAACGGAAGCGGAAAGTCTTCTTTGGTGGAGATGCTTTTCCGTATGTCGAACAATCTTGCGGCATTGATGCTTCGTGGTTATAACCGACCTGCTGCTGACACTATTTTCTTTATTGGCGATGTGGTGGCGGAACTTCATTATGATATTGATAATAGGCATGGTGTATTGAAATGCGAAGAGAATGGTGTGGAATTAATAGTTGGCAATGAACGTTTCTACTGGTCAACTCAAAGCGAAAAATGCCTACACTCTATTGATGAAGTAGCTGTTACTTATGAGTTTCGTTACGCGACTGAAATGAAAGCGGCAGCATCGTTTTTCTACACAATAGCCACGAATTACAGTGTGCAGTCGTACATTGCAGGGAACTTCGCTTCTGAGGCCTTATTCGAATGGAAGTTGGAGGAGAACTTAAAAAAAACGATGTGGTGTCATGCGGAGCCAGGCAATGCATGGATTAACAGCGTCTTCCACAAGAACGACGGCTATATGAGTCCAATTGTCCTTAATCCTTATCGCCACAATGGTAAGTTGGATATGGAACAAGAGGAAAGGTTGACAACAAACCGGTTGAGTGCCATCTTGTGGGAAACCAGATTTGACAATACATCCTCTCAAATTATTGAAGGGTATCGTTTATACAGTTTACAATATACCTTCAAGATTTCTATTTTAATCAACAAGTTTTCTCAAGAAAAACTGAAGGCAATTAATGATATTTCTTTTTCAGGGAAATTCATTGTGGTTTATAATCAAGAAGGTAGTTATTCGAGAGCTGTATTAGATGCTTACGGGTTGAAGGTGTCGCCAATAATGACCACTATTGAACGATGCCTTAGGATTTATTTGGTTTACAAGACATTCAGTGTTGCTGAGAAATATCCATCCTATAGTCATTTCTATGATATAGGGGATGTGGACTATACTTTTTCAACAACCCAAGAGCCAAACCTTTTGAAGAAAACAACAGAGCTCGTTGAAAAAATAAAGAAGGATGAGTCACACATCACATTGAAAATAAGGCAGACCCTATATGAAATAGAGGCTATAGGGAAGCTTTCAAAAGCTGGTAAAGAAAGACTTGAAAGTCCTTTTACTTATAGCGATTATTGTAAGTTACTTAGTATTACGGAAGACAGAACTACCATTGAAGAACGGTTGAATGTGTTACCCCCTCCGTTTTATAAACCTGATATTTTCTTGGTGAAGAGCCAATTGTATGATAATGACATTGTAGAGAACGAAAGCCGCGATTCAAAATTGAGACGGCTTGAAGAACATGCCATTCATGTGAATCAGTTAAGTTCAGGTGAACGACAATTTATTTTCACTTCCACAACGCTTTTATATCATGCTCTAAATCTTAAATCGGTTCCAAAGCAGGAGAGAATCGCATACAATAATGTCTGCATGGTATTAGACGAGATTGAAATATGTTTTCACCCAGAGTATCAGCGGACATTTGTCAACAACCTGATTGAGCTGTTAAAAAGGACAAAACTAAACAAGGCATTTAACATTAATGTACTTATTGTGACGCACTCGCCTTTTGTGCTTAGTGATATTCCTAAAGAGAACATTTTGTATTTGAAAGAAGGGAAAAACGTTACGAAAGATGTGGAATTGAACACATTTGGAGCCAATGTGAATGAATTGCTGGCACAGAGTTTCTTTTTGTCGGGTGGTTTTATGGGCGAGTATGCAAAAAACAAGATAGAATCGTTGGTTGATTTTTTGAAATACGACGAGAATAAAGACGAGTGGGATGAACAAAGTGCCAGAAACCTAATAGATATTGTGGGAGATGAAGTAATACAATATCAGTTGAGACAATTGTATGCAAGGAAATATGCGGGTTCGGATTATTATAGGGATTGGATTAAGCATGAGGCCATCAGGTTGGGAATAACGGAATGAGAAGAATTCTAATTACGGACAAGATAAAAGGTGTTGCTAGGACTTATTCGCATAAGTTGGAAAATGAAAACAACTTTAAGAATGGCGAAAGTCCAAAAGCAAGGCTATTGGTGCTTAGTGATAAGTTGAAAAAATCAAGTACCAAGGTCTATGTTTTGGTCTGTAAGGGGAAAAAAGGTAAGCCGGCAAAATACAACAAGTATTCAGGAAATCTATATACGGCATTGTCGGAGTATGTCAAGGTGATATATGATAACTATGATGGGTTGAATGCTCTCCTGCCCTCGGAGTATGACTCACATATAGGGCTAAAGATAGATAATGTTCTTACGGCATATAAAATCAGCGATATTAGCGAGATAAAAGTAAAACTAAGAGGAAAGAAACTGCGACCTTTTTATGAACTTGTAGTCGAAGCGATGCGTTATGACAGAGTCCAGCAGGAATTCATGCCTGAGTGTATAAGGGATTTATCGATTAAAACTTGTGTTTACTGCAATTCTCAATTCGCCACAACGGCCTCGGTCCAAAAAATAGTCAAGTTGAAGAAAGGCTATGATGTTAAGAATATTGATGCCTCTTGTTATGATTTGGATCACAATAAAGCAAAATCAAAATACCCATACCTTTGTACCAATTTCTATAACTTGCAACCTTGTTGCAGCTCATGTAATAGAAGAAAGAATGACAGAGAGTTGGATTTCTCGCTTTATTATGAAGACGGTGACACGAACACAACTCCTGTTCACTTTGCAATGGCAGAGAGTGACATTGTTCATTTCAGAATATCAAACAATGGGAAGGGGATAAAACCATATCTTTGTAATGAAGGGGTTGATACGCCACCTTCGGTTGCTGATAAAAGTTCTATGGCAGGTAAGCTGAATGATATGTTGAATGTGCAAGGGATTTATGATGAGCATGAAGATATTGTAGAGGAGATCCTTTGGAGGCACAAAATTTATTCAAGTGGATTTATGACAGCTACAAATAACCAGATAAAATCTTTAGGGTTGGACGGTTTCGATATGAAACGTTTTATCTTGGGAGGCTACTACGACCGTGAAGGCGACTTCCTGAGAAGGCCTCTAAGCATCATGAAGAACGATTTGTGGGAACAATTGGATAAAACAAGGTAATGATGAATATTGTATTAGATTCAAATGTGTTTCTCCATTATAAGTGGTTTGAGGAAATACCTTGGTTAGACGAGTTAAAATGTGATGATGTGGCCAGTGTAATTACTTCTGTTGTGTTGGATGAAATAGACAAAGTGAAGGATGAAGACAAGGGTAAGGTGCAGAAGAGAGCCAAGATGGTGTCGAGCAAGCTGGGCAGATACCTTCTTGATGGTGTTCAAGGGAAGTATACTGTGAAATTTATTGAGTATCCTTTTGCTTTAGAGGCAGATAAACAACAATACAATCTTGACAGGAATGATAACCAAATATTGTTTTCGATTCAAAAATCAGAGTTGGCCACAAGTGATGTTTGTGTGGTCTCTTCTGACAACTCCATGCTGATAAAGGCCAAACAATTTGGCTTTAAGGTGTATCGTTTGGATGATAAATATCGCTTGCAGGAGGAGTTGTCCAAGGAAGAAAAAGAAGTAAAGGAATTAAGGGCAGAACTTGAACGCATGAAAAACCGTTTGCCAAAACCTGAATTGCTTTTTGAAGATGGTGAAAAATTTATTATAATTAAGCGTGCTATCCCAGCTGAGATTGATTCTATTGTTGAGGAAGAAATGGCTAACCTGAGAATGGAATATCCAAAAAAGACAATAGAGGATGGTCAAGAAATCCTTATGGGACATATTTATAATACGTTGACTAAAGAAGAAGTTTTTGCTTATAATATCTCAAGAAAAGACTTCTTTGATAAGTCGGAGACGAAGATTAGGCTGGAGACTCAGAGGGATGACCTTGATTGTAGAATGGTTAGGGTATCAATAATAGTCAACAACTCTGGTACAGCCCCAACGGGGAAAATGTCTATTTTTCTCCAACTGCCTGAAGATATTCCGGTTTATGCAAAAGGAGCAAGAAAAAGTGTTAATTATGAACAGCCCAAAATTCCCAATTATCATCCTCAATTAAATAACATATCCTTTGGAGGCATACCGTACATTCCAAAAGTTGAAATGTGGGATATGGATGCTTATATGAACAACAATAGGTTGTGTGATGAGGTTGAGCCTTTGACTCATAATTTGAAACATAAGACTTTTGAGTTTTATGTAGATTCTGCCACTTGTCCAAATTTTAAAATGCAGTGGATTATTATCGATGCAGCATTGGTTGATCCCGTAAGGGGTGAATTGAATGTAAATTTTGTGGAGACTGATAATGGTCTATGAATCAAGTGCAGATATAAAGCGTACAATAAGCGATATTTCACCAGTAGCCACCTCGCATAAAGCAGGTCTAAAACGTGTGTTGTTGTCTGCTGATGAAAGCGGCTGTGTGATAACGCAGATGGCCGTTACTGACCTGAAGTCTGGCAGGTGTTTGTGACACAATGAAGAAAATAATACAAATCATAAAAATAAAAAAGGGGCAACGGGTGTTTCACTTGTTGCCTCTTTGAATTATTGGAATTAAATCTTATTTCCCTTCACTCAGCTTCTTATACCCTTCGTGTCTCAGCTTAGCGAATTGCTCGTTCTTGGCGAACACTTGAAAACCTATCTCTTTTTCTTTTCGCGCAACCTTGACAATTCTTCTTTCAGCTTGGCCATTTGTTCTTGCTTTCTTTTTAATGTGTATGAAAGCCCGTCAAAATTGCGTACTTTTTTGCCCTGTGCCTTGTTATACGCTTTTGCATCTGCTATATCGCGCTTTGCGGAGTCTATTTCCTCTTTTAACCTTGCTATTTGCTCCTTTTTGGAGGCGATGTCTCTGTCTATTGACTCTTTTGATGATCTGAAAAAAAATCCCATAATGCTAATATCTTGTGGTGAATAAATCTTTACGATAATTTGATGATTACCATTCTGTTGGTGTCATGATAATTTATTCATATCTGAAAACATATATTTGACACTGATAGTACGAATTATTCCGTTAGCAATTTCAAGTCATTGTCAGCATAGCCTAATTCATGACCCAAGGATTGGAGATAGAGCTTTTCAGCAGGATGAAGTGTGCCGTCAGCTTTCGCCAGTTGAGCCAGAGCAGCCATCAGGGTTGTGGAATTCATCATATCGTCTTTGAAAACGCTCAAATCCACTTTCTGCTGTTTGGGGCTTTCTATTTCAGCAAATAACATAGTCCTGCTTTTGTCGGAAAGGTTCATGCCTTGTACCAGAATTTTCAACATCTCGGACTCTTCTGCCGAATAAACACCATCGACAAGTGCCATATTGATAACCAATCTGATTTTCGCGGTTTCTATTTCTTCTTGTTTTTCAAAGTCTATGATGTCATTCAAGAAAAGGGCTTTCGCCGCTTTGGCGATGGAGTATGTGGAAAGAGCATCAATGGAGCCTCCCACCACGCCTCCCACCACGGGGATTGCTTTGTGAATGTTGACAAGCCCTTTTTGACCGAATTTTGTGAAAAGCCGAAACCCTACAGCTTGGTTGATTTTGGTCAGTACCGAGCCGGGCAGCTTTTTCAAAGCAGCGGTGGAAAATTTTATGGCGAATTGTCCCGTTGTCTTAGACAGCGTGTTGCCTGCCTGCGACCCAAGCAGACACAGATACATACCCGTCTTCTTTTCTTCAGTTTGCTCGTGGAATCCGCCTAATTCAGCTATTGCCCCTATCATGCGAAGTTGGATGCCCATCACACCGGCGATGTTTGCAGGCAACGTGATGGCCATGGTGGGCAGGCCGCCAAAACTGGTGGCAAATCCTGTCGTGGCAGAAGAAGTGATTTGCCATTTGACGAGGTGGTCAACAGCGGCATTCACACTGCCATACTTGTCAAGGTACTTTTTGGCCATGTCACTGCTGCTACCCAAACCGGGTATGTCGTCCGTGGCTTTGTCGAAAGCCCAGTCCATCACTTTCAACATTTTTGAACCTTTCTCAAGCATTTCCTCTTCAGACACTTCCTTTGTGTTGGAACGGCTGATTTTTTCCATCCCGGATTTGGCTGCGTCAGAGATTATAACCGTGACTTTTGACAGGCTATCCTTAATGTTTAGACCTTCTTTAGCTTTATTCAAGAATCCCATAATATTTCCATGGTGAAAATTACAGCATTTCAATAATCTGGATGATCCCCATCACGCCTGCGGGTATCAGAAAGAATATCAAGGCGTAGCTCAATGCCGTGCCCACTCGGCTGCCGAGCAGATCAACGTTGCTCTTGACCCAGAACCAGCGCGGTGGCACGGTCTCTGCCCAGCCAGTGAAACCGATGATGAGGCCGAGTAATGCCGCCCCGCCACCGGCAATCAAGGTCCATGTCTCAATGTCCCCAAACGCAAAATAGACCACACTTCCGATGAAAACCAAAGGAGAGAGGAGGTTGATAATCCAAAGTAATACTACCATGATGGAATGTGTTTAGACAACAAGGGGATGGACGGATGCCCATCCCCTTGAAAGTTGATTATTTGTCTTCTGCGAAATCCAGAAGTTTTTTGCCCAGTTGTTGGACTGTCCAGTCGGGATCGAATTTGAAACCGGCTTTTTCAGCCAATTTGCGCAAAGCGGCTTTCACGGAACCACACTCCTCAACCAAAGCCTTGCTGACTTCGATGGAGTTGTCTTCGTTTTGCCACACCATGTGACCGGCAATCTTTTTGCCTCTTTTCTTGTCACCTTTCGTGATTTTTCCAGTTGCCATAATAATTATTGTTTTTTAATTTCGCCTACTCTTTTTCAGATTTTCGGCTTCCTCTTTATTAGGTAAAAGTTTGTTATTTTAATGTGGTCGCGGCGATGATAATGGCGATGACAATCACCGCAAACAGAATCCACAGCCAAGTTTTTGATTTCTTTGTTTCAAGACGATAGCTTCCGCGCTTGCCCATTCCCTTTTCTGCTTCATTGACTTCGAAATCGATGCCGTATTTCTGTGCCAATTCTGTCATTTTCTGAAATTTGTCGGCCGGCCACATTGGGTTGGTAAAGGCCACTTTGGTGCCATCTTTCAAGGTGATGAACATCTCCATGTCTCCGATTTGTTTGGACATTTTTTCGTCGAACTTGCCTGATTTGTCCGCCTTGCCGATATTCTCTACGGTGTCCAAAGAGTTGTTGATTTCAGAGGCAGGGAATGCTTTTTGCAAATCCTCCAAAGTGGCTTTGGGGTGCAGTTCAAGATAAGCCGCCACGATGCCTAATGCCGTCCATTTCTGCGACTGGCCGTAAACTTTAACTTTATTTGCCATAATTCGTTATTTTTCGTTCGTTTTAAAGATATGAAATCTTGATGTGATGATATAATCAATGTGGTGAATTGGCACGGAGATTTTTCAGCTCCGCAATCCATGCAGTGGGCATGGTTTCGTTCTTGCTGATATTCAAGGGATAAGCAAACTTTTGTTGCGCCAATTTCTCCGTTTCCAGTTGTTCAGCTATTTCCGCCGTGTCGGTATAGTCCCATTCCCAATAGCAGCTGTCGAGCCACTGGTTGACGATGGAGGCAGCCGCATCATCGTTGGTGTTAGGAGCGAGGATGGCACGGAGTGTACGCCGCAGGGTGGAGTTCGTGAACGGACCGCGGATGTGCCAACGGATGCGCCGGCGCATATCGCTGCTGATGCCGAAATAGAGGGCTACGTACTGCTTTCCCTTAATTTTACGCTCTTGCAGTTTCACGTCCTTAAGCAAAACACGGTTCTTGAAATGCGACAGTAGTTCTTCGGCATTGTCTTTGGGAAACCACCAGCGATACACGCCCGGACGTTTCTCCACCGCCGACTGCCGTGATGCCATCTGCTGTCGAAGCTCAGCCACAAGAATAATGTTTTGCATAGCGAATTGCTTGAATATAAACTATATTTTCGTCAGTAATACTCAAAAATGCAAAAATAGAATATAATCAACTATAAATTATTGTGTTACACTATCTATTCCTAATAGTAAATACTATCCTTTTTCGATAAAATTCTCAAAGAAGTTATAGTCAAGAATCTTTGATATGCGAATAAGCATTTCAGTATTAATGCTCGGACTGTTGTATATCTTATAAATATGGTTCGGGGAACAGGGAATCTGGCGGGCCAACCAGACGTTGGTGCGCCCTTGCTCTTTCATCTTCGCTTGGATGAGTTTTCCTATATGTATCTCCCTGATTTCGTGCATACAAAAAGCGTGGAATTTGTTCCTTGCCTGAACGTCAGGGTTTCCACGCCCTACTCATCTAACAAGTTATTCCACGCCGTATCACTACGGCATTCATAACTGATCCTTGATGAGTTTTGTCCTCGCAATGAGGACGTTGTGGAAATTTGACGTTCAAGGATAGCCACAAACGCTATCTATATTATATATTATCGGTTTTTAGTCTGTTTCTTCTTTTCGTTGCTTTTTCGTTAATACCTATTATCTAATATACGATAATATCTATTTCTCAATAAGTTCAACAATCTTCTCCACAAAACGATGCGCTGGTTCCTCCAGACTTTTTGCTTCATCTTCCGTAAC
>Ga0310691_10000247_pt1 | contig 110188 bp, 71 predicted proteins | sample 176DNAGHGlowgp2_FD_203887 | JGI IMG/M metagenome (GOLD analysis project Ga0310691, IMG submission 203887) | Sheep rumen microbial communities from Palmerston North, Manawatu-Wanganui, New Zealand - 1766 DNA GHGlow gp2 (v2) (version 2) | ecosystem: Host-associated > Mammals > Digestive system >... | reverse complement strand
ATTTCGCACCAGCCACCAAGGCACCCATATCCAGGGAGTACAACTGCTTGTCTTTCAGGTTCTCAGGTACGTCACCACGGACGATACGCTGGGCAAGTCCCTCTACTATTGCCGTCTTACCTGTACCTGGCTCACCAATCAGTATCGGGTTGTTCTTCGTACGACGGGAGAGAATCTGTAACACCCGGCGGATCTCATCATCACGTCCGATGACAGGGTCGAGCTTTCCCTGACGGGCAAGGCTCACCAAATTCTTGGCATATTTCTCCAGCGACTGGTAGTTCTCGTCACCACTCTGCGACTGCACCTTCTGTCCCTGGCGCAGCTCCTGAATGGCAGCCCGCAGGTCGCGCTCCGTGATACCGGCATCCTTTAGGATGCGTCCTGCCGTCTGTCCGTCGGTGAAGAGAGCCTGCAGTATCGGCTCACACGACACGAACTCATCACCCATCTTCTGGGCATAATCCTGTGCCTTAAGCAGCACCTTATTGGTATCGCCCGAGAGATAGGGCTCGCCACCCTGCACACGCGGCAGGTGTTGCAGCTCCGTGTCTACGAGCGTGGCAATCTGCTGGCCGTTGACTCCCAGTTTCTGGAAGATGAAGTTGGTCACGTCCTTCGCCTTGTTCATCACGCCAGCCAGCACATGAACGGGTTCTATCAACTGCTGCCCGTTACGCTGCGCGGTGTTGACAGCATCTTGTACTGCCTCCTGCGCCTTGATTGTAAACTTGTCTAATGTCATACGTTTGTCCTCCTGTATCAATTTTGTTTCGTTCTACCTATCAGCAGACAAACAGCGTACCGAATGCGAAAAAACTGACAAAATGTCGCTTCAGTCCGCCATTCCGACACAATGCGTTATAACGGGGATGACGTTGCAACGCCCCACAAAAAAGAGGCCCACGGGAGCCTCCTTTCTATTTTATGACTTTCTTTACTTCGCCTTGCGCATTCCTTATTATATTAATAGGTCCGAACTGATAGAGCAGTTGGGACGCTGAGTGGGAGCGTGGCTGGTAGACAACTGTAGTGCCACCAAGGAAATCGAAGGATGCCAGCGTGCCCGTCAGTGACATGTTGGTGATGGACTTTCCCATCTTCATAGTTCCTGCACTATTGGCATGGTTGAGGGTGGCTGCGGGGAGCGAGTCGTCAGTCAGGCAGTTATTCTCCTTGCCCGAAGTGGTGCAGGGGTATGCCCATCCGCTGGCTATGCTGCTGTTGTTGGCCCGAAAGATGGTGTAGCGCTGATAGCTGCTGGTGTTGGCATACTCCATGGTGGCACCACACCAAATGTCGCTGTCGAAGTCAATGTGGAAAATGGCAATACCACTTCCGGGCAGCGCACTATCCCACCCCTGCTGTTGCCGGTTTTCAATGATATAGTATTCGTCAGTCCAACCGTCATTACGCACCAGATAAGCCTGAGGCTCATCAACAAGAACATCAGCACTTCCGAGTGGCAGCATATTGGTGACAGTGGTGGCCTCTGTGAGTTCCCGGGGTGTAAGCCATCCCATAAGCCAGCGTTCATGAGCCGAATAGTTAGGCGGGCAGAAACCAGAGCCGCTGATGTTGCCACGGTCCATTAATTCCCAATATCCCGCAAAGGCGGTGCTTCCATAATAGAAGTCGGGAAATCCGAAACAGTGGGTGTACTCATGACAGATAGTGCCGAAGGGATTGCAGACACCACCAAGTTCCTGCAGCGCACAATAGCAGTCCACTTTGTAGTCAACGCCATTGTAGCTGACGGTGACAGGATCACAAAAGACATCTTCCTGCCGATCCTTCAGATGCTGGCTGAGCCACCACTGGTGGGGCCAGATGCTCCTATTGTCACCGCCATCGTTCATTCCCTTGCCAGGATAGATGATGATGATTTGGTTGACATAGCCGTCACCGTTCCAGTCGTACTGGCTCCAATCTATATCGCGCGTGCGCAAGACCTCTGTCACGTCCTGCACTAAATACTGCGAGTTTTCATCGTCTGCTGATGTGCTGCGATACTTTGTACGGTCAGTGGTCAGCGCCACATATTCCAAGTCGAAGCTAAGGCGGAACTTCCCGTTGCTCTGGTCGTAGAAGTAATCGTGGACAGAACCACGATAAGGTTCCTCGGTGTATCCCACGGCATTGAAAATTTTGTCGAACTTACCCAACGTTGCCGATGGGTCGTCGTCAGTAAAGGTCAGGTCAGGAAACGACACGAGCACCACCAACTGGCGGCGGTCACCCACATAGAAGTCGCCCCCGGGCTGACGGACGGGTCCTTCACCACGACGCAAAGCAGTGGGTGCCTTCATCACGCCGCGACGACACCCCCTCGTCACAAAATCTCCTGCTGCCGCTGTCAGCGTGACAAGCAGCAGGAGAACACCCATTATCTTACATCTTACATCAGTCATCTCACATCAGCCTTCTTACATCTTACATCCTGTGGGGCACCAGGGCTTCAGCTGTTTAAAGAAGTCGTTGCCCTTGTCGTCGACCAGGATGAAGGCGGGGAAGTCCTCGACATCAATCTTCCAAATGGCCTCCATGCCCAGTTCGGGATACTCGACACACTCAATGCTCTTGATGCTGGACTGGCTAAGTACGGCTGCGACACCACCGATGGTACCCAGATAGAAGCCACCATGCTTCTGACAGGCATCTGTGACCACCTGTGAACGGTTGCCCTTGGCAATCATCACCAGCGAAGCACCATTCTCCTGGAACTCATCCACATAGGGATCCATGCGGTTTGCCGTCGTGGGCCCCATTGAACCGCAAGCATAACCCTCTGGGGTCTTAGCCGGTCCGGCATATAGGACGGGATACTTCTTAAAGTAGTCGGGCATGCCTTCGCCAGCATCCAGACGGGCCTTCAACTTAGCATGAGCAATATCACGGGCCACAATGATAGTACCCTTCAGGTTGACACGTGTAGACACCGGATACTTCGAAAGCTCCTTTCGTACGGCATCAATGCCTTCGTTCAGGTCTATCTCAATGCTGTTATTGCCCTCGCCTGCCTTGGCATACGCTGCGGGTATCAGTTCAGCAGGATTCGAGTCCATCTGCTCCAACCAGATACCGTCGGCATTAATCTTTGCCTTGATATTACGGTCGGCCGAACAACTGACACCCATACCGATGGGACAAGAGGCACCATGGCGCGGTAGACGTATAACACGGATATCGTGAGCCAGGGCCTTGCCACCAAACTGGGCACCCAGACCAATCTTGTGAGCTTCGTCAAGAAGCTTCTGCTCCAAGTCAATGTCGCGGAAGGCACGACCAGTCTCGTCGCCCGTAGTGGGCAGTGAGTCGTAGTATTTTATGGAAGCGAGCTTCACGGTGAGCAGGTTCTTCTCTGCCGACGTGCCACCAATGACAAAGGCAATGTGATAAGGCGGGCAGGCTGCCGTGCCCAGTGACTTCATCTTCTCCACAAGGAAGGGCAGCAGCGTTCCTTCGTTCTGGATGGTTGCCTTGGTCATGGGGTAGAAATAGGTCTTGTTGGCAGAACCGCCACCCTTAGCAACCATGACAAAACGATACTCAGCACCCTCGGTGGCCTCGATGTCTATCTGTGCAGGCAGGTTGCAACGCGTGTTCACCTCGTCATACATGTTGAGAGGAGCATTTTGCGAGTAGCGCAGACTGTCCTGGGTGAAGGTGTTGTAAACGCCACGACTCAAGGCCTCTTCGTCCTCAAAGCCTGTCCACACCTGCTGTCCCTTCTCACCGTGAATGATGGCCGTACCGGTATCCTGGCAGAAAGGCAGGATGCCACGGGCTGCCACCTCGGCATTGCGGAGGAACTGAAGGGCAACATACTTGTCATTCTCTGAAGCCTCAGGGTCGTTCAGGATAGCGGCCACCTGCAGGTTATGCTCGCGACGGAGCATGAACTCCACATCGTGAAAAGCCTGTTGGGCCAACAGTGTCAGTGCCTCCTTCGACACCTTCACAATCTGTTTGCCCTCAAACTCGGCAGTCGTCACGCCTTCCTTGGAGAGCAGACGGTACGCTGTCTTGTCTTCGCCCAACTGGAACATTGGGGCGTACTTGAATTCTACGTTTTTAGCCATAATGTTTATTTTAGTTTCCTATTTAAGTTATTATGCTTACCAATTTCAGTGAATTTGCACACCAATTTCAGTGAATTTGCACGGCAATAACGTTAACCTGCCTTGCCGTTTTCCTTTATTCCCAGACTCTAGACAAGCCCAAGAGCATGTAAACCCTTACTAAAATCAGTATCCAAACACCTCTTCAAGTGTCAGGTGTCGTACTGGAGCAATCTTCTCTAACGATGGCATGTCGAGCTCATTCTTGTCGCCGAGCAAGAGATAGCGGTAGGACTTCTGTGCCATCTGCTGCCGCTCAAAGTTAGCGATGTCCTGCAGAGTGACACCAGGCAACTGCTCATAAACCATGCGGTTGAGGTCGTAGTCCAGCCCAAGGCGCTTGGCATTGATGTAGGCACCGATAACACCGAACTTTGTGGTGCGCTGAGAGGCCAGCTGCTTGGTGACCGCCTCCTTGGCAATCTTGAAGGCAGCCTCCGACTGGGGCATTTCGTCGAGGATGGAATGGAACTGGCGTATGCAGTCCATCATCTTGTCGTTCTGCGAGATGATATGGGTGAAGAAACTCTCCTTGTCACCCACTTTCGAGGGACGTAAATAGTAGGCATAGGCATTGTAGGCCAGACCACGAGCCTCACGAAGTTCCTGGAACACGATGCCGTTCATGCCACCACCATAATACTCGTTAAACACTGACTGAACGGCAGCCTCAGCGGTACGGAACTCACGGCCTTCATTATGGTACATGCGCAGGTAGATATTCTTAGCGTCGTAGGGAGCCATGAGGATATCAGTCTGCGGAGTCAGCAGCTTGACATAGGGCTGACCTTCGGGAACGGGCAGCGAACCGACGGTCACACTGCCTGCTGCAGCAACTGGAGCAGTATGAGGTGTGAGCGCAGCGGTGAGCTCTCTTTCAGTCATGGGACCGTAGTAGAGCACTGAGTGCTTATACTTGCCCAATGAAGCAATCAGATTGAGCAACTGCTGCGGGTCAGCGGCACGCAACTGTTCGGCAGTCATCACGTCCCGAAAACTGTTATGAGGACCATAGACACCATACTCGTAGAGATAACTGAAGCAAGTACGCTGGTCGAGTTTGGCATCAGCACGCCCCTTAAGCACAATGTCGACATACTGGCTATAGGTTTCCTTGTCGCCCTTGGCGTTGCGCAGCAAGTCCTCAAGAAGCTGGAGGGCGGCAGGCATGTTCTCGCTGAGACCGGAGAGCGACACATTCAGCACGTCATCGTAGCAGCTGACTGTATAGTTACACGCCAGCTTATAGAACTGCTGCTTCACCTGGGCTGCAGTGAGACGGTCGGTACCGACATAGTCCAGATAGCCTGCAGCAATGTCGTAGCGGTTATCATCCTCCTGGCCGAACTCATAGCGGAAAGTAAGCTGGAAGAGACCGTCGTCGATATTCTTCTTATACAACAAAGGCAAGCCCTGCTGAGAGGAGGCTGCCGGAAGCATGACACGACCGATGGTCAAGTCACGGTTGAAGTCGAGAAACTGGGGCTGAATGGGCTCCACCTCGCTGTTCTGGATGTCGGTGACAAACTGGCTGACCTGATCACGATTAGTGGGGATGGGAGTAATGGCAGGCTTGTCAATCTTCTTCTGTAAGGAGTCGACACCCTGTTTCTTGAACACGGTAACACGACCGTCAGTGAAGTAGCGGTTGGCAAAGTCGACAATCTGTTGCTTGGTCATGTGTGAAAAGCGATTCATCTTGTCGACATACTGTGTCCAAGGCATGCCGTTGACAAAGGCATCAAGGTGCTGTCTGACGCGCCAGAGGTTGTTGTCAAGACCACGCTGAAAACTCAGTTTCTTGTTGTTGATGACCGAGGGCAGCAAGTCGTCTGAGAAGTTACCATTCTTCAGGTTCTCAACCTCAGCCAGCATAAGTGCACGGACATCCTCAAGCGACTGACCTGGCTTGGGCTGTCCCACCAGCAGGAAGGTAGAATAGTCCTGCATAGTCTGCAAACCACCCTGTGCCACCTGCACCTTCATCTCTTGATTGAGGTTCAGGTCGAAGATGCCGGCATGACCGTTAGAAAGCATCGACTCGACAATCTCGAGGGTGTCGCACTGCAGGTCGCTGGCCTTCTTGGCAAGCCAAGCCACCCACACCTGCTCGGCCTGCTGACCAATGACTGTGGTGTCAGTGGGTGCCGTCAAGGGGCGCTGCACAGGAAAGACCGGCTGCGACACATCGGCAGCAGGCTTCCAGTCGCCAAAGTACTGGTCAATGATGCTCACCACCTGCTCGGGGTCAAAGTCGCCAGCCATACAGATAGCCACATTGTTGGGAACATACCACTTCTTGAAATAATTCTTGATATTGGTGATGGAGGGGTTCTTCAAGTGTTCCTGCGTACCAATGGTGGTCTGCGTACCATAGGGGTGCGTAGGTGTGAGCTTCTTGCCGATGGCATTCCATATCTTGTCACCATCATCGGTCAGATAGAGGTTATACTCTTCGTAGACGGCTTCCAACTCTGTATGGAAGCCACGAATCACCATGTGCTTGAAACGGTCGGACTGAATCTTGGCCCAGTTCTCGACTTCGTTGGAAGGAATATCCTCGGTGTAACACGTCACATCATTCGATGTAAAGGCGTTAGTACCCTGAGCTCCGATGGCAGCCATCAGCTTGTCGTACTCGTTGGGAATAAAATACTGGGCAGCCACTTGCGACACGGAGTCAATCTCATGATAGGCCTGACGGCGAGCCGCAGGGTCGGTCAGTCGGCGATAGGCCTCATAACGCTGTTCAATCTCATCCAGCAGAGGAGCCTCTGCCTCAACATTGTTGGTGCCAAAGAGCTTTGTGCCCTTAAACATCAGGTGCTCCAGATAGTGAGCCAGACCCGTGGTCTCGGCAGGATCGTTCTTCGACCCCGTTCGTACGGCAATATACGTCTGAATACGGGGCTTCTCTTTGTTGACGGAAAGATACAGTTTCAGACCGTTGCTCAAGGTGTAAATGCGGGTGTTCGTCAAGTCGCCCGCCACGGTCTCGTACTGAAATTTTGTAGCCTGTGCATTCAATGTGAATAGCGTGCAGACAAGCAGAATGAGTTTACTCTTCATAATCTATCTCATGATCTAATTTTGATATAAAGTCATCATATACCTCTTGTTCGACATCACCCATCTCGAACTCCTTCTGGGCATCCTTACGAATCTCGGCAATCCAGGCACGGCGGGCACGGACATAGTCCTCGCGGATGCGCTGCATGGCCTGCTCGTCAAGTTCGCTAATGCCGTAGTAATCGAGTATCAAGCGGTATGTCCATGTCCACTGGTACTCGCGATAGTGGTTGTTAATATCATTAAAGCGATCGAGCACATCGTGAATACTCTCAATGTTACCATTCTTGAGGTCGTCAATAAGACGTTGCTCCTCAGTAGCGGGCAGCAACAGACCGCTGAGGTCTATCCACTGTCCCTCTCCAATGGTGGAGGTGGGCTTACCCAAGAAGCCACCCTTGACAGCACGTTTCAGCACGGCGCCCATATAAATGCGCAGGGCGATGTCGTAGTATTTAATTCCCTTACGCAGCGAAGAAGCATTAATGATGTACTCTTGGAAATTATAGGACGACACATTGTTGCCACCGGCTTGCCGCAGGTTCTCCAGAATCCTCTTGCCCTGAACAATCTCACCAACTGTGAAAGGCGACAGCCAGTCGAAGTTGATAATGCTCTTACGGCTCGAAGCAGCACGCTTGTCGCGCTTAGGCCACTTCTTGATGTCGCGGTAAAGACCAACGGTGGTGATGTTACGACCTGGTACTATATACATCGTCTCACCGTATGCTAACAGATATGCAAAAGGCAGGCATCGCATGTCGGGATGATTCATCAGCTTACCGAAACAGACGGAGAAGGCTCCTATTTTGGCAGGCATCAGTACATAGGCACCACTGGCCGTCTTCGTTCCACGCTCCAGCGTTCCGTAATGCAGGGGACCCATCTTATAGGCATGGTTCGAGAAGTTGGTGTTCGAACCGGCGTTGTAGAACGAAAACTCGCCACCAATGAGCAATGAACTCTTATGATGAGAAGCCGAGAATGGTCCACAGAAGGCTGCGCAAGCCTCACCATTAGCCATATAGCTGTTGGCAAAGAACACACTGGCTTCAGCGGTGAAGCCGTTGGTAATCTGGCAGGCTTCGCCTACAAAGCAGTCCTGCATCTTCACCGAGTTGGTGATGCTGCAACCGTTGCTGATAATGGAGTTCTCGCAGATGACACCCGTTCCTATATATACTGATGCATCTTTAGACGACAGGATGGTACAGTCGCTCAAGCGGGCTGCTCCATTGATTTCGCAATCGTCCTTGACAACGGTATTGGTAATCTCTTTAGAGTTGATGATCTTCACGCCATTGCCCAGCGTACCGCGCTCGGGTTGTGTGAAGCGGATTTCCTCATTGACTAGGCGTGTCAACTTGTCTTTCAGCTGCTTGTCCTTGAAGTGCTTCACCATAAAGGCTGCCAGCTGTGAGTTCAAGTCGTGAAACAGAACTACATTGCCATCGCCCATCTCATTGAGCACGCTAATCATGTGCCCCTCACCAAAGGAAGCACCATCAGTGGTCTCCATTGTTGAGACGTTGGAAATGTAGCAGTCGTCGCCTATAGTATAGTTGTTGATAAAGTTGCCGATCTTTTCAATGAGGCAGTTATCGCCCACGGTGACATTGCGCAGCGTAGCATCGTTAATGCCTGCATGCTTAGTAAAGCCTTTAGTCACCTCCACCTGTTTCTCAAAGACACCCAAACGGATGTCGCCATAGAACACAACACGATGGAAACCATACGGCGAGAAGTTCTCGGCCACTTGTACACGACTCCAATCTTCGGCCCAACAGCTATTGGTTTCGAGCACGTTAATCTCTTCTTGTGTCAGTTGTCTGTAATCTCTCATAAGTAAAATTTATTGTGTTTGGTTCATTCATCTACCTGATAAAGGAAGTCATTATACGGATATTTCTGCACGTGCAACTCACGCACCTTCTTATAAAGCACCTCGCGAAGCTCATCGATATTCTCCTTGTTCCTGGCAGAAATAAACAGCGGGGCGGGAGCAAAGCCTTCGCCCTTCACGGTTTCCTTTTCCCTTACCTTGGCCATCCATGTCTTCTTCAAATCTACCAAGGAAATATTCTCGCGTGTAGGCTCCGACAAATCGTCCTCTTCCTGAGGAATCCATGTATAGGCATCAATCTTGTTGAACACCAGCATCGATGGTTTGTCGGCACAGCCCAAATCTGCCAGCGTGTGCTCTACAACACTTATCTGCTCCTCGAAGTCTGGATGAGAAATGTCTACCACATGCACCAGCAAGTCGGCCTCACGCACTTCGTCGAGGGTCGATTTAAAGGAGTCCACCAAATCGGTGGGGAGTTTACGAATAAATCCCACGGTATCGGCCAACAGGAAAGGAAGATTGTCAATCACCATTTTGCGCACAGTAGTGTCCAGCGTAGCAAAAAGTTTGTTCTCGGCAAAGACATCACTCTTAGCCAACAGGTTCATCATGGTCGACTTGCCCACATTGGTATACCCGACTAATGCCACACGGATGAGGCGTCCACGGTTCTTGCGCTGAGTAGTCTTTTGCTGGTCAATCTCCTGCAGGCGCTGTTTCAATAGGGTAATGCGGTGAAGAATGATACGGCGGTCCATCTCCAACTGCGTTTCACCAGGTCCGCGAAGGCCCACAGAACCCTTGCCTCCACCCGATCCGGAACCACCGCCCTGACGCTCCAAGTGAGTCCACAGACGCTGCAGACGGGGTAACATATAGCGATACTGAGCCAACTCAACCTGTGTCTTAGCCTCTGCCGTCTGGGCACGCATGGCAAAGATATCGAGTATCAGCGATGTGCGATCAAGAATCTTCACCTTCAATTCTGCCTCGATATTGCGGATCTGTTTGGCAGAAAGTTCATCGTCAAAGATGACCATACCCACGGGCTGAGGAGCCTGCTGACCGACTTCGGGATTGGGCTGTCCGTCATCAAGCCAGTCGTAATAAGCATCCTCCTGTTGTTTAATATAGTGTTTGATTTCCTCGAGTTTCCCCTTGCCGACATACGTCACCTGACTGGGACCTTGTACCTTCTGGGTGAAACGCTTCACGGTAACAGCACCGGCTGTATCGGCCAGGAACTCAAGCTCGTCAAGATATTCCTTAGTCTTTGCCTCATCCTGCTGCTGAGTAATCAATCCCACCAGCACAGCAGTCTCGGCCTTGACCTCGGAGATAACAAATTCCTTCATACCTAAATATAAATATGGGTGCAAAGATACAAAAAAATATTATTTCTTCATACATTATTTATACTTTTTTCGTATCTTTGCAACCGATTAGACACAACTTTATAACAAGAGACTTATGAGAGTTATTATTGAAACTGACTATCAAAAGATGTCACAATGGGCTGCAGAGCACGTCATCAAACGCATTAACGCCTTCCAGCCCACCAAGGAGAAACCTTTTGTACTGGGACTGCCCACTGGTTCTTCACCCGAAGGAATGTATGCCTGCTTAGTAAAGGCCAACAAGGAAGGACGCGTATCGTTTAAGAATGTACTGACTTTCAACATGGACGAGTACGTGAACCTGCCCGAGGAACACCCAGAATCGTACCACTCGTTTATGGCCCGCAACTTGTTCAACCACATCGACTGCCCAAAGGAGAACATCCACATCCTGAACGGCAATGCCAAAGACCTGGCGGCAGAATGTGCACACTATGAGGAAATGATTAAGGAGGCTGGCGGCATCGACCTGTTTATCGGAGGTATTGGCCCCGATGGTCACATTGCCTTCAACGAACCCTACTCAAGCTTAACTTCTCGCACTCGTGTGAAAACACTGACCACTGATACCATCATTGCAAACTCACGTTTCTTCGACAATGATGTCAACAAGGTGCCCAAATTAGCACTGACCGTTGGCGTAGGTACTGTTATGGATGCTCGCGAGGTTATGATTCTCGTCAACGGCCACCACAAGGCTCGTGCCCTGAAGGCCGCCATAGAGGGCGCTGTCACCCACGAGTGGACCATCTCGGCTCTGCAGATGCATCAGCACGGCATCATCGTTGCCGACGAACCTGCCACCGACGAACTGAAGGTTGCCACCTACAAGTACTTCAAGGACATTGAGAAAGATAACTTGATTTAAGGGAATAAGGGATCAACAATAAGTAAAAATGCTTCCGCTTAAGGTTATTAGCCTGACAAGCGGAAGCATTATTACTTTATTTTTCACTTATCCCTCTATATTATTTCTTCAATTTAAATGAATTCTCTATACTGACCAACTCAGCAGAGAAAGCCTTGTCAACCTTCAATCGCTGCTCTATCGTCGAACAGCTGTGAATGACTGTGGAATGATCACGACCTCCAATGAGCTGTCCAATGCGCGATGCTGGCATCTTGGTATATTTCTGAGCCAGATACATAGACACCTGACGCACCAGCACATAGTCACGCTTACGGCTTTTGCTGAACACATTCTGCTGGGCCACACCATAATGACCACAAACAGTTTCCAGAATGTCATCGACTGTCAACGGTCTGTTATCCACTTTGACGGCACGCTTGATGATGCGCTCAGCCAACCGCATATCAATATTGGTATTATAGACCACACTGTAAGCTAAGAGAGAGTTGATAACACCCTCCAAGTCACGTACACTACCATTGGCTGTCTCAGCAATAAACAGGATGACGTCTTCTGGAATCTTCAGACCATCACGACGGCACTTGGCTTTAAGAATATCGATGCACAACTGCACATTAGGCTTCTCCAACTCAGCAATCAAACCACAGGCAAAACGAGTCAGCAAGCGGTCCTTAACCCCCTGCAGGTCGACAGGAGGACGGTCGCTGGCCAGCACTATCTGTTTGCCCAGACGGAACAAATGGTCAAAGATATGGAAAAAAGTGTCCAACGTTCTCGTAGCCGTGGCCCACTCCTGAATGTCATCTACGATAAGAACATCAACGCTCTGATAGAAACGGATGAAGTCGTTGACAGTATTACGGCGAACAGCATCAGTGAATTGCACCTGAAAGAGTCGTGCAGACACATAGAGCACACGCTTCTGGGGATACATCTCCTTACAACGCACACCGATGGCATTAATCAAGTGGGTCTTGCCACATCCAGAAGGGCCGAATACAAAAAAAGGATTAAACGTAGACTTGCCCGGATGCTCAGCAATAGCCAAACCGACTGTGCGCGGTAACTTGTTAGAGTCACCTTCTATGAAACATTGGAACGTTTTGTGAACATCCAACTGGGGATTTAAGTCCTGAGGTAATTGACCGTCCAACACGTCAGGAGCCTTGTTGCCACGGTCAGTAGCTGGTGCGGGTTCAATGTTTGCAGGCGACTCTGCCTCTACGTCCTGCGTAAGTCCATGGTCCTTATCGGTAACAATACGGTAAGTCAACTGTACACTTTGGCCAAAGAAACGGATAAGCACCTTGCTTAACAGTCCCACATAGTACTGCTCGAGATACTCGTACACGTACATACTTGGTACCTGCACAAGCAAAGTCCGAGTGTCAGCATCGTATTTTTCGAATACGATGGGCGCGAACCATGTTTTGTATTGCTGCTCTGTGACGTTTTCCTTTATCAAATGAAGGCAGTTGTCCCAAAGCGCCTTTGGACTATTTTCCATGCGGCGTGCGTTGTTTTTACTTAAATAACTAACGATGACTTAAATGGTCAAAATATTGTTTTCGAGTGCAAAGGTCGAAGATTTTTTTTAAATAAACAAATCTGCATTTTTATCTATATTTTGTTTCACGGCTCGTAACTCACTCATTTTTCGACATTTAAAACTCTTCGTCTTTTTTATTTACACTCTTCTTGCTTGCAAAAGCGTAACTTACTGTCCTCCAATACCTTGGAATGGAATAACACACGTCAAATATTCTGTGCATTTTAATTATTTCACAAACCCTAAACATTGGAAATATCAAGCAGTTGGAACGTTCCTGTAGTAACTTCTTCATACTCCCTTTCTATTTAGACAAATTAAAAATTGCCAATAAATTCCCTATTCTTTTTTCATTCCGAAAAGCGAAAAGTGTACATAGCGTTTCGGATGTGCTTTGAGGTCTATGAGCAATGAGTCAGCATCGGCAAGCGTGGCATTGAGATTATTATATAGAGAAGGATCACGCATGAGCAGTCCCAAACTGCCCTCATTACTGTTTAGCTTCCGTGTCAGCTCATTGACATTGGCCAATGTCTGATTGACGCTGACATTCATGGAAGCCACATCAATAGTAGCCAGATTGGCTGTCAACTGCTGAGTATTGTCCAACACGCCATCAGCCTTATGCATCAACTGAGGCATTTCGCGGTTCAACGATGCCGACAGAGTGCGCAGTTCGCTGCTGGTGGCATTCAGGTTATTGGTCATTCCCTCTACATTGTGTAACGTATTGCGAAGTGATGGGTCACTCAACAGCACATTGAGATTTGCCAAAATAGAGTCAAGTTTGGGCAGCATCGATTCTATAGCCGGCATCATTTCGCCCACCTTATTCATAATACCCTCCTGAGCACCGCCAGTAATGGTATCACCCACTGTCAGCAGCTCTACGGGGTTGTCGCCCAGCAGCAGATTGATCTTAATGTTACCTAACAGGTCGCTAGCTAACTCGGCATGCGAACCCTTAGGCAGACGCATCTCCTTATTCAGTCCAAGCACAGCCACGATGTCATCGCCAGGATGGAAACCGTAACGCAGATCCTTCACCACGCCAACCTTATAGCCGTTGGCATAAACCGGAGCAGAGACCGACAGTCCACTCACATCGCTGAACTTCACAAGATAGGTTGCTTCACTGGAAAACAGACTCAGCCCCTTCAGAAACTGCATGCCATAGAATAGTACTATGATGCCGATGATGGAAACAACGGCTATCTTAACTTCCTTGGTAAAAAACTTCATACCGACTTAATATCTATTATATAATAACTCTTATTTTTTATTTCTCTTATACTCCTGTATAGCCTCCTGCACATTCACCTTCTGTCCTTTCTTGAAGGCAATGATAAAAGCTTGAGGGAACTTGGCTGTCAACGTCTTTCGCAACTGATAGATGGCATTATAGTCCTCTGATGCACCGACGGTATACTTGTACAGTCCTCCTTCTTGATAGAACTGTGCATCCTTGACGCCCTTCAACTGCGGGTCGTTTGCCTTCAACTTGTAGCCACTAGCCATGATCTGTACCTTAAACACAGGTGCACCAGTAGACGAGGAAATGGCAGGTGTACCTTTCACGTCGGATTGTTTCTCTGGTTTTTCAGCGACCTGTCCCATATCCATCAGTCCTGCCATCTGCGGAGGTTCCTGTTTGGCAGTCATCTTCTCGGCGGCACTTATGATGGAGTCAGCATTTGGCACCGTTGGCGCACTGGCAGTGACATTGTCCGTCAGACTCCCCTCGCGGGCATCCTCCAGTTCCTGAGCAATCCTGCTCTTTTTCTTTGTCACCTCCTGCTGTTCTTTCTTCTCCTCTTGCTTTTTCTCCTCCTGTTTCTTCTCCTCCTTCTTCGGTTTCACCTCGTCCTGCGGCACTACTGTGGGGATGTTCACTTCCTGCTTGGTTTCAGCACGCAAGGGTACCACAATGTTGTGGTCGTACTTGTGCTTATAGTCTAAGAACGCCATGTAGATGCCCTCTGCCAGCAGTGACACGCCATCACTGGAGTGCAGGAAGCGCTCCTCGTCTGGGGTAGAAATGAAGCCCAATTCAATCAGACAACTGGGCATCGATGTTTCGCGGAGCACTAGGAATCCCGCCTGCTTCACGCCTTTGTTCTGCCGTTGGGCTATACTACATGTACGTTTCTGCACAAATTTCGCCAGTTCGACACTCTGCGCCATGTTGTGGTCCTGCATGAACTCAAACATGATATAGCTTTCCGACGAGCGAGGGTCAAACCCTTGATAGCGCTGCTTGTAGTCCGTTTCATAGAGGATGACCTCGTTCTCACGCTTAGCCACAGCCAGGTTGTCTGCAGCACGGTGCATACCCAGCGTGTAGGTTTCTATTCCTCGCGAGACGCGACCCTTTGGCAGCGCATTGGTATGAATGCTGATAAACAGATCGGCCTTCTTGCTGTTAGCAATGTCGGCACGCGTATGCAGAGGGATAAACACATCAGTCTTACGGGTATAGACGACCTTCACATCCGGACAGTTGCGTTCCACCAGTCGTCCGAAGGCCAATGCCACATTCAGGTTGATGGTCTTCTCCTTAGTCAGTGCACCAATGGCCCCCGTGTCGTTACCCCCGTGTCCTGCATCAATGACCAGTGTAAACTTCTTGTTGGCAGCAACAGCTGTTGCCACCATCAGCAGCATGATATATACGAAAACTATTAGTCTTTTCTTCATTATGGCTGCAAAAGTACTCATTTTCTGCCAAATAGCTGTCAGTGACTACAGAGTTTTATCATTTATTAAGTGTACTTCAACACCCGCCCCGCTGCAATCTGCTCCGATGGGCGGGTTCTTCTTAGTAATGGTCACGTCGAGGGTCTTTACTCCTGGGAATGTCGCAAAGATGCTTTTGGCTATACGCCCGGCTACATGTTCCAGCAGCTGGGAAGGCGCCGCCATCTCGCGTGCCACCAGCTGGTAGAGGGCACCATAGTCAAGAGCCACCTCAAGCATGTCGTGCTCCATGGCCGAAGTAATGTCGTAACCACAGCGCACCGACACCAGAAAGTCCTGACCCACGGTCTGCTCCTGGGGGAACACCCCATGACAAGCATGAAACCGCGCCTCCTTGATAAATATATATGAACGCTCTACTTTCATAACTTTCAACTCTCCTATGAGTAATGCTTGCTCCTACCTTCAGATGGGAGAGCTTTCAACTTCTACTCACCCGCACCGGCTGGAGCCGCAGTTTTTACAAATCAGACACCCCTCCTGGTACACCAGACTCTCACTTCCGCAGTTCGGACACTTCTGGCCCTTAGCCTCCGTGCCGTCCTGAATGTATTTCTTCAGGGCTCGCTCCACGCCAACCTTCCACGTGTTGATGCTCTCCGACTTCAGCTGCAGCGAGCTGACCAGCTTGATAACATGGTCAATAGGCATACGATACCGCAATACACCGCTGATGAGCTTAGCATAGTTCCAATACTCTGGATTGAACTTCTCAGACAGTCCCTCGACAGTAGTCTTATAGCCGCGTTTGTTCTCAAACTGGAAGTCATAGCGCTTGGTGCCGTCGTCGTTTACCTGCTTGATGATTTTTCCCTTGGTCACCGTCTTAGGCAGCACAATGCCCTCCTCGTCGTCCTGCAGACCGGTGAATATCTCATAGGGATAGCCGTCTAACAGACCCACAAAGGCAACCCACTTGTCCTTGTTGTTCTGGAATCGCACCACGTCGCACTCCAGTTCCTTCGGGCGCACCTCGGTCACTTCGGGATGCTTGCAGGGAGCTGCAGCAGGCTCTTCCAGACTTTTGTCGTTGGGTGTATGCTCTTCGGCGGGCTGGTCCTTCTTGTCCTTCTTCTTCACACTGACCATGACACCGGCACGACTGCCATCACGATAGATGGTACAGCCCTTGCATCCCGACCGCCATGCTTCCACATAGAGTCGGTTCACCAGTGCCTCGTCGACATCGTTGGGCAGATTGACAGTGACACTGATTGAGTGGTCCACCCACTTCTGAATGGCACCCTGCATGCGCACTTTCATGAGCCAGTCCACATCGTTAGCCGTTGCTTTATAATAAGGCGACTTTGCCACCAGGTCGTCAATTTCCTCCTGTGTATACCGCTTCGTGGTGTCCATACCGTTCACCTTCATCCATTCCATGAACTTCGGATGGTAGACGATGTACTCCTCAAACGAATCTCCCACCTCGTCGACAAAGTCCACATGCACCTCCGCATCGTTGGCATTCACCTTACGGCGACGCTTATAGACGGGCAGGAACACAGGTTCGATGCCACTGGTGGTCTGCGTCATCAGGCTGGTGGTTCCTGTGGGGGCGATGGTCAGACAGGCTATGTTTCTGCGTCCATACTTCACCATGTCTGCATACAGTTGTTCGTCGGCCTGCTTCAGTCGCTGTACGAAAGGGTTCTCTTTCTCGCGCTGGGCATCGTAAATCTCAAAGGCACCACGCTCCTGGGCCATTGTCACACTTGACCGATAGGCGTTCAACGCCAGCGTCTTGTGTACATTGACACTGAAGTCGGTAGCCTCCTGCGTCCCGTAGCGCAAACCCATGGCAGCTATCATGTCGCCCTCGGCCGTAATGCCCACACCCGTACGGCGCCCCTTCGAGCTCTTGCTCTTAATCTTTTCCCACAGGTGCATCTCGGCCCCCTTCACTTCCATCGACTGCGGGTCGCTCTCCACCTTCTGCATGATGAGGTCTATCTTCTCTAACTCCAGATCCACAATGTCGTCCATCAGCCGCTGCGCCTTCTGCACGTGGTCACGGAACAGTTCGTAGTCGAAGTAGGCATCCTTCGTGAACGGATTCTTCACATACGAATAGAGGTTGATCGACAGCAGCCGGCATGAGTCGTAGGGGCACAGCGGAATCTCACCGCAGGGGTTGGTTGAAACAGTGCGAAAGCCCAGGTCGGCATAGCAGTCGGGAATGCTCTCACGCAGTATGGTGTCCCAGAACAGCACGCCGGGTTCCGCACTCTTCCACGCGTTGTGCACTATCTTCTCCCACAATGCCTTGGCCGAAATATCCTTGCTGACCACAGGTTCCTTACTTTCTATAGGAAACTGCTGCGTGTAGGGCCGGTCCTCCGTAGCACAGCGCATGAACTCATCGTCAATTTTCACGCTGACGTTGGCACCCGTCACCTTGCCCTCAGTCATCTTCGCATCGATGAACGCCTCCGAGTCAGGATGCTTGATGCTTACTGACAGCATCAGCGCACCGCGCCGTCCGTCCTGTGCCACCTCGCGCGTACTGTTACTATAGCGCTCCATGAAGGGCACCAGTCCCGTCGATGTCAGTGCTGAGTTGTTCACCGGCTGTCCTTTCGGGCGAATGTGGCTCAGGTCGTGGCCCACCCCACCTCGGCGCTTCATCAGCTGCACCTGCTCCTCGTCAATGCGCAGCACGGCACCATACGAGTCAGCATCGCCGTCCAGTCCTATCACGAAGCAGTTCGACAACGAAGCTATCTGGTGCGTGTTGCCAATGCCGGTCATGGGGCTGCCTGCCGGCACTATGTAGCGGAAATGGTCTAGCAGGTCGAACACCTGCTGCGCCGTCATCGGATTCTTGTATTTCTGTTCTATGCGGGCAATCTCGTTGGCCAGTCGCCAATGCATCTGTTCGGGCGACTTCTCGTAGATGTTGCCGAACGAGTCCTTCATGGCATATTTGTTTACCCACACGCGGGCGGCAAGCTCGTCACCGCCGAAATAAGCAAGCGAGGCTTCGAAAGCCTCATCGTAAGAATAAGTTTTTGTCGATTCCATGTTTCAGTCGTTATTTAGCTGCAAAAGTACGAATAAGTTTTCTAAAACGGAAAACATTCTGTGCTTTTCTTAGAGAAAAGTTTTCCAAATAGGAAAATTATCAGTACCTTTGCGCCATGAAGAATTTAGCAACACGGCGCACTATCCGTCAATATAGTGAACGAGAAGTTACCGAACAGCTGCTCAACCGGCTCATGACCGAGGCAGCACGTACACAAACCATGGGCAACCTGCAGCTGTACAGTGTCGTCGTCACACGCTCAGCCCAGATGAAGGCCCAGCTGGCACCGGCCCACTTCAACCAGCCCATGGTCACCCAGGCCCCCGTGGTGCTCACCATCTGTGCCGACTTCCACCGCACCACGCGCTGGTGCGAGGAGCGCAAGGCCCATCCGGGTTACGACAACTTCCTGTCGTTCCAGAATGCAGCCATCGATGCCCTGCTCTACACACAGACGCTCTGCAACCTGATGGACGAGGAAGGGCTGGGCTACTGCTACCTGGGCACCACCGTCTACATGCCGCAGCACATCATTGACACGCTGCGTCTGCCACGCTTAGTGATGCCCGTGGCCACGCTAACAGTCGGTTGGCCCGCCGAGGAGCCTCCCCTCACCGACCGCTTACCCACAGAGAGCTTCGTGCACAGCGAGACCTACCGCGACTACTCGGCCGAGGATATTGACACCTATTATAATAATAAGGAGAACCTGCCCGAGAACCGGCACTTCTGCGACATCAACCACAAAGAGACCCTCGCACAAATCTTCACCGACATCCGCTACACGCGTAGCGACAACGAAGCCATGTCCGAAGGACTACTCGCTGCACTGCGCCATCAGGGTTTCCTCTAAGACACGACAACCACACGCAAGCTACATTAGGAAAGAACAAACGGAACATTACCATAAGCATAGCGGCAGGACTAACGTCCTGCCGCTATGCTTTTACATTTCTATCCCTCTGCGGATACTTGTCTGTTCCGCTTAGAACGGGAAGCCCAACAGCTTTTCAGGCGTAATGTCTAACGGAGATTCCGGCATGCCCGGCAACTCGGGAGCACCAGGAGTAACACCGCTACCGTCGCCGCCCCAGCCGATGTCGCCAGCAACTCCACCGCCACTGACTGAACCCGCCAGCAAATTCATGTTCTGTATCTTCACAACCTCCACCTGAGGGATGATATATTCTTTCTTTGTCATACTCTTATCCTCCTTTCGTTTACTTTATCACTACCTTCTTACCGTTCTGGATGTAGACACCCTTCTTGGTCGGATTCTCCACCTGCACACCGTTCAGGTTATAGAACTTGCCGTCCTCAGTGACGAACTGCAGACCATCAATCTTCGTAGTCTCCCCATCAACATTCAGGATAATCTCAGGAGCTCCGGCTGAAGAAGTGAAGTCCTTCAGATAGAAGTATCCGCGGAAGCCCTTGATAGTGGTTGTGCCTTTGCTGTAGTAGAACTTACTGTCGCTGATGAACAGATTGTCGGCAGGAATCACAGCACCAGCCTTCAGGGTACCTGTAAACAAAGACTTGGGGTTACTCTTCGTTCCACCAACTCTTACGAAAGCATTTTCCTCATCAGCCTCTATGTCCACATTGTCTGCGTTGAACGACTCAACAGCTATAGAGGGTTTAATAATATAAGGCTGATTTGCTTCTAAACCGTCTGACAAGGGTACTGTCTCAAAATTAACCTTAAAATTATCACCATCAGCATCATAACCATCAAAGTTGCCGAGTTGCACACCATTTCCAAAAGCAGCCTTCAATTGACTTTCATCCATAGAGAACGGCAAACAGATAGTAGCCCACTTCTCGGCTGTCATCTTACGCTTTACGGTTACATTAACTCCACTTTGTGCCACAGGCAACTCAGTTGACTCTTCGTCAAGAATCAATCTGTCTGTTACCGTCACCTTGAATGTCACGTCGTCGGCATAGTCCTTGTCACTAGTGTTATACTCAAACAAACACTCCTTTAAAGTAATGTCAAAGGAACCTAAAGAAGCATCATCTTTTACCTTAATCTTTACCTTGACCAGATCATTGACTGACGATCCGGGAATGGGATTGGCCGAAGCGAAAGGAACTGTAGCCGTAATATTTCCTCCCAACAGATCCACATTAACTTTTGCCTCAGAGGCAGTGGCACCCTTCCAAAGTGAGTTTATCTCATAGTCAATATTAGTATTCACATCAACATAACTGGCTGCACTAAAAGGAATATTAATATACAGCGTCATGGCAGTATAAGTATCTGCCTTACCATCCAGCAGGTTGATAGATGCCACAGCAGTTCCGCCCGGCATTACCTGCACGTCTGCCACCGAAATCACCGGTTTGTCGCCAGCCAGTGCGCTACTGCCCATCGCTATCAGGGCAAATAGACTCAAAAATAGTTTTTTCATCATTATACTATTATTTAATTATTATTCCGTATTCACAAAAGGCCTCATCAGCCTCAGTTATCGCATACTTTGGGTGCAAAGTTACAAAGAATTTCCAAAAAGACCAAATTTATTGCAAATTATCTTAACTTCAACATTCGATTAATCTTAATCTGATATTTGCTTGGTATAGTGTTTCTACTAATCATCACCAGTCAGCCTTCCCAGCCACCTTCTGCAGTATCAGCGAGGCATCCTGTGCCGTCACCTGTCCGTCGCCATTCACGTCGGCCGCCGTATTCAAAGCACCCGTCAGCACCGTCTTGCCTGCCACATGCTGCAACACCAGCGATGCATCCTGCGCCGTTATCTGATCGTCACCGTTAACATCGCCCAAGGCAAGTTCATTATCCACGTCCCCCTGTGTACTGGAAGGGTCGTTGGGGTTGGATGGCGAATAGGAAAGTCGCGCGGTCAGTGTTGCCGGTGCCGACGGCATGGTGTAGCTCAACGTGGCACTGCTGCCCAATAGCGTACCTTCGCTGTCGTACCAGCCTTCGAACTTGTAGCCCGTGACAGGCGTTGCCTTGATGCTGACTTTGGTTCCCTCCTTCACTTTCGCTCCGTTAGTGCGGTTGAACGAGCAGGCCCCTGCAGGGTCGGCTTCAAGAAATAGGGCGTACTCCGGTGCGATGACCTGCGGGTCGGCAGGATTCGTTGGATTATAGTCTGGTTCCACGTACTCAAACACGGCCACCAGCGTAACGTCGGCAGCAGGCATGGTCAACTTGAACGATGTTGATGTCTGACCAATCTGCTCACCGTTCTGCATCCAGTATTTAAAGGTGTAGTTGGTCTTTGCCGTTGCCTTGACGGTAACCTTCGTGCCCTGGGCATAGTTGCCACTGCCACTTGTCGTAGCCGCCTCGGCTGGTTCGGCAGTTACCGTCACTTTATACAGGGCCGCCGGGTCTGGCGGGTTGGTCGGGTTCAGCGTACCGTTCTGTGCGCTGGCAAAGCGTGTTGCCAGCAACACAGCGGTAAGTATTGTTATTAATCTTTTCATAGTGTCTGTCGTGAGTGAAAAGAGCCTGTCTTATCTGACAACTTTCCTGACCTTGTTACCTTCTTTCACAATGCGCACGCCACGATACTGGCTACTCTCTGAGAGTTTCACACCCTCAAGGGTGTAGTCTGTGCGCACCACAGGCTTGCCATCTACACTCGGGGCGCTACCGATACCCGTTACATCGCCATTAAACACCAGCGTAAAGCGGCTCTCGTCGGTGCCGGCCTCAGTGGTGAAGGTATAGCCACCCGTTGAGAAGTCGTGGACAATGTTCAGCACGTTGTCGCGCAACAGCACACCGCAGTCCGTGCGCTCGGCATTGATGGTCAGGTCACCAGAGGCAGCAGCCACATAGCCAAGCGTCACTTCGCCCTGTGGACGCTCATTGATGGCATACGTCGTGCCATCATGATCAACGGAATACAGCTGGGCACTGGCACTCTCACTGAAGAACTTGGCAGCATCGCAGTCCATCTCATACGCTGTCGACTTGGCCTCATTGAACACCACGCGTGTGCGGTCAGACGGCTCCTCGCCGTTGCCTATGGTCAGGTTCACTAACCGGCGTCCGCCCGTGGGCGATGCCTGTCGGCGCGGAGCGCTGGCACTCTGCTGACGCTCCGTCATCTGGTTGTAGGTATAACGTCCGGCAGCAGGGAAATCCATCGTGGCCACATCGTTCGGCTTCTGCACAAAGAATGCCTGGAAGGGCTGCAGGAAATAGCTGTCGTCGCCCGGTCGCACAGCCTGGTAGGCTGAGCCCGTCCACACGGTGACGGGAGCGGTGTAGCCCGTCTGCTCTAAGTCAAAGTAACTGCTGTGCGGGTTGCCAATGAAGTTCCACGAAGCGTTGGCGGTGTTTGCTGCCGTATAAGTGCTGAGGGCATCCTGACGTGCCGAGCCGCTGAAGTCCAGATCGGCCTTCTCCACCTTCAGGGTCAGCGTGCCCGTAGTGTTTGTCTGGAAGATATAGCCCTGTCCTGCCTGCAGGTAAGTGTCCGTCACGTTCTTCCATCCCGTCGAACCGTTCGTGGCACGTTGCTGTCCGTCGTAATAGCGGAACACGAAGTCGCCGGGCGACGTGACGTTCTGTAGTTTCACGCGGAAGGGGAAGGTCATGAAGTACCACTTGTTCTTGGTCACCTCGATGTCGAAGAAGAGCGTCCCGACAGACAAGTTGTTGTTGGCAATGATGCTGGCAGCATTCGTGCCGTTATAGGCTACGTGTACGTTGTCTAAGTTGACGGTTTCGTTGGTTGTCTCCACGATGAGCCCCGACCCGGCATTCAGGTTTACGTCGGGCGTGCTGCTCATGGCTCCCACTGCATCGTTGAACGTATAGTCCTGAGTAAGATAGAAATACTCATACTGATAGTCCGTTTCCTGCACCAACTTGGCAAACTTGCTCCACTGGGTGTCGTAATAATAATTATAGTACGCGTGCATGGGAACATGCAGCGTGGCCGTCGTCCAGTTGCTGAATGTGCTCTCCGCTATAGAGGTTGGCTCTATGGTGTAGGCGTAGTAGTCCTTCAGCGCAGTACAGCCACTGAAAGCGCCATCGCCGATACTGGTGATGGAACTTGGAATATGCAGCTCAGCCAAGGATGTGCAATAAATAAATACTTCTTTACCTATTGTCTGACAGACTGGCATGGATACGTTGGTCAGGGCAGAACAAGATCCAAACGCACCGCCGCCGATGGACTGGCAGACGGGCAGGGATACGCTGGTCAGGGCAGAACAAGCTTCAAACGCACTGCCGCCGATGGACTGACAGACTGGCATGGATACGTTGGTCAGGGCAGAACAAGATCCAAACGCATAGCCATCGATGGACTGGCAGGCCGGCAGGGATACGCTGGTCAGGGCAAAACAAGATCCAAACGCTTCACTTCCGATAGTCTGGCAGGCCGGCAGGGACACGTTGGTCAGGGCATAACATTGACGAAAAGCATCGTTATCGATGGACTGACAGACAGGCAGGGACACGCTGGTCAGCGCAGAACAAGCAAGAAACGCACTACCGCCAATGGTCTTACAGGCCGGCAGGGACACGTTGGTCAGGGCATAACATTGACGAAAAGCATAGTTATCGATGGACTGACAGACAGGCATGGACACGCTGGTCAGCGCATCACAATAATTAAACGCACTACCGCCAATGGTCTGGCAAGCCGGCATGGACACACTGGTCAGGGAATGACATCCACTAAACGTTGCGTCGCCGATAGCGGTCATGGTATTTGGCAGTTTCACTGTCATCAATTTTTGCATAACATAAAACGCCCTGTCTCCAAGCACATTGTCGGTGGTAGAATAGTTCTCGTAGTATGGATAGCTGTTCGCCACGATGTTAGCATTGGTCAGGTCAAGATGATGCAGGTTGTACATCTTGTTGCGCATAATCATGATGTCGTAGCTGTTGATGCTGCCCGTCACGGTCAGTGACATCACGTTGCCAAGGTTCTCCTCACCGATGGCCTGATGAATGCCCGATGCAGAGGCCAGTGCCGAGGTGCTGATGCTATAGGTGGTCTTGGCACTCTGACTGATGATGCGCACATCCATGTCTTTCCATACTTCTGCTGTGCGATAGGCAGTCAGGCTGCTGGCGGGAACCAGTACGGTGACACCAGCGCCGAACACATCAGTCTTAGATGAAGAATAAGCTTTTAATGTCGGTGGCGTGGTGGCATTAAGAGTCACCGTTCCTCCATACATATTCCCATTTCGTGAAGTGCCAAAGACATCATACTCTATGTATTTCATAGTGGCCGGCAGGGTGACGTTACTGGCGCTTGGGAAGCTAGGCCCCGTGATAGCTTCCACGGTGCAGGCCGTTGAGCCGTTATATACCGTCTGCGGCACAGTAACGTCCAGGCCATAGTCGCTGGCAGCGGTAATGGTCCAAAGCTGCTGCGATGCACCATTAATGGTGTAACTTTTCTGACTGAACGTCCATGTCACACCGTTGGCGTCAGTCCACGTGTATGCAAGTGCCTTTAAGGTAACGAGGCACAGCATAAGTGTCAGGGTAGTAATTACTCGTTTCATAATCTATAGTTTTTAATACAGTACTATTATCTTTGTTCATATACGCATATGGCATCACCAGTCCACCTTACCCGCCACCTTCTGCAGGATCAGCGAGGCATCGCCAGCGGTCACCTGTCCGTCACCATTCACGTCGGCCGCCGTCTTCGCAGCACCCGCAAGCGTCTTCTTGCTTGCTACATGCTGCAACACCAGCGAGGCATCGCCAGCAGTCACTATTGCATCGCTGTTGACATCACCCTGTGCATTGTCTACCACGATGTTAAACGTCACGTCAGACATTTTCTTCAGACCATAAGAATTGGTCGCGAACTCTATTCCCGAAATCTTTCCCTGGTATATTCCCGGATTACAATCAGGAGTCACCACAAGGCTCAACAAACTAGTAGTAGTGTTACTGAAAGACTGGTTCTGACTGGAATATATAGCTACTCTCATCACATTGTCATTCTTCAGATTGGTTTTCATCACATGAGTTCCAATATCATTCGTGGCATCACCCGTCATTTCAATTCCTTCGGGCAGTTCGACAAAAAAGCCTGAAGCAACACAACCACTACCACCCGTCAACTTGACACAGACATTCTGCTTCTCTTTGGCTCTCACTGTTACCTCGTCGACGCTGATGGTTTGTGCTGATACCGTAAGGCCAAGCAGAAGCATGGAAACTATTGAAATAACATATCTCTTTTTCATAAGCCATCTGTCTTTTGTTATTTATTCAAGTCATCTAAGCCAACTACAGGTCGGATAGGAAGACCATAATATGGAACTTCTTCCCACCAAGAGATGTGCGAAGAATCAAAGTACACATATCCAACATTATTTGCCACATCATGGTCACCATAGAGAGTTGAAGACCAATAATCGCCTTTTTCTCCAACATATCTTAAATATTTCCCATCATATTTACCTGCAGCAGGCAAGAAGATGCTCTTTCCCTCAAAGCCTCTGACAATACTCGTGATACGATAGCCGTTGACACCATTCACCGATGTCCATTCACAGGTGGTATAGTATTTGTTTATCAATTCTTTCAGTTCTGATAAAGTAGGCATCCGCCATTCGCCACCCCACTTCTTTGATACAGCATCATGGTCACGGTCTAAATGCTCACCAGGTTCTATTTGCTCAGTCACATCGACAGGATAATAATCCATACCGAATGCCGACTTACCTTCACAGCTGCCGTTTGTTTCTCCCCAAGAATAATAGCAGCCATAGCCTTCTGGCGATGAGGCACCTAGATTATAAGTAGACCACAAGGCACCACTGGGCAGTCCTAAGTCTACCAGTTCACGTCCATTATGACTGCTTGGGGCATTGATTTGATGCACCTTAGGTTTGTATGCAGAGAGCACAGGTCGCACGGCAAATCCTTTGTATCGACCAGCACCAGAAAACTCGGCATTACCACTCGACGAACTAATAGTCCATGTGTTATTACTACGATTACTGGCCAAATCAGCCGACCAATAATTGAAATCATCACTATAAAAATTTGCATTGCTCCATTCGCCAGATGCCGGCATCAGTATGCTGTTGCCATTAGCACCTGTAAACCTAAACGCATGCTGTTTATTAGCTATTTTTATCCACTCTACCGTACAGTTATCTATCAGTTCCTGAAATTCCGCTTGAGTGGGAATATGCCAGTCTCCACCCCATTTCACATGTGCCACATCGTCCTCTAATTCCAGAGACACCTTACCATCCATCAAGCCATATCCACCACGGTCGCAATACTTGGTGAGGGTTGGGTTAGACACATTACACTTTTCGCCATCACACCATTTATAGTTTGCCCAACTATATGATTCCTTAGTCTCGAGTTCACCCCAAGCATAGAACTCACCAATCTCCTCTTCTGCCAGCGCGCCCACATTACAAGTAGCCCAGAGAGCACCACTTGGCAGGCCAAGGTCAACATATGGGTGTCCATTGCTATTCATTGGACTATTAGAATCGTTGATAATACCTATCAGTTTGGCAATGTCAGCAATAGAGAAACTATCATCAGCATCCAAGTCGGTGACATTTGTAGCATTGGCATTAGAAAGATAGGCATCGACAAGGAGGTTAAGGTCATATTGATTTACCTTTCCATCGTCGTTGAGATCGCCTGCCAGCAAAGGAGTCACCGCGGTTTCTTTGAAGATGGCAGTGAAGGTCTCGGTTGCCGTTACCTTAACACTACGTGGATTGGCAGTCTCGCCGTCACTCCACTTTGAGAACTCGTAGCCGGCATTGGCGATAGCGTGCAGCTCTATGCTGACTCCTTTGCTGTAAGTGCCACCGCCACTCACCGAGCCACTACCGGCTGGCGACACCGCCGTGGTGATGGTAAACGTTTCTGCCGTTGCTCCCGTCACCGTTTTTGACAGGCGGTTGCCCAGGGCATCGTAGGTGTACTTCACCATGATGCCATTGCCATACTTCACCTCCGTCAGCCGATAGTTGGTGTCGTAGGTGTACGTTTGCGCAAATGATTGCAATGATGCAAACAATAGAATAAATATGTATGTTATTCGAAATCTCATAATCAAAATATTATCTTTGTCCCTCCAACCTTCCAATTCTAAACATTATATATTTATTACCTTTCCTCACCAATTTGCCAGCCAATTTAAAACCTTCTCATATGGAGCATTAGATGTACGTATCGGATCTGACGATTTAAGAGGGCTGCCAAAATTGAGTCCAGTATTGTCGATTTTATAATGATGGCTTGGAATTCCCTCTTTAAGATCAAGAGCAGGATTGTGTTGAGAACGAATTTTGTCTATTTCTTTTTTTCGTTCTTCAGCCAATCTGGCTTTTATTTGTTCTTTTTCTTCTACCAATGCATCTATCTTGTTATTTATAGCGACATATTTGTATTGCATTCTCTTAAATTTTATATCATCCCATGATAATGTACTGTTATCTATTTTTTCCCTTTGTTTACGCAACAACTTATAATAAGTTTCCAATTGCTGATCAAGTTGTGCTAATCGAGCTATATCTTCACTGGTCAGTCCCCTCGGATCAATCCCCATTATCGGGTTATTCTCCGCATACGGATACAGGTTTGTGCTCCAGATGGGGTCCTCTGAGAGGAAGCGGCCGATAGTGGGGTCGTAGTGGCGGGCACGCATATAGTACAGATGGTCGGTGAGATACATCACGCCATACTTACCTACATACTGGAAGGGATTGTAGTCAGCCTCTTCCTTCTGCAGCACATTGCCGAACTCATCGTACTGATACTTGTGAGTGATGTTGCCGCCGGCATCCACAATGGCGACCACAGAACCTCGCATGTCAGTGACGTAGTAGCTTATCGCGCCATTCTTCACACGCGCCTCCAGTCCATTGCCATAGATATATGTGGCACCGCTCTTCGAGTCGCTGAGCACATTGCCGATGCCGAGCGGGTCGACAGTAAACGTGATGTTGCCGTATGACATGATGTTCCCCAGCGGGTCGTAGGTGATATTCACCGAGCCCGCCTTGGTCAGTCGGTCGCTCTTGTCCCACTCATATCTCTCACTGCCACATTTCACGGTATTGCCATTGTCATCGAAATCATAGCTGACGCTGCCCGCCCTGGTGATACGGTTAGCACTGTTATAGGCGTAGCTCACATCCTTGTTGTCCAAGAGGATGTCACCATAGGGTTCCTGCGCGGTCTGGCTGACGATATTCCCCACATTGTCGAGGGTATAGCTATAGCCAGCAATCACTGTCCCATTGCCCAGCTTAGTTGTCTTGCTGGTCAGTCGTCCCACGGCATCATAACCATACGTGGTGGTCATGCCGTTAGGATATGTCACCTTCTCCAGTTGGCTGTCCTTACGATAGGTGTAAGTAATCGTCTTACTATTGAACTTCACCGACTTCAGGCGGTTCAGTCCGTCATAGTCATAGCTGGTGCCATTGATGCTGGTGCAGTTTCCGTTCTTGTCGTAACCGTAGCTGTTGCTCTGCCCATTGCTGCTGGTGCTTGTCACGCGGTTGAATCCATCGTAGCCGAAGCTAATCGTTTTCCCATTTCCCGACACAGACTCCAACCTCAGCTTGCTGTCATACTCATAATCATTAACGCCGTCGCTGGTGACGCGTCCCAGGTTATCATACTCATAGCTGAGCCGCGTGCCGTCAGGCTTGGTATAGGTATCCAGCGAGCCGTCATCGTTATAGCTGTAGCGCTTCGTTGCACCGCCGAACGACACTTCTGTCAGCCAGTCGGTCACGTTGTCATACGACATGCTGGTCACGCCGCCGTTGGCATTGGTAATGCCTGTCAGGTTGTCGTTAGCGTCATAGTCGAAAGAGGTCTTGATGTTCCCTGGGCGTGTCTCTGTCTTCAGATTGTCACTGTCGTAATAGGCATACGAAGTGGTGCGCCCCAAGGCATCCGTGGAAGTGAGCATTCGGCTGGCCTTGTCGTAAGTGGCACTGGCCGACAGATTGAGTGCCGGCAGCAATGCCTTTCTCAGATTACCGTAGTCATCGTACTCGTACTCCGTCTTGACATTCATAGGACTGGTAACGACGCGTGGCAGTCCGTTGGCATTGAGGGTGATAGTCGCCGACACGCCCTCCGGAGCCGACACACCGGTGAGGTTCCCTTTTGAGTCGTAACTATAGGTGACTATGTTTCCTTTGGGGTCTGTGGCTTTCGTCAGGTTGTTCTTTGAGTCGTATTCATAGTAAGATGTCAGCGTCTGCCCGTCGCCACTCTCTGTCACACTCGTAACATTCCCATTGCCATCATACGTAATATTGCTGATGCTGGTACTCTTGGTGGTAATGCTCTTGGGCAGATGACACTGTCTGTCGCCCGAATAATAGGTCTTGGTGATGCTCAGCTGTTCCGGCCCGGTGATGCTTGTCGCCATGTTGTTGCCGTTAAACTGGTAGTAGTACGACTGGTCGTAGCCATTGCGGGTGATGTCAACCCTCGACGAGGTAGACACCGAGCTGCCATAGGAGGGTGTCACGCTGACGGATGTCCGCGTCGTGCCATCTTCTGTCTGGGTCAGGCGGCGATTGTTCTCGTCATACGTGTTGGTAATATAGTTTCCTTTGGGCAACTTGATGCGTGCGAGCAACTTCGAGGTGCTCTCCTTGGTGTCGTCAACATACTCATAAGTCGTCCTGTGTCCCATGGCATCAGTAAACGATTTCAACTGATAACGCCCGGTATATCTGTTGTACGTATAGCTAAAGGAGATGCTGCGGCCGAGGGGGTCTCTGACTTCAGAGAGCAAGTCGGTGTCGGGCTTGTAGCTGAACGTCATTGAACGGCTGCCACTACCGCTGACATCCGAACTGGTAACAGTAGCAATGCGGGGCGTACCGTCGGTGCCGGTCTCATAGGCTATCTCCACCTTATTATTATTACGGTCGAGAACCTTTGAAAGATAGGCCACGCCATTGCCCTTGGTTCCAAAGTAATAGGACATCTGCGCCTTGGTCTTGATGACAAGGGTGGTACCGCTGCTGCTTAGCTGGTCGTAGACACCGATGGACACAGGACTATAGTCTGAAGTATTATAGACATCAATCTTTCCGCCACCCCAGTGCACGATATACTTTCCTTCAACGGCAGTGATGAATGTATGATAGTTGTGGCTCCAGCCGTCGCCCAGCGGCAGATAAGCCTCCCTGCTGCCTGTGTTGCCGTAAAAGACTTCGGGCAGTGTGGTATTATAAGAATTGTACGTGTGCGCGAAGGCCAAAGGGGCAACCCCGCCAATGGCAAAGCTCGTCTTGGTGTAGTGCTGGAAGTTACCCATCTGCAAACCGGCACCTAGCGAGATGGTTTTCAGCGTGGTATTCAGCGGCTGGAAATAGCCGGTATTAGGATTGGGACTGATAGTCCCCGCATCCACCTTCTGCATGATGCGGTAGAGCATCAGCATGGCATCGCCGCGCGTGCACACATCATAAGGCTTCCATCGTGCGATTTGGTCGTTGATGATTCCCAGCTGTGCGGCCTCACGGATATATCCCATCATATAGGGATGTCGCGACATAATGCTGGCGACATCGTTGTCCTGCGGATACGGATTGTTGCTTCCCGTCACGTCAGGCTTGATGTTGAACGTCTCCATCAGCAGCTTCAGCACGCTGATGCGCTGAATGGTGTTGTCGGGTTCAAACATCAGGCGGTTGCGGTCGAAGGGTGCCACGCCGTCGCCATACTCCAGATACAGCAGGGCGCGCGCCGCCCGATAATAGTAGCTGTTGCTTGGTGTCTCCACGCTCAGGTCGTCGTAAACGGTGGGGAAGTAGTCGGGAGCAATCGTAGAAGGAACCTTGCTTGCACCTTTATACACTCCGAGGAAGGCCATCTTGGCGATATGCTTCCTTAGCAGTGACCCGTCAGTATCGGCAGCACTCACCGTACTTCCCTCAATGACTCCTTTGCTAAAGAGATAAGCTACCGCATTTTCCAGTTCGTTAGCGCCTGAAGAAGAGGAGCCTGTGGTAAACGACCACGTGTTACCTGTTGTTGAGCCATAGTCATCTCTGGCTGTCACATACCAATAGTATGTCTTGCCTGCGTCCAAGGAATAATCGCAATAGGTATCCCAAGTTGTCATGAAATGGCTCATATTGGACGAGGAAGTACCGAGATACACATTATAAATCACGTCATCTCCATCTTCATCGTAACAACTCCATGAAAGCGTTCCTGCTGAAGGCTGGCTCGTAGCCCCGTTCGACGGAGAAGGACTTGATGGCTTGCTGGGCAGATGATTCTCGTTTCCTGCTGCTTCTGTAGTAAAAGACATAATATCACCCTCGCCCTCTCCATCAGCATTATAAGCAACCGCTTTGAAATAATACGTTGTCGAAGGAGATAGATTGAGAATGTTTTCATTTACAGGAAAGCTTCCTTCAGTGTCTGAAAAAGTGTTCTTGCTGGTTGACCTTGAAAGAGAATTCCGAGATGTCCCGTATTTGAAGTAGTATGTAGACTGCTTTCCATTGGGATATACCGTCCCTCTCAATGTTGCTTCAGCAGACGTGATGTTTATCGCATCTCTGGTGATTACTGTAGGCACCGCCGACTGATTCTCCTCTACGGTCACAGTGATTGGATTTGAATAATACCAATAGTCTGCATTAGCTCCTTTCGACTTCAACACTATTACGAATTTCTTGCTGCCTGTAAAGGTAATATCTCCATAGCCATGGGCTATTAATGTATAGCCCCCACCATATTCAGAACTATTAAGAACTGTACCTGTTGCACTATTCTGTCTTACCTGAACAGTTATCGCGTTTTGGAAGATGCTGTCATCTTTCTTCTTAATGTTAAAAGTTAACGATTTCCCAATGATCGTTGCTTTTACCTGTATCAAATTCCCTTGCAGAGTTATGGAGCCACTGGTTATATTTGTTGTAGGAACACTCGTCCAACCAGAAGGGCTAATGGTATAGGTCTGGGATAAAACAGAACTGCTTAATAATACCATGAAAAGCATTAGTATGCCACGTAAGTTTATGATGCAGGATCTTAATATCATTTTTCTCTTTTTTAGTTTTAGGTTTACAATACTGCCTGCAAATATACGAAATAATTCTTAAACGGCAATGAAATATAGGGAGTTTTTTCTTCCGGTTTCTTTTGGATTCTTCACCAAACTCGGCGACTTTGAAATACAAACTCGGCGACTTTGGTTTTCACTGATGGAACAAGAGGGGGCACTTCTAACCTTTCCGGCAGGGCAACGGAGGCTGAATGGCAACATAATCGGCACACTTTCGCGGAAAAAGCTGTAACAACTTTTCAGAAAGCTGTAACAACTATTCGGAAAGTTGTTACAACTATTCGGAAAGTTGTTACAACTATTTTGCAACGTAGGCTCCGTCGGTGCATAAAACGGCTTTCGTTCGGAAAAGGTCAAACTTATTTGGCCTTTTGTTTACTTATTCGTGAGGGTGTGCCTTTATTGAAGTGAACCCCAGAAGTTAGAAAAAAACTTCTGGGGTTCACTTCAGTTATTAATTACTTGTTGCTCAACGAGCGTGTTGTCCGTTTAGTCCTCAAGCACGATAGGCTTGTACTTGGGCACGAGGGCCTTCATGATGCACCAGCCAATGAGGTAGGCCACGGCACAGATGCAGAACACCACCATGTAGGCTGCGGGTTTGCCCTCGAAGCCGAAGAACTGGAAGGCGGCGCCTTGCTCGGCCGCCCAGTCGAAGAACTTACCGCTGCCGAGGTTGATGCTCATGGAGCCTATGCCGCCGGCCATGGTTCCCAGACCGACGATGGTGCCGATGGTAGACTTGGGGAACATGTCGCCCACGGTGGAAAAGATGTTGGCCGACCAGGCCTGGTGGCCGGCACCGAGCAGGCCGATGAGGATGGCTGGCCACCAGGCGCTATAGGCTCCTAAGGGCTGTGCGAACAGACCCAGCACGGGGAAGCAGGCGAAGATGAACATGGCGCGCATGCGTCCGGCGTAAGGGTTCATGCCTTTGTTCTCGACGAAGTACTTGGGCAGATAGCCGCCGCCGATGGAGAGCACCGTCACAATGAAGTAGAGGGTGAAGATAAGCAGGATGCCCATCGTAGAGTCGGAGGTGTAGCCATACTGATCGGAGAAGTAGGCGGGAGCCCAGAAGAGGAAGAACCACCACACGCCGTCGGTCATGAACTTACCCACGAGGAACGACCATGTCTGCTTGTAGGTGAAGCACTTCAGGAACGGGATGGTCTTCTCCTCCTTCACCTGGTCGCGGTCCTGCGCATCGGCTATGTCGTTGTCCTGCTCGATGTAGTTCAGCTCAGCCTGGTTGACACGTGGGTTCTTGGCGGGTTTTTCGTAAAGCCAGATCCACAGACCCATCCAGATGAAGCCGAGGGCACCGATGATGATGAACGCCATCTCCCAACCCCAGGCACGGGCCAGCAGGGGAATGGTGGCGGGAGCGGCCAGGGCACCGACGGATGCGCCGCTGTTGAAGATGGAGGTGGAGAAAGCGCGGTCCTTCTTCGGGAAGTACTCGGCCGTGGCTTTGATGGCGGCGGGGAAGTTACCGGCCTCACCGACAGCCAAGATGAGACGGCACGAGAGGAAGAGCCACACGGAGATGGTGGCAATGGCCACAGCGGCATCGCTGCCGGCCTCGACCATGCGCAGGGCCTCGATGGAGTCGTAGCCCTCGACGGTCATGGCCACCCAGCCGCAACCGGCGTGCAGCACGGCACCGAGCGACCATACGAAGATGGCGATGAGGTAGCCACGCTTAGTGCCCATCCAGTCGATGAACTTGCCGGCAAACAGATTGGCAATGGCATAGAACAGGGAGAACATACCTGTGATGGTGCCGTAGTCGCCATCCGTCCAGTGAAACTCTGGGGCTATGAAGTCCTTCCAGGTGAGTGACAGGACCTGACGGTCCATGTAGTTGATAGTGGTTGCCAAGAAGAGCAACGCACAGATGACCCAACGGAAGTTGGACATTTTTATTGTTTGTACAGGTGCCATAGTATGTTTGATGTTTTATGTTTTTAATTACTTGAGCTTGTTCACAGGAATCTCGTCCTTGTCGTTATAGTACAGGTTCTCGCCGGCCATACCCCAGATAAAGGTATAGTAATAGGTGCCGGCAGCAGCGTGGATGCTCCACTCGGGCGACATGATGGCCTGCTCGTTATGCAGCCAGACGACACGGCTTTCCTGCGGCTCACCCATGATGTGGGCAATGGTCTGCGTCTCGGGCAGGTTGAAGTAGTAGTAGGCCTCGATGCGACGCCCGTGGGTGTGGGGTGGCATGGTGTTCCAGGCAGCACCCGGGTTGAGTTGGGTAAGACCGAGCTGTAGCTGGCAGGGGCCTTCCTCGAGCACGTCGTTGACGATGAGCTTGTAGACGGTGCGGTTGTTACACTCCTCCAGACTGCCCACAGGACCCCATACGGCAGCCTTCAGCGAGCCCTTACGACCGTCGAGGGTGATCCACTGAGTCTTATAATGCTGGTGGGCGGTAGCCGAGTTCAGGTAGAACTTGGCAGGCTTCTGGGCATCCTTCGAGCGGAACTCTACCACCTTGTTGACATCTTTGCCCTTGGCAATATGGCCACGGCCGATGTACAGTGCCTCCTTGGGCGACAGGGCATACTCCTTGCCGTCGACGATGACCCAGCCGTCGCCCTCGCCGCAGTTCACTACGCCAAGCTCGCGGTTGTACATGAAGTACTTCTCGGTAATGGTCTTGTCGACATCGAGTCCTAACTCAAGGAAATTCTCTAACTTCAGCGTCTTGTGTACGGGCATGGCACCGCCGAAGATGAAACGGTCGTAGTGTGAGTAAGTCAAGTGAATCTTGTCGGCCTCCATGACCTTCTCCATGACGAAGCGGTCGCGCAGCTTCTCCGTGGTGTAGTGCTTCACGTCGTCAGGGTGACAAGCCGTCTGGAACTTCACGTCCTGCTGGGCCCGGGTGGCCAGTGCCACTGCCAACAGTGCTACAGAAAGAAATGTTTTCTTGTTCATATCAATATACCTAAATTAAATATTATATACGTAATGGAGACAATACCGCTGCTCAGTAACGTTGAACGCACGGATGAATATTATTTGGCAGCCTTGTTCTCACGGGCAATGCGCAAGCGGTTCCACACCACCATGCCAATAGTAATCAGCGTCAGCACGCCGGCACCAATCCACTTCAGATAAGCCACACACTTGTAGATGACCCAGCCGAAGAGCGAGGAGGCAAAGTCGAGGGCACCACCCTCGAAGCCGGCGGGGATGTCGGCAGCCTTGTCGCCAGTCTGTTCAAAAACGGTGTGGGCAGCCTGCGTGAAGGCGGGTGCCATGTCGGTGACAAAGTAGAGGCCGATGGCCAGGGCTACCAGCCCGATGATGAACGTCTTGACGACGTTACCCTTGGTGAACGGCAGTACCATGGGGAACAGGTAGAACATGCCGGCCAGCGAAGCCAGAGGGAGGAACTGGTTGCCGGGCAGGATGACAGCCAGGCCTAAGGCCACGGGAATGAGCAGCAGGGAGACGACGAGCGTGGTGGGATGGCCGATGACCACTGCCGGCGACATGCCGATGTAGACCTTCTTGCCATTGAACTTCTGCTTAACAACCTCCTGGGTCTTCTCAGCAATGGGTTTCAGACCCTCAATGAACAGCGACGTGATGCGGGGGATGAGCTCCATGACGGCACCCATGGTGACACCGAGAAAGAGCACCTTCTTGATGTCTAACTGGGCGAGCGCACCGATGAGGCAGCCCACGATGACACCGAGGATGAGGGGTTCGCCCATGACGCCGAACTTCTTCTTCATACCCTCAGCGTCAATGTTCAGACGCTCGAAGCCGGGAATCATGTCCAGTGCCTTGCCAATGAGCAGGGCGAAGGGCACAAAGCTCTGGCAGAACGGCTGGGGAATGGAGATGCCCTGCCATTCGGTATAATACTCCTGGAACTTGTCAGCAGTTAGGTCGGCCATCACTAACGTAATGATGTAGCAGACAATGGCGGCAAAATAGCCCCATGCCAACGACTCGCCCATGACAAAGTAGGCCACAGCACCGATGAAGGCAAAGTGCCAGTAGTTCCACAAGTCAATGTTGACGGTGCGCGTGCAGCCCGTAATGAGCAGCAGGAAGTTGACTCCTAAGCAAATGGGGATGATGAGTGCGCCCACGGCCGTATTGTACGCCACGGCGGCAGCAGCAGGCCACCCCATGTCGAACACCTTCAGTTGCAGGCCGTAGAGCTCGGAGATGTCGCTCAGCGGACCACCGAAGTTGGTGGTGAGCAGAGCCGTCACAATGCCTAAGCCCACGAAACCGACACCCACATAGAGGCCGCTCTTCAGTGAGCGGCCAAACTTCAGGCCAATGCACAGGCCGATAATCGTAAAGAGGATGGGCATCATGACGCTGGCACCCAAACTGATAATGTAACTAAAGACTTGTTCCATAGTTGGTTTAAATATCGATATTTTTTGATTGTTTTAGCGTAATTGGTTGCAAAGATAAGAAAAAAGGACGAATTAAAAGAATTAATGCGTCCTTATTTTTGCGTAAACGTTTAAAATCAATCTTGTATCAATCTTGGAAGTAAACCTTCTTCACACGTGAGCTGACACTGGTCAGCACCTCGTAGGGAATGGTGTCGAGGATGCCACTCAGCACACTGGCAGGCAGGTGACTGCCGAATATTTCCACCTGGTCGCCCTCCCGGCAGGGGATGTCCGTGACATCAATCATGGCCACGTCCATACAGATGTTGCCCACATAGGGAGCTTTCTGTCCGTTCACCAAGCAATAGCCTGCCCCACGCCCTAAGTGGCGGTTCAGTCCGTCGGCATAACCAATAGGGATGGCTGCGATGACACTGTCGCGTGTCAGGACACCCTTGCGGGAATAGCCCACCGTCTCGTCCTTGGGTACATGACGCAGCTGAAGGATGGTGGTCTTCAGGGTTGACACTGGCTCTAAGGAAGCCTGCTTGGCCTCGCGTGGGTCATAGCCATAGAGTCCAAGCCCTAAACGGCACATGTCGAGTTGTCGCTCAGGGAAGTGCTCGATGGCGGCTGAGTTGTCCATGTGGCGCAGAATCTTATGGCTGAAGGCGGCCTGCAAACGCTGGCTGGCCTTGTCGAAGCGTTCAAACTGGAGGGTAGAGAAGTTGTCGAAGTCATCGCTATCGCTGCCCACAAAGTGGCTGAACACCGAACGGGGGATAATGGCGTTCTGACCCTTCAGCCGGCGGATGACCTCGTCAATGTCCTTCTCGGGGTCGAAGCCTAAACGGTGCATACCCGTATCAAGCTTGATATGTACGGGCCAACCGGTTATACCTTCCTTCTCGGCAGCACGGATGAGGGCATCCATCAGTCGGAAAGAGTAGACCTCGGGTTCCAGGTCGTAGTCGAACATGGTCTTGAAGGCCGTCATCTCGGGGTTCATAATCATGATATTCTGCGTGATGCCATTCTGCCGAAGGGTGACACCCTCGTCGGCAACAGCCACGGCCAAGTAGTCGACGCGATGGTCCTGCAGTGTTTTGGCCACCTCGACGGCACCGGCTCCATAGGCATCGGCCTTCACCATGCACACTAATTTGGTTTCGGGCTTGAGGAACGAACGGTAGTAGTTCAGGTTGTTGACCACGGCGTTGAGGTTCACCTCTAAGATGGTCTCATGCACTTTCTGTTCCAAACGCTCGCTGATGCGGTCGAAGCCAAAGGGGCGTGCTCCCTTGATGAGCACCACCTCGTCGTGCAACTGGCGGAAAGCATCGCTGGACAGGAACTCGTCTGTGGTGGAGAAGAAGAGTGAAGTATCAAGGGTAAAGAGTGACGCGTGGGCGCTGATGCGTGGACCTATGCCGATAAGCTTGCTAACACCGCGCTTCTGGCAAAGCGTATTCACACCAGTATAGAGCTCAGCATCCGTCATACCGCTCTGGTAGATGTCGCTCAGTATCAGCGTACGATTGGTTTCCTCGCGACGTGACATAAAATCGAGAGCGATGTCGAGCGAGTTGATGTCGGAGTTATAGGAGTCGTTAATGAGCGTACAGCCGTGTTGTCCCTCCTTCACCTCTAAACGCATGGCCACAGGTTCCAGACGAGCCATCCGTTCGCGAAGGGCCTCTGGTGTGACACCCAGATAGAGGGCGGTGGCAGCCACTGCTAACGAACATTCTATCGATGCCTCGTCGGAGAACGGAAGACTATAAATGGGTAGCAGTTCTTCGCGATGCCAGCCAATTTTCTTGCCCTTGAAGCCTGAACGGCGAATGCAGCGTGACACAAGGTCGTCGTCAGCATTATAGATAATCACCTTTGCATCGTGGAACAACTGAAGTTTCTCCATACATTTCTCTTCCAGAGAACGGAAATTCTCCTGATGGGCACTGCCCAACGAGGTCATCACACCAATGGTGGGCTGGATGATATCGCGCAAGGCTTCCATCTCACCCATCTGACTGATGCCTGCCTCAAAGAGTCCCACCTGCGTCTGTTCGTTCAACAGCCACACGCTCAGCGGCACTCCGATCTGTGAGTTATAGCTCTTGGGAGAACGCGTCACGGTCAGCTGTGGCGACAGCACTTGATAAAGCCACTCCTTGACCATCGTCTTACCGTTGGAGCCTGTAATGCCCACTATGGGGATGTCAAACTCGTCACGGTGCCGTTCAGCCAGACGCTGCAGGGCAGCAAGGGGTGAAGGGACGACGAGGAAGTTACAGTCAGAAGCACCCCATACTGTCCCTGAGAGAGCTTCATTACTCTGCAAGGCATAAGGGTTGCCTTCGAGGGAGGAAGGGGGAGCTTCCACTACAAAGTTCCTCACGCCACGACGGTAGAGGTCATCAATATAGCGGTGACCGTCGTTGCGCTGAGTCTTCAAAGCAAAGAAAAGAGTCTCTTCCGGAAAACAAAGTGAGCGGCTGTCAGTCAACAGCCACCCTATCTGCGCATCGACAGTGCCTATGCGCCGCGCTCCTATAAGCGTTGTGATTTTTTCAATGGTGTAATTCATAGTGCAAAGGTACAGTTAATTTCGGATACCTCTCCTGTAACTCTGCTACTTTTAACATAGTTTTATCCATCAGTGCCTTGTATTCTGCTGCCTCGGGGTTAAAAGGCCTGTGTGACAGGGCTTGCTTCAGGGGACGCCATTCGTCAAGATAGCTCTTGGCCTCGACCGAAAAGTAAGTGCCGACCAACCGTTCCCAGATATACTCCACAGCCTGTCCGGAGGGGTGCAGCATGTCAGAAGCATAAAAACGGTAGTCGCGCAGCTCGTCCATCACGATTTCGTAGGCAGGAAAGTAGTGAGTTGAGCGTTGAGAGTTGGGAGTTGACGATTCTGCTTTCAGCAGATGGTCGACAGCCAACAGCAGGGTGGCTTTTGACAACTGACTCTCATGATAACCATATTTCCGATAGCGGATAGGGCTGACTGTCAACACAATGCGTACTTTGGGATAATGCCGGTGCAACAGGTTAATGGTCTGTTGCAGGTAGTCGGCACACTGGTCAACAGAGAGTTCTTCTTCCTGAAAGAGTGCTGCTGGCCGCTTCTGACAGTTGTCCACAATCTCACCTGTTTCCCTGAGACGGTAGATGTGGTTGGTGCCAAGGGTGAGGAAAACAATGTCGGGGATTCTGCATGACTGACCCTCGCAGCATAAGGCCGGTGACTGAGCACCGCCTTGGACTGACATGGCCAAGGTGCGCCGGACGGTGTGCAGAATGCTGGCAGGATTATACATGGTACCATAGGGATTCACCGTCACCGGAAATCCCTCCTCGCGGAAGCGCTGACCTATGCTGTCTGCAAAGCACGACCCCACGAAAAACATCTCCTCGCAGGGGGCTATCTCAAATTTCGGCTTGGGAATATCCACTACCGTCCTAAATTCCACCTCACTTGTAAACTATGATGATAAACTAACTCCTCGACACCTGCAGTCCTGTCTTCGACAAGGTCATGTCCACAAACCGGGCATTAGCGTTGGGCTGCGCAGCATTGACAGTCTGCTTGATACGGGCGGCAGCCTCTGGGTCTTTGGCCACCATATACAGGTAACCGCCACCACCGGCTCCCGGCAGCTTATAGCCCAGACAGAGATCATCAATGAGATTGGTGATACGCCGCACCGAGTCGGGATTGGTACCACTGTCTATGAGCTGGTTCTGCTGCCATGTCTTTCGCACAAGCTGACCCATAGCAGTAAAGTCCTGGCGCTGGATAGCCTCGTACATATCCATGGCATGCGCCTTCATGGACCGTAACTGTCGCAGTTCGCCACCATGGTTGAGGAACATACGACGTACTATTTCAGCTAAAATGGTCTTGGCCGTGCGGGTGATACCTGTATAATAAAGCAGATGACACTGCTGGTATTCGGGCTGGGTATAAAGGCTGTCAGGCAACCAACGCACCATGAGATTCTGGTCAAAGCCCCGCTGGGTCTGCAGTAGTTTGACCCCGCCCAGCACTCCACCGAATTGGTCTTGCCAACCACCACCCGTGGTGAGCAACTGCTCCAGCACCAATGTGCGGTGCCCTATCTCGTTCTTGTCCCATGCCAACGAGCAGAAGTCGTTGATAGCTCCCAGCACGGTTGATGCCAAGATGCTGCTGGTACCGAGACCACTGCCTGCAGGGATGGCCGACAACAGGGTCAGCTCAATGCCACCCCCGAAAGACTCCAGTTGTGCACGCAGCGACGTAAAGCTTTCCTGCGAGAATGCTGGCAAGAAGCCTGCCAAGGCCAGTGCGGCCTTAGGGATGGAGAATGGCGAACCCACCTTGTCATAAGCTGCCAACTGTTCGTAGGTGTCGATGACCTCCATGGCTCCCAGATCGATGCTACGCAAAACGATGTGTGGTTCGTGACAGGGTTTTATGTATGTCTGCAGGGGTGGCTGCGCATTCAGTTCAATGGCAATGTTCACCACCGAGCCACCTTCCATCAGACAATAGGGCGGAGTGTCCGTCCAGCCACCTGCCAAGTCAATGCGCACGGGCGAACGGCCCCATACTATCTGGTCGGGATAGACAGAAAGACGAGGGAGAGAAGGAGAGGTGTTGACAACACCTTCGCGGAGCAATCCGAAAGCCTTCTGACTATCCCCTCGGAACATGGCATCGTGAATACGTGTCAGCAAGGGGGCTTCGTCAGCAACAGGCTCAGGCATCGGCAACTGCAGGGCACTAAATTCGCGAGCTGCGTCGTCGAGATCTAATTGATAGAATACACTATGCTGCCAGTTACGTGCCAGTGCCGGCCAGTTCTGTGCCCGGAACTGCTGCCGCTGGGCAAAAAGGCGGCGCAAGTTGGCGCGTTCAGCCAGTTCATTGCTGTTGACAGCCTCGTCAATACGATATCGACGCACCTCATAGTTACTGTCAGCTACCGGCACCACGTCGATGCATTCACCTGGTTCCAAGTGCATGTCCCAGTCGTTCTCCGGTACGCCTGTCACCACGTTGTCATGGGTCAAGGTCCATCGTGGGCCGATGTAGCTGTTTTCTATCCATATATTATAGTTGTCTGCCGTAAACTGATAGTGTGTCACCGCATTCTGTGTGAAGATGCTGGGATGCGGCTTACGGTCGTGATGCATGATGTCACGCTGGTCGTTGACAATGTTCTGAATGGCTACCGTCGACGAAATCATCTCGCGCGAGGTGCCGAAATGGTAGAACTCTCCTCCTGGCAGAGGCACAATGGCTACCGACAATTCACGTAACTCAGGGTCATCGATAGTGGGATGGGTGCCCAGGGCACAGCCGAACTCCGAGTAGAGGTCGTACTCCTTAAGACCGACAGAATCAGCCTCAACGCTATTTGTTTGCCCCTTGCTGCGCTGCATCAGCAAGCGCACAGCCTTATCGCTGAGCATCCAGATGCCTATATCGGTTAAATAGTAGTGGTCTTTCAGCAGAACAGAGAGTGTCCCGGGAGTGGGCTTTTGCAACATCTGTTTCAGCACATTGGGACTTCGGCGATCACTCACGAACACCCCATGATGGCTGGCCACGGAGGCATCAAGCCATAATCCATAGCACACCACGTCAGCATCAGGAACAGAACCCAGTCGCTCAGCAGCACGGATATACACATCGCCACTGACAATCATGGTAGTCAGCCGCTCAGGTGCCTGCTCCATGATACGCTCGTAGAGAGGTAATTGCAAGTCCAATAGGGTCTGTGAGAGTTTCTGCCCACGCTCCCAACGGAACACGGGGATAGGCGTCAATATCTTTCCACTGACAGCGTACGATGGCAGACGCTTGCTCTGTCCGCCGGCATGAAGTATAATCCGTTTCTCTTTCGACAACCACTCTGAGAAGTTGTTTTCACCTTTACTCTCTCTTGTTTCACTTAAAAAGGCTTGCTGTAAGAGCCAAGCAGTTCCCCCACCCGACCCTAAACGATGCCCAATGGGGTCATGAGCACAGAAGTATTCATTGCGCGACAGTCCTGTCACTTCGTGGAAGCACTCCACCAGATTTGGTGGCAGCGAAAGCAACTTCTTCATTCCTTTGGGTTTTAAACTTGACAATATGTGCTTTGAGCTAAATGATTCATACGTAGTGAGGTTATCCTTTCTTCTCATCCTTCTTACGTACAGCCACCCAAACCAGATACAGCAGGATGATCAGCAGCACGGCATAGGCCACATAGGCTATGGTCTCCGTACGGTCTATCGACTTCGGGAAGAAGCTCAGCACCACCTCATGTTTACCTGGCTTTACCTGCAGGGCACGGAGCACATAGTCCACGCGACCCAGTTCCTGCTCGACGCCGTCGACTGTTGCCGTCCAGCCAGGGAAGTATATTTCCGAGAACACCACCACGCCACCTTTTCCTGAGTTCACCTCGTAGGTCAGTTGGTTAGGTTCATACTTCAACAACATGACCCGGCTCAAGGTATCTTGCCGGGCAGCCTGTCCCAACTGAGCCTCAAACTTTTTATCGGCCACAGCCTCATGGCGCAATGCCAGTCGTCCCGTCATGTCGAGTTCCTGATTAGCATTGTCGACGTAGTGCACCTTGTCTACGAACCATGCATTGCCATAAGCGTAGGGATTCTCGATAGGAACAGTCTGTCCACCCTGCAGGGGCAGGATGAAGTATTTGGTGTTAAGCATGTTCAGCACTGGATAGATGCTATCGCCATTTACCTTTGTCATATCTCCAGCAGCCTCGGCAATGGCTCCGAAGAGTCCTTGCATCTCTGGTTCTATGTGAGCGTCTATCAACTCCTGGTAACGGCGCAGCTTGGCGGCGTGATAGCCTCCGATGCTCTTCAGATAGAACGAAGTCTCATTCTCGTTGAATGTCGATGTGGCGAGGTTCAGCACACGATAGTCAAGTCCTTTGTCCTGCAGAATATGGTCGATGGCTGCCGACTTCTGCATGGGCTGTTCACGCACGGAAGCCGGTACGAACATCTCGTCGTTCAGATAGCGCTTGTTCACCTGCCACATGTCCACAAGACAGAGCAACAGCAAGCCACCCACCAACATTTCTTCGCGTACCTTATTATATTTATATAGCAACAGCAGTGCCGTCCCGATGACGATAATCCAGAATGAGCGCCAGCAGTCTGCCGTAAACACTGCCACGCGCATCTCCGTCAAGTTCTGAACCAGCGGGGAAAGTTGTTCTGTTGGAATCTGACTCATGGCCTGCATCTCGCTCGAGCTGATGAAGCTGGAGAAGAAGGTGGTAGGCATTAGTGCGAACATTAGGCACACGACTCCCGTCAGTGCGAAGGCAATGGTAAGCGGTTTCAGCATGTTGCGCGAGGGATCCCTCCTCGAACCAATCCACTCCTTCAGTGCCAGCATAGCCAGCAAGGGGATGGTAAACTCAGCGATGACCAGTATTGATGCCACCGTTCGGAACTTGGCATACATCGGGATATAGTCAATGAAGAAGTCGGTGAAGGGCATGAAGTTCCTACCCCACGACAATAATACAGACAGGATGGTCACCGCCAGCAGGCACCACTTCATCGGTCCTCTCACAATGAGTATGCCTAACACAAAAAGCAGCAGTACGAAGGCACCCACATAGACCGGACCAGCCGTCATAGGCTGTTCACCCCAATACTGCCCTATCTGCTGGTAGATGCCCAGATAGTCAGTATTGGCATGCTTCATGGCCGTCTGGTTCTGCACCAGGGGCACCGAGGCACCACCCTTGGTATTGGGCACCAGCAATGTCCATGTCTCGTCGATACCATACGACCACTGGGTGATATAGTCACGATCCAAGCCTCCAGAGGTTTGGTTGTCACTGTTCTCCTTCACCAGTTCGCTCTTTCCGCGCATGGACTCCTGCCCATACAACCATGTATGATAGAGGTTCGACAGGTTCAGGCAGACACCGATGGCCGCACCCGCCAGACAGACTGCCGTGGCCTTTGCCAGATGCGTCCATCCGTTAGGCTGCTGTGCTTTACCGCTATCGTCCACCATGTTCAGGCTCTTCCCTCGTAGTCCTTCAATAATGAAAGCAATCACCATGGCCAGAATGATGAACAAGTAGTAGTATGTCATCTGTACGTGGTTAGCCAGAATCTCCAGTGCAGAGAAGACGGCCGTCACTATCAGTCCCCATAGGTATTTGCCCCGATAGGCCAGTACAATACCCGAGATGAGAGGTGGCAGGTAAGCCAGGGCTATGACTTTCCAGATATGTCCTGCTGCAATGATTATAAAGAAATAGCTGGAGAAGGCCCATATCACACTGCCCAGCATGGCCAGATACCAGCGGAAGTCGAAGGCGCGCAACAGAATATAGAATCCCAACAGATAGGCGAAGACGTACCACACGTTCTCTGGTAGCCACAGGTGATAGGCCGTCTCTGCCTCCGAGAGTACGGTAGTACTGTTGTACGACGGCGATATCTGGTAAGTGGGCATGCCGCTGAACAGGCTGTTGGTCCATCGTGTCCGCTCTCCTGTGCGCTGATTGTACTCGTGAGCTTCCTGACCTGCCCCACGCCCTGCAGACGAGTCGTGCCTGTATAGCACACGCCCTTCAATGTCAGCAGGGAAGAAATAAGCAAATGCGATGACTGCAAACAAAAGTACTGCCAACACGTCGGGCAGCCACGACTTGATACTCTGAACCTTGTTCATTATGATTAATTCCTAATAATTTCTACCAAAAATCTATTTTCTGTGTGCAAAGTTAGAAAAAAAAATCGTAACTTTGCCATCAATTATCATAAAGTTATCATTAAAAGAGAAATGAGAATAGGTATTATTGTAGCAATGGACAAGGAGCTGCACCAATTGCGGAAACTCTTTAGCGACGACAACGTGAGAGTAGAGAAGTGTGGCATTGGCAAAGTGAATGCCGCTCTTGGAGCCCAACGCATGATCAACGAGTTCCACCCGGACTGCATTATCAGCAGTGGCTGTGCCGGTGGCAATGGCGACGACATTGACATTCAGGACATAGTGGCCAGTGCAGAACTGACATACCACGATGTCTATTGTGGCAAGGCTATCGACGACTGTACGGTGTACGGACAGGTACAGGGCCTCCCCGTCCGCTATCAGGCAGATGCCAAACTATTAGACATCGTATTGCAAATGCAGACAGCATTAGACGAGGATGTGAGCAATGGACATTCCTCCTTCCGCATCCACACGGGTCTCATTGTCACGGGCGACTGGTTTGTTGACTCCAAGGACAAGATGCGTGACATCATTAGCCACTTCCCTGACGCCAAGGCCGTCGACATGGAGTCGTGCGCCATTGCCCAAACGTGCTACATCAACAAGGTGCCGTTCATCTCATTCCGCGTTGTCAGCGACCTACCCTTGCGGGACACCGATGCCTCGCAATATCATGACTTCTGGGACACAGTAGCCGACCGTTCGTTCCAGACTACACGAACCTTCGTAGAACTGCTTAGTCGTCAGGGTTTCCCTTGTAGTGGAACGGCTGTACGTTAGGATTCGTTCCCAGGTCCTCAGGGACAGCAACGTTCTTGATGAGTTTCTCACCATAGTCGCCACGGACAGCACCTGTATTCATCAACAGGTCTGAGTACTTGATGGTGGGGAACACCACACCAAAGATACCAATGCCCACACGTACGCCCTCCGGGTGCGTGTTATTGATGATGCGTGCCGTCTTGAAGAAGGCGTGGGGATAGATTTCAAGCTTGTTCAACTGCTGGTAGGTCGCCCACATTTCCTTGTTGGTTTCCGTAGTGTCAGCATGGGTGAACACGCGTCCCAGGTTACCGACATAGTCGTCAATGGCATCGCTCTCAATGCTGTCACTGGCCTGCAGGCACTCATGGATGTTGTCGTTCATCTGCCACCACATCATGCTGTCCGACGGACGGCTGACGGCAGCTATAATCATCAGTACGACAATCGCTGCAACGGCGATGATGACTTTTCCCAGACAACTGCCAGCAAACTGTTGCGAAGCTGTCTGTTTCTTGTAAGTACTTGGGTTGAACTGTTCCATACTATTTAACTTTAAAATTTTAAGTTTTATGTTTAAAGTTTGAAGTTTATGATTTGTAACTCACAACTCTCCTACGAGCTCTGCCGTTCCTACCTTCAAGTGGGGAGAACGCTCAGCTGTTTTAAGCCTTACTGTGCAACAGATTCATGAATTCCTGCCGAGTCTTGGCTTGGTTGAAAGCACCGCTGAACTCACTGGTCGTAGTGATGCTGTTCTGTTTTTCCACCCCCCGCATCTGCATACACATGTGGCGAGCCTCTACCACCACCATCACTCCCAGAGGATGCAGCGTCTGCTCAATGCACTCCTTAATCTGCAACGTCATACGTTCCTGCACTTGCAGCCGATGACTGTATATATCCACCACACGGGCTATCTTCGACAACCCCGTGATGTAGCCATTGGGGATATAGGCTACGTGTGCCTTTCCGTAGAAGGGCAGCATGTGGTGTTCGCAGAGTGAAAAGAAGTCAATGTCCTTGACGATGACCATCTGCGAGTAGTTTTCCCTGAACAGTGCATCAGTCAGCACCTTGTGGGCATCCATCTCATAGCCTCTGGTAAGTACCTGCATGGCCTTGGCCACACGAATGGGTGTCTTCAACAATCCTTCACGGGTAGGGTCTTCGCCCAGCAGCTGTATGACATCGCGGTAGTGAGCTGCCAGTTCGTCAAGACCTTCACGGAATAATTCGTTCTCAGGATACATTTCTCTCTTTGCTTTTTAGTATTGTACAGTAATCTTGCCTTTTACGATGGTGGCCTGCGTATATCCTAACTTTCGCACGCTCTGCAGCATCTGATGAGCCTCCTCGTAAGTGCGATAGTTGCCCACACGGCATATCCAGCGGGGCGAGTAGAAGTGCACATAGACAGGTACGTCAGGATAGTTGCTCTTGATGATGTCGCCCACACGCTCAGCCTGCTGGCGGTCTTTGCGCGAATTGCCTCCGGCAAAGGCCTGCACGCGATAGCCGTTCACCTTATAGCCATTGCGCAGCATCTTCTTGCTGTTGTCCACGGGAGTTGGAGCAGCCTCCTCGTCGGTAGCTGGCTGTGTGGTCGGCTTTGTGGTGGCTGAAGGCTTCAATGCTGTTCCGGCCACTGTCGTGGTCGACGGCTTGGTAGCAGTGACAGCCGTAGGAGAGGTTGCCGTCGCACTTGTAGCGGGCTTGCTGCCTACATGCATTGAGGGTGCCAACTGGGCTTTGTTCACCATCTGGCTGATGTCTGCAGCCTGATGGACCGTAATGGTGCCCTGTCCTGGTTTCTTCTGCTGCAGACGGTCGGTAAAGTCCTGTGCACCGGCACCCATCAGAATGCCGGCACACAGTACGAATATGGTTATGATTCGCTTCATCGTTTACTTCTTCCAAGCGTCGATGATGCCCTTGAAGTCGGCACACTTCAGCGAAGCACCTCCTATAAGACCACCGTCGATGTCTTCCTTGGCAAACAGTTCGGGGGCATTCGAAGCCTTGCACGAGCCACCATACAGGATGCTGGTGTCCTCAGCCACAGCCTTGCCGTACTTCTCGCAGACGATGCTGCGGATGTAGGCGTGAATTTCCTCAGCCTGCTCAGCAGTAGCAGTCTTGCCAGTACCTATAGCCCAGATGGGTTCGTAAGCAATGATGATGTTACGGAACTCCTCCTCGCTCAGGTTGAACACGCTACCCTCCAGCTCGGCTTTCACCACTTCGTTCTGCTTGTTGGCCTCGCGCTCTGCCAGCGTCTCACCAATGCAGAAGATTACCTTCAGTCCGTTCTTCAGGGCCAGCAGCACCTTTTCCTTCAGCACCTCGGGAGTCTCCTTATAGTACTCACGGCGCTCTGAGTGACCCAGAATGACATACTGGGCACCAGTCGACTTCACCATCTCAGCGCTAACCTCACCGGTAAAGGCGCCTTTCTCCTTGTCGGCACAGTTCTCGGCACCAAGACCAATCACGCTGCCCTCCAGTTCCATAGCCACACAGGCCAGATGGATAAACGGTGTGCAGATGACGACATCACACTGGGGTGCGTCTGCCTTTGTTGCCTCTTTCAATTCCTTTGCCAGGGCAATGCCCTCCTGCAGGTTCAGGTTCATCTTCCAGTTGCCTGCTACAATCTTCTTTCTCATTGTCTTTTTGTAAGTTTACTTAAATGTTGATAGATAGATATATGATACTTCTTCATTCTCCATTCCTAAGTTTATTTGTCCAAGCCAACACTACTTAATTAGAGCCTGCTGAGCTCAGTTTATGCATCCACGCCCATAGTCTATCTGCCACAGAGAGCAACGCCAGTGGCAACACATACCACAGCAGGATGACCAGTATCTTTCCCGGCACCGAGTCCTCAGGCATCTGTCCTATCGCCATCTGCTCCAGGGGCTTGCCGAACTCCGTCTCCCCGATAACCGGCAGGCGTCTATGGCTCCACTTTCCAATGACGACACCCCCCTTTAGCAACACCAGTCCGGGATTACTTCGGATGACGGTCTTCAGTGTAGTCTCGTCCGTCTGGCAAAACGGATAGGCAGCTCCCGTCTGGTCTATCCATGCGTTGATGCCTTTCTGATTGCTGGCCGTCACGCAGTAGAACGGATAACCGTGGTCGTCTGCGTATTCATACAACTCGTTCATGCGGTCCAGCTCACCGTCGTCAGCATCCTTCAGTTGTGGTGACACGAGCAGAAACACATAGCCCTTCGTTGTGAGCAGCGAGTCAGTAATGTCCTCACCGTCCGACAGTCTCAACAGCGAGAAGTCGTGGATGGGTGGCACATAGCCTTCCGTCAGTTGCACAGTCTTCGAGTCCACGAACGTCCAGGTGGAGTCGGGATAGTTGTCTGCCGTAAAGACTTCACGCCGTCCGTCTTTCTCCATGACGAATGTCGTCTCAAACTGTGGCTGCTCAGCACCCGCAGGCACTTCCATGCCCTCTTTGATGTTCGCCCCTATGTGGTAGGGACGGAAGTCGAAGTATGGCAGGGCGTAAAGCGACCATCCCGACACAGCCAGAATGAATACCGCCGTGTAGTTGATGACAATCCACTGGTTCTGCTTCGATATGAAGCGCACCATCTCTAATGGCCACTTCCACACCACCACGGCCAACGCCAGCAGCACCACGTTTTTCCAGAACGTCTGCCAGTTGGTAAGCACCACGGCATCGCCAAAGCACCCGCAGTCGCTCACCGGATTGGCCAGCGCCAGCCACAAGGTCAGGGGTGTCATCATCACCATCATTGCCAGTGCCAATTTCGACACTAACCGGCGCCGGATGGCCATCAGCAGGCATACACCCACCATGAACTCAAAGGCCGACAGCAGTATCGACGCCCCCATCGTTACGAAGTCGGGAGCCAACTGCTGCATGTGCAGGGCCTCGACATAGTCCGTCAGCTTGTATTTCGTACCCAGCGGGTCTACGGCCTTCACGAATCCTGACAGGATGAATGTCAGGCCCAGAACCACACGGGCAATATTTACTACAATCTTCTTCACCTTTTCCACGTCAAACGCCATACGCTGAACGCTATATTCCTTAATAATTAAGAACCGTGGGGTGTCTTCAGCTTTATCGCACCAAACACGGCATAGTTGATGATGTCCATGTAGTTGGCATCAATGCCCTCGCTCACCAGTGTACTTCCGCTCAGGTTTTCTATTTCCTTCACGCGTTCAATCTTCGTCAGGATGAAATCCGTGTACGAACTCACCCGCATGCCACGCCAGGCTTCGTCGTAGTCATGGTTCTTGCGCTTCATCAGCTCCAACGCCTCCCGGGCATAGCGGTCATAAAGTGCCAGTGCCTCGTCGGCGGTGATGTCCACCGTGTCCACAAAGCCGTTGGCCAGTTGTATCAGTCCCACGATGCCATAGTTAATCAGTGCGATGAACTCCGGACGGATGCCCTCGCCCACCAGCGACTCCTTCTTGATTTCTAACGAGCGTATGCGCTTGGCCTTGATGAACAGCTGGTCCGTCAGCGACTGCGGGCGCAGGATGCGCCACGAAGCGCCATAATCATGCAGCTTCTTGGCAAACAGCGAGCGACATTCCGCTATCACCTCCTCAAACTGCTCATTGGTCTTTACTTCATTATTTGCCATAATCCGCCTGCAAAAGTACAAAATAAAACTGACAAATGGAAGTAATTTGGGAAGATTAACGCAATTAGTCCCTCAAATAAAGGCATTTTCAGAAAAAAAACACTTACTGCGAAAACCCAAGTGGAACACATGCGCGGCATCACTGGTCAGCTAATTAAGCTATTGAGGAAAGCAAATTCAGCGAATTTGGAAAGCAAACTCGGCGAATTTGGAATGCGTAAAACGCTAAACACGAAACAAGAGAAGGCTGTTCAAGCCACTCTCCCATTGGAGTTGGTTGTCCGTTCTTCATTCGAGAAAAATCCGATAAGATTTGGTTTTCTTCTCACTAATTCGTACCTTTGCACGCCCAAATAAAGAAAAAGGAAACATGAAGCTATATTCCGATGCGGCACTGGCCAAAATCCTGGACAAGGACATCTTCCACCTGATAGGTCAAGTGGCCGACGACATGGGCGTGGAGTGTTATGTCGTGGGCGGCTATGTGCGCGACATCTTTTTGGAACGCCCCTCTGACGACATCGACGTGGTAGTAGTAGGCAGCGGTATTGCCGTGGCCACAGAGATGAAGCGGCGACTGGGCCGCAAGGCTCACCTGAGTGTATTCAAGAACTTCGGGACGGCGCAGGTGAAGGTTGACATGAGAAATGGAAACGAGCATGCTCACCACTCGTTTGTTGAAATCGAGTTCGTGGGTGCCCGCAAGGAGAGCTACAGCCACGAATCGCGCAAACCCATTGTAGAAGACGGCACGCTGGAGGACGACCAGAACCGCCGCGACTTCACCATCAACGCGATGGCCATCAGCCTGAATGCCACCCACTTCGGCCAACTGGTGGACCCCTTCAACGGCATTGCCGACCTAGAAGACGGCATCATTGCCACGCCACTGGACCCCGAGGTGACATTCTCTGACGACCCGCTGCGCATGATGCGCTGCATCCGTTTCGCTACCCAGTTGAACTTCCAGATAGAGGACGAGACGTTCCAAGCCCTGCAGCGCATGGCAGACCGCATCAAGATTGTCAGTGGCGAGCGCATAGAGGTGGAACTGAACAAGATCATGATGGCACCCCATCCCAGCACAGGCTTCGACTACCTGCAACGTTCCGGCCTTCTGCAGATTATACTCCCCGAGCTTAGTGCCCTCGATATTGTTGAGAAACGGGACGGGCGTGCACATAAAAACAACTTCTATCATACCCTTGAGGTGCTGGAGAACGTCGCCAAAAGCGAAGAGTTAAGACTCTCCCACGAGCTATGCTCGCTCCTACCTTCAGGTGGGAGAACTCCCGACTCTCAACTCTATCTCCGTTGGGCCGCCCTGCTGCATGATATTGGCAAGACGCGCTCGAAACGGTGGGAGCCCGGGGTGGGATGGACATTCCACAACCACAACCTGATAGGCGCAAAGATGGTGCCAGGCATCTTCCGACGGCTGAAACTGCCCATGGGTGCCGAGATGAAGTACGTACAGAAACTGGTGGACTTACACATGCGTCCACAGGTGATTGCCGACAACGAGGTCACCGACTCCGCCGTGCGCCGTCTGCTGAACGATGCCGGCGACGACATTGACGACTTGATGATACTCTGCGAGGCGGACATCACCTCGAAGAACGAAGTGAAGAAGAAGATGTTCTTAGAGAACTTCCGCATGGTGCGCGAAAAACTGACCGACCTGAAGGAAAAGGACTACAAGCGACTGCTGCAGCCCGTCATCGACGGCAACGAAATCATGGAAATGTTCCACCTGAAACCATCGCGCGAGGTAGGTGTACTGAAGCAGTACCTGAAAGACGCCGTGCTGGACAACCACGTTGAGAACGAGCGCGAACCACTGATGGCACTGCTCATGGAAAAAGCGCACCAGATGGGACTGAACGAACGACACACCGGTCAAGAACTGACAAGCCGTTAAGAGCCGGACAAGGGTATTGGCTTTGACCAAAAAAACATCGGGATTATCCCCTCACGTGCTAAATGTTGCGTAATGATTGTTAAAGATTGTGTACCTATTAAATAGGTATTAAGGATTTTTTGTACCTTTGCACTCCGAAAAACAAAAGCAGTGCGCTGATGCCTACAAAAGAGCGATTTTAAAGTATATTCGAATATAACAATTAATTTCAAGGTAAAAGACATGAAGAAAGTAATGATGATTGCAGCCATTGCTGCAACGTTGGTTTCTTGTGGTGGAGGCGGCGGTGGTCGCCCGCAATTCGGTGACAACGAGTACCCCGTAGTAACGGTGGGCACATCGGAAGCTGACATGCAGACCACCTATCCCGCCACCATCAAGGGTGTTCAGGATGTAGAGATTCGCCCGAAAGCCAGTGGCTTTCTGACACAGATTAACGTCAAGGAGGGTCAGTCGGTGAGTGCCGGCCAGACGCTGTTTGTCATTGACAACGAGACCTACCAGGCTCAGGTGCGCCAGGCGCAGGCTGCCGTGAATACCGCTCAGCAGCAGGTGAACACGGCACAGCTGACTGCCGACAATTCCAAGCAGCTGCACCAGAACAAGGTGATTGGCGACTACGAACTGCAGACATCGCAGAACACGCTGGAGAGCGCCAAGGCACAACTGGCACAAGCCAAGGCTGCACTGGCCTCGGCCAAGGAGGCACTGAGCTTCTGCTACGTGAAAAGCCCTGCCGCCGGCGTCGTGGGCACGCTGCCTTTCAAGAAGGGTGCTCTGGTAAGCTCATCGAGCGCACTGACTACGGTGAGCAACATCTCGTCGATGGACATCTACTTCTCTGTGACGGAGAAGGAGGCCATGGTGCTGGCCCAGCAGGGACTGAGCAGCATGCCTGCCGTGAAGCTGCAGCTGGCTGACGGCACCATCTACGAGCACGATGGCAAAGTAAGCCGCATGAGTGGTGTCATCGATGCTGCCACGGGGTCGGTACAGCTCATTGCCTCGTTCCCCAACCCCGAGCGTAAGCTGAAGAGCGGGGGCACAGGCAACCTGATAATTCCGCGTCAGAACACCGCAGCCATCATCATTCCGCAGGCTTGCGTGTCGGAAGTACAGAACAAAAAGTTCGTCTACACGCTGGACAAGGACAACAAGGTGAAGTACACGGAAATAAAGGTGGACCCGCAGGACGACGGCAACAACTACATTGTGACGGACGGACTGAAGACCGGCGACAAGTACGTCACCAACGGCATCACTAAGCTGAAGGACGGCATGGAGATTGTCCCCATCACGCCTGAGAGGTACAAACAGAAGATTGACGAGCAGGCCAAGGAGATGAGTGCCGGCGAAATCATTGATGCCGTACAGAAAGCAACAAAGAAATGAAAAACTGAAGAACTGAAAAGATGACATTTACAACATTTATAAAACGCCCGGTACTGTCGACGGTGATCTCAATCCTCATCGTCCTGCTGGGTGTCATCGGACTGGTATCGCTGCCCATCGAGCAGTACCCGGATATTGCGCCGCCTACCGTTGCCGTCTTCACCAGCTACCCCGGTGCTGACGCCGAGACGGTGAAGAACTCCGTCATCACCCCGTTGGAGGAGAGCATCAACGGTGTGGAGGGCATGGACTACATCACCTCCACCGCATCGTCGGGCTCGGCGCAGCTCTCCATCCTCTTCCGTCAGGGCATGAATGCCGACATGTGTGCCGTCAACGTGCAGAACCGCGTCTCGCAGGCGCAGGCACTGCTGCCGGCCGAGGTGACGCGCATCGGTGTCACCGTGATGAAGCGTCAGACGTCGCAGGTGCTGATGTACTCGCTGACCTCCGACGGCCGCTACGACGACGAGTTCCTGACAAACTACGCCAACATCAACATCGTGCCCGCGCTGAAGCGTATACAGGGCGTGGGCGACGTGCAGAGTCCGGGTCTGAAGACGTACTCTATGCGTATCTGGCTGAAGCCCGACGTGATGAAGCAGTACAACCTGATGCCCTCAGACATCAGCGGCGTGCTGGCCGAGCAGAACATTGAGGCCGCTCCGGGTAACTTCGGACAGGAGAGCGACGTACAGTATGAGTACGCCATGCGCTACACGGGACGACTGAAGACCCCCGAGGAGTTTGGCAACATCATCATCCAGAGCGACCGCAACGGACAGACGCTGAAGCTGAAGGACGTGGCCAAGATAGAGTTGGGCGGACAGCAGTACTCGGTGTCGATGAAGAACAACAACATCCCGTCGGTGATGGGTATGGTGCAGCAGATTGCCGGCTCCAACGCCAACGAGATTGCCAAGCAGGTGAAGGCCGAACTCGAGGAGCAGCAGAAGCTGATGCCCCCGGGCATGTACTATAAGATTAACTACGACGTTACGGAGTTCCTGTATGCATCCATTGAGGAGGTGGTGTTCACGCTGGTATTCACACTGATACTGGTGTTCATCGTCATCTACATCTTCCTGCAGGACTGGCGCTCGACACTCATCCCGCTGATTGCCGTGCCGGTGTCGTTGATTGGTACGTTCTTCTTCCTGAACGTGTTCGGATTCTCCATCAACCTGCTGACACTGTCGGCACTGCTGCTGGCCATCGCCATCGTGGTGGACGACGCCATCGTGGTGGTGGAGGCAGTACACGCCAAACTGGACCAGGGATACAAGTCGACACTGGAAGCCAGTATTGATGCCATGAACGAGATATCTGGCGCCATCATCTCCATCACGCTGGTGATGGCATCGGTGTTCATCCCCGTGTCGTTCATCGGTGGTACATCAGGTACGTTCTACCGTGAATTTGGTGTGACCATGGCCGTATCCATCTTCATCTCGGCACTGAACGCTCTGACGCTGTCGCCCGCTTTGTGTGCCATCTTCCTGAAGGCCCACGATGCTGAAGGTCATGAGAAGAAGATGTCAGCTATTGACCGTTTCCACGCTTCGTTCAACACGGCCTACGACAAGGTGCTGGGCAAGTACAAGGGATATGTTGAGAAACTGGTGAAGAAGCCTATCGCCATCATCATCACCGTTATTATTGGTATTGCAGCACTCATCGCAACCATGGCCACCACAAAGACAGGACTGGTGCCTGACGAGGATACCGGTACCATCTTCTGTACCGTATCCATGCCTCCTGCCACGTCAGTGGCTCGCACGCGTCAGGTCATTGACGAGGTAGACAAGATTCTGGCTTCCGATCCGGCCATCCAGAGCCGTGAGCAAATCCAGGGTTACAACTTCATTGCCGGTGCCGGTTCTGACCAGGCAACGTTCATCATCAAGCTGAAGCCTTTCGCTGACCGACAGAAGGGATTCTTCTGGAAACTCAGCGGACTGTGGCAGGGCGACGGCATCTACCGTTTCTTCATGAACCCGCTGGAGTCGAGCGGAGTGCTGGCACAGATATACCTGAAGACGGCACACATCAAGGACGCACAGATCCTGGCCTTCGGACCGCCTATGATTCCCGGTTTCTCTGCCAACTCGGGTATTTCGCTAGTGATGCAGGACCGCACTGGTGGCTCGCTGAACCGATTCTTCGAAGTGACCAAGGAATTTCTGGAAAAGCTTAACCAGCGTCCTGAGTTCCAGACGGCACAAACTTCCTACAACCCGAACTACCCGCAGTACATGCTGCACGTTGACGTAGCCAAATGTAAGCAGGCCGGCATATCACCCAACACGGTGCTGTCCACACTGCAGGGTTATTATGGCGGACTCTACGCCTCAAACTTCAATGCCTACGGTAAACTCTACCGTGTCATGATACAGGCATCGCCTGAGACACGCATGACCCCCGAGTCGCTGAACAGCGTGTACGTACGCACACCACAGGGCATGTCGCCCGTTCAGGAGTTCTGTCGCATGGAGCGCGTCTACGGTCCGTCAAACATCAACCGCTTCAACCTGTTCACCTCCATCAACGTGACAGGTACCGTGGCCAGCGGATACTCTACCGGTGAGGCTCTGAAGGCCATCAGTGAGGTTGGCGAGGACGTGCTGCCGCAGGGGTACACCTACGAATTTTCCGGTCTGACACGTGAGGAAGCAAAGGCTTCGAACACCACAGCTGTCATCTTCGTGCTGTGTATCATATTCATCTACCTCATCCTGTCAGCACAGTACGAGTCGTACATCCTGCCGCTGGCCGTGGTGCTCTCAGTGCCCTTCGGACTGGCCGGATGCTTCCTCTTCACGAAGATCTTCGGACACAACAATGACATCTACATGCAGATATCGCTCATCATGCTGATTGGTCTGTTGGCCAAGAACGCCATCCTTATTGTGCAGTTCGCACTGGAGCGCCGACAGCTGGGTATGGCCATTTCGTGGTCAGCCGTTCTGGGTGCCGCAGCCCGTCTGCGTCCTATCCTCATGACGTCGCTGGCCATGGTCGTCGGTCTGCTGCCCATGATGTTTGCCAGCGGTGTAGGTAAAAACGGTAACCAAACACTGGGTGCCGCTGCCGTGGGCGGTATGCTCATCGGTACCCTGCTGCAGGTGCTCGTGGTGCCCTCGCTGTTCGTGATTTTCCAGTCGCTGCAGGAGAAGATATCGCCCATGAAGTTCGAGGACGAAGAAGCCAATGCTGGACTGCAGTCGGAGATCAATCAGTATGCTCACCGCCCCGTTGACTATAAATTAGAGGAGTAAAAGACTATGAAGAAGATTTTGATTCTTGCTGCTGCAACACTGCTGTTAAGCAGTTGTGGCGTATATAATAAATACGAACGCCCCGAGGTAGACACGAAGGGACTCATCCGCGATGCCGTCAGCGATGTAGACACACTGGCTGTGGCTCCGCAGGATACCGCATCCTTCGGCAATCTGCCCTGGCGCACCGTGTTCACTGACCCCCAGCTGCAAAAGCTCATTGAACAAGGACTGCAGAAGAATGCCAACTTGCAGAATGCTGCCCTGACGGTGAAGATGTATGAAACCATGCTGACTGCAGCCAAACTGGCCTTCTTGCCTGCCATCACCTTTGGCGGTGCACAGTCGCAAATGGGAAGCATTACCACGCTCTATACCGACCCGTCAGTAACGACCAAGTCGTACCAGTTCCCCGTCACTGCGGCATGGACGCTGGACCTCTTTGGCAATATACTGTCACAGAAGCGTTCCACGCAGATGAAGCTGCTGGGATTCAAGGACTACCAGATGGCCGTCAGGGCTCAGGTGGTGAGCGGCATTGCCAACTGCTACTACACCCTGCTGATGCTCGACGAACAGTTGCGCATCGTCAACGAGATGTCGAAGATGGCTAAGGAAACGTGGGACATCATGCAGATGCAGTATCAACTGGGACGCATGCGTTCCACCAGCGTACAGAGTGCCGAGGCTGCATACCTCAGCACACAGACGCAGGCCAACGACTTCCGTCGTCAGATACGTGCCACGGAGAATGCACTCTCACTGCTCATCGGACAGGCTGGACAGCTGATACCACGCTCCACGCTGGCAGAACAGTCGCTGCCCACCGAGTTCTCGACAGGCGTGGGTGTGACTTTGCTGAAGAACCGACCTGACGTGCACAATGCAGAGATGCAGTTGGCTGCATGCTTCCACGATGTGCAGACAGCCCGTTCACAGTTCTATCCAAACATCACCATTGGGGTCACAGGAGCATTCGGAAACAGCAATGGCACCTTCAATCCCGGCAAATGGCTCGTCAGCCTCTTCGGATCGCTGACACAGCCCATCTTCGCTCGTGGCGCACTCATTGCCAACCTGAAGGTCAGCAAGTTACAGTATGAGCAAGCTTTCAACACGTGGCAGAACGCCATCCTCTCGGCAGGCAACGAGGTCAGCAACGCACTGGTGAACTACAACGCCTACGACGAGAATGCCCGCATAGAGGCAACGCGCATCAAAGTGCTCACAAAGAATGTGGAGGATACACGTCAGCTGTACCAGAGTTCTGGCTCCAGCTATCTGGAGGTACTCACTGCTCAAACGCAGCTGCTCTCTGCACAATTGAACAAGGTTACTGACGACTATAACAAAATGGTCAATGTCATCACGCTCTACACAGCCCTTGGCGGTGGAGGAAAGTAAATTAAGAATTAAGAGTTAAGAATTAAGAAATATGAGTGACATATCTCCTAAGGCCGAAATAGACCCCAGAGCGAAAATCGGCAACAACTGTAAGATATTCCCCTTTGCCTATATTGAGGGCGACGTGGTGATTGGCGACAACTGCATCATCTTCCCCTTCGTCAGCATCTGCAACGGCACCCGCATGGGTAATAACAACAAGGTGCACCAAGGTACCGTCATCAGTGCACTGCCTCAAGACTTCGAGTTCCGCGGTGAGAAGACGGAGTGCATCATTGGCGACAACAACATCTTCCGCGAGAACGTCGTGGTGAATCGTGCCACTCACACCGGTGGACAGACCGTCATCGGCAACGACAACGTGCTGATGGAGGGTGCACACATCTCACACGACACGAAGGTGGCCAACCGCTGCGTGTTTGGCTATGGCACCAAGATTGCCGGCGACTGCGAAATCGAGGACGGTGTCATCTACTCCAGTTCAGTCATCGAGAATGCGGGTACACGCGTGGGCAAGGGATCAATGATTCAGGCTGGCACTACCTTCTCGAACGATGTCCCACCCTACATCATCTGTACCAACAAGCAACAGTATGGTGGTGTCAACGTGCAGGTGGCAAAGATGCATGGTGTCGATGAAAAGACACTGAAGCACATTGCCAACGCCTACCGACTGGTGTTCCATGGCAAGACATCTACCTTCGATGCCGTCAACCAAATAATAGACCAGGTACCCGATGGACCGTTTATCCGTCACATCATCGAGTTCCTTCAGACAACGAAAAAAGGCATCATTGCAAAAGAAGCAATCTAATAACAGATCCGAGGGCGAACCGAGTAGAGCAAAAGGGCTTAATAGCTGGCAGTACAAGGTATCCCTAACTGAATAACCCGGTCGCGGATGGCATCAAGCTGTTCGCGACTGGCTTTTTCCAGACCAGCGGCTGGTGTGTCGCGGTCGATGGTGTAGACCATCACCTGCCGGGGCTTGATGCCCTTGACAGCCTCCAGCCAAGGACCCACATACTCCTCGCCGGTATTGTCAACATTGACTGTGGAAAAGTTATCCTTCTTCGGCCCAATTACCTCATTCCCTGAAATCAGTCCACCTCGCTCATCCATCGTAATCGTTCCTCGCATGAACATGGTCTGGATAATAAGATGCCCGTTGAAAGCCTTCATCCGCCCGATGACTTGCTCCACGTCAAAGCCGACATTGGGGCGGTCCACCTTATTAATATATATAGGGGCAACGGTATCAAGTTTCAGAATATTGTTGTCAACCCGCATCAGGGCATCATGCACCTGCTGTCGATGTATCATAGTCGAGTTGCTGAGCACACTGACCTTCGCCTCAGGGCAATACAGGTCACGCAGACGAATGGTGTCGTCAATGATTTCAGCAAAGTGCGGATGAAAAGTAGGCTCACCATTGCCTGCAAAAGTCAGCACATCGGGCAGACGCCCCTCGGCCGTCATCTCTTTCAGTTTCTGCTCTAAAGACACTGCCACGCTATCGCGCGTAGGCATAGGTTGCGTAGGACGATGGTCGGCGTTGAAGCCACACTCACAATAGATACAGTCAAAACTGCACACCTTGCCGTCGGCAGGCAGCAGGTTGATGCCTAACGAAAGCCCCAGGCGACGGCTATGGACTGGCCCGAAAATGGGCGACGGATATATAATGGTACTCATAACAGGGGCAAAAGTAGAAATAAAAAATAAAAAATAAAAATTTTCCGCAAAGAAAAAGCGAAAATGAATACTATGTGCTTAAAAAATAATTAATTTTGATTATTTATTTCTTGTTTCTTATTTAATTTCGTACCTTTGCATCCAAATTGTCTAACATGAGACTATGAGCAAAAAGCAAAAGAGAACCCGCAGCCATAGGGGTATGCAGGCTGTTACGTTATGTATAAGCACGACCATGGTACTTATTCTGCTTGGGCTGGTTGTTTTCTTCGTACTGACGGCACACAACCTGTCGGTACACATGAAAGAGCATCTGACCGTATCGGTCATGCTGAAGGATTCTGTAACAGTCAATGATGCCAAGTTGTTCTGCCGCGACCTGTATCACCGGCCGTATAGCCGGAACATAGACTATATCAGCAAGGAGCAAGCACAGCGCGAACAAGTCAAGGAACTTGGCAGTGACCCCTCAGAGTTTTTGGGTTTTAACCCCTTTCCTGCCACCTTGGAGATACAGTTGAAGGCTGACTATGCCAACAGGGACTCGCTGAAGTGGATTGCCAAGGAAATAAGAAAAGACAAGCGAGTCAGCGACCTTGCTTATATGGAAGACCTCATGGACCGTGTGAATATAAACCTGAGTCGCGTGAGCATCCTGCTATTGGTGCTGGCGGTGTTGCTGACCTTTGTGTCATTTGCACTCATCAGCAATACGGTACGGCTGAGCGTCTATGCGCGACGTTTCCTCATTCACACCATGAAACTGGTAGGAGCCTCGTGGGCCTTCATACGTAAGCCTTTTCTGCGTCAGGCTGTAGGCATAGGCATTATTGCAGCACTTCTGGCCATTGCCGTATTAGGGGCAGGCGTCTATGGACTATATTTGACACAGCCCGGCATAGATGAAGTGGTGACATGGCAGGTCATGGCTATTACTGCTGCCAGTGTCATGGTGTTCGGCATTGTCATCACCGTGCTGTGTGCGTGGCTGGCTGTCAACCGTTTCCTGCGTATGAAAGCCGGTGAACTGTACAGGATTTAGATTACAGTTCAAATGAATAGTTCCAAAACAAGCTAAAGTTTCAAAGAATAGGAAAATAATGATGGATAGAAGAGATTTTGCATTTGACAAGACCAACTACCTGCTGCTGGCCATTGGCATGGCGGTAGTGGTGTTAGGATTCCTGCTAATGGCCGGTCCCAGTTCAACAGAGAGTGTCTATGAAGCCGACATCTTCAGCGTGCGCCGCATCAAGGTAGCACCAATAATATGCCTGCTGGGCTTTGTGTCCATGATTTATGCTGTAGTGAGAAGGCCCAAGGATCAGAGGGAGGATGTGAAATGACGTGGATAGAGACCATCATCATCTCCATCGTTGAAGGACTGACAGAGTTTCTGCCGGTGTCGTCGACAGGACACATGATCATCACCCAGAACCTGCTGGGCATTCCGCAGGGCGACCCCTTTGTCCATGCCTTCACCTTCATCATCCAGTTTGGTGCCATTCTGTCCGTGGTCTGTCTCTACTGGAAGCGTTTCTTCCAGTTTGACCATACGCCCGCACCTGAGGGCAGCACGCTGTTCCAGCGTCTCAAGCATAAGTACTACTTCTATTGGTTGCTCATCGTGGGTGTCATCCCAGCCGTTGTAATCGGTTTGGTAGCCAAGAAGTCGGGACTGCTCGACTGGCTGCTCGACAGCGTGGAGGTTGTGGCCATCATGCTCGTCGTCGGCGGCATCTTCATGCTCTACTGCGACAAGCTGTTCAACAAGGGCAGCGATGCCAACGCTGTCAACGAGAAGCGAGCCTTCAACATCGGACTGTATCAGTGCATCTCCGTCATTCCCGGTGTGTCACGTTCCATGGCAACCATCGTGGGTGGTATGACACAAGGACTGACGCGCAAGAAGGCAGCAGAGTTCTCCTTCTTCCTGGCCGTTCCAACCATGGCGGGCGCCACATTGCTGGACCTGCTGGACCTCGTCAAGGAGGAAGCATCGTGGGCCACCACTCACAACATTACCATGCTCGTGCTGGGCTGTGTGGTGTCGTTCATAGTAGCGCTGCTGGCTATGAAGTGGTTTGTAGGTTTCCTGACAAAATACGGTTTCAAGGCCTTCGGCTACTACCGCATCATCGTCGGCACCGTCATCATCGTCTTGCTGCTGACAGGGCACTCACTCGCAATGGTTGACTAAATGAACTTCACGGAAGGCGAATACATATACATCAACAAGCCCTACCGCATGTCGTCGTTCGGGGCACTGGCATACGTCCGTACACGCGTATCCAGAAAAATCGGTGTGCGCCGTGTGAAGATAGGACATGCAGGAACGCTGGACCCGCTGGCTACAGGGGTGCTCATTCTTTGTACGGGCAAAAAGACTAAGGAGATAGAACGCCTGCAGTTAGACACCAAAGAGTATACTGCCACCCTGCAGTTAGGAGCCACCACGCCCAGCTACGACATGGAGCACGAGGTAAACGCCACATACCCTACAGAGCATATCAGCCGCGAGCTCATCGACCAAGTGCTGTCCTCCTTTGTGGGCGAGATCCAGCAGGTGCCCCCCTCCTACTCTGCCGTCAAGATTGGCGGCGACCGAGCCTACAAACTGAAGCGCAAGGGCGAGACAGTAGAACTGAAGCCCAAGAGCATACGCATCGATGAACTGGAGGTCACCGGCTTCGATGCAGAAACCATGCAGATGAACATCCGTGTGAAGTGTGGCAAAGGAACCTATATCCGGGCACTGGCTCGCGACATCGGTCGTGCACTCAACAGTGGTGCATACCTGACAACCCTCTGTCGTACGCAGGTGGGTTCAGTGCGCATAGAAGACTGCCTGACACTCGACGAGTTCCCTCAATGGCTCGACCAGCAGGAGATAGAAAAATAAGAAACAAACAGTCCAAAGATATAATTTCAAAAACAACGCTCAAAGCTCATAGATATAATGAAACTGTCACAATTCAGATTTAAGCTGCCAGACGAACAGATAGCACTGGAGCCTCCCCACAAGGAGTTTAAGAACGAAGACGGAACCGTCGAGAAACTTTATCGCCGAGATGAATGCCGCATGATGGTGGTGCACCGCAAGAGTCAGCGCATAGACATGTTCTTAAAGGATGCCGAAGGAAAAGACACCGAGGAGTTCATCCGTTTCCGCAACCTCATCGATTATTTCGACGAGGGCGATGTCATTGTGCTCAATGACTCGAAGGTGTTTCCTGCACGGCTCTATGGTACCAAGGAGAAAACCGATGCGAAAATTGAGGTATTCCTTCTGCGTGAACTCAACAAAGACTTGCGCTTGTGGGATGTACTGGTAGAGCCTGCCCGCAAAATCCGTATCGGCAACAAGCTGTTCTTCGACGACGACGGACCCATGGTGGCTGAAGTCATTGACAATACTACCAGTCGCGGACGTACGCTGCGCTTTCTCTACGACTGTCCTCACGATGAGTTCAAGCGCGAACTCTTCGCATTAGGGTCGGCCCCTCTGCCCCGCTACATCGTAGACCATCGCCCGGTAAACGACGACGACATGGAGAACTTCCAGACCATCTATGCCAAGAACGAAGGTGCCGTCACAGCCCCTGCGTCAGGACTGCACTTCAGCCGCGAACTCATGAAACGTCTTGAAATCAAGGGCGTAGAATTCTCATTCATCACCGTTCACTGCGGGCTAGGAGCCTTCGACAGCATCGAAGTGGAAGACCTCACCAAGCACAAGATGAGTTCTGAACAAATGATCATCAACCGTGAAGCGTGCGATGTGACCAACAAGGCCAAGGCCGAAGGTCGTCACATCTGTGCTGTGGGTGTCAGCACACTGCGTGCTACAGAGTCTGCCGTAGGTACTGACGGTCAGATGAAGGAGTATGATGGGTGGACGAACAAATTCATCTTCCCACCCTATGAGTTCGGACTGGCAGACTCCATGGTGGCTAACTTCTACCAATCAGAGTCAACGATGGTCATGGCAACAGCAGCCTTCGGTGGCTACGACCTCATCATGCAGGCATACCAGATGGCCATCGACAATGGCTATCAATTCGGATGCTATGGCGATGCCATGCTGATACTCGATGATTAACAGAGACGAATGAGACAAAATAATAATAAACAAAATTACATCAATCGTTGATGAACAGGGAGGGAAAAGCTCATGAGGTGTATCTGGGGCTGGGCACTAACCTTGGTGACAGGCAGCAGAACCTTCTGACGGCCATCCGACTGATAGGTGAAAGAGTCGGTCAGGTGAAACGACAGTCTTCTTTCATCCAGACAGCACCCTGGGGATTCCTATCTGACAACCAGTTCCTCAACGCGGTCATCCTCTGTCTGACAGACAAGTCACCACGTGAGGTGCTGCTGCAGACACAACAGATAGAGCGCGACATGGGGCGTACGAAGAAAACAGCACAAAGCGACAAACATCAAACGACAAACGTCAGACATCCAGCATACTCCGACCGTCCTATCGACATTGACATCCTGCTCTACGACCACATCACCGTCGACGAACCAGACCTGCAGATACCACATCCGCTCATGCATGAACGCGACTTCGTGATGACACCCCTACGCGAGATTAATAATGAGTTTTGACAACATCGTCACTATCCCTGTATATCAAGAACAGATAATTATAATACTAACTCCAAAACAAGCTGAACAATGAAGAAACTAATCTGCTTACTGCTGTTAGGCATTACTTTGACTGCCTCAGCCCAGAAACAGCACACCTGCGACAACGGTAAACCATGTGCAAATTGTGAGAATCCCTACAAGAAGTACACCGAGGACCTGCCCTTCCAGATGTCTGAGGTCACTGCTCCCAAATTCCCCGACCGCAAGGTAAATCTGAAGGACTTTGGAGCCGTTGGTGATGGCATTGCCCTCAACACCGATGCTTTTGCACGCGCCATCGATGCTCTGTCACAGCAGGGCGGTGGCCGGCTGGTAGTCCCCGCCGGCGTATGGTTCACCGGTCCCATCCAGCTGAAGTCGAACATCGAACTGCATCTGCAGGTCGGTGCCGTCATTTTGTTCTCTCCTGACGAGTCACTTTATCCCATCATTGAGACATCCTTCGAGGGACTTGACACCCGCCGTTGTCTCTCGCCGATCTCTGCCAATGGTTGCGAGAACATAGCCATCACCGGCCGTGGCGTCATCGACGGCAATGGCCAGTTCTGGCGTCCCGTGAAGCGCAGCAAGGTAACCGATGCCCTGTGGAAGGAAGTCATCGCCCGACCCGGAGGCATAGTATCCAAAAAGGACTACTGGGTACCCTCCCAGGGCTATGCCGACGCTGAGAAGAAGGCCGACATGAACGTAGTGAAGGCTGACACGGAGGCCGAGTGGAACAGCTACAAGCGTTTCCTGCGTCCGGTCATGATCAGTCTCGTCAACTGCAAGAACGTACTGCTCAAGGGCGTCATCTTCCAGAACTCACCGGCATGGAACATCCATCCGCTGATGTGCGAGAACATTATATTAGATAATGTACTCGCGCGCAACCCCTCTTATGCACAGAATGGTGACGCTTTAGACCTGGAGTCGTGCAAGAATGCCCTCATCGTCAACTCAAAGTTCGATGCCGGTGATGACGGCATCTGTATCAAAAGCGGTAAGGATGCCGACGGCCGACGCCGTGGCCGTCCCTGTGAGAATGTCGTTGTCGATGGCTGCACCGTCTTCGCCGGCCACGGAGGCTTCGTGGTAGGTTCCGAGATGAGTGGCGGCGTGCGCAACATCCTTGTCGAGCACTGCCAGTTCCTGGGCACCGACGTAGGCCTGCGCTTCAAGTCGACCCGTGGCCGCGGCGGCATCGTGGAGAACATCTTCATCAAAAAAGTGTCTATGACCGACATCAAGACTGATGCCATCACCTTCAACATGTACTACGGCGGCAAGAGCGTTGCCGAGATGCTGGCTGACGGCGACAACCCCGACAACACCACCAAGGCTCCCATCAACGAGGGCACACCCATCTTCCGCAACATCGACATTCAGGACATCGTCTGCAACGGTGCCGGACGGGCCATGGAGTTCAACGGACTCCCCGAGATGCCTATCCAGGGCATCAAACTGAAGAACATCGTCATCACGGCCAAGAAGGACGCAACCTTCACCAACTGCGAGAACATTACCAAGAAAAATGTGAACATCACCATTCAGTAACAGACCCAAACAGAGGGTAACGAAGGCTGAATAGCGCTGAAGTCAGCACTCTTTCAGAAAAAAGCTGTAACAACTTTCTGAAAAGCTGTGACAACTATTTGGAAAGTTGTTACAATTATTCTGAAAGTTGTTACAACTATTCTGCAACGGAGTCTCCGTCAGAGGACAAAACAGCATCCGGCGACGGGCAAAGGAGCATCCGACAGAGGGATTTGAATAGCAGACAATAACCAAGTGAGGATGCACCAACACCATGGTGCATCCTCACTTGGTTATTACCCGTCGCAGCCTTTATAGCGTTTGACGGTGGTCATTTGCTGTCGTATTACTTACGCAGACCGAGAGCCTTGATCAGTTCACGATAGCGATTGATGTCCTTGTTGTAGAGATACTTCAGGAGCTTACGGCGACGACCTACCATCTTGGTCAGTGCACGTGCAGTACCGAAGTCCTTGTGGTTCTGCTTCAGGTGCTCAGTGAGGTGCTTGATACGGAAGGTGAACAGAGCCACCTGGCTTTCTACAGAACCAGTATCCTGGGCATTCTTGCCATACTGACCGAAGATCTCAGTCTTCTTTGCTGAATCTAAATACATTGTTTGTTGTGATTAAATAATTGTTTGCCATAACATCCTTCCCACGCTCCACGCCTCTAATCACAGCGGTTTCACGTTGTCGAATGCATCGGATTTTCCGAATAGCGGCTGCAAAGGTACAACTTTTCAGGAAAACGAGCAAATATTTCACAGAAAATGTGTACCTTTGCAGCCAAATTATTGGAAAAGAATTATGCAGGATATCAGAAACATTGCGATTATTGCGCACGTAGACCACGGCAAGACGACGCTCGTGGACAAGATGATGCTGGCCGGAAACCTGTTCCGTGAGGGACAGAACCTGTCGAGCCAGGTGTTGGATGCCAACGACCTGGAACGCGAACGAGGCATCACCATTCTCTCTAAGAATGTAAGTATCAACTGGAAGGGTGTGAAGATCAACATCATCGACACGCCGGGACACTCCGACTTCGGCGGCGAGGTGGAGCGCGTGCTCAATATGGCCGACGGCTGTCTGCTGCTGGTTGATGCTTTCGAGGGGCCTATGCCCCAGACGCGCTTCGTGCTACAGAAGGCCCTGCAGATTGGACTGAAGCCCATCGTGGTGGTCAACAAGGTCGACAAGCCCAACTGCCGCCCTGAGGAGGTCTACGAGATGGTGTTCGACTTGATGTTCTCACTCAATGCCACCGAGGACCAGCTGGACTTCCCCGTGGTCTATGGCTCAGCGAAGAACGGCTGGATGGGCGAGGACTACAACAAGCCAACCAACGACATCACCTATTTATTAGATAAGATTGTAGAGGTCATCCCTGCCCCGAAACAGATAGAGGGCACGCCCCAGATGCTCATCACGTCGCTAGACTACTCCAGCTATACCGGCCGCATAGCCGTGGGACGCGTACACCGCGGACAGCTCCGCGACGGCCAGCAGGTGACCATCGCCCATCGTGACGGTTCGATGGAGAAGACACGTATCAAGGAGTTGCACACCTTCGACGGCATGGGCCATGTGCGCACCGACCAGGTGGACTGTGGCGACATCTGCGCCGTCATCGGCCTGGAGAAGTTCGAGATTGGCGACACGCTGTGCGATATCGAGAATCCTGAGCCCCTGCCTCCCATCGCCATTGATGAACCCACCATGTCGATGCTCTTCACCATCAACGACTCGCCGTTCTTCGGCAAGGAGGGCAAGTATGTCACCTCGCGCCACATCAACGACCGTCTGGAAAAGGAACTGGAGAAAAACCTGGCCCTGCGCGTGGCGCCCTTCGAGGACTCTACCGACCGCTGGATCGTCTCCGGCCGTGGCGTGCTTCACCTCTCGGTGCTCATCGAGACCATGCGCCGCGAGGGTTATGAACTGCAGGTGGGACAGCCGCAGGTTATCTACAAAGAGATTGACGGTAAGCGCTGCGAACCTATTGAGGAACTGACCATCAACGTCCCCGAGGAGTTTGCTTCGAAGATGATTGACATGGTCACCCGCCGCAAGGGCGAGATGACATCGATGGAGAGCCAGGGCGACCGCACAAACATTGAGTTCGACATTCCCTCGCGCGGCATCATCGGACTGCGCACCAATGTGCTCACCGCCTCGCAGGGCGAGGCCATCATGGCTCACCGCTTCAAGGAGTACCAGCCGTATAAGGGCGACATCGAGCGCCGCGTCAACGGCTCGATGATTGCCTTGGAAACCGGCAACGCCTTTGCCTATGCCATCGACAAGCTGCAGGACCGCGGAAAATTCTTCATCGACCCGGGCGAGGACGTTTATATGGGACAGGTGGTTGGCGAGCACGTCCACGACAACGACCTGGTGGTCAATGTCTGCAAGGCCAAGCAGCTAACCAATGTCCGTGCCTCAGGTACTGACGAGAAGGCCCGCATCATTCCCAAGGTGGTCATGTCACTCGAGGAATGCCTGGAGTACATCAAGGAAGACGAACTCGTGGAGGTGACTCCCAAGTCCATGCGTATGCGCAAGATCATCCTCGACCACGACCAGCGCAAGAAAGCCAACAAATCTTAAGCACGGGCAGACTTATCCATGGCATCCATCACAAAGCCGAAAGAAAAATGTGTTTTCTTTTGGCTTTGTGCTTTCTTATTCGTACCTTTGCCACAAAATCAGACGCTTATGAACGTAGAGAACAAATACATACGCTTTGACTGGGTGGTGAAGCGCATGCTGCGCGACAAGGCCAACTATGGTGTGCTGGAAGGCCTCATCACCGTATTGCTGGGCGAACCGGTACACATTGTCGAGATTCTTGAGAGCGAAGGCAACCAGGAGGCTGACGACGACAAGTACAACCGCGTGGACGTGAAAGCCAAGAACGACCGCGACGAAATCTTCATCGTTGAGGTGCAGCTCACCCGCCAGCTGTACTATCTGGAGCGCATCCTCTACGGTGTGGCCAAGACACTGACCGAACACATCAAACTGGGTCACCTGTACAACGAAGTCAAGAAGGTGTACTCCATCAGCATTGTCTACTTCGACCTGGGCAAGGGCAACGACTACCTCTACCACGGGCAGACGAGTTTCATCGGTGTGCACACGAAAGACAAACTGGAGATAAACACCAAGGAAAACGACATCATCAAGATGAAGACCCCAGAGGCGGTGTTCCCTGAATACTTCATCATCCGCGTCAACCAGTTTAACGACGTGGCACGGACCCCCCTTGATGAGTGGTTAGACTACCTTAAGAACGGACACATCAAGGACGACACCACAGCCCCGGGACTTAGCGAGGCCAGAGAGAAACTGGAATTCCTATCCATGAGCGATGCCGAGCGTCACGCTTATGAGCGCCACCTGGATGCCATCATGGTGCAGGAAGACGTACTGACCACTGCTAAAATAGAAGGACGTGCGGAAGGACGTGCGGAAGGACGTGCGGAAGGACGTGCGGAAGGACGTGCGGAAGGACGTGCGGAAGGCGAGCATGCAAAGTCTTTGTCCGTTGCCAAGAAGTTAAAGGAGCTTGGCGTAGCCACCTCAGTAATCATAGAGAGCACCGGCTTGACTGAAGAGAACATCAGTCAGCTGTAATCGTAACCGACTCCCCTCCTAAGCCACGAGCTCTGCTCGCTTCTACTATGTGGAAGAAAGGAGAGGTTGGGGGTGGTTGATTTCCATCTCAAGTACAGGAGCCCCAGAAGTAAAATCGTAAAAAAGTTGGTACAAAGGGAAGACTTTGATTGTTGGCTCCAGAAAAGGAACTCACGGACGCAACATAGTCAGAAGCGATAAGCGAGGGCTACGGTGAGGGCACGATTGTCGTAGCTGCCGCCGACCAGATAGGACTGGATGAGTGGCGTGCCAGCCAGATCGTGGAAGTCGGCACTGACAGTGACGTTCCGACTTAACTGTTTGCTGACCTTTACCGATGCATAGAGGTGTGGACGTGTCTCTGAGGGCAACTGCCGGCGGCTGTTATAGAGCAACATGGAACTGAGGCGCAACCCATGGGGCAGCACCAAGATGGGTATCAAACGGAGGTTAAAGTAGTTGTCGTGATGACGGCCGTAGTAATGTGAGCCATCGACATTAACATGATAGTAGTCAGCACCAGCCGTCAGACGCAACGGTCCCTTGCGCCACGTCACCGACGCCATGACACCCGTATGCCGCTGTCTGGTGGTCAGATTGTCATCAGACCATGAGTGCAGAACGCTTCCGTTGACGACGATGTCGTTGCGCTGATAGGCATAGCGCAGCTCCGCGCGCCAAAAAAGACTTGTAAGATAGTTGGTATTGTATATCTTGTGCTCCTGAGAGTCATCATCGTCACTGTAAAAATCATAGATTCCCGGAACAAAGTAATCGTAGCTATATACTCCCTGAAGGAAATGCCGGTCAGTCTTATAGCCCGCACTGAGCAGGTAGCTGTTTTCCGAGCGGTGGTAGTGCCAGAGTGGACTGTCGGCAACGTCGTAGACCCGATGCCAGTAATTGATGAGCCGGAGGCGGTCGCCGGCGGTGAACACCCAGGGTCCCTTGGCATAGTCGAACTGTGCGTAGAAGTCATTGTACATCACCTGCTGGCGGTCAGCATGCTTGGTCCATGTGTTGACATAGTCTATCTCCCACCCTGCCATGACATTGAGGTCTTTGTTCAGCAAAGGCATGTTCAGTTCGGTGAAGTAATAAGCCATGCAGCCGTGCTGGCTGTTGTCGGTAGTGGTGGAAAGATATTCCAGGCCTCCTTCTGCATTCAAGGTGCCTTCCTGCTGGTTGAGTATACGCTTGTAACTGGCCACACCATACAAGTCACGCTGCAGTTCGGGCAAGCAGATACTGATGTCGCCATCGCGGAAGCGGTGTTTGCTGTCTTTGAAGTTCTGGTGCAGCTTCACCAGCAGGTTGTCGCGCTCACTGATGTCCCAGTCAATAGCCAGATGGATGTTCTCAATGCCCTGCCGCGAACTGTAGCGTCCGATGTCGGTCAGAGGTCCTCGGGCATATTCAAGATTGGTCAATGCATAGCCCCGGACAGTGACATTGTGCCCGCGGCTGACGATATCAGTATAGACCTTGCCGTTGCCTCTCGTGCTGCCTTCAAGCAACAGTTTGCCATTGGTGGCTCCATCAGGCTGCGACTTGAGATAAACGTCAATGATGCCTCCTGAGCCATCGCCACCCTTAGAGACGGATGTATAGGAACACACCTGCACCGTGCTGACCTCGCTGGCCTTCAGTGCCATCAGAACAGTCTCGTCATCCATGATCTGCATAATATTGTCAATGCGCAACTCGTAAAGCTGCGACAAGTGCTTGCCGTTGTCCGACAGCAGTTCCGGACAGGTAAGCAATACGTCCATCAGCGTCATGTCCGGGTCGGGATGCAGGGCATCAACATGAATGACATAACGGTCACCCATGAATTCTATCGCTTGTTGTTCCGAATGCATGGAATCGTCCTGCTCAGTCTGTGCGAAAAGACTGGCCGGTGTCAGCAACAGGAAAGAGACTGCAACAAGAAGGCTTTTCATATTTTTGCGTGCAAAGGTAGTGAAAAAAACTATTCGATACATCTTTTTTAATGATTATTTGGCCGTGTGACAACTATTCGTTACTTTTGTAACGGAAATGCAATGACACACTATCAAACCAGATGAAAGAAAAGATTAAGATACTGCAACGGCCCATTTCGCTTTTCACGTTTTCGTGCATCGTCAGCATAGGTACACTGCTGCTGTTTAACATACCGTTCTTTCAGTATGCCGCCAACAACAGCAACGACACCGGTGGCAGCAAGGTTTTCCTGTTAGCATCACTGGTGGTCCTGATGCTGGCAGTCAACTTCATGATGACCTATCTTGTCATGTTTCTCATGAGGATGGCTGGACGCATAGTGCTGGCTGTCTTGTCACTCATCAATGCCACTGCCCTTTACTTCATTACCACCTACAGCGTGATGATGGACGAGACCACTATCGGCAACGTATTCAACACCAGATACTCGGAAGCATCGGCATTCTTCAGCTGGCCGCTGTGGCTGACAATAGCGGTTCTGGGCTTGCTGCCGGCCGTCTTCTGTCTGCTGCAGCCCGTCGCCTACGGCAGAGCGAAACGGTTTGCCGCCTGCTGCGGCAGCTCTATGGGCATCGTCATTGCCGTTGCGCTGATGAACATCGGCCAGACACTGTGGGTCAGCGAGCACGACACGGAGCTGGGCGGACTGCTACAGCCATGGTCGTATGTAGTGAACAGTATACGCATTGCCAACAGCAATATAGACGAACAGGCCGAGGAGATAAAACTACCTGACGGCACGCTGGCGGACAACGAAAAGACCGTCGTAGTGCTCGTCATCGGTGAGTCGGCCCGCAAGGCGAATTTCCAACTCTACGGATACAAGCGCGACACCAACCCACTGCTGTCCCGCCAGAAAGGGCTGAAGGTGTTTCAGGCTACGTCATGTGCCACATATACCACAGCAGGCACCAAGGCCATCCTTGAACCCAAGAACAGCAGCAAGCTGTATGAGGTGCTGCCTAACTATGCCTTCCGTACAGGCATCGATGTCGCATGGCGTACCTCCAACTGGGGAGAGCCTCCTATACATATCGAAGAATACTTGTCTGACAACGATCTTGGCAAGATATATCCCGACCAAGACAAGGCATACGACGGAATACTCTTCGCGGGACTCCGCGAGCGCATACTATCGAGCAAGAAAAACAAGGTGCTCATCGTACTTCATACCAGCACTAGCCACGGTCCGACCTATGCCGACCAGTATCCCAAGGAGTTTGAGGTGTACAAGCCTGTGGGAAAAAACGTGGAGGAGGGTCAGAAGAACATTGCCATGCTGATAAATGCATACGACAATACCATACGCTATACCGACTTCCTGTTAGACAGCCTCATCAACACACTTCGCTCCTTGACAGGCTGGAACAGTGCCATGATGTTCATCTCTGACCATGGCGAGTCATTGGGCGAAAAGGGGCTGTTCATGCACGGTCTCCCCATGCGTCTGGCTCCTAAAGTTCAGTACGAAATACCGTTTCTTGTATGGACTTCAGAAGGATTCAGGGACTTCAAGAACACGGCCTATGCAAAGGAAGCGACCGAAGAAGAATTGCCAGCTGTCCTTGACCAGCATTACGTCTTCCACTCCGTGCTCAACCTGCTGTCCATACAGTCGTCAGCCTACGACCAGGAATTTGACATTTTCAAGCAAAAAAGAGAATGACCACACAACAATATGAGAGATGATGACGACAAAATTGTAATCCCTCCTATCTTATATATAATAAGGTGTAGGGTGCTTTATGAGGCGTAAGATGTACAAATAGCGTAAAAAATACACTTATTTTTTCTCTTTTTACTTTAATTAACATCTTCATTCCTCTTTATTAGTACTTTTTTTCTTATCTTTGCGCTCAATAACTACTAATTAATATTAACTTAAAACAATTAGCAAATGAGAAAACATGTATTATTCTCTGCGATGCTGTCGCTGGGTATGATAGGTGGACTTACGGTCTGTCCTGTTCCTGCCATGGCATCTGTGACCCAGCAGACCATCAAGGTCAGCGGTCAGATTGTTGACCAAACAGGGGAACCCCTTATTGGTGCAACTGTTAGAGTGAAGGGTGCTCAGACGGGAACGGTTACCGACTTCGACGGTAACTTCTCTATCGATGCTCCCTCTAATGCAACGCTCGTAGTGAGCTATGTGGGATACAAGGATCGCGAAATTGCTGTTCGCGGTCGCGCTGTCATCGAGAAAATCGAGTTGGAGAGCGACTCACAGATGCTGGAGCAGGTGGTCGTTGTGGGTTACGGTGTTCAGAAGAAGGCCGATCTGACCGGTTCTGTCTCTATCGTGAATGCTGACGAACTGAAGCGCGTGTCGAACTCTAACATCTCCACGATGCTTGAAGGTAAGGTGGCCGGTGTGCAGATTACTTCTGACGGCCAGCCCGGTGCCGACCCCTCGGTACGTATCCGTGGTATCGGTTCGTTCGGCTCAACTGCTCCTCTGTATGTGATTGACGGTGTGCCTATGGGTACTACTATCCGTGATTTCTCGCCTAACGACATTGAGACCATTCAGGTGCTGAAGGATGCTTCGGCCGGTGCCATCTACGGTTCCCGTGCTGCTAACGGTGTGGTCATCATCACCACCAAGGGCGGTAAGAAGGAACAGCCGCTGAAGGTAGACTATAAAGGATACTTCGGCTGGGATAAGATTTCGAGCGGTGTGTATGACGTAATGAATGCTGACCAGTACAGCCAGTATCTGGGTCAGGCCAGTGCCAACTCAGGCACGCCTCTGGCCGGTGGCTACTCGCTGAATCCCGAGACGGGCAAGTATCAGTTCCGCGACAACACCAATACTGACTGGTTCAAGGAGGTGTTCAAGACGGGAACCCGTCAGAACCACAACATCAACCTGAGCGGTGGTGGCGCCCACAATACCTATAATATCGGTTTGGACTACTTCAAGCAGAAGGGAACACTGCAGGGTGCCGGTCCTAACTATGAGCGTTTCACTGCTCGTGTGAACAACACGATGGAAACCAAGTTCATCCAATTCCGTACAAGTCTCGTCTACTCGCACTCGAGCCAGGACGGCATGGGTCTGTCGAATGCTTCTGAGTACGTACAGGGTCTGTATGGTGACGTGACCAACGTGCTGCGTGGTACACTGCTGATGCAGCCCACCATCAAAGCCTACGACGATTCCACCTGGGTATTGGACGACAAAGTAGGTTCGGCCAGCAGCTGGAACTACGATGCTTACGGTTATGGCGTTTACTACGACACCATCCATGGTGATATCTCTGCATCGAACCCCTTGCTGGTGAACAATCTGCTGACCCGTAACACGCTGGTAGACCGCGTAGTGGCTACGGGTTCTGCAGACTTCGACATTATGAAGATGCTCGGCTTTGAGTCAAAGAACCACAAGCTGAACTACAAGCTGAACCTGTCGTACAGCAAGACACACGCTACCGACAAGACATGGGTATCGGCTTGGATTCAGTCGAACCGTGTATATCTGGATAAGAGTAATGAAAAGCTGACAAAGAACAACCGCCAGTACAGCGACTTTCTCGTGGAGAACACGCTGACCTACGACGGAACCATCGGCTTGCATCACCTGAACCTCGTGCTGGGTCAGACCTATCAGGAGGAGAATACCAACATCGTCAATGCCTGGGGCGTAAACTTCTCGGAGCCTTACTTCCTGCAGTTGCAGAACGGTGCTGACACCTATTCTGAGTCGTTTGAATACAAGCACGCCATCACTTCGTTCATCGGGCGTCTGAACTACGACTACGATGGCAAGTATCTGCTGTCGTTCGTACTGCGTCGCGATGGTAGCTCTCGCCTGACCAAGGACATCCGTTGGGGTACGTTCCCCTCCATCTCTTTAGGTTGGCGCTTCGATAAGGAGAAGTTCTTCCCCTTCAATCACAATGTGGTCAACATGTTCAAGGTTCGCGGTAGCTATGGTGTGCTCGGTAATGAGGCCGCAGTGGGCGACTATGCCTACACCGCTGTGCTGGCCCGTAACAACATGACCTACAGTTTCGGCAACCAGCCTGTTACCGGTTCGGCCGTCTCTACCTTCGTCAACGAGAACATCGCTTGGGAGAAGAAGAAGACCACTAACATCGGTATCGACATTGCCATGTGGAACAACCGCTTGGAATTTACAGCTGAATACTACAAGAACAAGTCTGAGGACCTGCACTACGGTGTTGCCGTTCCCAGCAGCACGGGTGTGGCCAACACATCTGTAACGATGAACGCTGCCTCGATGGAGAACAGCGGTTTCGAGTTCTCGGCAACCTATCGTAACTTCGACCATCCCTTCAAGTGGCAGGTGGCTGCCAACCTTAGCACCCTGAAAAACAAGGTGACGTCACTGGGTACTGGCAAGGATTCACAGATTGACGGTGCTTACATTACTTATGTAGGCCAGGAGGTCGGTCAGTTCTACGGCTGGGAGTACGAGGGCATTGCCCGCACTCAGGAAGATTTGGCTAACCACGCTACCCAGCAGGGTGCCAACGTAGGTGACTGTCTGTATAAGGATGTCAGTGGTCCTGACGGCGAACCCGACGGTGTCATCGACACTTACGACCAGGTAGTGCTGGGCAGTGGTCTGCCTAAGGTGAACTTTGGTATCAGCGCTCACTTCGAGTACAAGAACTTCGATATGAGCATCTCTACCTTCGGTGCACTGAACTACCATGTTTCTGACGATATCTACAACAGTCTGAACTCATGCTACGGTCCTGGCAACAAGGACGTGGCAATGCTTGACGCCAACCGCTGGTCTGAAGACGGCATGACCTACATCTCAAGCGTACCGCGCACCTACTATGCCAACAATGCCACACTGGCATGGAACGACCTGTTCAGCAGCCGCAAGATTCAGAATGCTGCCTACTGGAAGATTGCCAACATCGAGTTAGGCTACAACTTCCCCGACACTTGGTTCAAGGGCGTTGTCTCTGGTGTACGTGCATACGCTTCTGTTCAGAACCTCTTAACCATTACAGGCTACAAGGGCTACAATGTTGACTACGCTGGCGGTACTTTCACCCCGGGCTACAACTTCTGTTCGTTCCCCAGCCCCCGCAGTTTTATGTGTGGTATTCAGCTTTCGTTCTAAACTATATAATAAGGAGATACAAATATGAAACTATATAAATTTTCCCTTGCCCTGTTAATGGGTATTGGCACGCTGACATCGTGCAGCGATAAGTTGGAGCTGACCAACCCCAACCAGCAGACAACGGCAACCTATGGTACTACCGTTGCTGAGCTCGAGGAGAGCGTCATTGCTTGCTACAACCATATCCGTATGGAGGGTTCCTACGCCCGTGTGGGATACAACATCGACGTATGCCGTGGTGACGAGGTATGGAACTCCTCGCAGGTATGGTATATGCCTTTCGACGACCTGAACGACCCTGTGACCGACGAAATCAACATGTGGTCTTGGCGTGAGTGGTACTACACCATCAACGTGTGTAACTACGTGCTGGCCCGTACCGGCAGCGACTATTCGTCACTCACCGAGCAGATGCAGTACATTGCCGGTCAGGCATTGTTCCTGCGCGGACTGGCATACTATAATTTAGCAGGTTACTACCAGAACCCCACCATTATTACAGACTACGAGCAGTACTCCACACTGGAGGGACTCTACGCTTCGAACGTAGAGGAAGGCGATGCCGATCCTAACGTGCAGTACGACCGCGTATGGGATCTGGTAGAGAGCGACTTCTTGACAGCCATGAGTCTGCTGCCCTCAAAGGCTAAGGGCGGCGAGTGGGCCAAGGGCCGTGCCACTAATGGTGCTGCTGCCGGTTACTATGCCCGTGCACTGATGATGCGTCACAAGTATAGTGAAGCTCTCACCGTGCTGAAGGCTATCATCAACGGCCAGTATGGTACTTACAGGCTGATGGAGGACTATGGTGACAACTTCCGTGAGGGTGCTGCCTACGAGAACAATGACGAGAGTCTGTTCGAGGTGCAGTTCCTGGACTACGGTTCACAGGGTACCGACGACGAGTGGACTCCTGTCAACACCAGTCCTAACGCTACTCAGGGTCATGCCATTGAGAGTAACTACGGTCCTGGCGACTGTGGTGGTTGGGCCGACCTTTCAGCATCTCCTTGGCTTTACAACCTGTTCAAAGCTGAGCGCAGAACGGACGGTTCGCTCGACCCGCGCCTCTACTGGACTATCGGTACCTACGAACCCGAGTGGGAAGGCAACAAGCTCGCTCCGTTCGGTAATGTGGCTTACACCATTCCTCTGACTGCTGACAGCTACTTAGTGACCAACAACAACTACGGCGGTCTGCCTATTGCCAAGAACACCAATCTGCGTACTGGTATCTACGACAAGGTGGTGACCGGTCTGCACTGCGGTATCAACCTGCGCATGATGCGCTACTCTGACGTGCTGCTGCGTGCTGCAGAGTGCGAGAACGAGCTTAACGGTCCTACCGACCAGGCTTTCAGCTGGATCAATCAGGTGCGTGCCCGTGCCGGACTAGCTGACCTCAACAAGTCGAAGTTCGACACCAAGGACAAGCTCTTCGAGCAGATTGCCAACGTGGAGCGCCCGAAGGAGTTCGGCTGTGAGTTCGGACGTGGCTTCGACCTCATCCGTTGGGGATTCTTCTACAGTGCTGACCGTCTGAACCAGCTGAAGGAGCATGGTGCCTTCAACTTCTGGACCAAGGCTGACTATGAGAACGGCACGATTACCTATACCCCGAAGGATGCCGTGAGTTATCCTGGCTGCAGCAAGAGTTCGTTCGACTCATATGTCTCCGGTCATGAGTTCCTGCCCATCTTCCAGACTACGCTGAACAACAACTCTAACCTGGTGGGCAACTCGGCCAACTACAACAACGACAACTCCGGCTACTTCAGTGGTAAGGGTTGGACGGTACATCCCGTGGTCGACATCAAGTAATGGCGAAAAGGTAATAAGTAAACAAGTAAAAACAGAACAACTATGAGATATCTAAATAAATTAGCATCTGTCTTCTGTCTCGCATCCATCGGACTGTGGACAATGACAAGTTGTGAGGGAGGCGACCTGTATAATGTGGACGCTCCCGACTGGATCAGCGCCGTAGCTGACTCCATCAAGAACGCCAACCAAGGTGGCGGCGAGGAGGAACTGGAAGGCATGCATGAAGATGTGTACACCGTGGGAGCTCCCGACTTCTCTACCGGCTGGTGGGCTGTTTTCTCGAAGTACTATCAGATTCCTGCCGGCGAGAAGTGGCACGGCGTGTTCAACCTGAGCATCAATCCTGCTGCTACGAACACGTATAAGAACTTTGCCATGATTCTCTGTAATGACGAGGACCGTGGTGCTGCCAACTACAAGGAGTATGGTGCCATCCGTTACGACAACCAGCCCACTGGTAACTCTGAGTGGGGCGACTACATTGACCGCAGTCTGGTATCGAGTACCCTGACCTTCGGCACCGACACGGATGCAGGTGTTGACAAGTTGGGTGGTCGCGTTGTTGTAACCATCGACCGTACCGGTGAGAGCGCCGGCTTTGTGGTGACGATGACCAACGGCACCGTGACGAAGACCTACGTACAGCCTAACGACATGCCCAACCTCAATGCTGATGCCGCAAACTCTAACATCCGCGTATTCTTCGTTCCTGAGGGTTCGTGCATCAACTTCTTAGAGTCAAACATCGAGCCTATCGGTGGTTACACCGAGGCTGGCGACAAGAAGCCGCTGAAGCTGACGCTGAACAATGTGCCCAAGAAGATTTTGCAGAATGCCTACGCTACCGTCGAGGAAGCCTTTGCCAATGTTACGGCTACCGTTGAGTTCGAGCAGGGTGTAAAAAAGGATGTTGCCGCTGCCGACCTGACCTTCCAGGCCGTGCCCGATCTGAACACGTTAGGCATGAAGACGTTAGTGGCCGGCTATAGCAAGACCTACAAGGGCGAGGGCGCTCCCGCTCCTGCCATCGGTACTGCACAGTTTGAGGTGGTGGACAAGATGTTCACGCTTGTCGGTGCTGCCGATAACTCGGGCGACTTCTGGAGTGCACACTCTGACAAGGTGAAGATTAACCCGCACGAGACCTATGTCACCTCGTTCACCAACTACGCTGGTGGCAGCAACTGGAACAACTTCGTCATCGTGCTGCGCTCGCTCGACGAGACCACGGAGTACGGTGTCCTGCGTGCCGACAACTGGGGCTGGGGTACCGGCTGGGTTGGTGAAGAGCTGGCCAGCAAGTGTACGCCGAGCGGCGGACAGGCTGACTGGGGTGCATGGCTTGCTGCCATGGACGGCGCCAAGGTGACCGTGGCCGTGACCAATAACGGCGACGGAACTGCCGACGTGCGTTGCACCATGTTAGGCAACGACGGCAACGAGTACAAGCAGGACTACATCGGACTGAACACCGTCACCAATCCTAACGACATGTACTTCGACCTCACCATCGACCACAGCCACATCGAGTTCGACGATCTGGTGGGAGCCGAGGACAACAGCAGCGACTTCTGGAGCGCTCACTCCGCCAAGATAAAGGTGGATTCCGGTATGACCGTCACGCGCCGCTTCCGCAACTACGCCGGTGGCAGCAACTGGAACAACTTCGTCATCGTGCTGCGCACGCTCGACGAGAAAACTGAGTACGGTGTTCTGCGTGCCGACAACTGGGGCTGGGGTACCGGCTGGACAGCAGATAACAATGGCTGGAGATGTACACCGAGCGGCGGACAGGCTGACTGGGCTACCTGGCTCGCGGCTATGGACGATGCCATGGTAACTGTATCAGTGACAAACAATGGCAACGGAACTGCCGACGTGCACTGCGTCATGATTGGCAACGACGGAGTGACATACAAGCAGGACTACATCGGACTGGATACCGTCACCAATCCTGACGACATGTACTTCGACCTCACCATCGACCACTGTCATCTGGTATTCGAGTAATCACTAACTCATGATAAGGAAAAGCAGGGAAATCACCTCAGCAGGTGAAAATCCCTGCTTTTTCTTTGTTGTTTCATAAATTAGTGCTACCTTTGCAGTCAGACAAGAAAAACGATAATAATCCTAAAACAAAACAATGAAGACTATGATGAACAAGAAAGTATGGCTGGCATGTCTCTTTGCTGCCGGCATGATGCTCACGGCCTGCGGTGGCGACGACCCATCGGAACCCAGCACGCCCTCTACCCCCACGACGCCCGGTGGCGGCTCAGGCTCTGGTTCGGGCAGTGGCTCTGGCAGCGGTTCGGGCAGCGAAACCCCCGATGTGGATGACGAAACATGGACGGGCAGCCCTGCCGACCTGAAGCGAGTCAGCGTCCACGACCCCAGTGTGGTCTACGACTCCGACTCGAAGCGCTACTACATCTTCGGCTCCCACCGCGCCTCAGCATGGACCACTAACCTGATGTCTTGGAACGAGATACAGGTTCCCTGGGCAGCAGCCGGTTCCACCAATGCTGCCAACAGTGTGGCTTTCGTCAATCCTGCCGTCACTAAGGTGAAGAAAGGAGGCAAGGAGTACGACCTGAAGTTCAATGCCATGGCGTGGTCGAAGCGAGGCAATGCAGGCTATAACATCGATGGCAACCTGTGGGCCCCCGATGTCATCTATAACAAGAAGATGGGCAAGTGGTGCATGTACATGAGCGTCAATGGCGACAACTGGTACTCGAGCATCGTCCTGCTCACGGCCGACAAGATTACCGGCCCATATCTCTATCAGGCTCCCGTGGTCATCAGTGGTTTCCATACCGGCACAGCCTACAAGGACACCGACCTGGAGATAGTCCTTGGCGAGCAGTCTTCGCTGCCCAGCCGCTATGCACGGAAGGGCACTCTGGTGGCCGGCAACTGGGGCGAACTTTGGCCCAACTGCATCGACCCCTGCGTGTTCTACGATGAGCAGGGCAAGCTGTGGATGTCGTACGGCTCGTGGAGCGGAGGCATCTTCATGCTGGAGCTTGACGAAGCGACCGGCCTGCGCGACTACGATGTCACTTACGCAGAGAACGTTAACTCTGACCCCTACTTCGGAACGAAGATTGCCGGAGGCTACTACGTCTCAGGCGAGGCCAGCTACATCGAGTACATCGAGGGCTACTACTACCTCTTCGTGACATACGGCGGACTCGACGCTGCCGGAGGTTACCAGATGCGTGTGTTCCGTTCAAAGAATCCCAACGGCCCGTACGTAGACAGCAAGAACACCTCAGCACTCTATACCAGCTACCAGCTGAACTTCGGTGCTGACGCCAACGACGGCAACCGCGGCGTCAACATCTTCGGAGCCTACGGACAGTGGGGCGACCAGCTGACGGCCAATGGCGCTCAGGACCATTCCGGCGAGCGCGCCCAAGGTCACAACTCCGTCATTGCCGCCGACGACGGCCGTGCCTATCTGGTCTACCACACCCGCTTCCAGTCGTGGGGCGAGGGTCATCAGGTCCGCGTCCACCAGCTGTTCCAGAACCAAGATGGCTGGCTCGTGGCTGCACCCTTCGAGTACACCGGCGAGCCCATGTTCACCGCCCGCATTGCCAAGAAGCAGTATGTTGCCAAGGACCAGATTCCCGGCATGTACAAACTGCTGGTTCACAACTACAAGCTGAACAACAAGACCAAGGAGCTCGCCAAGCCCGTAGACATTACGTTAGGCAGCGACGGCAGCATCACCGGAGCCGTGCAAGGCACGTGGTCGCTCGTTGCCGGTACCTCCTACATCAACCTTAACATCGGACAGATATATAAAGGAGTCATGGTTCCGCAGATGTTAGAGAACACAGCCAAGACCTCTGGCTTCGCGAAGACACCCTGCTTCACGGCCCTCGACGCCACCACCGGTGTCACCATCTGGGGCTATCGCTATGGAGACTGATTCATAGCCGCCGCACAGCATTATTGCAGGGGGCAGTAACGGAAACGTTATGCTCCCTGCTTTTTTATTAACCTTTAGTCTCCTGACTACTGGTATCGCTTCAGACTCAACACTTAATGATAGTTAATTTCTACAATCTTTTATACAATTATTCGACGGTTTCAGTTTAATTTCGTAACTTTGCCGTTGAATTGTAGATATTACACCTAATCTATTTATAACATTACTAAAACAAACTAATTATGAAGAAGCTTTTACGCTATGCGCTACTATGCGCAGTTGCCATGTTCAGCACGGCTGCCATGGCTGACAACACCACGACTGTTGGCGCCGAGGACTGTTCCGCCGGATGGTGGTCAGCCTTCTCTGATTATTACACTATTGCGCCCAACAAGACGCTGACGCTGAAATTCAAGAACTACAACTACGAGACACAAAACTGGCACAACTGGCTCGTTGCGGTAACCACCGATGCTGACAGGGATGCAGAGGGCTACTCGGAGTATGTCGTGCTGCGTGCTGACAACTATGCCTGGCAGTACGGACTGAATACAGGCCCGGATTCCTCACACGACTGGTACACGTCGCTCAGCAGCAACTACGCCTGGGATACATTCATGTCTGACATGAAGGGCTCTGACGTGAAGATGACCATCAAGCGCCTGAACGAAGTGGTAACCATCCATGCTGACATCACCACCGCCGGCGGCAAGACCTACTTCGAGGAGTTCGTCATCAACTGCGGCGACGGCACTCAAACCATCCGTGCCTTCCTCACCGTTGAAAAAAGCTTCATCGTCATCGACAACACTGCCACCACCATCACCGACACCGAGGTCCCCGAGCCTGTAGAGGAAGGAGAGACAACCACCGTGGGCAACGAGGACAACACCACCGCCTGGTGGACAGCCTTCTCTAAATATTACACCGTTCCTGGCGGCCAGACGCTGCACGTAGAGTTTACCAACTATACCGACATGGCGGAGAACTGGCACAACTGGCTCTGTGTGGCCGCTAATGCTGAACGTGGAGCCGAAGGCTACTACGAGTATTTCGCACTGCGTGCCGACAACTACGCCTGGGGTGACGGCAAGAACACCGATGCCAAAAGTGCTGATTACTGGGGAGCCGATAATTTCGTGCTCACCAGCAACTACAACTGGGACAACTTCAAGTCAGACATGCAGGGAGCCAAGGTGGCTCTCGATATTACCAACAACACAGTGCTCAACAAGATAGTGTGCGATGCCACCATCACCACAGTGGGCGGCAACACCTACACCATGCGGTTCATCAAGAAGCAAGCCAACTTCGACGTTGCTGTGGCAGACCCCATCACGGTGTTCTTCACCACAGAGTCAGGACACCTGGTCATTGACAACACCGCCACCACCCTCACCGACATGAACTTCCCCAACGTCACTGCTGAGGGAACACTCATTGGTGATCCGGACTGCACATCGCCGTTCTGTTCGGCATTCACTGATGCCTGCACCTTAGAAAAGAACAAGATGGCAACCTTCAAGTTCAAGAACTACAGCGACAGGCGGTTCAACTGGGACAACTGGAACTTAGTGGTCACCAACAATGTCGACCGTGCTGCCCCCGCCATGAATGCTCCTCGCCGTGCCGACGACGAGGCCTACAAGGAGTACCTCGTGCTGCGTGCCGACAACTGGTGCTTTGGCGAGAGCATTAACTTTCTGGAACAAAACTACACCCTGACCTGTGACTACGACTGGGACACCTTCATCGACGAGATGGACGGCTCCACCGTAGAGCTGAAGGTGATGCGCGACGGTGCCAAGATTACTGCCCATGCCGATGTTACGGCTGCCGACGGTACGACCAAGCGCTACGAAGAGTTAGTGGTGGACAACTGCGGCGACGGCGAGCAGCCCATCCGTGCCTTCCTCACCGTGTGCAACAGCTGCATCGACCTGCAGTCTGCCGAGGTCGCTGACAACCCCGCTGCCACTGGCATTGAGACCGTCAAGGCTGCCAACGGCACCAACGCCGTACGTTACAATCTGGCCGGCCAGCAGGTTTCTGAAGGCTTCCGCGGCATCGTCATCGAGAACGGCCGCAAGCTCATTGCCAAGTAAATAACGGTGAAGACTAATATAACTAATTCAAGTTTCGCATGCTAAGAAGATATAGGAAGAAGACGATGGTGAGTACCAATCGTCATGAAGATATGCCGCTTTTCAGCGGCGAAGATAGAGGACAATACTCTGTCTGCGGTTATTATGCAGCAAAACTATTGTCTTTTATCTCCTTCTATCTCCCTCTATCTCCCTCTATCTACAAGTCAAGCGGAGCTTGCGATAGTTGAATAACTAATCAATAAAAAAACTGAAACAATGAAGAAATACTTTGAACCCGCGATGACGGTCATCGCATTGCGCAACGACGCGGCACTGCTCGCCGGCAGCACACCCGGACTGGGTGGCTCGCTCGGCAGTGGCGACGAGATTCTGGCCCCCGGCATGGATGGCGACCTGCCTCCCGGCATGGGTGACGACATTCTGGACAACGTGCTGCCTTCGGGCCCGGCGCGACCTCTCTTGTTTGGCATGTAAGCCTCATCAAAACAGTAATGAATAACAAGAAAAAGGAAAAACAAATGAAACTGAAATCTATTTCTTTCCTCACGCTGCTCGCCGCCATGAGCGTGGCCGGCGTGAATAGTACACAGGCTGCCGAGGTGCTTCCCACGCCCGTTTACTTCAACGACTTCTCGTTTGCTACCAGCGGACAGGACGGCATCCAGATAGTGGGCAACGGTGTTTTCGAGAACGATGCCGATGCACGCTTTGGTCGTGTGTTTCATAACGACCCTACGCTCACCAAGGCCCTGCGTACCAACTACCTGCAGTTGCCTGCCGATGTGCTCTCTCACTCTGCTACGTCCAAGGAGATCACCATAGGCTTCTGGGTGAACGTGAAAGATGCTGCTGACTACTTTTGGACACCGATATTCTCTGCCTATGGCCTGTCGCCAGCCGACAATGCAGCAGCAGGGCATACCGACAATAACGACAACTGGCCTATGTTCGTTCTGCAGAGCCGCGGTCTGATGCAGCTGAACAACGGCGGTTGGGACGACTTTGCTGACGCGGACAATGTCAATGGTACCAATCAGGCATCTACCGTATGGCTCGACGATAAAGCATGGCACTACTACACCATGACGATGACCACCACCTCTGCCAAGGTTTATATCGACGGCAATATCTTCAACGAGTGGAACATTGCCGGTACTGATGGCCATTATGTAGAGGGATTCTTTGCCTATGGCGGTAACTATCATCACATCTGTCTGGGCGGTAACCAGGCTTGGAACTGGGGAGATCCTGACCCTGCTTACGCTTTCGACGACTTTGTGGTCTATAACACGGCCCTGACGAAGGAACAGATTGACCAGATCCGCGCCAACAAGCTGAACCGTGAAGTTACGGGAACGGCCATTGGTGCCATCGACAATAGTAATGACTATTTGGCGGCTACTATGTCCCTTGTCACGCTGTACCCTGGCGAGAGCTACCATTTCCGTTTTATCAACTACAATAACGGATCTACCAACTGGAACAACTGGATTCTCCCTGTCTATGATGCAAATGGCGATCGTGTGATTACCGTCCGTGCCGACAACTGGGAAGATCTGCATCATGTTGGCGAAGATTGGGGTTCCAATGCTGGCTGCACTTCTAACTTCAGCTGGGATTACTTCCCTGGCGAGATGAATGGCGCTACGGTTGACCTGACTGCGACGTTCACCAAGGACAAGGTGTTCCAGATGGCAGCCACTATTACCACTGTCAGCGGAGCAACATGGAACTACTCATATACGAACGACTATGCAGAGTCGCCTATTTCGCTGACCAGCAATGGCTTTATCAGTGTGGGACTTTCCGTCAGCCGCTCGTGGCTCGACCTGCTCTCTGATGGCTATGCTGCCGTGGCTGCCACCGTCGGAGCCACTGGCTGGGCTACGTTCAGCAGCAGTGTAGCACTGGACTTCAGTGCTGTGAGCGGTCTGAAGGCTTACATTGTGACGGGTCACGTGGACGATGCTGTCACCGTGAGCCAGCTGACGGGCACTGTGCCTGCCGGCACGGGCCTGCTCCTTGAGGGCGACGCTGACATCTATAGCATCCCCGTGGTGGGCAGCAGCACGACGGATGTTAGTGCCAACCTGTTAGTGGCTGGTGCCGATGCCACCGTCAGCGCGGAGGCCGGCAAGACGAAGTACGCCCTGAGTTCGGCTGAGGGCAAGGCTGTGTTCAAGAAGATTGATACGTATTCGCCCGTCATCGCCAAGGGCAAAGCTTACCTTGTGTTCAATGAAGTCATCGAAGCTCCCCAGCTGACGTTCGACTTCAACGGCACTTCCGCCATCAATACCGTAAAGACTGAAGGCACTGATGGCATCCGCTACAACCTGGCAGGCCGGCAGGTGAGCGGCAGTTACCGTGGCGTTGTCATCGAAAACGGCCGCAAAGCCATGGTGAAATAAGGTCTGTGACGTCCCATGCTGTACAGCCTACGAAAAAGTTGTAACAACTTTTAGAATAGTTGTAACAACATTTAAAAAAGCTGTAACAGCTTTCAGGAAAGTTGTAACAACTTTGTTTATGAAACAGCCTCCGTTAAGTTGTAACGGAGGCTGTTTTGTCGTGTAACGGTAGCCGGAATGCCGTGGCAGCAACGCCCGCCATGCTGCCGGACTCACCGCTGCAGGTATTTCCGTCCGCCCTGGATGACGAGACCGCGGTAGCTGCTGTCCACCTGCTGTCCGCCCATATTCCAGTACTTCCCGATGCCGTACGTGTCGTCACGGCGCTGTAGCAGCCGGATGCCGGTGGCGTCGCTGACCTCGGTACGTATCATGGCGAGATGGCTGTGATCTACCGTCATGCAGGTGGTGACGGTGCCCGTGATGCCGCTCTTGGTGAACTCCTCGAAGAACTGTTTGCCGGTAGCGGTGGTGATGTCGGCATGTATGGTGACGCTACCGTTCAGGTAGAGCACGGTCACCACGACGTGCGAGCCGTCCATGTCTGTCTTGAACGTATCCCAGTTGTAGTTAGCCGTGATGCCGCTGTTGGCCCACTGCACGTTCTCCCAGAAGTCGGCACGCAGGGCGATGAGGGGGTTGGCGGAGTTGAACGTGGTACCGCCGGACACGCAGGCCACCCAATTGTTCCAGGTTTCAGCCTTACTCGTGTAGTTGGTGAACTCGAAGGTAGCCATCTGTCCGTCCGTCAGCTGCAGCTGTTCCGAGAATGCTCCCATGTAGGCGCTGCTGTTGTCGGTGGCTCCCACGGTCTGACTACCGGTGGCCTGATAGCCCCACACGGTGTAGCCCTTGCTCTTGGCGTATGCGGTGAAGGCGATGGTCTTGTCGTCAGAAGGCTCTAAGGTCTGCTCTAAGGTGACTCCCTTATATTCGATGCCGCCTACGGTCAGCGTGATGTTGGACCCCGAGACGGTCCACGAACCTGTGGCCCCACCCGTAATGCTGCCGTCAGCATTCAGGTTGACGGTGACGGGCGTAGCCAGCTGCATGTTGGCATGGTCGAGGTTGTAGGTGTGCGTCAGCAGCTTGTAGCGGCCTGTCAGCTGGCCGGTGCTGAAGGCATCGCCGTCGGTAGTGGTCTCACCGGAATACTCGAAGGGTGCTGCACAGAGCCAGCCGTCCTCGTTGAGCAGCAGCTGGTGAACGCGTACCTCGTGCATCTCGCCCATGTCCTGGAAGCGGGTGTGGTAGACCAGAAAGGCCTGGCCGTCCTTCACCAGCACCGAGTTGTGACCCTGGGCGCGTTCCGACATGCCGCCGACGGTCTGGTAGCCCCACTCGCCGTAGGCCCCGAAGATGTTTTCGCCGCGGTCGGTCTTACGCACACCGTCGGGTCCGTAATTCACGCGGGCCTGGTCGTAGATGGCCACCGCCCCATTATGATAGGAGTCGGTATAGGGTCCGTCGGGATTGTCTGAGCGGAACACGCGCATCTGGTAGCCGCCATTGGCTAGCAGTCCGCCGTAGGTTACGAACAGATAGTAGTGGCTGCCAATGTGGCGTATGTAGCTGGCCTCGCCCGACACCTGGAATCCGCCGGCAATCTTGGTGCCGTAGTAGGGGTCGCTGCGCACGTCGTCGGCATTGTTATTGTTGATAGTGTAGGGATAGGTGACATCATAGTCGCGCAGACCGGTGTTCTCGTCAAGCTCTAACATAAAGATGCCTCCATGCCATGAGCCGTACGACATCCACAGTCTCCCGCTCTCGTCGTAGAACACGCAGGGGTCTATGCAGTTAGGCCAGCGGTGGCGCCAGCCGTTCAGTCCGTTGGTCTTGTAGCGGTCGGGCAGCGCAGACAGCGTGCCGAGGGCCAGCTCCATGTCTGAGTTCTTAAAGTCGAGTTGCGACATGTAGAAGCCAGACATGACGATGGGTGCCTGGTAGCGATAGGGACCCTGGATGTTGTCGGCCGTGAGCAGGATAATGCTGCAGTTGGCACCGTCGCCGTTGATGCTCAGATACATGCACCACTTCTGCATCGTGGGGTTCCAGATGACGTCCGGAGCCCACATGTTGCCCACACCAGTGCCGTCGTCAATGACGTAGCTGCCGTTGCCGGCGGCCGACCATGCGTAGGCGTTGAAGTTCTTGAAGTCGCGCTCCTGACCGCCAATGGTCACCCGTGTCACCTGCTGGGTGACGAAGGCATCGCGGCTGGCAGCATTCTGACTGCTGGCCGTGGCCCACTTGGGTGTGAATGCCGTCCAGTCCATCAGGTTGGTGGTCCATGCCGCCGCACGGTGGGAGCCGAAGATGTAGTACCTGCCATTGTTGTCGGACACGATGCTGGGGTCGTGCACGCTGACGCGCTGATAAGCTGCGGCACTCACGGAGAGCAGTGCCGACAGCACAAGAAATAAAGCCTTTCTCATAGTTGTCTTTTGTTTTGTTAGTAGTTAATTTGTTGACAAAGGTAATTAAATTGTTCGACAACGCCAAGGAAAAAGGGTGAAAAGTACAATTATTCGTGAAAGATGCTGAAAAAGCAATTCGTTTCCTTGGTTATTTCATGGAAAAAGAGTATCTTTGTGGCACTAACTTGAAACTGACAAAGCAAAAAGAGACAATGAAAAAGATGACAATAGTGTTGTTGGCAGCTGTGTTGGCTACACCCGGTGCTCAGGCACAGCAGCGCCACCGCTTCTCTCATGAAGCCTTCCAGACGGACACCCCCATGGTGCACGACCCCGTGATGGCCTATGAGGACAGTACCTATTATATATATGCCACGGGCATGGGTATCCAGCAGATGACATCGAAGGACCGGCGGACGTGGACCGTCAGGCCCGAACCGCTAATGACGGTCATGCCCCAGTGGACGGGCGACTCGGTGCCGGGATTTACCCACCATGTGTGGGCACCCGACGTCATCCGGTGGCACGGTCGCTGGTGGCTTAGTTACAGCTGCTCGACCTTCGGAAAGAACGGGTCGGCCATCGGTCTGCTGTCGAACCGCAAGTTGTCGTTCCCCCTGTGGCACGACGAGGGCTGTATTGTCACCTCGCGCGAAGGGCGCGATGAGTGGAACGCCATCGACCCAAACTTCGTCATTGACGACCAGGACCAGCCGTGGCTTGTCTGGGGCTCTTTCTGGGACGGCATCCAGCTGGCTCGCTTAGACACCACGATGCACATGGCCAAAGGCGAAAAGCCGCGCACCATTGCCCGCCGCTATTCGCCGGGGAACAAAAACCGCATGGACAATCCTACCAGCAAGTATGCCGGCACGAATGCCATTGAGGCTCCGTTCATCATGAAGCACGGGGGATGGTACTACCTGTTTGTGTCGTGGGACTACTGCTGCATGGGCAGCAAGAGCACCTATCGGGTGGCGGTGGGCCGAAGCCGAACAGTGGACGGACCCTATCTCGACCGCGAGGGCCGCGACATGCGCGAGGGCGGCGGCACGCTGCTGATAGAGGGCGACAAGCAGCGATTCGAGGCCATTGGCCACTGCGCTGCCTACCACATGAACGGTGAGGATGTCTATATCAGCCACGGATACAGCACTGAGCATAAAGGGGCTGCTATACTGGTGCAGCGCAAAATTGAGTGGACGCAGGACGGATGGCCGGTGATAGTTGGGAGTTGAGAGTTGAGAGTTGACAGTTGACAGTTGAGAGTTGACAGTTGACAGTTGAGAGTTGAGAGTTGACAGTTGACAGTTTTAGGTTTTTTATAGTTTATATTTATGCTTCGATTGTTTATATTGTTTCTTGCGGCTTGCTGCTTGCCGCTTGCTGCCTCCGCACAGAGCTGGACGGCAGACAATGGCAACGGGACGTTTACCAACCCGTTGTTTTACGACGAGTTCTCCGACCCGGACATCTTGCGCGTAGGCGATGACTACTATCTGGCTGGCACGACAATGCATACCGTGCCGGGACTGGTCATCCTGCACTCGCGCGACTTGGTGAACTGGGAGAACATCAGCTACTGCTTCGACCGTTTCGACTTCAAGGACGATGCCTTCGCGCTGCGCAATCACAAGGAGATTTACGGGCAGGGCATCTGGGCACCCTGCATCCGATATGCCAACGGCCAGTTCTACGTCTACTCCAACATCAACGGCAGGGGACTGCAATGTTATACTGCCAAGGACATTCGTGGACCGTGGAAGCATCATAACATGCAGGGACGCATCTACGACCTAAGCGTGCTCTTCGACGACGACGGCAAGATTTACGCCATCCACGGCTATGGCGAGGTGAAGTGTACGGAGCTGAAACCCGACATGAGCGGTCCGATGGAGGGCACTGAGCGTGTCATCATCCCTGAAGGCAGCGCTGTGGGCGAGGGTCACCACATGTACAAGATTAACGGCATGTACTACCTCATCTCCACTGACTACTATCCCAACGGGCGTACGCTGTGCTCACGCTCGAAAAGCATCTGGGGACCATACGAGACCATCACCATCACTGCCGACGAGACGTTCGGCTACCACCAGGCTCCGCTGACACAGGTGCCCCAAGGCGAGCAGTACCGCATAGGCTCTGACGGCACGAAGTACGGCATTCCGGGTGTGGACAAGGACGCTACGGCATGCACAAACATCCACCAGGGCGGCATCGTCGAGGACCAGAGCGGACAGTGGTGGGCTGTGCTGATGATGGACTTCCACTCTATAGGACGTACCACCACACTGGCTCCCATCACCTGGAAGGACGGCTGGCCCATGGTTGGGCTGGAAGGCAACCTGGGCCGCGCTCCACGTACATGGCTGAAGCCCAACATTCCTGGTGCTGTGACTGATGCCAGCCAGAAGAAGGCTCCTTACGTACGTTCCGACGATTTTGACGGTAAGCAGCTGGGCCGTATCTGGCAGTGGAACCATAACCCCGATGATAAGATGTGGAGCCTGATGAACGGCCGTCTGCGCCTGCAGGCTCAGCCTGCCGAACAGCTGATGTGGGCTCGCAACACGCTGACCCAGCGCGTCATCGGTCCGAAGAGTATTGCCACCGTGGAACTGTATGTGGGGGGCATGAAGGAAGGTGACGTGGCCGGACTGGGCAATATCAACGTGCCCTGCTCCTGGATTGGTATCGAGCAAGGGCACTATGGCTTGCTACTGCGCTGCTTTGAGCAAGCTACCAACGACACCGTGACCTTGGGTGTTACGGCTTGCGATGGCACTATAAAGAGGGTGTGGTTGCGCATGGTGGGCGACTACGACAACGACCGGGCTCACTATGAATACTCGCTGAACGGCGAGGACTACCGTCCGTTAGGGCGCGAGATGCCGCTGTCCTATCAGCTCATCACCTTCCAGGGGTCGCGTCATGCTCTGTTCTGCTTCAACCGCAAAGGCAGGAAGGGCGGCTATGCCGAGTTTGATAACTTTACCGTTGAGGAGCCGCAGGCCGACCGCAGCCAGAACATCCCCTACGGCAAGTCGTTCCGCATCGTCAATCTGGCCACGGGCCGTCCTGCCATAGCCTTGAAGCACGGACTGCTGCACGACGTAGCCATGCCCACGCACCCCGACCTCACTCCGCAGGAGAAGGACAACGAGCGGCTGACGCGCTTCCGCATCATCGACAAGGGACAGGGCAAAGTTGTTCTGCAGTGTGAGGACGGACGCTACGTGTTTGTGGCTGGCTACGGTATTGCCGGCGATGTGCGTCTGACCACTGACGAAAAGAAGGCCGAGGTGTTCCTCTGGCAGGACTATCTGAATCAGGAGTTCATGCTCATGTCCATGCGCACGCACAAGTATATTGGCAAGAGCCCCACCACGGGAAGCCCTTACTCCATGGACTTCACCGGTGCCGACCCTGCCCGACGCAACGGCGCTGTGCTGCGCTGGGAAGAATAAAACAGTGCAGGCTTGTCGCAACAAGAGTGACAAGCCTGCATGGTTTCAGAATGACACCAGTCTTGAACCGTCTTCCTGCTCGACGATGTTCACACGAACCGTATCGTCGGGCAGGATGTCTTCTATCAGTTCGGGCCATTCAATGAAGCATAGCGCCCCACTGTAGAAGTAGTCCTCGTAGCCCATGTCGTACACTTCCTCCAGCCGCTTGATACGGTAGAAGTCGAAGTGGTAGATGGTGGTGGAGGCAGTATACTCGTTGACAATGGCAAAGGTGGGTGAGGTGATGACATCCTCGACACCCAGTTCCTCACAGACGGCCTTGACGAACGTGGTCTTGCCGGCACCCATCTTGCCATAGAAGGCAAAGAGGCGTGCTTCGCCCATCTGGTTGATAAATTCGCGAGCAGCCTCGCGGATGTGCTCTATGTCCAGAATACGTATTTCCATTTCTTTGTTTCTCATTTATAGTCCTATGTTCTCTTTTCCTGTTCTCATTGGGCAACTACCGCCTTTTTCCCTTCATAGTCACGATGGGTATAATCATTTCCTCCATCGAGATGCCTCCGTGCTGGAACGTGTTGCGATAGTAAGACACGTAGTAGTTGTAGTTGTTGGGATAGGCAAAGAAGTCGTCGCCAGTGGCAAAAACATAACTCGTCGACAGGTTGGGGGCAGGCAACTGAGCCTTCTGCGGGTCGCGGATGACAAACAGGTCCTTCGAGTCGTAGCTTAGGTTCTTGCCCAACTTGTAGCGCAGGTTGGTGTTTGTATTGCGGTCGCCGATAATCTTCACGGGAGTGTTGGTACGGATAGAGCCATGGTCGGTGGTGACGATGACGCGGTAGTCGCTTTGTGACAGATAACGGAACAAGTCGGCAATGACCGAGTGGCGGAACCACGACAGGGTAATGCTGCGGTAGGCTGACTCGTTGTTGGCCAGCTCGCGAACCATCTTTGACTCCGTACGCGCATGGCTGAGCATGTCAATGAAGTTGAACACTACTACGTTCAGGTCGTTCTGTTTCAGCGTGTTCAACTGCTGCAGTAGCTTCTCGGCCTCCTGCGAGGTGTTAATCTTATGATATGAGAACGTGTTCTTGCGGCGATAACGCTCCAGTAGCGTCTGGATGAGTGGGGCCTCATTGAGGTTCTTTCCTTCCTCCTCATCCTCGTCCACCCACAAGTCAGGAAACATCTTGGCAATCTGTACGGGCAGCAGGCCGGAGAAGATGGCATTGCGGGCATACTGCGTGGCCGTGGGCAGAATGCTGCAGTAGACGTCTTCGTCAATCTCGAAGAGATCGCCCAACTCGCGCTCCAGCATCTTCCATTGGTCGTAGCGGAAGTTGTCCAAGACGATAAGGAACACTTTTTCGCCACCGTTGAGCACAGGGAAGACTTGGGTCTTGAATATCTCGTGGGAAAGAGTTGGCCTGACGGATGCTGTAGGAGATGTGGAGCTGAGCCAGTCCAGGTAGTTCTTCTTGATGTACTTGGCAAAGCCCTGGTTGGCTTCACGCTTCTGCATGTCCAGCATCTCGGTCATCTGTGAATCGGTAGCGCTGAGCTCCAGCTCCCAGCGCACCAGCCGCTTGTAGATGTCCGTCCAGTCCTGCCACGAGCGACAGTCCATGATTTGCATGGCTATCTGCTGGAACTGCTGCTGATAGCCCTGTTGGACGGTCTCTGTGACTATTTCGCGCCGATGAATATTCTTCTTCAGCGTCAGCAGAATCTGGTTGGGATTCACGGGCTTGATGAGATAGTCGGCAATCTGCTGCCCGATGGCCTGGTTCATGATGTCCTCCTCTTCGCTCTTGGTGACCATCACAACGGGAGTCTGAGGAGCAATCTCCTTGATGTGCTGCAGGGTTTCCAGCCCGCTGATGCCAGGCATCATTTCGTCCAGCAGTACCAGGTCGAAGGTTCCTTTCTGGCACTCCTCTACGGCATCGGTGCCGTTGCTCACCGTCACCACTTCATATCCCTTTTTCTCGAGAAAAAGCAGATGGGCCCGCAACAGTTCTATCTCGTCGTCAGCCCACAATAATCGTCCGTTCGTCATTGCTATTATTCTTTTTTACCCTTTATTATCGCCAGAAATCGTCATCGAACTCAATGTATCCGTTATTCTGCTGCTGCGGCCCGTCGTTAAACAGGTCGTCAGGCAGGTCGGGGTCAGCGGGTGCCGGCTGTTCTTCCTCACCCTCGACAGGAACGTCCTCTTCGTCCGGGTCTTCCTCAGACACAATGCTTTCGGGTTCTTCCAGCAGTGGCTGCTTCGAAATCTCCACGGGTTCTATCTCCTTTTCGTAGAACAGTTCGTAGTCGCGATAGCTGTATGCGGTGCCCAGAAGTCGGAGGTTCTGTTCACTGACTACCAGGTGGTGACAGTTCTGCAGCAGTTCCTTCAGCGGTCCTTCTACGGCATGCAGCTGACGAGCATACTGGCGTGCCTCGTCATAGCTGAGGAATCCGCTGATGAGCATACGGCTCAGCCCGTTTGGGTCCTGATCGGTGACGATGTCGAAGTTACGCACCAAATAGTTAGAGAAGTTATACTTTGCCATCTCGTACAGCAGCTGGTTCTGATTGACGGAGTCGGGCTGGTATGCCAGTAGGAAGATGTGATTGGTCTTACGCTCAAACACCAGCGTATCCACTTGTGTAGAGTCACCACTGGCCAGTTCAGCAGAGCGTCGCGACCATACGTCGTTCATGTCGAACTTGCCGCCATAAAGTGCCCGACCTTGCTGGACACCACGCAGTATCATGCCCGCCATGTCGGTAACCTCGCTCTCAGGATAGTTTTCCACCACCTGCTTCATGCGCTCCACACAGCCCTTGCTGTCACCTTCGTTCAGCAGGCTCAGTCCTTCGATGAACAAGAACTTCGGGCGGTGCTGCCCTAATGGGAAGCGGCTCTCTGAGAGCTGTGTATTGGCTTTCACTTCCTGGTGGCGGTCAGCCTTGAAGGCTTCGTAGGTAGCCGCATATACAGAGTCCTCTATGTGCACGCCAAAACGTTGGTTCTCTACAAAGTATGGGTCGCTGAGCAAGATGGTCCACTGGCTCTCCGGATAGTCACTCTTCAGCATGGCCAGACAGCGGTCCGCCTCCACTGTGCGCCCTTGTCGGGAGTAGAGTAGGAAGAGGTGATACCATGCCTCGTCGTTTCTGGCATAGTCGGCATAGTTGCTGGTCAGTCGTGTCAGTGCTTTCTCGCTGAGTCGCAGGTTGTCCATCTTGTCCTTGAAGATGACACCCGAGCTGAACAAACCCTCCTTGATGATGTCATTCGAGGCTGCTACCTGCTCTTCGGTGAAGGGTATCTGTGCCAGATAGTACTCACGGTTGTGCGGATCCTGAGCGGTGCTGTCCGCAGGGGCTGAACTGTCGGCTATAGAGTCAGCAGGCATGATGGTGTCGTCGGTATCCAGACTGTCTGGGTTCTCCATGTTTTCTAAGCCATCAAGATTTCCCAGATTTCCCACCACCGTACGGTTGTTGCGACGCCAGTTGTCCACATTCTCACGCTTACCCCATTGTTGTTCGAAAGTGCGCTTACCCTGGCTGACAGCCTGCGGATTATAGAAGTACCAGGCACCACCGGCCTGCTGGGGCTGCGGTGCAGTGGGCGTAGGTCGCTGTTGGATGTTGCCCTGCGACTGTTGCTGTTGCAACACCTGCTCGGCTTCAGCTTCTTCACGAGCACGCCGTTCCTCTTCTTCCTTCTCCTTGAGTTCCTCTATGATGTGGTCAATGATTTTCAGCCGTTCCTCTTCCGGCATCTTGGCCAGCCGTTGCAGCGAGTCTTGCAACTCTACGCTACTGGTGTGAGGCACCAGTTCGTCCAACAGCTTAGAACGGTCTGACAGCTGCTGATAGTCCTTACGGTCCTTGTCTAATAGTCCGATGGCCTCGCCGTAGCACCTCTGGGCATCGCTGAACTTCTCGCGCTCCCAGTACAGGTTACCCAGTGTCAGCAGGAGCACACCTTTCTCGATGCCGTTGCGTGTCGACTTCTTGTTACCTTCCTCGTAGGCATCAATGGCTTTTGTGGTGTCACGCTCAGCCAGCCAGATGTTACCCATGGCATAGTATATCTGATCCAGATAGTCCTTATTGTTGTCCGAGATGGTCATACGCTTCAGGCGACGCACCATCTGCTGGGCATTCTTCGCACCGCGGGCCATTACCTCAGTCTGAGCGATGCGTGCATTGAACTCCAACTCGTAGGGCGGATTCAGGCGCGGCACGTGCTTATAGGCTTCGAAGGCATCATCCTTCTTACCCAGCCGTGACAGCAACTGACCCATCAGGAACCACTCACGAGCCTTCTGCTTGCGACGCTTCTCGTGCTTGATAACCTTACGCAGATATGGGATGGCCTCCTCGTATTGCTCACGGTGCAAATAGTAGTCGCACATGGCGTAGTCCCAGTCGGTGCGTGCCCGATAGTGCATTGAGTCGCGCTGTTGCTTGGTAATGATGTCTTCGGCCTCATAAAGCCAGTCCAACTCGGCATAGCTCTTCACCAACCACGCACGGGCGATGCCCAGAATGGCGGGTTGGGTGTTGTACAGTCGAGACATATAAGAGAAGGTGGCAGCAGCCTCCTCAAACTCACCCTTCTGGAATTGCGACTTGCCCAACAGAAGCCAGGCACGCCACAGGAAGGGATTATACTCGCGGCGGTTGAGCCACTCAATGTCTTTCTGTGTCTTGCGGCGCCCCTTATTCCACTCTGGACGTGCCTTGATGCTATGCTGTTTGATGGCCTTCTCCGATTTCTCTATGGCACGGTCAAAGTTACCCTTTCCCAAATCGCGACTCTGCTTGTTGCCAACCGTATAGAGGGGTATCAGCTCCGTATAGTTGTCCTTGTTGCCGTTCTCCTTCTCCAGACTGCCGTCAATAAAGGCCACCGACCCGTTATAGAAGGTGTTATAGCGGGCATTGAATGAGTGCCACCAGCGGCTCTGCGCCGTATTCTTCTTCGTAGAACAGGCCGACATCAACACTGAAGTCACCAATAGCAACACAAACAATAAATTTACAGGTTTGCGGGCATTATGCAGCCAATCTGAATGACATTTCTCTTTCTTTCTTCGATCAACGTCTTCCTTCAGTTGCGCAAGCTTGCAATCCACCCTACTGCTACACGACGAGCAGCTACCTTCATCCTCTGGGATGACAGGTTCGTTGTCAGCACCCGAGAAGACGGCGGCAACAACACCCAGTACAACTAACGATATAACAACGATCAGAAGGAAACTCACTATAGCAACTATTATCTATAAAAAAATGAATTATGAATAAACAGTAAATACTAAAAGGAACTCTGAATTAAGAAATGCGAACTCCTAAGGTCATCCCAAAAATGAGGATACGACTTGGTGACCACCTCAGGATTGTTAATGAGCAGCGACCCCGTGTGCAGGGCAGCAGGAGCAAAAGCCAAAGCCATACGGTGATCTTCGTACGTATCAATGCCTGATTCCACATTGGGTTCACACTGCTCGCCATCCCAGTACAGCTCGCTGCCATTGATGTCGTGGATAACGTAGCCAAGTTTGCGCATTTCACGCTTTAGTGCCTCTATGCGGTCGGTCTCCTTGATCTTCAGCGTAGACAAGCCACAGAAGTGGAAGTGGACGCCCTTCAGCGCACAGCATACCACAAAAGTTTGGGCCAGGTCAGGCGAGTTAACGAAATCATACTCTAAACGTGGTACACAACGGCCGGAGTGACGCAACGTCACCATAGTAGGAACGCCCTCGGCGACGGTTTCAAACTCGGTCTTAACACCCAACAAGCTAAAGATGTAGCGCACGGACGAGTCGCCTTGTTTCGAACCGTCCATCAGACCATCCAGTCTCACCTCATCGTCAGGGTTCATCGACAGTGCCAGCATTTCATACCAGTAGGAAGCAGCACTCCAGTCATTCTCAATCAGATAAACACACTCACGATAAGGCTGTGGGGTCACCGTAATGGTTTCAAAGTCGCTCCACTCGGCATCGGCACCAAACTCGCGCATCGTCCACAGCGTTAGGTCTATATACGGCCGAGAGATGATGTCACCCTTCAGCCGAAGCGTCAAACCGTCTTTCAGCATCGGCCCAATCAGTAATAATGCCGAAATGTATTGCGAACTGATGTTGCCAGGGACCTCTAACAAACCACCATCCAGTGCCCGCCCTCGGATGCGGAGCGGAGGAAAGCCCTCCTCGCCATCATAACTGATGTCAGCACCCAAACGACGAAGCGAATCCACCAGCACGCCTATAGGACGGTGCTTCATGCGTTCCGTACCCGTCAGCAAATGATCATCGCCATCTTTCACCGACAAATAGGCCGTCATAAAGCGCATAGCCGTACCTGCAGCCTTGATATTAATCTCGTATGGGTAGTCACGAAGAGCCTTCACAATGACATCGGTATCGTCACAGTCTGACAAGTTGTCGGGTAACATATGACTTCCCGACAGCGCATAAATCATCAGAGCACGGTTCGAGATACTCTTCGATGCCGGCAGTTTAACCGTACACTGCAACCGCTCTGGGGCGGTGATTCTATATTGCATAGTTTACGACAAGTCTACTTATTATTAATAGGGATACACTCTTAATAACTCACAAAGGTACGAATTATTTGATTATCACACAAGGAAATAACATTAATTATGAATGTTTTTAGCAAAAAGTACTCAAAAAATTTGCAGGATTCGAAAAAACTCCGTACCTTTGCACCCGCTTAAAAGCAAAAGGATCGGGATTTAGCGCAGTTGGTAGCGCACACGTCTGGGGGGCGCGAGGTCGCTGGTTCGAGTCCAGTAATCCCGACCAAAAGAAAATCCAAACCACTGTCTATCAGTAGTTTGGATTTCTTTTATGCTTTAATTTGGCGTGTTTTTGGCGTGTATGATTAGCACTCATGAGGCATTAGCACTGGATATTGACGTTTGCTGCATCCGTTGTTGCCGTTCCCATTCTCGAATTTCTTCCCTATCGGCAAGAGCCGTCTCCTCATCGTCAATCTCCGTGATGGCCTTGTCGGCTTCATCAGAGAGACCTAAATAGAGGTTTTCGTGATGTACCATTTCCATGCTCAGTTTTTCATACTCCACGCAGATGGCATCTGGTATGTTCACCGCGTCGTTTGCTGAGCCTGTGAATGTAGCGTAGAATCCGTTTTGATCCTGCGTAACCTTCAGTGCACTATCGTCAGATACCGTCTTTGCCGTAATAGTCAGCGTTCCGTTCGTGGTCTCGGTCACAACATAATTACCACTTTCATCTTTTGTGGTATTGAGTGTTACCCCAGTAAAGGTCACATCGTAGGTGCCCGTATTCGTACCGCTGCCGCTGGCGGTGACTCCATTGAAGGTCAAACCCTCCACGCTACTCGTGAAGCCTGTCACGGTCTGCACCTCCGTGTCGGCTTTAGTAGTCGTCGCCACCGATGCCTTCGGGAGTCCAGCTGATGCCTTCGCCTCCGGGCAGACTGACACCGTTGGCTGCGGGACTGCCGCACAGCATCTGGCGATGCGCCACTTCTACTACCCGCATAGCGGGCAACTGATATGCTTTCTTGTTCATATTGCGTTTGTTTTTATTGCTATTCGATTGTTCTCTCTGTCTAAGGAGGTGAGGACTATAGGAGTTTTCCCATGCTACTTCGTGCTTTTTAGTCTAAGGAGCTGAGGAGTTAGGGAGTTTCCCATGCGCTGGACGGCGCCACTCCTTAAATCCCAGACTCCTTAGAATAAAATCCTTAGCATCGGGTTCAGCGGCTGACAACGACCTTGCGCCCTCCGTGGATGTACACACCCTTCCGGGCGGGCTGGCCAGCGAGCTTGCGACCATCAAGGCTATGCCACCCGTTGCCAGCATCCGTGCCATTCGTGTCATTCGTGAAATTCGTAGTCGAGATACTTGTCACCTCGCCGTCGCCGAAGTCCAGCATGAAGCCGTTGACGGGCGCACCTGTCGTGCCGTCGGCAGGCACCATGAAGTGGGCACGGAACGACCTCAGCGTCCTCGGAGCCGACGCAGCGTAGCCTAACTTGCTGCCTGCACCCATGAGGATGATTTCGTTCTGGTTGCCCTCATTGTCGCCCGTGGCCCCGCTCTCCACGATGGTGAACGGCGAGAACTGGCCTACGAACTGGCACAGGCCCGCCGTGGCTTTGTTCGCAAACACAACAGCCACAGGAGCTGTTGCCGTGATGGTCACGCCCTCGAAGACGGGATTGCTCACCGTGCCCTCGCCCGAAGTCCACTTCACGATGTAGGGCTTGCCAGCCTCGATGCTCGTGGCCTCGGCGAACTTCAGCGTCAGCGTGCCGTCGCTGCTCAGGTTAGAGTTGGCTGCGTCCAACGCCTTGATGGTGGCACCATTGAGCGGGTTGCTGCTCTCGTTGAGTTGTTCGCTGCTGACGGCGAACGGCAGGCAGAGGGTGTTCCACTCGCCCGACTTCGAGAGCGTGCGGCCCTGGAGCTGCACGGTGAGGCCCGTCGTTCCGTTGTTGGCGGCTATGATGTCGGCGTTCTTGCTTCCTTCGGGCTGAGCACTGTCATCATCGAGCAGAATCAGCGCATCCCTCCAGTAGGCCGTCACGGTGATGGTCTGCACGTCGGACTCGCTCCAGATGTAGGGTGCGGTGAAGTAGTCGCCGGGCTGCTTTATCGGGTTTTCTTCGATGCCCGTATAATCTACCACCCAGTGGTCGAACACCTTGCCGAGGGGGGCGGTGAAGCCGCACGCAGGCAGATAGTATTGCCCTGCATAGCCGCCTTCGTTACCCACGGTGCCGCCCTCCATCGTGCCGCTGCCACCGTTGGCTTCGAACACGACGGTATGGTGCAGGGCTATGACCTTGAACTGGAAGGTCTTCGAGCCGCCCCAGTCGCCCGTGCCCTTGACGGTGGCATTGTAGAACTGGCCGACAACGTAAGAATCGGCATACTCCACGTCGAGGCTATAGTCCGTGTTGAGCGTCAACTGCGTCTCGCCGTTCCAAACCTCCACGTTGTTGCAGAGTGGATAGTACACGCCGTAGCCGTCGTTGTAGGCTTCCAGCGTGCCCTTAATCTCGCAGTTGGCGATGTTGAAGGGCGTGATGCGGAACTCCCGGGTTTTCGTGCCCACGTAGCCGCCCATGCCGGTTACGGTGACGGTGGCGGTGACCATCTGCGTGGGGCTGCCCGTGTTGTTGGTTATGGCGAGGGTGTAGTCAGTGCCCTCGGTCAGCACGGTCTCGTTGTCCTTCACCGTGACGGTGGGCGTGACGGTGGGCTGGCTGGCATCGTAGAGATAGGCCACATCGTCCGACGAATCAAAATCGTCCAGACAGATGGTGGTGTAGGCCATCTTCTTGACGCTGGTATAGGTAATCCATACCTCTTCATCGGGCATGACGAAGGTGTTGGTCTCGGTGTCGAGCGTGATGTCCTCGCCGTCACCATTTACCACGCGGATGGTGTACTCGCTGGTGCCGTCGATGACTTCCACCTTCACCGTCTCGCCGGCGTAGGCCCAATAGACCTGGTTGCTGTTGCCGACATTGTAGCAGCGGAATATGGTGTTGTCGTAGTTGAAGCGGTGCTGCAAGCGCCACTGCGCGTAGAGCGTCACGACGCCGCCGTCCTCAGCGGTCAGGTTCTGCACCAGAGCCTCGTCCTCGTAGTTGGTGCCGCTGCCGTCGGCCTCGGTGTTCCAGCGCAGCCACTGGCCAGTAGTGGTCGAGAAGGCGTTCTTGGTCAGCGCCGTTGCGGCTTGGTCATAGGTGAAGGTCTGGTCGGCCATCGTGCCATTGACGGGGATGACCGGGTCGAAGTGTACGGTGTAGGTGTTGGCTGTCCACTGGGCGTAGAGCGTCACGGTGGCGTTGTGCTCGGCGGTGATGTTCTCCACCTCCTGGCCGTCCGTGTAGGCGGTGCCGAGGCCGTCGGCCTGGGTGTTCCAGCCGTTGAAGTGGTAGCCCGTGCGGGTGTAGGCGCAGGCGGTCAGGGCCTTGGGTTCATCGTAGGTGAAGGACTGAGCGCTCATTTCGCCGTCTGTCGCGCCATTGCCGTTGAACTGCACAGAATAGGTGTGAGCCGTCCAATTGGCGGTATAGGTGCGGTCGCCCGTGGAGCTGGTGGGAATGGTCACGGTCTGGGTGATTCCATCAAGGTCGGTTCCCGTCCATCCACCGAAGGTATAGCCTGTCTTTGTCGGGTTGTTCAGGGTGATTGCTTCGCTCTCGACGGTATAGCTCACCGGGTTGGAGGCCGCAAAGGTCGCGCCCTCCACGTTGTTGTAAGTGATGGTATACGTAATGGGCTGGAAGCTAGCTGTCACCGTCACGTTGCTGGCGGGCATGGTGAAGGTGAAGTGCGTTTCGTCCGCCTTTGTCGCATCGGTGTTGTTGTATTTCACGCTGGCAACTTTATAGCCCGCATCGGGGGTTACTGTCACCGTGACAGTGTTTCCGCTCTCAGCCACCGCCGGGGCCGTCGCCGCCCCGTGGACCGCCGCGTCCACGGTGATGACATGAGCGTTTGGCGAGGGCTGCAATTCCACGTTCTTGATGGCGTTTTTCTGCGCGTCGGTCAGTGAGCCATAATAATAATTGCCGCTTGCGTCCTTAAAGAACTTGCCGTCCGCAATGGTCACGCTGCCGACATACTCGGAAACCTTGACCCTGTCTGTCGCTGCGTTGCTCCAATTCAGGGTGGTATTGCCGCTGATCTTCTTGGTGTCCAGTATGCCGCCATTGTAAGTGACGCTGCCGTTCACACAAGTATTGAATCCCCCTGTCAGATGAACTTCACCGCCATTGACGTTCAGATTACCGTTAATTGCGCAATTATAATTGCTCACGCCGCAATAGAGCTTTCCTCCGTTCACGGTAACGCTTGTAACTTGGTCACTAATGCTTAAACAACTCAGCGTACCCGTGCCATTCTCCTGTCCCCAGATAACGAGGTTGGGTTTGCCGCCACCCGCTGTATTGATGGTCGAGTTGGGCAGGCTGAGCGTCGCTCCGTCACAAAGGATGATGTTGATGACTACGCCATTACCGACCAGATTGAATCCGCTGTTGCGGGTCACATTCCCGCCCACGGCATACCAGCCAGAATACAAGCCAACCGCGCTGTCGCTTGTAATCCTTTCGGCTTCTACCGTCTGCGTGACGCCGTTCAAATCAACATAAGTGAACGTCTCTTTTACAAAGGCCGCCGTCACGGTTATGTCCTCTGTGGGCATGTTGAAGGTGTAGCTGTTGTTGGACACGCTGCCGGTCACATCGGTTCCGTTCACGGTCAGGGCACTCAATATGTAGCCTTTTTCGGGGGTGATGGTCAGGGTGACGGAGGCGTTCTCCGCACAGTAGAGCGTGCTGTTGTAGTTGAGTTGCACACCGCTGCTGGCGGTCATACTGCCACCGGTTACACTGCCGGGGAGGGTAAGCTTGCGCAGTCTGGGCGCGGTAACGCTTTCGCCGTTTCGGCCGACAGCGACGAGCGAACTGCCGCCGTTATTGATTGTGCCGCTTTCGCTGTAATAGTAGCAGCCGGTACAGGAACCGTTATACTTCTGGCCGATAATAGCGCCTGTCGAGCTTGAGTTTCCTTTGAGGGTCGGGTCGAGGACATAGCAGTTGCTGACAGTCGTTCCAGTTGACGAGCCGATCAGTCCGCCAATGCCGTCGCCGAATTTTGTACCAGCAGTATCGCTGGAATCTATATAGGGGCTGACAAGGCGCACATTGCTGATCGTTGCGCCGTTGGTCATAAGGAAGAACCCCAAATAATTGACATAGTTCTTCTTGTAAAGCCCGGTGATATAATGGTTACCGCCATCATAGGTGCCGCTGAATGGGTGGTTGTAACAGCCGATTCCCGTGAAGTTGCCGCTAAGTGTAATATCGGCGGTTTGCTTGAAGGTCTTGCCGCTGCAATTATTGCTTTGGCTGTAGGTGGCCAGCGTGTTAAGCGCCTCAGGACTGTCAATGATGAATCCGCCGATTGTCGCGTCATAGGTCAGACCGTCGATTTCAGACTTCCACTTGGCATAGAAGGTCTTGTCACCCGACGAGTCATAGGGGATGCCCGTAACCGCCGTACCCGAAAAACCGGAGTTGTCGTACCATCCCTCAAAGACGTAGCCCGCGCGCGTGGGATCGGAGAGGGTCACGGTCTCGTCGTCCCTGTAGGTGTTGGGGTTGGAAGCCGCATTGGTGCCGCCGTTCAGCACATAGGTGATGCTGTAGGTGACAGGTGCTACGTATGAATAGCTCGTGCCGTTAAACGTCACGTTTGCAGCATAAGGTTCGCTCGATGAAGTCACAGTAGCGTTGACCGTCGCTGTGAGGCTTGTGTTTTCAGCGCACATGAATGTTGCCGTGCAGGTAGAATGATCGCTCGACCAGTTCCACTTCGGCTTGAGTGCCGCCACACAGGTGACGGTACAGACTTTTGCGCTTTTGTTGCCTGCATTTGCCGAAAGTTTGTCGTAATCTGTATAGCCGTCGGAACTCTGCCCCGGAGTGAGGCCGGTTATGTCCGATGCCTTCCAATGAGCCGAAAAATCAGCATTCGTAGCTAAGCTTATGCCGCCACTTTCTCCATTTGTCTTCGCCATCAAGTAGCCATATGTGGGGTTGTAATTAAGTTGCACGGACGTTGTCTGGGATGTGTTAATCCCCGTCCAGTCCACTCTGTAGAAATGGTCGCTGAAGGCGAAATAGCCCGAGGCCGTGCCCGACGAGGATACCGGCAGAAAGTCGGTAAGGTCAGTCGCCCCCGCCGTCTGTGCGGTGAGCAGGGCGAGGAGCAGCACGGTGGCTGTCCTCGCGGTGTGTTGGATGATGTGAATGATGTTGTTCATTGTTGTAATTTTAATGATTTATTTGTTTATATTTATTCAGAGAAAAATTTGCCACGCAGTGCCTGCCACAGGAGCACGAAGAACCATATCAACATCGCAGCGAAGACGGCGAAGAAGGGGATGGAGAGCCAGAGGGGTGTCTCGGCGATGAAACGGGTCAGTTCGTACATGGGTTTATTGCTATGGATGATTATTTGGCTGCAAAAATACATCGTTTGCCCGAAAAAGGGTGTGACAATTCTGCGATAGGTGTGACGATTTTGAAGGTTTTTGGGCATTTAGGTGTGACGATTTTCAAAATTGTCACACCTTTTTCGCCGATATTTACAAAATATTGTGTAAATTTGCCGCCGTTATGGTTACACTCCAGATGATGCAATTCACAGCCGTGGTGCTGATGCTGCTGCTCACGGCGAAGCTGCTCTTCCTGCGCGAGCGACGCATCAAGAGCCGCCAGGCCCGTCAGGCCCGCTGTCTGATGACGGGCGGCACGATGCTGATGGCTGTCCACTTCGCCCTGCAACTGACGATGGGGCTGCGACTGATGGGCGTCACGCAGTCAGTGATGCTCAATCTGGCGATGCTCATCCCCGCCTCCTACTGCTTCGCGCGTGCCGTATTGCTGTTGACTTCGTCTTCGTCCGTCGCGACTCGGCAAAATGAACAAGTTCTTTTGCGCTCGCTGCTCCGTCCGTTGCAGCGGCACGGCGAACTGAGTCTGACCGACCAGTGGACGGGACCGGCGGTGTGGATGTTGACGATGGCGATGCTCGCCGTGGCGGCCCTGACCGACGGCCAGCCGCTGCTGAGCGACACGCTGGAGTTGCGGATGGCCGAGAAAGCGGGAGCCGTGCTCTACATGCTGATGCAGGGCTACTACACGTGGCGGCACACGTCAAGCCTCGTTGCCATGCGCCATGCCCTGAGCGACTACTACGACCGCGACACCGACGGCATGCTGCGCTGGATGCAGTACAGCATCATCGGTCTGATGCTGCTGGCACTGATGGTGCCCATGGCCATCTTCGGCACGGGAACGTGGATGCTCATCATTGCCTTTGCCATCTATTTCTTCCTGTTCTATCTGGTAGATAGCTTCTGCTTCTACCTCGTCAGCCCTGCCCCGGAGCGCGTACAGGCTGCCGAACGGAACGCCACCGAGGTGAAAGAGGAAGCCAGTCGTGAGCAAGCCGCCATGTCGTCACATAAGGGAACAGAAAAAGGCACAGACGCTGCCCTACTTTCGCCCGAGGTAACCCACGAGGTGGAGCAGGCCGTGGCGGCATGGCTGGCCCGTGGCGGCTACCGCCAGACGGGACTGCTGCAGCCACAGGCCGCACAGGACATCGGCATCAGCCGCTACCGCTTGACCGCCTGGCTGCACCAGCGCGGGGTGAAATACACGGAGTGGATAGCCCGGCTGCGCGTAGAAGAGGCCAAGCGCACCATCGCTGCTCATCCCGACTGGGGGAACGATGCCGTGGCCCAGCACTGCGGCTTCGCCGACCGCACCGTCCTGCAGCGCACGTTCAAGAAGATAGAGGGCATCACGCCCCAAAAGTATATGGAGAATCTAAGCGATTAAAGAAGGAAAGGGGAAGGAGCGCGTTTCTGTCGGCATGGTCTGTTCCTTGACTTCCTCAATGTCAGCCTCACGGTTATCCTCAATCATCTGCTCCAACAGATTACCCTTGCGTTGTGAAGGAAGTACGGATATAAGGAAGATAATATTGAATACGGCAAGCAGCAGTTGTATCGTAGCAAGCCACTTTGGACTGTCGAGCAGCACCATGGGCCATATCAGCAAGGCGTGGAGCATGGGGATGATGATGACGCCACGGGCGTAAGACAGCGGGAAATCGTCGGTGTTGGAGAAGTTATCTGTACTGTATTCACGTATCCATTGCCACACCTGCCATATTGCCACTCCGCTGTATATGGTCATTAACAGTCCTATGACAATGATTATGAAATTGAAGGTGTGTTCCAAATCCTCAGTTATCTTGCATTCCGGCATCAGTGCCACAGCAAAGAGCAATGCCGTCGCAATGGACACGAGGACGGAAGCGGCAATGCCAGATGTGTGCCACTGGCGCACCTTGCCGAAGTAATTGAACAGTAGCACGGCGCAGTAGAAGAAGTGCGTCAGCGGGTAATAACCCTTCACCAGCATCCACGACGCATGACTGGCTGGATTGAGTATATAGGGCAAAAGTATGATGGGGACGGCATAGAACAGCGTGGCAATCTTGCGGTCGGGATAGTAATAGCTCTTTTTCTCCTTCGCTCCCGGACAGACATGAAACCACCGCACGGCGGCGAACATCAGGCAGGTCGTCACGTACACCGTGCAGGCTATGCTATATATTAGTTCTGTTTGCGAAAACATTCTTTGAGTACCTATTATATAATAAACGCCTGCAAAGGTACTGGTTTTTGTTAAATTATCAAAATATTCAGCACTCTGAAGCCTATCTTTTAGGATTATTTAGGGGGGTGGAAAGTTTTATGCCAAGACAATCACCATTTTTAGTCCAATTGAAGTTTACCTCTGTTCCTTTGGTAATTACTCTAGATTTCTTTTCGATTTCAAGTTCGAGTTCGAGTTCTGTTTGAAAATCATACCCAATGATACCTCGTTGCCCGTGCGTTACCCTGTGACGAAATCTGATTTTGGCTGGCTCTGACGCTTTGCCAAGCAAAGATCGTTCTTTGCTTCCTTCATGAATGGGGATTGCACCCAAGCTATGTAACAGATAATGGCGGTAAAATGGCGGTAATGTTGGCGGTAAAAATGGCAATGTCCCCAGTTTGTCCCCAGCTTTGTCACAAGCTTTGTCACAAGTCTTGTCACAAGACGAAGAAAAGGATGCAAGTATTGATGCAAAAGATGCAACCTCCAGTTCAAAGGTTGCAACCTTGGATGAAAAGGTTGCAAGTTTGGAGCCAAAGGATACAAAAGTGAAGAAAAAGGCATAAAAGTGATTGTATTTTGCAGAAAAGATGATTTTCCTTCGTTATTTCGTGGGAAATTAGCTAATTTTGTACGCGTATTTAATTATAATAAGGTACAACCTCAGTACAATAAGAATGGAGAATAGAATCAAAGTGGTTCTCGCAGATAAGAAGAGAACAAATAAGTGGTTATCCGAGCAGTTGGAGTGTGCACCGACTACCGTGAGTAAATGGTGTACCAATGCCAGCCAGCCACCTATGGAGACATTCGTCAAGATTGCGGAAATTCTCGAAGTCGATATTAACGAACTGT
>Ga0310691_10000246_pt1 | contig 110548 bp, 90 predicted proteins | sample 176DNAGHGlowgp2_FD_203887 | JGI IMG/M metagenome (GOLD analysis project Ga0310691, IMG submission 203887) | Sheep rumen microbial communities from Palmerston North, Manawatu-Wanganui, New Zealand - 1766 DNA GHGlow gp2 (v2) (version 2) | ecosystem: Host-associated > Mammals > Digestive system >... | reverse complement strand
CCACCGGGTTGATAGGCGGCAGGCGCAAGCGCGGCGACGCGCTCACCCGAGCCGTACTAATAGGCCGCGAGGCTTGGCCATATTGTCCCTTCCCTTTACGTTTTTCCTTCTCCCCGGATGCACCCCCGTGGTGCGCTGCGTTTCCCACACCCCAGTACTGTGCATTCACCGGACGTGCAATGATGCCGGTGGCCATGGCGTGGGTGCCATACCCGTTCCCATCCCGAACACGGAAGTCAAGCCCCACAGCGCCGATGATAGTGGCTTCGCGCCGCGAAAGTAGGAGGCCGCCGGCTTTTTTTTATATATTAAGAGAAAGTTGGCATTGGAGAGTTTTTATATGCTTAAAGAGTCTTTTCTAAAGGGCTCTTGGATGGAGTTTGGAGTTTGAAAACATAAATGCTGGAGGTTTTTCTTCCGGCTATTTTAATGATACGGTATTTTATGCCGGTGACCATGGCGTGGGTGCCATACCCGTTCCCATCCCGAACACGGAAGTCAAGCCCCACAGCGCCGATGATAGTGGCTTCGCGCCGCGAAAGTAGGAGGTCGCCGGCTTTTTTTTTCTGGAAATCGTCTATGAATCTATAGGAAGCTTCTAAAAGCTTCAGTTTTTCGAGGTTTCCTAATCTAATCTAAAAACACCACCAGAATTTAATTCTTTCAACTGTGTTCGACAATTCCTTAGGTCTTGCTAGGGTGGCAGTACTTTCCAAAAACTTTATTTACGCAAATGGCAGGCACTGTGTGTTGTTAGTATAAGTTGTGAATATAAAGTAATCTGCCAATTCTAGGGCAGTTAAAATGAATGTTACCGCAAAAAAAACGGCACCGCTTAGTTTGCAGTGCCGCTTGCTTGAAAGAAAGTTTTTGCTTATGAAAGCTTGAACTTGTTGATATTCTTTGAAAGTTCCTCCATGTCCTTGGAGTTGTGGACGGAGGCTGCGTTTACAGCCTTTACGGAAGAGAGAATTTCGTCCGTGCCATTTGACATCTGAATCATTGTGTTGTCGATTTCCGCACTGTTCTTGCCAAGCTTTTCCATTTCTGCAACAATCTGCTTTCCTGAGTTTAGCATTTCCTTTGCACCGTCGCGAACAGTGATTGTGCTTTCGTTGATGCTTTCCATGGCTCCAAGAACCTGCGTTGAACCAGCGCTTTGTTCGTTCATGGCGCTCATAACAACCTGTTCCTGGTCCTTTACCGTTTGGGTCAGGGTAAAGATGTCTGCAAACTGCTTCTGTAAAATCTTGATGCTTGAAGAAACGCTCTTGATTACTTCGCTAAGGCTCTGCAAACTGCCCGTGATGTTCTTACCCTGGTTGTTACTCTGTTCAGCAAGCTTACGGATTTCGTCTGCAACGACCGCAAAGCCTTTTCCCGCTTCTCCAGCATGGGCTGCTTCGATGGCAGCGTTCATGGCCAGAAGGTTGGTCTGCTCAGCGATGTTCTGGATGATGTTTGATGCATCCATAAGGCCCGTTGATTCGCGGACGATTTTGTCGGACATTGTTGCGGTATTTTCTACGTTTTTCTGACCGATGTTTGATGCGTTAAAGAGCTGTGTTACTGCTTCCTGGTTCTTGCCGAGGATTGAAGAAACGCTCTGTATATTTGCAACCATCTGGCGGACTGCGGCTGAACTTTCCTCTACTGCGGCAGACTGCTGGGAAACCTGTTCATTGAGGTTTTCGATTTCCTTCATCATGTTTTTTACAATCTGCGTGTTCTTGTCGGAAGAGCGGGCTTGCTCGGTGATTCTGTCCTTTACCGAGTTGATATTGTTTACAATCTGTTCAACGCTGCTTGACGTACGGGTCATGCTGGAGTTGAGGTTGTTGGCGGTTTTTGCCGAGTTGCTGATGTTTTCCTGTACACCGTAAAGCAAGTCCTTGGTTTGCATGAAGAATGCGTTAAGGTGGTTTGCGAGAAGACCAAATTCATCGCGGCTGATTACTTGTAGACGGCTTACCGTATAGTCTCCGCTTTCCAAGCTACCGCTGAAGCGGCTTACGTGATCGATGCGCTCTACAAGTCCCTTTGCAATCATTACAAAGTCCATGATAACGATTACGAAGCTGAATATGGATATTGGAAGCTGGGTTGTAAAGAAAAGCTGCCTTATGCTTAAGTCGGCGTTTCCCTTCATGAATATGGGGGAGAAGACAAGAAGAAGGGTTCCTGCAATGCCGAATCCTGCTACAAGTACGTTGCGGCTAAGGATTGTGAACTTTAGGTGCTCAACTCCGAAGGGAAGGAAGGAAAGCCAGTGTTCCCAGGATTCAATCCACTTGATGTAGAACAAAAGCGAGAATAGGAAGACTGTTCCGACGTAGAGGCATAGGAATGCGAGTGTTTCGTAGCTGTCTATACCGTGTGACCGGGCTGAAATTCCCAAGAGAATTGGGTAGACGGCGCATCCTGTAAAGAGTATTCCGATTAAAAGCGTCGGAACCTTGTTTACTGCTTCGTTTATGGCATGGATGGAGTCCTGAGTTCCGTCGTAAAGGTAAATCTTGTTTACCGTACGGCGCATTAATATATAGAAGGAAGCTATATATACTATGTCGTATAGAATGACAAAGGGGGAGAGGTGCAAGAGAAAGAAGTTTGCAATGGTAAAGGTCTTGTTGTAGGCACCGTATCCCGTGGACCACAGGATTGGAAAAAGGATTGCAAGCCAGTACATGACTAATACTTTAGTGGGAATTTCAGGAATCTGAAATTTTTCGGTCTTTTCATTCATTTGTAAAAAACACTCCTGCTTTTTTATTTATAATCGTATCATTTTAACATCTGCAGCAAAAAGCAGAGAAAATGGACTTTTATAGACTATCAACTTAGAATTTATCACACAAAATTAAGGTTGTCAACTTTTGCACACGGAAATCAACGCATCCCGCAGCAAGTGTGTGCTGTGAACCCGAAGGATGCGTGTGGAAAGGGGTACTTGATAAAAAGCCTACGCCCGATTGGAATGGTTGCCGCAGGCAAGACCGCCGCAAGGCGGGCCGGAGCGATAGCGCAGCCATGGAAAGCGGGTATAAATTGCATCCCTGCAATTTATACCCGTGAGTTTTCTTCGAAAACTCACCCATGTAACCGCAAAGACATGACGCGCCCTCCATGGCGCTGCTTTATTGGCATTGGTATAAATTGCAGGGATTTGACCGGGCAGGTAGTGCCCGGGCACAGTTTTACCGGGCATACCGTCCGTATTAGAAGAATTAAAATAAGGAATCAGACCTTGAACTGGTCAAGCTGGGTTCCTATGTTGCTTATAGATTCGTCCATCTGCTTTGAGAGGGCGGAAAGCTTTTCTCCTGTCTGGGTAATCGTCATTGCACCGGAAGACATGTCGTCCATTCCGTGCTGGAGGTCTTTTGCGGCGCTCTTGAGTTTTGCGATTTCGTCGAGGATTGCGTTGTTTCCGTGCTCCATTTCTGCGGATGCGCTCTTTACTTCGTTTGAGTTGTCGTTAAGGATTCCGAGGGACTCGTTGATCTGCCTTGAACCGTTCTTCTGTTCCTGCATTGCGCTTGTGATTTGGTCTACCAGAAGGTGGGTGGAGGAGATGTCCTGTGAGAGTGAGTTGAGCATGTCGCGGGATTCCTGGGATACGGTTACGATTTCTGTAACTGCGCTCTGGATGTTCTGCAGCTGGTTACCGATTGTCTTTGACTGTGATGAAGAGTTTTCGGAAAGCTTACGGATTTCGTCTGCAACAACGCTAAAGCCTTTTCCTGCTTCTCCTGCGTGGGCTGCTTCGATAGCGGCGTTCATGGCGAGGAGGTTTGTCTGTTCAGCTATGGAAGAGATGATTTTGTTTGCATCCTGCAGCATCTGGGACTGTTCCTGAATCTTAAGGATTCTGTTGTTAACGTCTTCCTGCTTTTTTACGCCGTTCTGGGTCTTGTCCTGAAGGCCGGCGAATGACTTTGAAAGGTGGGTTACGGATACGTTTACGCTGTCTATGTTGCCAACCATCTGGGCTACTGCTGCGGAAGCCTGGCTTACGCTGTTTGACTGGGTGTTAATCATTGAGCCAAGGGAGTTGATGTTGGTGCTTATTTCGCTTACGGTTCCAACGGTTCCTTCAACGCTGCCTGTCTGGGCTGTGATGCTCTGACCCATGTTGCTGATGATTTGGCTTATCTGGGAGATGGCGTTGGTTGTGTCCTGGGTACAAGACTTTAGGTTGCGTCCTGTGTTGTCCAGTTCGTTTCTTGCGTTTTTAACTTCGCCTACGATTTCCTGCAGCTTTCTGATGAAGCCGTTTACGCTGTCTACAACTTCGTCAAAAATCTTGAAGAGTGAGCGGGCCGGCTTTTTGATGCGCTTTGTAAGGTCTGCGTTGCCTGATGAAAGCTCGTCGATTGCGTCTTTTAGAACCCTCATCTGGGTGATTATGTTTACGATTGCGAGCGAGAGTGCAACGATTACCGCTATTACAAGCAATGCCCTGATGAGCGAGCTGTATGCATTCTTGAAGAATTCTGCCTGGGTATAGGGGACGAAGAGGACCATGTGCCAGTTTACGAGTGTGATTGGCGCGAGGACGTACTGACCGTCCAGGCGGGTATGGCTTGTACATTCTTTGGGTACGTTGTCAAAGTCGTTGAGGGCAGTGAGTTTGTCTGTTACCTTGATTTTGTCCTTAAGGATTGTCTCGTCTGCCGCACCAGTTATTTCTAGCAGATCGTTGTAGAGGTACATCTCTATGTTTTGGTCAAGGCCTGCGTACATTGTGCGGATGAAGTCTGTAAGGGGAACTCCTGTTCCTACTATACCAATCGGATTGTGGTCCTTGTCTCGTACAACTGCGTTGAGCCAAAGCATTGTTGTTCCCAGGTTGGGGTTGTAGTTGATGTTGAAGTTGTATTCTTCTGTTTCGTACATGGTCATGTTGAACCAGTATTCGTTGGGGTCGTTGGGGTCTACAACGTAGGAGAATTTCATTCCGCTCCAGAATTCCATGTTTTTCTTGGAAATCCAGAAGACGCTTTTGCTTAGGAAGGAGTCGGAATAGGCCTCAAAGTCTTTGAATGCGCTCTTGCGTATTTCTTCGTCGTCGGGGTTCTGCATGAATTCCACGATGGAAGGGGACTTCATCATCTGTCTTACGAGAACCAGCTGGCTGTTCATGCTGGCATTGAATTCCAGGGTTTTGATTTCTACGTGCCTTTCCATTAAGGTGTTTTCGGTGCGGATAAAGTTTCTTTTTGCTTGTATGTTGACGAAAACTAATGCAATAACAATTGCCGCAAGTGTGCCAAAGACGACGTAGATGACTTTTGAATTCTTTTTCTTCATGTTTTGCTCCATTGTAAAATTTGCTACTTTCTTTACTATTTGATGGCATCAACAAGCTTTATGCATAGCAGTGGGGGTTGGATTCCTTTTTGTGCCATGGAGCGCCGGGTTTTTAGCCCTACGCACGAATAAACCGAATCTCCCAAAATTATTTTATAGTCCAAAATGTGAATTTTCAAGAAAATTATAAGAAAATTAGTTTTTTTTTCCGAAATTTTATGGAATTTTTATTTTTGGATTTGAGAGTTAAGTTTAATTAAATAAACTTTAGTAAAATTTAAGGTTCGGGGTGACGGGGACAGCTTTTACGCGGCCCTTCGAGAGCCTCAGGGACCGGGCAGGAGGCATATTAATGCACGGCAGGGATTGGAGGGGCGGGCGTAAGCCCGTTCCGGCGGGAGTGCGCAGCGCGACCAGAGGAATGGAGCCGAAAGGCGGAACCCCGGAAAGCGCCTCAAAAATGGCCTCCTTGCCATTTTTGAGGCCGGGTTTTCTGGCGAAAACCCGCAAGTTTATCCGCGGACATTTGACGCGCCCTCCATGGCGCTATCTGTTTGCAGAGAAAAATGGCAAATGTTCTTTTGGGACGCTTGTGTTTTGCAGGAAAAAGCGCCGCAAAAAGAAAAAGAAGCTAGAGCTGGGAAAGGGCACCTGCTATGCTGTAGGCACGGTCGCCGAACTTTTCTATCTGGCGCACGAGGTCTATGTACAAAAGCTCGGTCTTTACGTCTGCACCTGCTTCTAGCTTCTTGCGGGCAACTTTCTTTAGGTTGTGGCGGAATACGTCTATCTGGCTTTCTATTTCCTTTGCAATGAGGAGCTTGTCGTGGTCGAGGTGCTTGTTTATGTTGTCGCGGATAAAGTACATAATCTGGCGGGCAAGGTCCAGGTAGGGGTCCAGCCTGTCCATGTCTTCCTGGGCGAAGGTCATGTTCTTTTTGACTGACTTCTGCAATAGGAGGGCAACGTTGTAGCAGTCGTCGGTCATTTCCTCAAGGTCGTCAACTATTAGCTGCATTATGCTTAGGCTGTCCTTCTGCTGCAGGCTTAGCGGAAGGCGGGAACAGTTGATGATGTATTTTGTTAGCTGCTCCTTCATCTGGTCCGCAAAGTCTTCCTGGTCGGTAAGCTCTTCCATGTGGTTTGCAATGAAGGCTTCGCTCCTGTCCTTGAATCCTGCCGCAACACCTTCGAACATCCTTGTTACAAGAAGGGTCATGTCCTGTATTTCTTTTTCTGCGCGGATTATGTAAGATGCTGCGTTTTCCTTTCCGCCTGTCTCGCTGAATTCCAGGGTGTAGGTCTTTGGTGCAAGGCCTTCCTTGTTGTCTTTTATGAGGGCTGTGGCAAGGGCTGCAATCTGTCTGGTGAAGGGGAGGCAGAGAATAGATGTTATTGTCTTTAGAACCGTGTGGAGGGTTGCTATGTGCCAGGTGATTTTTTCTGTTGGGCTTCCGGGAACCAGGTGGTCAATCAGGTTCAGGAGGGGGGTAAAGAATATGCAGGCAAGCACTACCGTTGCAATGTTAAAGAGTACGTGGATTAGGGCCGTGCGCTTGGCGTTTGCGCTGGAATTCATTGCGGCCATGATTGCGTCTATTGTAGAGCCTATGTTGCTTCCGATTACCAGGGCTGCTGCAAATTCCCAGTTTACAAGATGATTGTAGGCCATTGTGATTACGATTGCGCTTTCTGCTGAGGAGGAATGGATTAGGGCTGTGATTATTATGCCCACCACAACTCCTATTAGGACGGAAAGAGCGCCCATGTCGCCAAACTGGGTCAAGAAGTTGAGCGTTCCCTTTTCCGGGCTGATTGTGGAAGAAAGCCAGCTTAGGCCAATGAAGAGCATTCCAAAGCCCATGATTGCCTGGCCGAGTGGGCCCTTCTTCATTTTTTTTGATGAATAGAAGAAATAGCCAAGGCCAAAGATTGGTATTGCAAAGGCTGCTATGCTAAAGCTGAAGCCAAAGAGTACTACGATCCATGCCGTTATGGTAGTTCCTATGTTTGCCCCCAGCGTTACCCCTACGGACTGCTGCAGGGTCATAAGGCCTGCGTTTACGAAAGAAACTTCCATGGCTGTGGTTGCCCCAGACGACTGTATTATTATAGTAAGAAGGAAGCCTGTTATAAAACCAGTGAAGCGGTTGCCCGTCATAAAACCAAGGGCTTTCTGAAGACCGGCACCAGCACTTTTCTGAATACCGTCGCTCATCATCTTCATGCCGTAAAGCAAAAAAGCAAGGCTGCCCAATAACTGTAAAATTGTTCCTAGAAGTTCCATGGCTTGGATTATACACGGAAAGACGCATAAAAATCAATTGAGGGGGACTTTGCCGAGGGGATGCCCGGTCTTTGTGCGCCATATTTATCTTGACATTTTGGACAAAAGTGTCAATAATAGGGTGATTTTTGGCCCCTGTAATATTGAATTTTCTTTGCTGCCTTTCTACTTGGGGCTTTGGAGGATATAGATGAATTTATTGGGAAGATTTACGGACTGCAATCTTGACGCAGACTACGATGAAGTAAAAAAGAATTTTTCGCTAAAAATACCCGCAAACTTTAACTTTTCTTATGATGTAATAGATGTTTATGCCAAGGAAGAGCCTAACAAGCAGGCCATGGTATGGTGCGACGACGAGGGCGGAGAAAAATTTTTTTCCTTTAAGGACATTTCCGACATGTCAAAGAAAACCGCCAACTTTTTTGTTCAGCAGGGAATTAAGAAAGGCGACAGGGTCATGCTTTTCCTTCGCCGCCGCTACGAATTCTGGTGGATTGTTCCAGCCCTGCACAGGATTGGCGCAATTGTAATTCCTGCTACGACCCAGCTTTTAAAGCACGACATTGTTTACCGCAACAACGCCGCAGACATAAAGATGATTGTTGCCCTGGACAATAAGCAGATAGAAGAAGAGGTGGAGGCTGCCTTGCCTGAGTCTCCGACCGTAGAAAAACTGGTTACTGTTTCTGGCCCAAGGGAAGGCTGGGTGGATTTTCATGCAGAACTTGAAAAGCAGTCTGCGGAATTTGACCGTCCTACAGGAGAGGCTGCCACCTGCAACGAAGACCCAATGCTCATTTACTTTACGAGTGGAACTTCCGGCTACCCAAAGATGGTTGCCCACAACTTTTTGTATCCGCTTGGACACATCATTACTGCAAAGTATTGGCAGCGCGTTATAGACGGAGGCCTTCACTGCAGTGTTGCGGAAACAGGTTGGGGAAAGGCTGTCTGGGGAAAGCTCTACGGCCAGTGGATTTCCGGTTCTTCGGTCTTTGTTTATGACCTTTTGGGTTTTACTCCAGACCTCTTCTTTGCCAAGATTGCAAAGTACAAGGTTACAACCCTTTGCGCACCGCCTTCTGCATACCGCTTCCTTATAAGGCAGGATTTGTCCAAGTACGACCTTTCAAACCTCACTTATTTTGTTACGGCAGGAGAGGCTCTTAACGATGAAGTCTTTAAGAAATTCCTTGAAAAAACAGGCCACGAGATGAGGGAAGGCTACGGTCAGACGGAAACAACCCTTGTGGCAGGAACCTTCCCCGGCATGAAGGTAAAGCCAGGTTCAATGGGTAAGGCTGCTCCCGGATTTGACCTTGAGATTGTGGACGAAAACGGCAAGCACTGCGCTCCAAACGTTACCGGCAACATGATAATCCATCTGGACAAGGGTAAGCCACTGGGACTTTTTGGCTGCTACTACAAGAACGAGCCGCTTACCAAAGAGGCCTTGGGTGGCAGCGTCTACAATACGGGAGATCTTGCCTACTACGATGAAGACGGCTACATCTGGTTTGTTGGCAGACAGGATGACGTTATTAAGAGTACCGGCTACAGAATAAGCCCCTTTGAAGTAGAAAGCGTTTTGATGCGCTTCCCCGGAGTGCTTGAATGTGCCGTTACTGGCGTTGCAGACAAGAGCCGCGGACAGATTGTAAAGGCTACGATTGTTCTTACCGAGGAATACAAGAACCGCAAGGATGGTCTTGAAAAAGAGATTATGACTTATGCAAGGTCAAGTCTTGCCACCTACAAGATTCCCCGCCTTATAGAATTTGTGGACGAGCTTCCAAAGACTATAAGCGGAAAAATCCGCCGTGTGGAAATCCGCCAGAAGGACCAAAAGTAAATAAATTGTCATTCCGAACTTGATGCTGCACGGTGGCGTTGCATCCCCCGGGATAAGTTGAATGTGCCATCCATCATCCGCTCCCTGAGCCAGTCGAAGTGCGCGTGTGTGCGGCAAGATTGCGGTACAGCCACAGGTGCAAGTTGAGTGTGCCTCGCCCCCTGAGCCAGTCGAAGGGCGCGGTTGTGAAGCGAGATGGCGGTACAGCCACAGGTGCAAGTTGAGTGTGCCTCGCCCCCTGAGCCAGTCGAAGTGCGCGGTTGTGAAGCGAGATGACGGTACAGCTACCGGGTCAAGTTCAGTTTGGCCTCCGCACCCAGAGCCAGTCGAAGTGCGCGATGTGTGCAGTGTGATGGCGGTACAGTCACCGGGTCAAGTTGAATGTGCCTCCGCTCCCTGAGCCAGTCGAAGGGGCGGTTGTGAAGCGAGATTGCGGTACAGCCTCAGGGGCAAGTTGCGCTTGACGGTTAATTTGCAATATGAAATTTAACATATACTGCAGGAGAAATGTGATGAAAAAATTTATTTTTATGCTGGCTTTTATTGTAGCTTCGGCCTGTGCTTTTGCAAGCCCCGCAACAGATGCCGTAAAAACATTCTTTGCTAAAGGAAGCTGCCTTTCTGTAGACATGCAGCTGCTTTCCGATAAAAAGGAATCCGTGTCGGTCTTTACTTCAATTCCAAAAGAAAAAATCCAGATGATTTATGTTGCAAATGGAAAAGCCGAGGGAAAGGACTACGATTCCATAATTTGCATTGTTGATGGAAGTAAAATTCATTTTCCCATGAAGTATGTAAAAAGCCTTTCAAATGATGAATACGGAAACATTGTGATTAAGCTTGTTCCTGTCGATGAAAATATTTTTGAGAATGCCCAAGGTGATTTTGGCAAGACCTTGGAACTTCTGCTGGAAGTTCTTTTTTAGCGGCTGTTTGCAAATGGGATGTTAAAATGAAAAAAGCGGTGCTGTCTGTAAAACAACGCCGCTTTTTTTTTTGCAGAATCAGTTGAAGTATTCGTCACCTGTTCCGTAGTTGTCTACAACAAAGTCTATGTCCTTGTCGCCTCGTCCGCTAAGGTTTACGAGTATGGACTTCTGCGGGTTTTCCTTTGCGTACTTCATTGCAAAGGCAACGGCATGGCTTGACTCAAGTGCGGGAATGATTCCTTCGTAGCGGCAAAGCTTGTAGAAGGCTTCCAGACATTCCTTGTCGTTGGCTGTCGTGTATGTTACGCGCCCCTTGTCCTTTAGCATGCAGTGTTCGGGACCGCTTCCGGGGTAATCAAGGCCGGATGCAATAGAATATACCGGTGCGGGGTTGCCCTTTTCGTCGGTCAGCAGGTAGGTGCGCATTCCGTGCAGAACCCCTTCCTTTCCGTAAGAAAGTGAGCATGCGTGGTCGCCGAGTTTTAGTGAGCGTCCTGAAGGCTCTACTCCAAAGAGGGCAACGTCTTCGTCCTGAATAAAGCCGGAGAAGATGCCCATTGCGTTTGAGCCTCCGCCTACACAAGCCGTTACCGCATCGGGAAGTTCTCCCGTCATCTCCAGAAACTGTTCCCTTGCTTCTACACCGACTATGTGCTGGAAGTCGCGTACCATCATTGGGAAGGGGTGGGGACCCATTACGGAGCCTATGCAGTAAAGGGTATTTACCGGGTCCTTTAGGTAGGCCTCGAATGCAGAGTCAACCGCTTCCTTTAGAGTCTTCTGCCCCTGGGTGGCGGGAATTACGTTTGCGCCCAAAAGCTTCATGCGGACAACGTTGGGGTGTTCCTTTGCAATGTCAACTTCGCCCATGTGGATGTCACATTCAAGGCCAAAGTATGCCGCCGCGGTTGCAAGAGCCACACCGTGCTGGCCTGCTCCTGTCTCTGCAATAACCTTCTTTTTTCCCATGTACTTTGCAAGGAGAACTTCGCCCATGCAGTGGTTGAGCTTGTGGGCACCAGAATGGTTCAGGTCTTCCCTCTTTAGGTAGATGCGTCCGCCGCATGCCTCGCTAAGCCTTTTGCAGTAGTAGACCGGGGTAGGGCGGCCCTGGAAGTGCTTCCTTATTGAACGCAGCTCATTTATAAAATCGTGTGATTTTGAAATCTTAAAGTAAGCGTCTCTTATGCGGTTCATTTCGGCCTGGAGCTCTTCGGAAACAAAGCTTCCGCCCCATTTGCCAAAAAATCCCTTTTCGTCCGGGTATTGCTTTAGATAGTCTTTCATGTAATGCCTCTGATGTTGTTAGTAGAAGCATTATAGTAGGAAAGGAAGAATCAATCAACAGGCATTTTTTCACAGGATTTTTGCTGGATTTTTGCGTACTTTTCCCCTTGGAAAATTAAAATTCGCCTTAAATTCACTTGTTTTTTGAAAATTTTGGATTATACTTATATTACTATGATTAGAAACGGTGTGCTAAAGAAAAAAATGTCGCTAAGGACAGAGGTTTTACTTGCTTCGGTTGGTTCTGTGCTGCTTGTTGCGGTGTTTTTGAGTGCGTCCTATATACAGCTGATGAGGCGGATTATAGACAGGGCTACGGTGAATACGGTATCCCAGACCATGCTGGTGCTTAACGGCCAGATTGACGCAATTTTTAAGCCCTACGAGGTAACGGTGCGTAACGTTGCCCATGCGGCTTCTTCCCATGCGGACAGGAATTCCCTTGCCAAGATGGTGCAAAAGGCCGTGAGCAGCCTTGACACAATGGACAATGACGTTTACTATGCCACTACAATTTCCCGCTACCAGGAGGGGGGCTTTTACATAGACGGTTCAAACTGGAATCCGGGTGAGGACTGGATTCCCTCCGAGCGCGACTGGTGGAAGGATGCAGTCAGGGTTGGCGACGGAAACGTTGCCATGGGAGCGCCCTATGTTGATGCAATGGAGGGTACCCTCTGCGTAACCCTTTCTTCCCCTGCCTACGACGAGAATAACCGCCTGATTGGTGTTGCGGCGGCGGACATCTACCTTAACAACCTGAGCAACATGGTAAGGGAGATAAAGCTTTCTGCAAACAGCAGCATAAACATCATAACAAAAGACGGTCTTTATGTAACCAACGATGACTTTTCAGCCATAATGAACAAAAACTACTTTGACACAGTACAATCAAAGTCAATCGTCAAGGACGAATACCTGGACGGAACAGTCAAGTCCTTTACCGACGGCGGCTTCTTCTACGGAGTCCATCCAATAAAGGGCACTGAATGGTTCATCGTTACGGAAGGCCCTGTATCCGATTTTTCATCCGGCTACTTTAAGATGCTTACCCTGGTGCTTCTGGGGCTTATCGTTCTGGTTGCCGCCATGGTCATAGTGGACGTGGTTGCTTCCACAAGGCTTTCCCAGGGCTTTAAGGAAATGGCTGCGGGATGCGAGCGCTTTGCCAAGTGCGACTTTTCAAAGAAATATCCCGACTATTTTACAAGCGAGGCCTCACTCCTTTCCAACGGCTTCAACCTCTTTTCCCAGCGTCTTCAGGACATGATAGGCACAATCAAGGGTTCAAGCTCCAACCTTGACGTTGTTTCCAACAACATGAAGGAAAGTGTAGCAACTGTTTCAGACTCAATGACGTCTATTCGCCTTGGAATAGAAAACGTACAGACCCAGGTAGAAAAACAGTCCAGCGGCTTTGACGAAACTTCATCGGTAATACATGACGTAACTTCAAGCATTTCCACCGTAAACGAGATGATAGACTCACAGACCCGAAGCATACGAGAGTCCTCTTCATCTGTTTCCCAGCTTGTAGGCAGCATAGAGCAGATTGGACACTCCATGGAAAGCATGGCAAGTTCCTTTGAGTCACTGGACAAGGAAGCCCGCAGCGGTATGTCCAAGCAGGCCAAGGTAAACGAGCGCATTTCCCAGATTGAACAGCAGTCACAGATGCTGCAGGAAGCCAACATGGCAATTGCATCGATTGCGGAACAGACAAACCTTCTTGCTATGAACGCGGCAATTGAGGCTGCCCATGCAGGAGAAGCAGGTAAAGGCTTTGCGGTAGTTGCAGACGAAATCCGTAAGCTTTCGGAAACTTCATCCGGCCAGTCAAAGACAATCGGTGAACAGCTCAAGAACATCCAGGACAGCATCGGCGAAATCGTAGCAGCCTCTCAGGAATCAAGCACGGCTTTTGCAGGAGTTTCAAACCGCATTCAGGAAACTGACGGCTTGGTTCAGTCGGTAAGAAATTCCCTGGAAAAGCAAAATGAAGATTCCCGCAGCGTAATATCCCTGCTTGCGGAAATGGACAGGACGGCGGACAGTGTTAGGTCTGCTTCATCCAAAATGTCAGACGGCAGCATACGAATCCTGTCTGCAATGGATAAGCTAAGGACTTCCCTTGGCGACGTACGCTCTTCAATGGCAAACATGTCGGACATTGCCCAGGGCGTAATCACGAGCGGCAAGAAGCTTGACAACTGCGTAGAGTCCCTGGACATAAACGTAGCCCAGCTTGGAGACGACGTAAGAAAGCTTTCGGGCTAGGTGTCCACCTATTTTTGAGATGCGGAAAACATTTTTTATATTTTACCTATTCTAAAAGGACTGGAAAGCAGTTTTGTGTGCAGCGGAAGGCAAAGACGGCTGAAAACCCGCATTGGAGCGGAACGAGCGTAGCGAGTTTAATTTCCTATTCCGCGACACAGCGGGTTTATCAGACGGATTTGCCTGGGAGCGGAACACAAAACTGCTTTTCTTGTTTTTTTGTGGTAACGATTATGCGGCAAGAATTGTTTTTCCTGCAAAGTGAGCTATAATTATTGTAGAAAAACTTTACAGGAGGAAAGTCTTTCGTAAGAAAAGACATGTGCCGTATGAATCTTATAAAACGATTTGCAGTGGGTAGCCTTGCCGCTGCCCTCATGCTCTGCACATTATTTGCAGATTCCAAAAAGAACGTAACCCTTGCAAAGAACATAGGCGAGCTTTCCTGGTCAAAGAACGTTACCATTGCCGCCAAAAACTTTGAAGGCGCAGGCGAAGGCTCCGTAATCAGCATAGATGCCCAGCAGACAAAGGCCGACTACCACAAATTCAAGGCCTATTCTGCTGGAAGCGCAAATGGCGGCTGGAAGGAAATAGGCTCAGGCGGTGTTAGCGGAGCTGCCTATTCCAACAGCGAATTCACCCTGGAAAATAAATCCTCTGCAATCACCGTAAGGCTAACCGCACAAGAAGCGGAAAACCTAAAGAAGTACGGCATGGTCATGCACGGCTTTGGCGTGTCCATAAAAAAACTGGAACTTTCATCTTCACAGCAAAAACAAAATGCCAAGAGTGAAAAATCGCCCGGTCACGCAAAGAGCGAAAAATTCCCCAAGAACGAAAAGCCAGCCAAGCAAGAAAAAACTGCCAAGCACGAAGCAAAGCCAAAAAATGCCAACCTGCCCTTTGACCTTGGCAACTGGAAAAACTTCATCGTTCCCGCAAAAGACCTGCATACATCCGGTGACTTCTGCATAAGAATCGACACAAAAGCATCTTCCGCAGAAAAAAATCCTTCATATTATAACATCAAGCTCTATGACGCAAAGTGGCAGCCCATCAGCAAGGGCAGCATACACTCATCAAAAGAATTTGCAAGCCTAAAGCAGGACCTGATTGTTCTTACAAAAGCAGAAGGATTCGTAGTCTACACACCAACGGAAGCCGAGCGCCAGGCAATCAGAACGAACGGCCTTCTTATACAGGGCTACGGAATCTCCGTAAGCGACGTAAAAACCGTAACCGTAGCAGAACTGCACGCAAAATCTGCCCCAGAACCGGTTATCGCATCCAAGCCGTCTCATTCGCACAAAAGCACCCCCTCTGCCAAGCCCAAAAAGCCGGAAGTAAATAAGCCGTCAGCCAAAAAGCCCTCCCCGGTAAAAGAGCCGCTCCCCGCCCCGGCATCCAAGGGAACACCTTTGCCAAAAGTAACAATGGGAACGCCTTTTGCAAACCACGGAAAGCTCCACGTTACAGGAACCTCCCTCTGCGACAGCAAGAACCAGCCCTACCAGCTCTACGGAATGTCCACCCACGGCCTTTCCTGGTTCCCCGAATACGTCTCCAAAGAAAGCTTTGCCACCCTCCGCGATGACTGGAATACAAACTGCGTCCGCCTGGTCCTTTACCCCGGAGACTATAATGGCTACTGCAACGGCGGCAACAAAGAAGAGCTAAAGCGCACCGTCTACCGTGGAATAGAAGAAGCCACAACCCTAGGCATGTACGTAATCGTTGACTGGCACATCCACAACGACAACCCCAACAAGTACAAGGCAGAAGCAAAAATCTTCCTCGACGAAGTTTCCAAAAAATACGCAAACTACGGCAACGTCCTCTACGAAATCTGCAACGAGCCTGTAAACTCAGACTGGAACAGCCAGATAAAGCCCTACGCAGAAGAAATCATCCCCGTAATCCGAAAGAACGCACCCGACGCAATCATCATCGTGGGCACAAACACCTGGTCACAGGACGTAGACAAAGCCGCCGCAAACCCAATCACCAAGTACAAGAACATAATGTACACCTTCCACTTCTACGCCAACACCCACACCGACTCCTTCCGCAAAAAAGTGGAGGGCGCAATAAAAGCTGGCCTTCCCATCTTCATCACCGAATTTGGAACTTGCGACGCATCCTGCAACGGAGGCTTCAACGAGCAGCAGACAAAGCTCTGGTTCAACCTCATCCAAAAATACAACCTTAGCCACATCAACTGGAGCCTCTGCAACAAGGCCGAAACCGCAAGCGCAATCTCCTCTTCCTGCCAAAAAAAATCCGGCTGGACAGAAGGAGACCTTTCACAGTCAGGCCGTCTAATAAGAAGCCACTTCCGTTCGCTAAAGCGCTAGTTTTCTTGCATCATGAGGGGAAAAGCCTTTCCCCTGGCCTCAGCCCGCAAGCGGTCTTCGGCACACCCCATTCTCCTAGGGGGCTCCGCCGCCCCCTAAAACCCCTGCCTCAAAAAAATCCCTCCATGGATTTTTTTGAGGATCGGAGAATCGCAAGCAATTCTCCGTGCTGCTAATACGCGCCTCCATGCGCTCTAAGACTTTGGCAAGGATTTTCTCGGAAAAGTAGTTAAATTACTATGTAATATTTTTAGAGTGTTTCTAAGAAACAAATGGCAAGCAGCTTGACTGCCTGGTGGTTTTGAAAATTATGCTTTTATTGTTCTTCTGCAAAACAATTTGTCTTCCATTCTTGATTAAACCATTGTCTTTGTTTTAACCAAAAATCTGCAGCTTCTATCGCTTGTTCTTTAAAATGTTTCAAATCTAAATCTGTAGAAAAAATTCTATCTTTTGAATATTTTTCGGAAAATACAAACATAGAGTGCCAACCATTTTCTTTAAACTCTGTTGTTCCGCCATTTACCATTGCTACAAATTTTGGAAGTTTTAAAAATGTTCCATCTAAAACAAAAATCGTACTCCAAAAGAATGATTTCATTGCAGCAATAGAAGGTTCTCTATCTCTAGTAACTCTATCTCGAACACTTGTTTTTGCCTGAATACAGCCAAAACAATATTTTTTATTTCCATGGGTAAGGGTTGCATATAAATCAAATACATTTCCCTTTACTTGTTCTTTTAACCAACTTATATCCCTTGGCTCATTTCCTAACTCATTTGCTTTTATAAGTATATTTAAATCTCTCTGAAGAATAATTTCTATTGCCGTATCTTTTAATGCAACAGAAGCAAGGAATTTAACCATTTCCTCAAAGGCATGACCACTAGATTTTTTCCAACTTTGGTCGGCACTTATTACTTTCGCAATTATCTCGGCATTGTCAACGCCGCTTTTCCTGTGAACATGTATTTCGTAAATAGTTTTCCAAATTTCTTCAACTTCAACAGTTGAAAATTCACGCATAGCTTTTAAAACAGACTGTTTAATAGCTTCTTTTTGTGCGGCAACTTCTATTTCATCTAGTTTTGTTTGAGAAAGAGATTTTCCATGATTTTTTGTAAGAAAATCTTGTTTCTGTTCATCGACGGTATGTGTATAAGTGGTTTCATAAATTTTATCACAAAAACTTTTTAATTTTTCCATTACTAATAATTCTCCAGTATTTCGTTTATTTTTACTCCCCATGCATAAGCCAAGAGAGGTGGAACTGCATCGCCAATTTGTTCATATTTGTCCTGAATGTTATTATGTAAATGCGGTGTAATATAAGGACCACCACAAAAATCATAGGAATCAGGGAATGATTGCAATCTTGCACATTCGCGTACAGTTAAAGCTCGATTATATTTAGGATGAACAAATTCATCTAAACAGTGACTTGTAACAGTAGGAGAAGGTTCGCTAGGAACTAATCTATAATTACGCTTTATGAACATTTTCTTAGGCAAAATTCTTTGTTTTTGAAGTTCTTCTCTCTCAGAGCCTTCGTACCTATCGAATAGGTCTTTTAAGCTGTCACCAGGATTAAGCAATTCAAATCTTTTTAAAGTGCACTCTCTATGTTTCATTGGCATTTGATAAGTTACTTTGTCGGGCTGAGGATTTGTTCTTCGCCAAAATTTATCATCTCTCATCAGTTTTTCAAAAGTTGATGAAGCAGAAGTATATTCTGTTTCTTCTTTATTTGAGTTTGGAATTACATTTTTTAACCCCGCAAAAGCATCCTGCACAGTGACGATTTTTTTACAAGTTGGAGTTGGTGCTGATAGTTTCGTTGTTGGATTTTTGGAAGCAAGCATAAAAAATCTTTTTCGAGTCTGTGGAACTCCAAAATCTGTAGCACAAAGAACAAATTCTTTGAGATTACCATAGCCGGCTTCTTTTAATTCTTCTTTTAGAACAGAAACAATTAACTCATTTGAATCTTTTGAAACAGTTTTTGTTGTAATTGCCGGAACATTTTCAAAAAGTATAAGTTTTGCATTTACTATTTCTGCAATTCTAATCCCTTCTCTAAACAAAAATTGTCTGTCATCATAGAATGAACGAGAGGTATTTCCAGCGGTTGAAAAAGTTTCGCAAGGCATTCCAGAAGTTACTAAATCTATACCATCTTTTGGTATAAAAGGTAAGATTTGTTCTTTTGTGACATTCCTTATATCAGAATGTATTACATGAACTTCTGGATGGTTTTTTGAATAGGTATCAACACAACTCTTAATAAACTCAATAGCAACCTTAGTTTCAAATCCTGCGGCGTGAAGGCCTGTACAAATGCCCCCTGGGCCACTAAAACAGTCTATATGCGTAAACCCCATTCTAATGCTCCTAAAAGTTTGGAACAATTATATCAAAATTTTGATTTTTATAAAACTACCAGCCCATTGGACTGTGAGCATAACATGTTTTTTTATGGATAATTTTTTCCCTTTGAGACTTGGCATTGCGCTGCCAGTAGGAATCCGCTCGGTTTTTTTGACGTGTTTTCAGCTGGGAATGGAAGTGCTTCCGCATTTATATTAATGCCTGCTAAGTTTCATTTAGATTTGCACTTACCTTCTGCAGCAGCAAACCCTTGACAATTTTTGCCTTTGACATTTACAATATAAGTAACCTTAAAATACACTAGAGGTTGCAGTACAGGAGCAAATGAATGGGAAAGGTATTGTTTCTTAAGAGCAGTTCGCTGGAAAATGTTGCGCTTAACAATAAGATAAACGAACGCATCGGTTCATTTTTTATGGCTATCCACGAGGAGGAAGTCCGCAAAGCCGTTGAAGCTGGCGACATTTCCCTTATCATCATATACCTCAAGAACGTTTCCGACAAAGAGCGGTCGGAAATTTCAAAGATTCTAACAGGCATTCTTACCGTGCCCTATGTCCTTGCAGGCGAAAGGGAAGACCTGCACAAATACTTTGTTGCAAACCTTCAGGCCCATATCCTGCGCTACATAAAGACACCGGTTCTTTTGTCTGCCTTCATAGAAGAAATAAAGTGCATCCTTGAAAAGCTTGGCCAAAGCCTCCCCAACAATGAAGAACTCGTAAAAATTGCAAAGAAAGAAATCGTGGAAAAAGAAGAGCCAAGGCACATCCTTGTTGTAGACGACGACCTTGTTGCCCTTCGCACAATGAGCAACGTGCTCAATCCCCTTTTCAAAGTGTCTGTTGCAAAGAGCGGGGCCGCTGCCATTTCCTTCCTTGCAAAAGAGCATCCAGACTTAATCCTTCTGGACTACCAGATGCCTGTTTGCGACGGTTTACAGACTTTGGAAATGATAAGGGCAGAGGAAGACTACAAAAACATTCCTGTCTTCTTCCTTACAGGCGTTGATGATGCAGACCTTGTAAAAAAAGCCATGGCACTTAAGCCCGAAGGCTACATCCTAAAATCAGCAGGACCGGAGCTTCTAATCTCCAAAATCGAGGCCTTCTTCTAATGGAATTTTCTATTATTAAAAAAGAAGAGATTCCAATGATAAAACAAATGGTTGCAAGCGCAAACTGCCTTAGGGTAATATTCTTTGCGCCTGCCTTAACCATTTACATACTCACCGAATTTTTTTCCGACTGGAAAATCATGCATTCTCCAGCCTACAAACATTACCTCTTTAAGTTTTTTGGCTTTGAAACAAACGTATTCAACATCTACGTAATCCTTGACCTGCTGATTGTATTTTTTTCGCTTGTAATTTTCTTTGCAGTCCTCTTCTACCGCAAGAAGCCCCAGAAGCGCCAAGATTTTTTCCTTACCTTTATGAAGCTCTATGTCTTTGCCCTCTTTACCATAAGTTTTGCGGTTGTGGTGGTAACAGCCTACACCGACTACGAAATGTCCCACGTAGACTTTACCTTCTTTTACCTTATTGCACTTGTTTCAACCTGTGTATTTTTTTCAAATTTCTTTATTACGGTTCCGCTCTGCATCATCTGCTTTGTTGCAATGCACGTGTTCATAGCCATCTGTCCCAACAACATCGTATACAAGCCCCACGTTCCCTACGGAATATTCCTTGTAATAGCCCTCTGCTTTGTCTCCGCATTCAGGGCATTCAACCTGCTTTCCACCCTGCGCTACGAAAACCAGATAGAAAAATTCAAGAACGATGCGGTAAGGCAGAATGCGCTAAAGTCCATGTTCCTTGCCAACATGAGCCACGAAATCCGTACCCCCATGAACGCAATCGTTGGAATGAGCGAACTTGCCCAAGACTTTGACCTTGCCCCCGCCCAAAAGAATATGATCCGCCAAATCCGCTCATCGGGAATTGCCCTGGTAAGCATTGTTAACGACATACTGGATTTTTCCAAGATAGAAGCCGGCAAAATGGAAATTGTTCCTTCCGACTACGACATCCTTACCCTCTTGTATGACGTTGCAAACATCTGCAAGGTAAAGCTTTCTGGAAAGGACGTTGCGGTAAGAATTCAAATAGAAGAAAATCTTCCCCAGCTTCTTCACGGAGACGACATAAGGCTAAAGCAGGTGCTTATAAACCTAACCGGTAATGCCGCAAAGTTTACGGACAAGGGGTCAATCATAATACGGGTTGTGCGCAATCAAGAAGGCCTTGTTGAATTCTCCGTTTGCGACACAGGCATTGGAATAAAAAAAGAAGACCTAAACACAATCTTTTCCGAATTTACCCAGGTGGACATGAGCATGAACCGCACCAAGGGAGGAACAGGTCTTGGCCTTGCCATTTCAAAAAATCTTGTAAGGCTTATGGGCGGAACTTTGGCCGTTTCTTCTGAATACCAAAAAGGCTCAAACTTTTATTTTGCAGTTCCCCAGGATGCCGTTTCAAAAAAGACGGTTGGAGAAGCCTATGCACCCCTTATAAAAGAAGCTCTGGCAGACAAAAAAAATCCTTCGGTAAAGGACATAGATTCAAGCCTTTTCCAAAGAAGCGAATTCTCTGCCCTCTTTGCCACAAACGATTCTGCTTCCTTTAGCAAAGATGCAAACTTTATTGCACCGGATGCCAAGGTTCTTGTTGTGGACGACAACCTTGTGAACATTCAGGTTGCAGAAGGAATGTTGAAAAAGTTTTCCATTGTTCCAGACACTGCTTTAAGCGGTTTTGAAAGCCTTGAAATGCTAAGCGAAAAATCCTACGACCTTGTCTTTATGGACCACCAGATGCCTGTCATGGACGGAGTTGAAACCCTAATAAAAATACGCGGTTCAGAAACTAACAGCCACACTGTCGTAATAGCCCTTAGTGCAAATGCCATAAACGGTGCAAGGGAAATGTTCATTCAAAAAGGCTTTGACGATTTTCTTTCCAAGCCGGTTCAAATAAAAGATTTTGCAATGGCGCTAAAAAAATGGCTGCCACAAAATCTAATCAAAAGCGTAGATGAAAATTCTTCTGATGCTTCTTCCAAGAATGAATGGACTTGCCCGCCTTCCGTAATAAAAACTTTTGTAAGGTTAATCGACCCCACCTCTTTGGAAATAGAAGATGCCCTAGCCAAGAGTGACCTTAAAACCTTCACAATAAAAGTTCATGCGCTAAAAAGTTCTGCAAAGATTGTCGGTGTGGATGAGCTTTCAAAATTGGCCGCAGAACTTGAAGAATTGGGAAGCAAATGCGATTGCCAAGAGACGCTCTCCCTTATCCAAAAAAAGACGGAAAAGCTTCTTGCCCTCTACAAATCCTGCAAGCAGCTGTTTGCAAAAGAGCACTTGTCCGAAAAAGAAACAGAAGGCTCTGCAAGTGGCGGAGATGTCTTGTCAAATGAGCCTGATGCCGCAGTGCTTACCGCAAAAGATGCAGAATCCTTTGCAGACAAAATACTTTCCGCCTGTGACCAAAACAACCTGAACGATTTGGAAAGCCTTGTGGCAAAGCTTCAAAACTTTTCGCTAACGTCTTCCCAGAAAAAAATACTTGAACAGCTAAAAGATGCCGCAGAACTAATAGACTTTGACCGCGCCAAAGAAATAGCCGCCACCCTGATTGCCCAGTAACTTGCCATTCCACTCACAGCCCCCTGTCATTCCCGTGCACCGCAATCAGTCATTCTCATGCGCAGCCCCCTGTCATTCCCGTGCTTGACACGGGAATCCATTCAACGCCAGCAACACAATCTACATTATGGTATAGGTCTGATTGTCCACCTTGGTAAGCCCAACCCGCTGCCAGAAAATCTCCGCATTGGTGTCCTTTGCATCAAGAACAATTTTCTTTGCGCCGGTTTCTAGCATAAGCCTCTCCAGTGCAAGAGTGCCAAGCCCAATGTTCCGGAATTCCTTGTTCACCTCAAAAAGGTCAATGCAGAGAGTGTCGCCCAGCATCTTGTAAACGCAGACCGCCTTTAAAAAACCGCTCGAAGGCTTGTAGTCAAAAATCATAAAAGACGACTGCTTAAGCACAAAAGAAAATTCCCCGCCCTTGGTATAAGATTTTAGCAGCGGAAAATTGTCCCATCCCTCAAGCGCCATATAGGACTCAAAAATATCGCTGTCCACAATCCTGTAATTCAAATTCATAAACACCCCGCGTGAATACTACCACAATTCGCCTCCTTTGGAAACCCTTGACCAAAAGCCTTTATTCTGCTATAGTCTTATCACAATTTGCCAACTTAGCTCATCCGGTAGAGCAGCTCCCTCGTAAAGAGCAGGTGACCCGTTCAAGTCGGGTAGTTGGCTAAGGCCCTTCTTTACAGAGGGGCTTTTTTGTTTTTAAAGACCAGTAATTTTTAGCAAAGTAAGGGTCAGCGGAGCGAGCGCACCGCCAGGTGAAAAGGGCGCAAGGACGCGCCCGACAGCGAGCGAAGCCGTCCGTAAGGAGCGAACAGGAAGTTCGCGACTGGAGTGGCCCGTTCCCTGAGCCTGTCGAAGGGAACATGTTTTCAAAGTGGTGCCGGCCCTTCGAGAACCTCAGGGCCCGCCTCATGTGCCCGTCACCCTGAACTGCTACGCCACATTCGCACGCACTTGCTACGAATGTGGATTCAGGGGCTGTAGAAGTCCAAACCGCCAGATTCCACAGATTCCGGGACTGAGCTCGGAATGACGGAGAAGCTAATCGGGGGTACTTGATTTTACGCCTACCCCCGATTGTAAGGGCGGCGTAGCCGTTGCCGACAGGCAATGGAGGCGAATGCCGGAACCCTGGAAAGCGGGTTAGCAATTAAAAGGTGGTCCAGAAAAGAAAATCCCAAAAATCCAACCACTACTTTCGTATTGTTTTTGTGCAGGTTTTGCCTGTTGCCTCGTTTACCGTAACAAGAGCCCATTCCTGGTTAAAGAGAGTGTCAAAGCAGCGTTCTGTGTAGTCGCCAAGTTCCTTGCTCTGGTGGTGGTGCACGTGGCCTGCGTAAACATCCGTTACGCCTTCCTTTTCAAAGAGGGTTATGACGCGGGTGGATTCCTCTTCGTTCTGCAGGCAGTAGTAGCTTAGTCCGTACATGCCGCTTCCGTATATGGGATAATGTGAGAACACAATTTTTGGGCGGGGGTCGCTTTGCATGGCACTCTTTAGTTTTTTGAACTGCTTTGGCCCAAGTGAGCCGCTTCCCGTGTCCAGTGCGTAGTAGCTGAATGCGGAACTTTTAAAGCGGTAGAATGAAGTGTAGGGAAAGCATAGGTCAGAAAAATCGTCCCAGCCTGAATTAAAGAGGTCGTGGTTTCCTACGATGTTCAGCACAGGTATTCCCCGGCTTTCTATTTTTTCAACAAAGTCGCAGTACTTAAGGAATTCCTTGCGTTCACCGCGCTCTGCAATGTCTCCAAGACAGACGCAGAATTTTGGGCTTTGGTCTGAGGGAAGACCGTCCAGCCATTCAAGGAATTCATCTTCGTCTATGTTTTCTGAACGTTTGCTTCCGTAGTGGGGATCCGTAAAAATAACGAAAGTGTATGTTCCCGAAAGAGAAGCAAAAGTTGGGCCTACGCGCCCCTGGTAAAGTTCCTTCATCTGGTCGGCGCGTTCGTCCACAAAGTCTCCGTGGTGGAAGAGTTCAAGCGCACCGTAACCGCAGGACGTGAGTTCAAGTGCGGTGAGAAGTATAAATATGCGGCTTAAAAAAGAAATGAGCTTTTTCAAAAGAACCACCTTAGCCTTAATGCAAATTCGCAGGAATCAAACATGGCGGAATTTGTAAAGAAGTCCGTGTACCTAACCCTTGCCTCTGCACCTAATTCCTGAAGTGCGCTCAAGTGGAATACGCTTCCAGCACAAAGGGCGGGGGAGCCAAGCAGATTGTAGCGGAAAAGCTCGTGAGTCCTGATTGCGGTGTAGAATTCATACCAGTAAAATGGATAGAAATGCAGGGCAAAGTCAAAGCCCATGGTTAAGTTTGTGAGCACCGGGTTTGTGTCGCGGATTGCAAATATTGTGCGCATCTTGTAGAGCGATACTGTATTCACCTTTAGGCTGAACCAGCTTACCGGTTGTGTTTCCAGCCAAAAGCCTGCAAGTATGTTGTTGGTTATGCTAAGTTCCTGAAAGTAGGTAAAGTTGTATTTTGCCCCAAGACCCATGCGGCCTTTGCTCCACCTGAATGGCCACCAGATGCCCTGTGCCGTAAACTGGTAGTCTTCTTCTCCCAAAAATCCTGCTGCCAGAGCCGTTGCCTTTTCCGACTCGTAGGTGTAGCCAAATTCAAATGCCAGCTGGTAGGGGTCAAAGCCGTTTCCCGTGTTGTAGATGGGTGTCATAAAAACGCTGTGCGTAGGCTGCGTGTCGTTCTGTGCCTGGGCAAAAAGCAGGGCTGGAGAAAAAAGTAAAACTGCTTGCAAAAGGAAAAACTTTAACTTCATTTTTTTTCTATTATATCATTCTAAAAATAATATGGCAATTGGCTTTTTTGTCCTTTCTTTTTTTTGATGGTACTCTTATGGACGAAGTCTTTAGGACGAAGTCCTTCTTGTTCTACCAATTCAGGCTTCTGCTAATTCGACCGAATATGCCTTTGCGCCACCGCCGTTCCGGGGTTCCGCGGGTCCCTTCCCGCTCCATTGCCGGGGTTCGACAAGCTCACCCAACGGCAACGCACTTCGTGCGCCCCTCCATGGCGGCGTAGGTTTCCTGGAAATTTGCAAGATGCAATAAAATAGGTTAGAATGAAAATATGAAAAACAATATGCTTTCCAAGCTTGTTGCATGTTACAACAGCACAAGCCTTATCCTGCGCATTTTTATTGGCATTGTCATTGGTGCGCTGCTCGGAGTTGTCATTCCCTCTCAGGAATGGATTGGTATTTTTGGCGACACTTTTGTTGGGGCTCTCAAGGCTGTTGCCCCGGTGCTGGTCTTTGCCCTTGTTACAAGTTCACTTGCCAAGGGTGGAACAAAACTTGACCGTCGCTTTGGAACGGTACTTGTGCTTTATATGGTTAGCACTTTGCTTGCTTCCCTGATTGCTGTTGCGGCAAGCTTTATTTTTCCGCAGACGATTGCCCTTGCAAATGAAGCTTCCGCTGATTCAGCCCCGGCTGGAATAGGACAGGTGCTAAAGAACCTTCTTATAAATGCTGTTTCAAATCCCATTGATGCCCTTGCCCGTGCCAACTACATTGGCATTCTTGTATGGGCATGTATTTTTGGCCTTGCGCTAAAGTCCATTGCAGGTGAGGGCACAAAACAGATGCTCAATGATTTTGCGGAAGGGCTTTCCAAAGTTGTGCGCTGGATTATAAACCTTGCTCCCTTTGGAATAATGGGGCTTGTCTTTACGACGGTTTCTTCAAACGGCATGGGCATATTCAAGAATTACGGAACACTGCTTGCAGTTCTTGTAGGCTCAATGCTCTTTATGGCACTTGTGGTATCTCCCCTCATTGTTGCCATTACGCTAAAGTGCAACCCTTATCCACTGGTGTGGAGATGCCTAAAGCAGAGCGGCATTACGGCTTTCTTTACCCGCAGTTCCGCCGCCAACATTCCTGTGAACATGGAGCTTTGCGAAGAGCTTGGCCTGGACAAGGAAATGTATTCTGTTTCTATTCCGCTGGGTGCAACAATCAACATGGACGGCGCTGCAATTACGATTGCAATCATGACACTGGCTGCGGCCCATACACTGGGCATTGTTGTGGACATTCCAACCGCGCTCATCCTCTGCGTACTTGCCACTTTGGGTGCTTGCGGTGCATCCGGCGTTGCAGGAGGTTCCCTGCTTTTGATTCCCCTTGCCTGTTCACTCTTTGGAATTTCCAACGATGCTGCAATGCAGGTTGTAGGAGTTGGCTTTATAATCGGCGTTGTTCAGGACAGCCTTGAAACCGCCCTCAATTCCGCAGGCGACGTACTCTTTACCGCCACCGCAGAATACCGTGCCTGGAAAAAACAGGGTAAGCCTTTGCCGGACTTCCTTGCAAAATAGTTTAGCTGATTTTGCATGGTGCTTTGTATGCCGCCTGCAACAATCAAGTAAAAGTTTGGAATGTAAGCCGAAGTTTTGCTGAAAATAAGGAAAGTTTGGAATGTATGCCGAACTTTTAAAAAAATATTCCTTGACTTACTGCTTTTTTTTTTCTATTTTAAAGCGTATGGGTGGGATGGTGCTTGTGGCGAGGAAGCTTAGGCCGCTGGATTTTGTTTTTGTGGCGGGGGTGCTGGGACTTGCCTTGTTTTTGTTTATTGGACTCAGGAAAAATTACGCTTCTTCAAAGAGGAATCTTCTTGTGCAGAGTTCTGAGGGTGGGGAGTATGTCTTTCCGCTTGACCGCGACGGCCTTTATAATGTTGCTGGTTTGTATGGGGATTCGGTGATAGAGGTGCTGGATGGTAAGGCCAGGTTTAAGGATTCTCCCTGCCCGAACAAGACTTGCGTGCAGCAGGGCTTTATTTCTTTGCCTGGGGAATGGGCTGCCTGTTTGCCGAATGATGTTTTTATAATGGTGCAGGGGTCTGCAAAGAAAGGTTCTGTGGATGCTGTTGCAAACTAGAGGCTGTTTTTCCCGAGAATGACGGTGAGTGGGCGTTCTTGCCATTAATCCTAGCCCCGATTGGAAGGGCCTTGCCTAAAAATTGCATCCGTGCAATTTTTAGGCCTGAGTTTTCTGCGAAAACTCAGCCACTTATTATGCAAACAAATGACGAGCCCTCCATGGCTCTCCTTGTTTTACAAATAAGGCGGAACCCTGGAAAGCGGGTAAAAATGCCCTCCGTGGCATTTTTACCCACAAGTTTCCTTCGGAAACTTGTCGTGCTTTTATTGCTAACATTTGACGCGCCGTCCTTGGCGCTGCTTGTTTGCGGTTGGTAAAAATGCTGCGGAGTCTGGCCGGCGTGGAGCGACGGACACAGTTTAAAAATAAAATGTGCTTCAAATAAAAAAAAGGAAATAGTATGGCTAAGAAAAAAGGTTCTATTGTATATAAATGTTCCAATTGCTCTTATACGCAGCCGGGGTGGCTTGGACGCTGCCCAAACTGCGGCGAGTGGAATTCCATGCAGGAGTGCATTGTTGACCCGAATGCGGCGACTCCTTCTTTGGCTGTGGACGGGACTGCCGTAAAGGTGAAGCCTGTTCCGATGGCAAAGATTTCTGTGCAGGATGAAGGGCGCATTTCTACGGGCAGTGCGGAATTTGACCGCGTGCTTGGGGGAGGGGCTGTTAGGCGGTCTGCAATTTTGATTGGCGGTGAGCCTGGCATTGGAAAGTCTACGCTTTTGATTCAGACTGCCGCTTCTTTTTTGAAGAATGTCGCTTCTTTTTTGAAGAATGCCGCTTCTTCTTTGAAGAACGCGCCTTCTGCAAGGGGGGCGTCAGGGCACAGGGTTCTTTATGTTTCAGGCGAGGAGTCTGCGTCACAGATAAAGGGGCGGGCGGTAAGGCTTGGGCTGGACACTGATGCGGTGGAGATTTTGTGTACGCTCCGGCTTGAGGATATTCTTGATGCGCTTGACTCTTTGAATCCTTCCTTTGTGATAATTGATTCTATTCAAACGGTGTATTCGGTTCAGGCGGGGATTGTTCCCGGTACTGTTAGCCAGCTTAAGTATTGCGCAAACGAACTTATTTCTTGGGTAAAGGAAAGGGACAGCGTTCTTTTTATGACTGCCCACGTTACCAAGGCCGGTGACATTGCGGGGCCAAAGAGTCTTGAGCACATGGTGGACACAGTTATTTCTTTTGAGCGCAGCAATGACGAGGTGCGTTTTTTGCGGGCTACTAAAAACCGCTTTGGTTCAATAGACGAACTTGGCATTTTTGAGATGGAGGAGAAAGGGCTTAGGGAAGTTGCGGATCCTTCATCGCTTTTTCTTACGCGTAGGGAAGGTAGTACCCCTGCCGGTATTGCCTGTGCCTGTGTTTTTGAAGGAACTAGGGCTTTTGTTGTGGAGATTCAGGCGCTTACGGTTCCTGCAAAGGCTTCCATGAACCGGGTGTATTCGGACAAGGTTGATTCTGCCCGGGTTAGCCGTGTGGCGGCTGTTCTTGAAAAACGGGCGGGGATTAAGTTTAGCGACCAGGATTTGTATATTAACGTTGCGGGCGGGGTGCGGCTTACGGAAAGCGCTATAGATGCGGCTCTTGCGGCTGCCCTTTATTCAGCACGGACTGATTTGGCACTTCCGGAAAAGACTGTGGTGACAGGTGAGCTTAGCCTTGCGGGGGAGATTCGGCCTGTTAGCAAAATTAAGCAGAGGATAAAGACTGCGCGGGAGCTTGGCTTTGACAATATTGTTGCGCCGGGGAAGGAAAGCGGTACCAAGGGGGCTAATTCTGTTAAGGATTTGCTGGGCGTGCTTTTTGCGGGGAAGTAGCTTATGGTGGCGGTTTGCTCTTGTCCTGTGACTGTGCTATAATGGGCTAAAGGCGGAAACTATGTTTGGAATGAACGATGAAGATTTGTTTGTGTTTTTGGGGGCTGTTGCGGACGACACTGTTCTTGGCGTGGAAGAAGCGACTCTTTTTGCCAAGAACGAAGTTTTTAGCGAGATAGACATTCAGGCTGAAGGGTCAAAGATAAAGGGCTGTCTTTTCTTTGGCAGAAGGGGGGCCTATTTTTACACTGAACCAAAGAACGTGCATTATGACTGGCAGAGGCAGCTCTTGAAATTTAAAAAGCTTAAGTGTGCTGAATTTTCCGCTGATTCAAAGAAGAAGTCTCTTAGGGTAAGCTTTAAGGGACGCTCCGGTTGCGCAATGGATTTTACGCTGGAACTGGAGCGCGAGGCATCAGGCTTGATAGAGGCTTTTGAAGATTACGCAGCCCGCTATTCAAAGCCTTCTTCTACCAGTGAATCTTAGCACCTATTGCGGCACCGTGTCCCTTTACGTTTAAGAGAGGGTTGTGGGTGTACTTCCATGCTCCGTAGGCTTCAACGCGCGGGGCAACCATTGCTCCTACTTCCAGGTGGGATTCGTAGATGGTTCCAACATCGTACTTGTCGTAGAGTGACTGGATTGTGCCCCTCCATTCGATAAGGATGGGGTCTACCGGATAGGATTTTGCGATAAGTCCAAATACAATGCCCTTGCAGTCGACTGCACCGTACCACTTTGACCATTGCAGGTATGCGGCAAGGCTGAGCGGGTTTGTGTACCAGAGGGAAAGCTGGCCTCCAAGGCGGACGTTTCCTGCGTACTTGCGGCCAGTGTCGTAGATGTCAATTGCAACTTCCGGCGGTGGAAGCTGGGAGGGGTGTTCTTCAAAGTCATTGTTGTCTTCCCATTCGCCTGTGGGGTAGTAGATTGTGTTTTCTATTACGGGGCCTATGAACTTCCACAGTATTCCTTCCAGGCGGCTTTCGTTACCCCATACTTTTTTGGGGAAGATGAATGCGTTTGATTCAATCTCGAAACGCCAGTCCTGGTATGCAACGGAGTCGGGGGCTGAGCCGAAGAGTTCTGCAAAGGAGAGGTATTTTCCGTTTGCGTAGGGGTAGGCGTCAAAGGAGACGGTGAAGTTGTTCACGAGCCACAAAAGGCCAAGTATGTCGTCTATTATGTGGTCGCCGTAATCGCTGGATGAACTGAATTCGTCGATTTCGTCTTCTACGATGCTTTGGGCAATCGTGGATTTTCCAGAACTTGCCATAAGGGTTTCCTGACTAAAGGAAATTTCTGCGAAGAGGGGGATGCTTGATGCTGCCAGTAAGGATGAGAGAATTCCGGCTGCTATCTTTTTTTTCATATAAACCTCCTGTTTACAGATACTATATACTATAAAACATATACTTCTGCAACTTGTAACATGCATCTTGCCTAGGCCTACTTGCAACTTGCACTGGTGGCGGTGCATCTTGCCAAAGGGGGCTTCCCGGAACTGAATGAGCGTCCTTGTTTGCAAAATGCACTTGGCTTTTGCAATTCTATTTCTTTGCAACGATTACCATTGTCTTTGCGTTGTAGTCGTAGGGCGAAAGGTCAAAGCCTCCGTAGACTTCTGCAGAAGAAAAGCCGTTTTGTAGCAGCAGGTCCCTTAGCTGTGGGGCGGAATAAAGCCTTTGCACAAATTCATGCTCCATGCGGCTGCCGTCCGGGTCCAGGAGAATCCACTTGGAACGCAAGCCTTCCCATGCTCCGTCCACGGTAAATTTTGTTAGCACGGTCTTTCCAGCCCTCTCAAACCATTCGCCTTCCGTGAACCACCTTACCGCAGTTTCCCGGCTTATGCATTCAAGGATGAATGTTCCACCGTCTTTTAGGGTGTAACTAATGTTCCTTGCAATGCGGAGGTCTTCTTCTATGCTGTCGCAGTAACCAAAGGAATTGTATATGTTTACCGCCGCGTCAAATTTCTTTTCCGGTGGAACAGAAAAAGTCCTCATGTCCGCATTTACAAGCTCCAGAGAAACTCCCTCCGCTTCGGCACTTTCCTTTGCGGCTACAAGGAATGGCTCTGTTATGTCCACGCCGGTAACGTCCATTCCGCAAAGGGCAAGCTCTACGCTTATCCTTCCAAGTGCACAGCATGCGTCAAGAACGCGGTCGCCTTTTTTTAGCCCGGCAATTTTGCAGCAGCTTTCCGCAACCCCGTGAGCCTCTGCCCAGTGGACTTCGTCAAACATGATTGGGGCGTAGTTTAGCCAAAAGCTTTCGTTTTCAAACCATTGTTTCTTTTTCATAGTATGCTTCCTATTATGAATCTTTTGTTTGCTGTCTGCAAGAGCTTTTTTTTAAGAAATGGAAATCTGTTTTGGGATTGGGGGCTGTTTGGGAGGGGGTGACTTGTTTGAGGCGGCTGTCTAGGTATGAGTTTTTTTTAGCAGATTATCGGGTCTGGCCTAATATGTTACTTGCCAATCCATATCGAGCCATGGAGGGCGGCTTAGCAACATGCAGAATTGAGAAGCGATTCTGCAATCCCAAAAAAATCTACGGATGGATTTTTTTGGGTCAAGAAACCTACGCGGGATTGTAGGGGCGGCGTAGCCGTTGCCGCGAAGCGGTAATGGAGGCGAAAGCCGGAACCCCGGAAAGCCCGTGGCGCAAAGTAGTGTTCGGTCGAGTTAGCCGGACGCTTTATGGTAGAGCAGATAGTGGTTCGTCCAGAAAAAAAATATCCAATAAAATAAACTAAGCGCCAACTGGATTTTTTTTTGCTTTTATGGTAAGTTTTTGGAACTTTATAAAAGTGCCCTGCGCTTTTTTTTGCGTGTCGGTGCGAGGAGTTTATTGTGAAAAAATTATTTGCGGCAATTTCTTTGATGATGGTCTTTGCAATTCTGTTTGCTTCATGCGGAAATTCAAAGGTGAACAAGGCTTATAGCGATGCAGTTGTATGGAGCAAGGCAGAAGACAAGGATCCGGGAAGCAGCGAGACTAACGAACTGTTCAAGAAGTATATTTCTTCCCTTGCCCAGCTTAACAAGGAAGAACGTGGCCAGCTGGTGGAAAAGCTAAAGAAGGCAAAGCTTGATACATGTGCAACGATTGCAAAGCTTGACGTTCAGAAGGCAAAAAAGATAATTGATTCTTTGGAAGATGCTACCACTGACGGAGTGAATAAATTCCTTGATGTTGTAGAAAGCGGCATAGAAAGTTTTGACACGGAAACATTGGAAAGCGCTCTTGAGCAGTTTGGAAATTCTGCCGAGGCCGCTGGGGCTGCCGCCGAGTCTGCAATTGATGATTTTGCTTCTTCTACGGAGTCTGCCCTTAAGGGAATAGACATGGACGAACTGGACAGCGAAATTTCCAGCGCACTTGAAGGAGTGTTCAGCGGACTTGATTCACTTGGTTCAGCAGATTCAGACGAAGACTAAAGGCGCGGGGCGGACCACTTGTCACACTGAACTTGTTTCAGGGTCTGTAAAAGTTGTGGCTGAATGTTTTACGAATGCTAAAATTACTTGCTTGTAAGTTCGTGCAGCATGACGGTCGTTCGTCGTGGTGAAGTTTTTTTACTAACACAAAGAATCCCTTCCCCGAGCCAGTCGCAGGGACCTGTTTTCAAAGAAGCCCTTCGGCAAGCTCAGGGACCGCCCTTCGGCAAGCTCAGGGACCACCCTTCGACAAACTCAGGGACCACCCTTCGACAGGCTCAGGGACCGCCCGCCAACAATCCGCTTGATTCAGCTGCTATACAATCCCCAGAATCTGTGCAAGATAGATGAATGCCGGCGCACCCAAAACGCAAAGAGCCGATGTTAGGGCAACAATAAGACCCGCGTAGTGGGCATCCTTCTTGAACACAACCGCAAGAGAAGTAATGCTCATTCCCACAGGACAAAGAGCTGCAATGTATGCCGTAACCGTCATAAGGCGAATGTCTTCCACACTAGAAAGCAGCATGGGCAAAAGCCGTGCCGTCGCAGCAATAACCGCAAGCGCCGCAAGAGGGCAAAGCACAAGCCTTACCGCAACCGTCCAGCCCGCCCTAAGCGCAAGAGACCTTTTCCCTTCCCCCTTCTTAAAGTCAGCAAAAATCATCCCCAAAAGAATCATGCTCAAAGCTGTATTCATCTGACCAATATAGCCAATCGGTTTGGAAAGAATGTCTGGCAGCGTTCCCGGAAAGCAAAAGAGGATAAAGCCCGCAACCACCGCAATAACGTTGGGGTTAAAAATAATTTTCTTTATGTCAAACCTGCAACCCAAAGCAAGCGGTGCAAAAATCCAAAGCAGGATGTTAAAGTTCACAAGGTAGCCCATCAGGTAAAAAACGCCTTCCTTACCAAGCACCCCGTTAATCAGCGGAATGCCAATAAAACCGCTGTTGGTAAAAATAACGCCAACCCGGTCAATACCGTCAAGCTCCTTACCCTCCGGACTGCGGCTCCGAATAAAAATGCACGCTGTAACCATCATTGCAATGTGAACGGCAAAGCAAAGGCCTATCATCACCGCAAGCCCCTTTATCTTCTGCGGATTGTAGGGAATGTCAAAAGAAGAAAGAAGCATGCAGGGGTTAACAAGGTAAAGCATGGTCTTGCTTACAAAAGAAATTTCCTGGTTTGCAAATTTAAATTTCTTAGAAAAAACAAAGGCAACAACAACCACAATCATCATGTAGCAGAGCTGCTTAAAAACAACAATAGCCATGCGTGCAGTATATATTTTTTTTGCAAAAATTAAAAGCGTTTTTTTTATACTATTGAGCGCTTCCAAAAATGTCATTCCGAACTCGTTTCGGAATCTACGAAGCTGGATGCTAAAAAAAAAGTCAGCATAACAAAGCTAGTTTTGAAACTGCCTATATTCTTCTGGACGGTACTTTTGTATGTTCTACCATTTTACTCTTTTGCTAATCCGACCGCCCATGCCTTTGCGTCACCGCCCTTCCGGGGTTCCCTAACGGTCATTGGCGGTGAAAGAGCCGCCCCTTCGACAGGCTCAGGGAGCGTCTCTTTCACCGTCAACGCTGTCGCGCCCCTCCACGGCGGCGTAGGTTCAGCAAAGCCATTCCTCCATGCACTCATTATGTAATATCAAGAACCAAGAAAAAAATTGTTTTTTTCTTAAATTTTTCTGGACAGCGGAAAAAGTTGGGTTATATTCTATTGTATAAATTACAGACTTTTTTCTGTAGAGGAGAAAAATATGAAAATGATGAACCTTGCAGTTATTGCAACTCTTGCAGCTTCTGTGTGCCTTGCAGGATGCGCCACAACAACCAAAAAAGCCGTAGCGGGTGCAGCGGTTAATACGGTGGCAAGTGCGGCATCAAGCAAGTCTACGGACAAAAAATCAGAATCAAAGCAGGCAAAATCCACTGAATTCAACATTGCCTACGGCGACTTTGAGGCAATGCAGGCTGTTTCAAAAAAGCTCCAGAACAGGGGCTATAAGGACGGTCAGGAAATCACAATCGACGGCGACCTTTCTTTGGGCTTTATGTCTGCCTCCATTGGCCAAAGCAAGGGCGGCATGTTCGTTGGAACTACTCTCGAAGTAAACGGCTGGAAACTTGACGACTTCCCCGAAGACGAGTCCCGCGTAAAGGTAACCGCAAAAGTTGTTACCAATAAGGAAGCTTTCTTTCAGTATCTTAAGGCTAATCCTAGCGACGTAAAAGTTATAGAATAAACCTGTAAAGATGTCTTCTTTGCTGTTATGGCAGCACTGGCATTGATGGTATGCTTCGCAGGTTGCAGGAACAAAAATTGAGTACACCGTAACACTCAATAAGATGGCTTTTTCCCCTGCAAGCTTTATGCAGGGGATTTTTTTATAAAGCCTTAATACTCCACACCCCATTCTTTTTCCGTCTTGCGGCTTTTGCAGTGCGGACATTTTGGATGGGCTGGTCCTGTCATAATTCTGCTTAATGGCTCATCGTCTGCATATATCCGCTTCTTGCCTTCTTCTGTATCTCTACCAGAAAACCTTTCCCCACAATTTTTACAGACAAATCTAGTCTCCCCAAAGCTTGGCATATGCATAATCATCCTCCTTATGTTCTTTCTTGACCTTACTATATCCTACCACCTGTGACAAATAATGTCATGGGCGTTTTTGCGGGGATTTTGTAGTGTTTTGCTTATTTTTCTATGGGGATTTTGTAGAATAGTGGGTATGAAGCCCTAGATTCCCTCTTGTGCGGTAGGCGGTAAAATTATGTCAGGTTTGCTATTGGACACCCCCTCATCCTTGCCCAGCGTAAAACGGCATTTAGCCTCTGAAGATAGCCTTTTTCTCCGGGTTCTTTTAGCCAGTCGATTGTGTCCATGTCTATCCTTACAGAAATGGCCTGTTTTCTTGGCTTCCAGTTTTTGGGGTAAAGTTCTTTTGCCTGTTCTGGAGTTAATTCTGGAATGTCGGAAAAATCTATCGGCTTTTTCTTGAGCGCGGCGATTTCGTTAGCTGCTAATGCGTTTGCAGAATTCATTGTACACCTCCCCCTTTGTCCTGTTTTGGCAAACTTCCGCATATTGTTTTAGACGGAAAAAATAGTTGTGCGTCCTAAGGAATTCCGCAGCGGTCTCTTCGTCCATAAGATTGAACGTAAGCCCAAGGTCTTTCTTGCAGTATTCGATTATTTTAGGCACGGTAAGTTTTGGTGATTTTTCATAGTGTTCATGTTTTGACATGATTTTATGATACACCGCCTTATTTTTGTTTGCAATGATTTTTTTTGGACGGCAGTTCCTTTAAAGTCATCCGTTCCTCTGCAAACATTCATTTATCGTGGAACGGCTTTTCAGGGTTCCGCGGGTCCCTTCCCGCTCCATTGCCTTTTGGCAACCCGCCTTTGGCGGGCCCTTCCAATCCGGCCTCATGCCTTTGTTCCGGAAAATACGGTAAAACCTCTTGGTTCGACTTCGTCAAGGTTGTATCTGTTTATGATTTCCCTTAGCTCCAGGTTCTTTTGCAGAAGTTCCGTGCTGTATTCCTTGAGTTCTTCGTTTTCTTCTTTTATTTTGCTGATTGTGCTGTAGATGATTGCTGCCAAAAGGCCTATGCCTGTGCCGATAAGGATTTTCTTTACCATAATAATTTCCTCCTGTTGTGTTTTATTTAATATAAAGCATGGGGTATGACAAAAAGTGTCATGTGGGGTATAAGAATTTTTTCTTTAGCATATCCTTGAGCAAAGGAGTCCTAGCCGGGATTGGTGGTAAAAATTGCGTCCGTGCAATTTTTACCACGCAAGTTTTTTTCAAAAACTTGCACAATTATTTTTCCTAAATGATGACGCGCCGTCCGTGGCGCTGCTTGTTTTAGAAGAAACTGCCCCGCAAAGCCCGTAATAAGATTGACCCCCGAAGGGGCAGTAAGAATAGAAGTATGCTCCAGATATGAAAAATCTAGCAAGACCTTGAAAAAAGTTGCGTTTTCTGTTAATTTGTACAGACTATGAGTACAAGATGTTTTGCCATGTTAAAGCCCGGTGTTTTGAACCGCAGGCTTGTAGGCGAGGTTATCAGCCGCCTCGAAAAGAAAGGTCTTAAGCTGGTGGGGCTTAAGCTTATGAACATTAGCCCGGAATTGGCTTCTAAGCATTATGCCGAACACAAGGGTAAGCCCTTCTATGATCCGCTCGTTGACTACATTACAAGTGGTCCTGTTGTTGCAATGGTTTGGCAGGGAGATGACTGCATTACTTTGGTAAGGAAGATGACAGGCTCCACAAGTCCTGCAGAGGCTCATCCGGGAACAATCCGCGGAGACTTCTGCTCTCACACTACGCACAATATTATCCACGCAAGTGACTGCGAGGAAAGTGCCAAGCGCGAGATAGACCTCTTCTTTGCACCGGAAGAAATCATCGACTGGGAAGACCAGGCTTCTCTCTGGTTCTAGGTTTTGCTTAAATGGGGAGGGGAAAGCCTTCCCCTGCGGCCGCACTGCGTTGCGTCCTACCCCTTCTACGGGCTCAAACGCCGCCCGTAACGCCCGCTACTGCCTATTTACAGGGACAATGAATTCCATTCCCCACATGTAGCCGTACATGTGTTCCCCGCCTATTATTAGTTCCACAGAAGTTGGGGTAAGAACGAAGGGCAGCTTGTCCAAGTCTGGTATGCCAATGGCAAATGCTTCGTCTGCCGAAGTTTCATTTTTTTCCAATACAGGTTCAAGTGCTTCTTTGTAGGCTTTGTCCGAGATGAATTCCTTTGCGGATGCCACCATCTTTTTGCTTTCTTTGTTATAGACAAAGCTTTTTCTTGCTATGTAGGGGTGGATTCCGCCTGCATCGACTTTTTCGTAAAAGAGTACGGAGATATAGGAGCCTGTGTATGTTACGGTTCCTATGAAGATTGAATACTCTCCTTTTTCTTCTGCGTTGTCTGTGTAATTTTCCTCCGCGTACTTGCATTGCTTGCTTAGCCATTCTTTTATGCTGCTGTTTAGCTTGTCGCAGCCTTCAAATTCTGGGACTTCAACCGTCATTTCCAGCTTGGGGAATTTTTTTGTGTAGCAGCTGGACGTAAAGGCTTTTTCTGTGTTTCCCTTTTTTCCGTAGGGGAAGCTTCCTGTTTTTACTGCTTTTTCTGCGTGGGCAGCTGTGGGTGTAAGTGGCGAAAGGGTGCAGAGTGCCAGTGCGGCCAAGACAAGGCCCAGACTGTGCGCTGCCTTGAAATGTTTTGCGTTGCAATGCTTTTGTGTGCTGGTGAGATTTTTCATAAGACCTCCTTTTGTCAAGGCTATGCTTGACGGTGGCAATAAATTGGGGTATATTTAAACAATAAAAGGAACAACGCAGCCGTGTGGCTGTCTCCTTTTGGCATATTTGAAAAGCCTACTCGGAAGCTGCGACACTTGGGTAGGCTTTATTTTTTGCTCTACAAGGTTTACTTGAAGAGAGCGAGTGCTTCTATAATCTTACCTGTTGCGCATCAAAAAGGTAAGCTCGTGCTTGTTGTAGTGCAGGTGAACTACGCGGCTGTTTGGTAAAGAGGCAAATTCTTCTGCGGCCTGCCAGTTTATTCCGCCCTGCATCTTTATTGTACAAATCATGTTGAATTTTATACCGCTTTCAAGCCAGGTCTTTACCCATTGCAAAAGGCGTTCTGGGTAGCAGATTACGTCGCTTAAAATCCAGTCTGGGTCTCCGCCAAGGGCTTCCCTTACGTCTGAAGGCTTTAGCGTAAAGGCATCGTGGGCAGAAAAAGTTACGAGGGGATTTTCCATGAGCGAAGGGGCAAGTGGGCTTCTGTCCACCGCAAAAACTCTTGCGCCAAGAAGGGTTAGAACGTATGTCCATCCGCCGGGGCAGGCACCTGCTTCAAAACAAAGGCTTTCCTTTGCAGGAAGTTCCTCTCCAAAAAAGTGGTTGAATAGCGTTAGTGCCTCCTGAATCTTTAGGTAAGCACGGCTTGGTGGGTTTTCGTGGTCTTCTTCAAAGTTGAGCGTGCCAAGCGGAATGCAGCTTGAAGTGCTTGCGCTTGCAAGAATTGTGTGCTCGTCCAAAAGGGTGTAGAACCCCATGGGGCTTTGCGGAATCTTTACCGGAAAATTGCGGGGCTTTAGCGGAATGTAGGGAAGCTTTTCCTGTATAAGGGTTTGCCTTCTGTGGTTGGTAAAAGAGTAGGGTGCCCAGGAACGCTGAATTCCCTTTAGTGCATTCGCTGCCTCTCCAATCGAATTGAATTTTACTATGAATGGTTCCAAAAGGGCTGTTGCGCAAAAGTAGGGCAGAAAGTGGGGTAAAAAGCAGGGGGTAGAAGATGAAGTTGCTGATGCACACTCTGCGCTGTAGCTTGGCAGGTAGACAAGGTCTCCGTATTCCTTTCTGGAATTAGTGTCCACACCTAGGCGCGAGGCAAATTCGTCCAGCATAAAAGCCTTGCATTCGGGGAAGGGTAGAAAAGCGCTTCCGCTTATTTTTTCTATTTCCAAAGCCTGTTCCTAAATTTAGTCAAATAAGCTGTCTGCTTCCTTTTTGGAGGCGGCCTTTAAAAATTCTATGTATCTTAAAAGAAGGGGTGTTCCCGGTGAGCATAAAAAGGAAAAACCAATGTTGGAGCGGTTCTCGGAATTTGTAATCCACCTGGGGCGGCACAAAAGCGAAAACGGAAGAAGGAATTCCTTGCGGGGAATCTTCATCTTTATGCTGTAGTCGTTTTCCATGTCCACTTTTACGGGAACAGGGAAATGCACTCTGCAGCCAGAGGCGCTAATGTCGTCCAGCACGCCGGGGAGAACGCAAAGCTCTTGGGCATCAACGCGTCCGGTGTCCGTAAAGCGCTCTTCCTTTCTGTGTTCGTTCTTCATAGCTTTAATTATGAATGAAAAATTCGGTTAGGTCAAGGTGGCAAATGAAAATTTTGGAGTTTTTGGAGAATGTCTTGCTTTTCTTCTCTTTTGGACGGCAGGCCAACTTTAACTGTGCCCGTTCCAACAGGCCTGGAATTTTGGAGATTCTGTCAGGAAGCGTCAGTGGGGGATGTCGGTTGTGGTTTGCTCTTTTTTTTCACTGGCGGAGTTTTTCTTTACTGTACGTATGTTGCGGATTAGTTCGGGGAGCTGGGTGTATTTTAGGCCTATGCCAATCTGGATTCTTCTGTTGATGTAGCTGTCCAGGTCGCCGTAGGCATCGATTGTGTTTATAAGGGGCATTTTGTAGGTTAGGGATATGTCTGCCATAAAGTTGTAGGGGAGGAGAATTTTGTAGCCTGCCTGTGCCGCTGCGGAAAAGTTTACGCCTCCGTAGCTCAGACTGTAGCTTTTGGAGTAGGAAACATAGTCTATGTAGCAGCCTAGTCCCGCGTAGAATTTTTGAAGCCGCCTTGACATGGGGTAAAAGTAGGGGAAGTAGCCTACGGTTAGCGGGAGGGCGTAGATGCCGTCGTATTTTGTGTCCATGAAGGTTGCAGAAAAAAGTGCCTTTTGCGCAAGGTGGGGGATTATCTGCTTTTCATAGCTAAGGCCAAGACCGAATCCCTTGTGGGCAACTCCGTAGAACATGGTTAAAAAGTCAAAGCCGAATGAACTTTTTAGCTCCGGCTCGCTTTCGCTTGAAATTTTAAACTGCTGTCCCAGTGTGCTCCAGAAGTTGTATGTTTGAACATGCTCAAGGTATTCTTCCCTTTCGGAAAGGCTTGCGTCTGTGGCAGGGGATTCATCTTCCGTGGTTGCGGATGCCGGCTCTTCTTTGTTGGGGGCAAGTTCTGCTTCTTTTGAATAGGCAGGTCTTGCAAAGAACAGAAAGAGGAGTAAGAGCGTTGCAAAGAAAAGTCTTGCTTTTTTCCAACCAAGCCTACCCCCGATTGGAAGGGCCCGCCGCAGGCGGGTTGCGAAGCAATGGAGCGGGTAGGGCCCCGCGGAACCCTGGAAAGCGGGTTTGCAAACAAAAGCTGGTCCGAGAAAAAAATCAAAAAGCTTATGTATCATTTTGAAGTCATGGTGTAGACACCGTCCCATTTTATGACGTCTCCGTTGACGTCCCTCGGAAGTCCGTTTGCGATGAAGTTTTCGCAGCGGACAATCATCTTTTTTTCGGGCGAGATATAGTTTTTGTCCTGCACGTCGCTCGTGGGGTTGCAGCGGTATGCGTCGGAAAAAAGTTTCTTTGCTTTTGAAAAGTCCTTTATGTCCTTTGGGTCTGCACCTTCTTCCCTTCCTTTTAAATACCATTCCATTGCCTTGTTAAAGAGTTCCACGGATTCAAGCTCTTCTTTTTTTAGTTCGGACTTTAGCCCTGCAATGGAATAAATTTGCACGGGTTTTTCCACGTTGATTACGCGGACGCAGTCAAGCTGGCGGGCAACTAAAAGGCCTTGCGTTTGGCCGGAATTTGCTTCCTGCCAGGTGCTTTCGCTGCACATTATCCAGCTGTCGTAGGCTTTGTTTGTTCCTTCTAGGCGGGATGCCAGGTTTACGTTGTTGCCCATGACGGTGTAGTTGAGTTTTTTCTGGGTGCCCATGTTTCCTACAACCATGTCACCAGTGTTTATTCCGACGCGGGACTTGAGCAAGAATGGCGTGTGGGTGACCGGATGAATGGGAAGCTCGTCCTTGTGCTCTTCGTTGTAGATTGCTTCTGCCTGCTTCATTCGGATTCCTGCAAGGCAGGCATTGTAGGCGTTAAGGGGGTCGTCCACAGGGGCTCCAAAGAAAGATACAATTTCGTCTCCTACGTACTTGTCTATTGTTCCGTGGCAGTCCATGATTGCGTCGCTTAATACGCCAAGGTAGCCGTTTAGTATGTCTACAAGGCGGACGGCTCCGTGCTGTTCACCCTCTTCGCGGTTTATGCATTCGGTAAAGCCGGAGAAGGTTCTTACGTCGGAGAAAAGTGCCGTCATCCTTTTGTTTGCACCGCCCAAAGAAAGAAGCGATGGATTTTTTACAATCTGGTTTACAACTTCCGGGGCAACGTAGGCGTCAAATCCCCTGCGCAGGGTTCTTTTTTCCTTTTCTGCAAGTGCAAAGTTCAGCACCATCTGGGCAATGTAGGTAAAAAGGGCCAGCAGGAAGGGGGCTACCAAAGGCACGTATATGCGGAATAGAATCATTAGCAGGCTGAATATTATTGTCGGCGGAAAAAGGTAGAGGAGACCGGCTGCGTTTTTTGCGAATGCGGGGAATTTCCTCGTGAGCAGGATTATTGCCAGCGTAAAGACAAGGCTGGCTATGATTGCCGTAAGCGGATTTACGGTGCGTATGAAGTTCTTCTGCAGGATTGAATTTGCCACGTTTGCATGTGTTCCAAGGTTTGGGTAACCTCTCTGGAAGGGTGTAACACCAAGGTCTGTGCTTGCCGTTGCCGAATTTCCTATCAGGCAGAATGAATTTGCAAATTCCACGGCAAGTCTTTCGTGCAGGCTTGAATACTGGCTGACTGTACTGCTGAACTGCTTTATGGCCTTTGAGCCTTCCTCACCCGCGGAGCCTTCAAGGGAAAGTAGCGACTGTGAAAAGCTTTCGAGTTCCTGGAAGAACTGCGACCTTGCGGAAAAATATGCCTGATATTCTTCATCGGAAATGCCTCCCCCGATTGCATTCCCCTGAATGTCAAAGCCCTGGCAGAGTCCGAGCAGGCGCTTTTTTTCGCCTACAATCTGGCCGTAGCCTTCAAGAATGTCGGGAATGTAGGAAAGCCACGTGGAAAGCTCAGTCTGACCTTCATCCTGGTTGCCTCCCGCCGTCCGTAGCGAGTAAAGTCTTTCAAGGTCTTTGATTGCAGAACTTTCAAGCTTATCCAAGTCCAGCACCATGTAAACCGGCACGTGCCTAAAGCTGTCGTTGTAGGTTGCATGCTGCCAGTTAATCATCATGCGGCCGTTTTCGTCAAGCGGAATCTTTATGTCCTCGCGCTTTTCCTTTCCCGGAAGAAGGGCTCCCCTTAGCAACAGTGACTTTCTCTTCCTTTCGAATGACTGAACGTCAAGCATTTTGACAAGGGGGGCAAATGCAAGCTGGCCTATGTATTTTCCGTCGTACCAGTTAAAAAGCTCTATCCTCCGCCTTGTACCGTCAGTGTCTATGATTACGTTTGTAAAGCCTTCGCAAGCGGCCCTGCTGCCCATCGCGTGGAGCACGGGGGTAAAGCCTGTTTCTGCCTTGGCATTGCGTATGGCCTCTTCGTTTTCCCGCCTGATGAGAGACTTTGGATCCTGCACGTTAAAGAGGAAGCGTTCCTTTGCATATTCCAGGTCTTCCTTTGTGCGGTCAATTTTTATGTCATAGGCGTTTACCGTAAGCGACGTGTTTCCAAAAAATTGTATTGCCCGGGCAAAATAATCATCGAAGTCCCGGTTCACACCTTCGTAGATGGAGCCGTACATTCCGTAGAGGATTTCATCAATTCTGCCGGTAAGCTCGCTGCCTTTTTGAATTGCGTTGCGGGAATTTATTTCTCCCCTTTGTATTGATGAAGTGAATTCTTCTATATTATGTGCAATCCTTTGCTCTCCGTTTCCGAAAGTTTCTTCGGTAACAGTGGCTATGTCGGCTGCTGCCCCCTTGCTCGCGGGTGAAAGGTATTCAATATCGAATATTGCGTTGTAGGCACCGAGTTCCTTCATCCTGATAAGGACGTTGCCCAAAAGGTCTCTTGTCCAAGGCCATGAGCCTTCCTTGTTGAGGGAAAGGTCGTCTATGTCCACGAGCAGGATGTTTTCCTCCTGCTCCACCTTTGGCGAAAGCCTTACGAGAACGTCATATATGCGGTAGTCAAATTTCGTGAAGAATTTAAGCGCGGAAAGCACCAGGATAAGGACTGCAACTGCAATCAGTGCCAAAATGTCCGTGTTGCGTGAAAAAAAAAGTTTTTTTATTCCCTTTGCCATGACAAAAAGTATAACATAGTTTATAATAAAGTGAAATGTTTTTTGCTTGTTTATGAGCATTGAAATCTGTTTTCGGAGGACATGATTTTTATATGAAAAAGAGTTTTTTGCTTTTTGCAGTGCTTACTTTCTTTGCGGCTCTTGGTCTTCATGCCCAGTCTGCCGGCAATGTAACAAAAATGATTAATACGGAAAAGGCCAGCTGGGGGCAGGTAAGCTATTTTGCAGCCGTTGCCCAGGGGCTTGTTTCCGAGGATGCTTCCAACGAGTCTGCCTTTGCTGTGATTCAAAAGGCAGGAATTGCCGGGGCGGACAAGAATGCCCTTACTGCGATTACCTTTGCAGAGCTTGCCCATGTATGCGCCCAGACCTGGAAGGTGGACAACAGCCTTATGTACAGGCTTGCACCCTCTCCACGCTATGCCTTTACAATGTTCCGCGCCAACGGAATAATATCCCGGAATGCCGATCCTGATTCAGTTCCGGACGGACACGAAGTGCTAAACATTATGAATGCTGCCATGGAATTTGCCGCTGACGGCAAGGGGGGCAACTGATGAAAAAGACTCTGGCTCTTATCCTGGCGGCTATCATGCCTGCCTCTTTGTTTGCTGCCGAATTTGGCGGTACATTGTGTGAATCCGTTGAACTCTATACAAATGACTTTGACCCGCTGGCCATGGAAGAAAAGACAAAGGTGACTCTGTATTTCCGTACTCCTGTTGGACCATCGTCATATTTTGTGGCAGAGGGCAAGGCAACTCCCACTTATGACGTGAATGATCTTTCGGAATTTGGTGACGGTGAGTTTAAATGTCCCGTAGACCTTACGCTTTTTAAATATGCATATTCAATGAAGACGGAAGGCTCTTCCTCCGTGAACTTGGCGGCGGGAAGGTTTGGCGTTGTAGACACATCAGGATGCATTCTGAACCAGATTTCAGATGGCCTTTCTGCAAGCTACAGCAGTCAAAAAGTTGTGGCCGGCGCTTATGCAGGCTATACCGGTTTGCTGAACGGAATAGACACTGTTATCCTTGGCGGAGACCTTGACGATACGGACAATGACTACTACTACTGTGCAAGTCCTTTCCTTTTAGGCCAGGCTTCGGTATATTTCCCCTATCTTTTCCTGAACCAGTCTGTGGGTCTTGAAGGTCTTTGTGCAATCGGAATGAAGGGGCCGAATGGCGACAATGCTGACTGCAAGCGCTTTTACGGAACCATTTCTTTTGGCGGCTCCCTTGGCGCGAGGAAGTTCTATAACCTTTCATCTACTTTCGGTGCGGAAATAATAGACGGTGAATTTGACAAAATTTCCAATCTTTCGCAGCTTTCCTTCTCTTATTACATTCCGGAATTCTATGATTCGCAGGTAACTCTGCACGGACTGTATGCATCCGGTGAAAATGGCCCCTTTGCAGCATTCAGGGGAATTACAAGCATAGAGGCTACCTATTCAATGTATCCATCTGACTACTCGGGCCTGTTAAAGACCGGGCTTAGCGGTACCTTCAAGCCAAGGAAAAACATGCTCGCATCTTTGGGAACCGACGTGGTTTTTTCTTGCCCCAAGGATGATTTTGAATATGCCGGCATTCAGATATACGGTGAGTTCCTTTACCAGATGTATACTGACTTGCAGCTGGGGCTCGTTGCCCACCAATACTTTGGGGATGACAGCGAGGAAAACGAAACTGCCTTGACGCTTTATGCAACCCTGGCATTCTAATACGGAGGATGGTTTATGAAAAAGTCTTTTAGGATTTTATTAGCGGCTTTTGCGGTGCTTGTTGCCGTTCATTCTGCCTTTGCCCTTGAGGCGACGGTTCTTTCTACATCCGGCAAGGTGGAAATTCAGAAGGGAAGCAGCTGGATTCCTCTTAGCAAGGGCGATGTAGTCTCCAGCGGTGCGGTTATTTCTACCGGATTCAAGTCTTCCGCGGAACTTAGCATTCAGGGGTCAAAGGTTCAGCTTGGCCCCCTTACCCGCATCACTATTGAAAAGCTTGTTTCCAGTTCGTCAAAGACCGAGACTTCTATATATCTTGACAGCGGTAAAATAGACGCAAGTGTCAACAAGTCGGACGGAAAACGAACCGGCTTCAGGGTAAGCACTCCTGTTGCAACTGCTTCCGTGCGTGGAACCTCATTTTCCATAAATGCAGAGGGCTTCCTTTCTACGGATAAGGGGTTGGTTGCAAAAATGCCTTCTAAATCAAAGGCTCCTCAGGTATCGGATGTCCCTTCTGATTTTGTTCCAGGCGACGGCAAAACAAATGCCTTTACTTCAGTAAAGAATGTAAGCGGTGGCTTGGGAATTCCTGTGTATGAGGGGGATTCGAGCTCCACTGACTCTGCTACGGGGCTTCCTGTGTATCCTCAGAAGGAACTTGCAAGAAAAGTCGTAGACATCCATTCAGGGACAGGCTCCCAGGCATTCTTGGAGAGAATTGCTTCGCCTGCAGCAGGAGCTCCTACTTCTGCCTCCTATTTCCCGGAACCAGGTGCTCCTTTCGTGATTGAATCGGATTCCTCATCTTCTGGGGAGAGTTATGGAAATCTTGTAGTCACCGTTTCATACTAAGCTTTCGTGCGGCCTCGTGCGGCCTAGTGCCAAAGATGCAGAAACAAACACCGAATGCCGTTCCCTTTCATGGCGGACAGTTTTCGGTGTTTTTTTTTGTGCAAAAAAATACCGGCTCCCGGCAAAGAAGGCAATGCACCTTCCTGCCAAGAACCGGCTCCTAACTTTTTTTTATATTTTTAACTGCTCAATTTAATTAGCCTACGGTTGCAAGAACGTAAACGTCTTTTGCACCGTCTGCTGCTTTTACGAGGGTTCCACCAACGCTGCCTGTAGAAAGGGAAGCCTTGAGGGAAGCTTCGTCTGTTGCAAAGTCCTTGTTGGTAAGAACAAGTTCCACCTTGCCGTCGTTCTTTTTGTTTTCAACGTGGATGTGGAATGTTGTACCGCGGAATTTGCGTGTAAAGTCTGCCTTCTTAACATGCTTTGGCAGGCGGGGTTCAATGCGGAGACCGTCGTATTCAGGCATAAGACCGCAGATGAACTGGCTGAGAGCAACAAAGTTCCATGCTGCTGTTCCCGTAAGCCAAGAGTTCTTTGCCTCTCCAAAGCGTCCGGCTGTCTTACCTGCAATCATCTGTGCGTATACGTAAGGTTCAGTCCTGTGGATTTCGGAAATGTCTTCAAGATAGGCAGGTGCAATCTTCTGGTAGTGCTCCCATGCGTCCTCTGGGCGGCCAGTCTTGATTTCTCCAATGATAACCCAAGGGTTGTTGTGGCAGAAAATACCACCGTTTTCCTTGTATCCAGGCGGGTAAGAAGAAACTTCGCCAAGCTCAACGTGGTAAGAGCTGTATGGCGGGTCTACGATACAAATACCGTATTTTGAATCCAGATACTTCTTTACGCTGTCCAAAGCCTTTGCAGGATAGCCCTTGTCTGCACCACACTGTGCCATTGTACCAAAGCCCTGTGTTTCAATAAAGATTTTACCGTCGCCGCATTCGTGGCTACCAACCTTCTGGCCAAAGTCATCGTATGCGCGTACGTACCATTCTCCGTCCCAACCGGCTGTGCAGATTGCTTCTTCCATCTTCTTGCAAAGCTCTTCTGCCTTCTTTGCCTCTGCTTCGTCTCCCATGATGCGGCACATTGCTGCGTAGTCAGGTGTTACGTAGACGAACATCTGTGCAATCATTACGGATTCAGCGTTCTTACCTTCCTTGTTGGTACAGGTCTGGAAAGAGTCGTTGGGGTCCTTGCTAAAGCAGTTAAGGTTAAGGCAGTCGTTCCAGTCTGCGCGTCCGATGAGCGGAAGTCCGTGCGGTCCCATGTGGTTGGGGATGTAGTTGTATGAGCGGCGCAAGTGCTCGAACATTGTAGCCTTGTTTGTCTCTGAATTGTCAAAGGGAACGTCAACCTTAAGGAAGTCTTTGTCTCCAGTCTCGCGGATGTAGTTGCCAACGCCAAGAACCAGCCAGAGCGGGTCATCGTTAAAGTTGGAGCCAATGTCTGCATTGCCCCTCTTTGTAAGCGGCTGGAATTGGTGGTAGGCAGAACCGTCTTCAAACTGTGTGGCTGCAACGTCGTAAAGGCGTTCGCGGATTCTCTTTGCAGGAAGCTGGTGGGCTGCACCAAGCATGTCCTGGGAAGTGTCGCGGAAGCCAAGGCCACGGCCAATTCCGCTTTCAAAGTAAGATGCGGAGCGTGCAAAGTTGTATGTAACAACGCACTGGTACTGGTTCCAGACGGCCATGCGGTCAAGCTTTTCATCTCCTGTGCTGATTGCAAAGTGGGAAAGTGTCTCGTCCCAGAATTCGCGAAGGGCCTTGTATGCTGCCTCTACCTTTTCCTTGGAGTCAAACTTTGCCTGAAGTGCATAAGCCTTTTCCTTGTTTACAATGCCAGAGTACTTGTTTGTAGCCTTAAATGGCTGCTTTACCTGGGATTCAGGAATGAATTTCTTGTCTTCCTCGTTTTCAATGTAGCCAAGAACAAAAACGTAAGTCTTGCTTTCGCCAGGCTTAAGTGTACATTCAAGGCGGTGGCTTGCGATTGGTGACCAACCGTCTGCCACAGAGTTGCCGCTCTTTCCTGCAACGATTGTGTCCGGGGTGTCAAGACCGTTGTAAAGGCCAAGGAAGGTCTCGCGGTCTGTGTCAAAGCCCTTGATTGGAGAGTTTACGCTGTAGAAAGTAAAGTGATTGCGTCTTTCGCGGTATTCGGTCTTGTGGTAGATTACGCTGCCTTCAATTTCAACTTCACCTGTGGAAAGATTCCTCTGGAAGTTTTCACCGTCGGTCTGTCCGTTGTAGAGACACCATTCAATAAAGGAAACCAAAGAAATGTTCTTGTCCTTCTTGCCCTCGTTTGTAAGGGTTACCATCTGAACTTCGCAGTTTTCTCCGTTTGGAACCATAAAGAGAACGTCTGCTGCAAGGGAATTCTTTGCGGAACAAATTCTTGTGTAGCCAAAGCCGTGGTGGCATTCGTACTTGTCAAGCTTGGTCTTCATCGGTTTAAAACCGGGATTCCACGTTGTATCTCCATCTGTAATATAGAAATAGCGACCGTTAGTGTCCAGCGGAATGTCGTTGTAGCGGTAACGGGTCAAGCGGCGGAGGCGGGCATCTGTGTAGAACATGTAGCCGCCTGCTGTGTTGGAAATAAGTGAAAAGAATTTTTCGTTTCCAAGATAGTTAATCCACGGGTAGGGTGTAAGCGGATTTGTAATCACGTACTCCCTGTTTTTGTCATCAAAGTAACCAAACTTCATAATAACTCCTAATGTTGGCGCATTTATCCTAGAATAAATATATCACGAAAAAAGCCGTCTGTAAATAGTGAAAAAATTAAAGTTTTTGTAATAAAAATTATGGGAATTCTGAATTTTCTTCTGGACGGTACTTCTGTCTGCTCTACCATGCACTCGTCTGCTAATTCGACCGAACATGCCTCTGCGCCACCGCCCTTCCACCCTTCCCTAACGGTCATCCCGCCCTGCGGCCGGGACTTGCGGGGTTCCACGGCGGCGTAGGTTGCATAAAATCCCTCATGCTGCTAAGTCGCCATCCGTGGCTTGATATTGCTTGGCAAGGAAGATAAAATCCTGCACTTTGCTAATTATGATACATATAAAATGAATGCATGTCGGCTTTTAGGCTTTTTAGGCTGTAATCTGTAAAAATACGGGCCCCTGTCTTTTTACCCTTGATGTATAATTCGTATTCATCGTTTTTAACTGATATTTTTTCGTCGCCGTCAAGTTGAATAAAGTTTTTGCTTGCACTTGCGTCAAAAGCCCTTATTGACGTAACCGGCAGTCCGCTTCCGTAAGTTACCGCTAAGACATAGTAACTGTCCTTGCTTCTTCTTTGCAAAAGATAGTAGCTTTTAATAATAAAATCTGTGGCGGAATTCTTTTTTGCATAAGGCAAGGTTAAGGGGGCTAGGAAGGCATCGTATATTCCAAGAACGGCTTCTATTGTGCCAGAAGGGTCGCTTGTAAGTTCATATATTTCTGAATTTCCGCTTTGGCAAATGGTTTTTCCCTTTGTTACAAAAGAGACGTATTTGCCGTCGTAATAAACATTAAGTTTGTATGCTTTGCAAGGGGAGGGGAAGTCTTTTGCTTCCAGCTTTTTGGAAACTTCAAGCTTTTCCAAGAGGGCATTTCTTTGTTCTTTGTTTAGGACAAGGGAGATTTCTTTTTGCTCATCCACTATTGTAATTATGCTTTCTGCATTTTTTATCCTGTTTAGTTCAAGGTAATCTGTCTGGCTCTTTGCTTCTTTTGCAGAGGCAGAAAAAATCAGGGCAAGGAGGGGCAAAAACAGGTAAATTCTTCTTTTATGCATATTTGTTTTCCTATATAAAAGGCTAGACCAACCTTTTTGTCTTGGGGATTGTGAATTACGGTAAAAAAGCAGACACGGCCGGGATTGTAGTGGCGGCGCAGCCGTTGCGAAGCAATGGAGCGGGTAGGGCCCCGCGAAACCACGGAAAGCCCTTTGCAGAAAAAATTGCCGCAAGAAATCCACTGCTTCAAAATGCCTTGCTAGAAATTTCCCTGCTCACGGCGGGCGTTCTGAATTGTGTAGTAGGTGTCCACAACGCGCTTCATATCGTTTATGTTCTTTACAAGCATCTGGTGCTGGGGCTCGTAGATTTCAACTTTGCCGCGGGCGCACATCTTGTTCATCTCGTCACGGGCATCGTCAAGCGAAATTCCTGCCCAGTGGGCAATGTCGTTCACAGTAAGGTTGAATTTGCGCTTTGAAGAGTCTAGGTCTGCCTCCGAAAGCGGGGTCATCTCGTCGTACATAAGGAAAATGTCGCTAATACGTGCCTGAATGTCCTTTATTACGAGAATCTTTGTGCGCCTCTTCTGGTCGTATATGCGCTTGCAGAAGAGTTTTAGAAGAATCATTGCAATCTGGGGGTTTCCGGTAACAAGTACGCGGAAGTTTTCCTTGTTGAATTCAAGGCAGCGGACATCTCCCTTTGCAATACAGGTTGCGCTTCTGGGGGAGTCGTCAAGGATTGCCATTTCGCCAAAGAATTCACCGGGGCTTACAATGTCTATGTGCTTTAGGGAACCGCTTATAAGCTTTTCCAGCTGAACCTGCCCCGACTGGACAAGGTAGAAGCTTTCTCCCGGCTCGTACTCGCAGATGATTACATCGCCGTCTGAATAGGACTTGGAAAAACGCTCGAACATGGGAAGGTCAAACTGCTTTAGCGCGTTTTCTTTTTTATGCTTAAAGGGTTCTTCTTCCCTTGCGCCCCTGCCTGCTGATGCGTTTTTGCGTCCCTTTTCGCGCTTGACAAGGTCCATTATTTTGGTAACTTGCGCCTTGTTTGCGTCGTAGGGGTAGCGTGCAAGGACTTTTTCGCAGACCTGCTCGCATGCGTTGTAAATTTCTTCGTCCAGGAATGCCTGTGCAACCTGAATCATTCCCTTGTCTGACGGAACAAGTATGTCGTTGTTGTTAAGAAGGAGCTCCGTGCGGTAGTGAAGGTCGCGCAGGTTGCGGCTGAATACGCGCAGCATCTTTAGCATGACCGTCTGGTTGGGGCTGAAAATCTTTTCAAATTCAGCGGGGGTCATCTGGACTACGACTGAATCCGCCATTACCGTAGCTGTTTCCTGCCGGGGAACACGAGCAAGTGAACTTTTTACGCCAAAAAATTCTCCTATTGCAAGCTTTTCGTTAAGAACCTTGCCCGTCTCAAAATCTGTTGAAACCAATATAACGTAACCGGACTGGAGAATAAAAATACGGTCATCCTTGTCCCCTTCAACAAAAATCATTGAATTTTTTGGGTAGTTAATAATTTTTGGCATTCACACACTCCGCGCAAGGGTAGTCTTTCTACCCGAATCTTAAATAAGATTATAACATAGTATTCCGAAAAATGCACAAAAAACCTTATTTTTTTATTAAATATTTTTTCTTATACAGAGCAACTGGAAATCAGGTTTGGGTTCCGCTCCAATGCGGGTAAAAGGCAAGTGCATATTTTCAATAATTGTAATGCAAAAATATGTTAAGAAAGCACTGGAATGGAGGCGGGAAACGTGGCAAAAAAGCATTTGCGCGGAGCGAACCCGGCAGCGTAGCTTCAAGCCCCGAAGGGAGTCAGATACCTTGTATCTGCGCTTGGGGTTGTAAACAACCCTTGCTTTTTTGACGCGGTTCTTGCCGGGAATGGAAGTGCTTTCTTGTTAACATTAACATTTAATTACTTAAAATTAAGGTTTGCACTTGCCTTTTGTTTGCACCAACATTGCCACTACACTATTATTTGCATAAGTGATAGTATGTTTAAGAAATGATAGACTTACACACACATTCCACAGCTTCTGACGGAACTTTTTCTCCTGCCGAGCTTGTGCGCTATGCAAAGGAAAAAGGCCTCTCCGCCCTTGCCCTTACCGACCACGACACTGTGGACGGCATTCTGGAAGCCCAAGCGGAAGCCCTTAAAGCCGGAATTGAATTTGTTCCAGGAATAGAGCTTACCGTACAGTGGCCAACCGGTGAATTCCACCTTTTGGGGCTGGGTTTGCGCCATAAATCAGCGGAACTTGCCAGAGCCATTGACTTTTTGAAGGGTGAGCGCAACAGGCGCAACTTGAAGATGGCCGAAAAACTTAGGGAAATGGGCGTAGAAATTACCTACGAGGAAGTTTACGAGCGCTTTAAGAGGCAGAACATAGGAAGACCCCACTTTGCAAGCTACATGGCAGAAAAAGGCATTGTAAAGCAGCGTCAGGTAGCCTTTGACAAGTATTTTGCCAAGGGAAGGCCCTGCTATGTGGACAGGGAAGGCCTTGACCTAGAAGTTGCCGTAGAAGCCATAAAGACAAGCGGCGGTATTCCTGTACAGGCTCACCCGCTTTCCATGTACGTTTCCTGGGGAAAAATGGACGCCACCATGGAAATGATACGCGACAAGGGTGTTATGGGGCTTGAAGCCTGGCATCCCGGAGTGCGCATTTCCGAAGCGGAGCGGCTAGAAGAGCTTGGAAAGAACCTGGGCATGGTGGTTACCGCAGGAAGCGACTTTCACGGCGAAAAGGTGCGTGTGGACAGGCACATAGGATTCAGCGCAGGAAAGCTAAAAATTAAGGACAGATTCTGGCTAGAAAACCTAAAGCCTGCCCTGCAAAAGATTCACGGCGGCGGCTCCATGGAATACAGCGGTTAAAACTTGCAAAAACAGCAAAAACTTGTGGCCAGACCTTGACGGTGGAACTTTGGGGAGAGTTAAAACAGTTGAAAAAAGAAATATTGGTAGGCCTTGTCTGTGCCTCCGCAATGCTTGCCATAAAATTTTGTTCAATCTGCAACTTCTTGGCCACTTGCGAGGCTAAATGGGCTTTAACCTTTGTAAACAGGACGAATCTTGAAAATCCAGAGCTTAAGGTAAGAATAGACGGCCACTACATCACCGTAAAATCAGGACAAACTGCCTTTTGGGGACCGTACGGTGATGTGGAAAAGATAAAAACTCCCAGGGAAACAAAAGTGTATCCGGTTAAGCGAGGCTCACCCCTTACAGAATCCTTTAAGCCTTGTAACGGAGAAGATGATTTTCCCAAGTGGGTAAGGGAGAAAGCCTTGGACGACTATGTCTCTATTCCTTGGGTAAAAGTTGAACTTCCAAAAGAAGAGCGCAAAAAGTGGGGGTTTCCGCGCACCGCATGGCTTTTTGGCGGAGACCTTTCAGAAGTTGATAAAGTTGATGAAGTTGGTAAAGTCAAAGAAAAATAAAAAGGCACCCCCAGAAAACTAGGAGTGCCCGTTTTGCATCAAATTTGCCTAATGCGAGGCTTATTTTCCGTTCTTGATTGTCATGATACCGCCAATGATAAGGCAGTTCTTTGCAAGAACAAGCAGCCAGTGGAGAGCCTTAACGCTGCTGAGTTCGCCGACAAGACCAATAAGAGTAACAACCGTTACCACAATCCAGACGATGAGCGTTACGATTTTTACAATGTCATCAACCTTGCCAAAATCAAGTCCCAGTGCCTTAATAAAGAACATAACTGCGCAAACAATCAGAAGGGCTGCAATAATGTAGTCCATTACGCGTGCGCCACCCTTGAAGAAGCTTGTTACGCCCTGAATTTCATCGCTGGAAATAGACTTTCCAACTCCGAAGAGGCAGAGGCCTGTGATGAAAAGGTAGATTGCCAGTGCAATCTGGATAATGAAGATACCGAATGTTCTTCTCTGTGTTGACATAAAAAACTCCATTTCCGTTACAACGGATTTTAGTTTGTATACGCCTTTATACAAAAGCGCCCGGCAGCTAAAGCCACCGATGATATTTAAATTATAGCACAAGTGTTTTGTTTTTCAAGAATTTTTTTTCTTCCTATATATGGACGGTACTTTCTGATGCTCTGCCACCTGTTTTTTATCTAAAATCGGCCAACATGCCAACTCGTCACCGCCCTTCCACCCTTCGCTAACGCTCATTGCCACTTCGTGGCAACTCCGGGGTTCCACGGCGGCGTACAATCTCCTAGGGAAAATCCCTACCTGACTTGATATTCCTTGGCAAGAAACAAAAAAAATGTTCCCTGAGCTTGTCGAAGGGAACATTATCAAAATAAACAAAAAATTCGTGGTTCAAGGGCACGGCTTAGGGGTTCCCCCTAAGAACCCCACGTTTTTTTTCTTCCTTGCCACAAAATATCAAGTTAGGGAGGAATTTTCCTGTGGCGATTGTACGCCCTTTCCAATCCGACCTCTTGCCTATGCACCCCGGATTTACTAAAAACTACAAAGTTTTATTATTAAATTGTTTGTAAAAGAAAAAATATCAGTGAACAAAAAAGCTGGGTTCTTAGGGCGACAGCCCTAAGCCGTGCCCAGGGAAAGGGGGAGGCTTGGAGGGGGAAAAACGGCGGGCTTCGGACTCTGAGCTGGTTTTCCCCCTCCAAATTCGGGGTTCAAGGGCACTCCCTTGGAAAAGAAAAAAATATTTTGATATTTTAGAAATATGTAGTATAATATATCTGTGGGCGGCAGTTGACCGCTAAAGAGAGAATAATTGACACAGGAGCATTATTGAATGACAAAATCTATATCAGCACAGGGATTTTCTTTGGAAAAGGACCAGTCGGACCTTATCAACCAGAAACTTAAGCGCATTGACTACGCTGACAGCCTTATTATTGACCTTATTTTGCGCGTTAAGGAGGACAAAAAATACTACTTTGATACCACGGTAAACTTCCGTTGGGGAGCAAATGCCCACGTAACCAGCGACGACTACGACTTTGCAGCCGGCCTGAACAAGCTTATGGACGTGCTTGATCAGAAAATCAAGAAGGAAAAGGACAAGATCCAGGAAAAGAAGTAATCGATAGGCCAGAGCCGTAATTTTATGTGCCCGTGCCTTTAACATATAGTTAGTCAAAAGCTGCCGGATTTTCTTTGTGGGAGTCCGGCACTTTTTTTGTACATTTTCAGTGTTGCTTTTTTTGCCAGAAGTGCCGTGCCAGACTTCCCTTACCAGAAGTGTCTTGCTAGACCCTTGGCTGCCCCCCCCCCCTTACCAGAAGTGCCTGCCGTAAGCGCTCTATCCGTCTGCCGAATCCTGCCAGTCGCCATAAATGCTAAGGCTTTCCCTTTTTGTCCTCTTTTGCTTACCGCCAGAGCCTTTTTTGCCGGCTGCCTTTTGCCTTGCAGACAAATCAGTTCCCTTTAGAAGCGTCATAGACTTTTCGCTTTGCATGCGGCGGTGGTGAGCCTCTTGCGTAAGGGGCTTTGATTCATCCCGTTTTTCTATCATAAGCTCGTTTGCGGAATTTACGGTCAGGGCATAATGGCTTTTTCCGTCTTCTTCCAGCTGACTTACGGCTGCTTCAAGGTCCGCAAGGGCAATTCCTGCCTTTTTCTTTGACTCCAGCTTGTTAAGTTCCCGTATCTTTTTTGCAAGCAGGGCTTCCGTTATCCTTGCCTTTGAGCCTTCCTTTCCGCTCAATTCATTTAGGGCCCTTGCTATTTCTTCCTGAATCTGCGTTAGTGCCATTCTTGCCTCCCAAGGAATTCCATCAGGTGCCGGGTAAGGTTTCCGTTTTCTATTAGGCTTTTAGAAAAATCCGTGCAGGCTTTGCTTAGGGCAGGGTAGCTCTTTAGCAGCTTTAGCAACAACTCTTCTTCTTTTTCACAGGGCTCTTTTTCCACTGGCTCTTTTTCTACTGGCTCTCTTTCCACCGGTTCTTTTTCCCCAGCCTTTTTTTCACAAGATTCTCTTTCCTTTCCCTGGGGCTCTTTTTCTGTAGCTTGGCATTCTTTGCCTTGTTCTTCGTCATAAAATCGTGTGTCGTAGCGGGTGTTGTATAGAAGAAAGTATTCCTTTAAAAAGCCAAAAATCTCCTTGTCTTCAAAAAAGCTTTCCATCCTTTCAAGCACAGCCCCAGCCTTTACAAGGTGCAGCTCCTCGTCCTGGGGGTAGGCGTGCCAGACAAATGGCTTTCCGCAAAGGCAGGCCCTTGCAAAAGAATCTTCCCCGCGCACAAAGTTAAAGTCGCTTGAACAAAGGAGTGCGTCCCATGCTTCTTGGCTAAGATAGGGCAGCTTTGTTATGGCAAAGGGGCAGCCTTCTTCTTTCCATGCCTCTTCAAAGGGGCTGCATGCAAGTCCTGCCGCAACAAAGGCGTGAATCCTAAAGAGCGGATTTTCCTTTTGCCTTTCTTCCATAAATGATTTTAGCGCGCCAACTACATGGGTAAAATTCCTCTTGTAAGCAAAGATTGTTACGCAGAAAGTGTTTGTGTCCCTTAGTGCTTGGATGGAATTTTCTGCTACCCCGGCTTCTTTTTGGCCATTTGCGCTTACGACTGAGCTTATGCCAGAACTTGCGGCAGAACGTGTGCCTGAACTTATGCCTGCACCTGTGCCTGCTTTTGCCATCAGGTCGTCTTGAATGGTTTTTAGAGCCGCCTCTTTATTTTGCAGTGAACTCAAAAAAGATGAATCCATTACAAGCCCGCCAGTTTTTTTTGTAAAGCCCGGCATAAAATTCACTTTTTTTACCAGTATGCTTCTGGTTCCGCTTTTTAAAAGGTGAAAGTCGTCCGCCCAACTTTCCGCAGTAAGGTATTCAAGGTTTACTATGCGGACTATTTTTTTCTGCTCCGGGTCAAAGAGAATCCTGTCCAGCCATTCAGGCCTTTGGCACTGGAAGCACTGCAGAATCACGTCTGGAATCCTCCTGCTGAATTCCTCCGTGCAGACATCTTCCTTGTTCCAGTCAAAGATTTGCCAGCCCCTTGCGCTTTGCCTAGCAAGCCCCTCTTTTACGAAGGGTGCCATTGCCGCAAAGGAAGGCAGGTCGCTAACGACAAGACGCAGCTCTGTGTCGGGGTAAAGTTCTGTTATGTTTCGTGCAAGCCTGTAGACAAAACCAATGTCTCCGTAATTGTCCACCACTTTGCAAAGTATTGTAATTTCCATATTGATTTTTTTTCTTTTTTGGAGCGCATTGCTCGGTAAACTGCCCTTTCAGGGAGGCCTTTTTCTACGCGCTTTGCGGGGCTTGCCCCCTAGCCGGGCGCGGTGCTTACGCACGGCTTCGCCCCCCTCCAATCGCGGCTAGGATTCCTTTTCTTCTTACAGTGCAGAACCGCAGTATTCACAGCAACCGTTTTGGTTGGGGAAGGTCTTTGCACCGCAGCTTGGGCAAGTTTTTTCTTCCTTTACAGCTTCTGTCTGCTGGACAGCCGCCGGGCTTTCGTTTGCAGCGGGACTTCCTGCCGTGCTTTTCATGCGCTCTATGGCATTCTTAATCTCATTGCCGATTTTTACACACTCAAAGTATTTGTTTGCCTCATAGCCACCGTCGCTTGAATGAAGGTTCCAGCCGCTTGTCTGCTGCATGGAAGGATTCATTGGACTTTCTCCGGTCGTAATGTAGCCGTTGGAAAGGTCAAAGCTCATTTCGTCAAAGTAGGGGCTAGAAACCCTTATCGTTACCTCGAATGAATATGAATACTCGTAGCGGGGCGGATTGTAGCTTACGGAATTTCCGTTGGAATCCTGCTGCTTAAGTTCCGTCTTGTCTTCCTGAATGTCCAGGTCGCATCCCACTGCCTGTGAAAAGTCCAGCACGTCCGGATTTGCACTTTGCAAGTCTTTTGCCCTTGTTACCATGAACTTTCTTGCTCCTTCGTCAATCAAGAGCCTTGTTTCGTTTCCAAGTGTCATTGTTGCGTTAAAGGCTGCCACCAAGGATTTGTTTTGCTCGCGGTATTCAAGCTGTGCCTGAATGTCTGCCTTTGTGCTGTGCCGCCTCTCGTTGAACCAGGGAGAAAGCTTTGCCGCGCAGTTCTTGCACATGTTTCCGTCTTCAAGCTTCCTGTTTCCAAGAAGCCCAATTTTTTCACCGCAAAAATCACAATATTTTTTTTCAAATAAGCCCATAGTTCCTCCTATACTTCTTCTAATCATTATAGTGCGAAAAAACAGGAAATCAAGAAAATTTTGAATGCTTTCCCTTTCTTTTGCTTGTGCTTTCTTCATGCTGGCAATAATATAGAAGCTAAGGGGGAGTTATGAAGCTTTTGCTTGTGATTGCGCTTTTTGACGCAGCGTTCTTTTTTCTCTTTGTCTTTTTTCTTGTGCGGGGACTAAAAATGCCTTTGTACAGGCAAAGAAGAAAATGCCTTGTTCTTTCCATGATTTTTCTTTCTTCATTTTTGCTTTGCTCGGAATTACTGGAGCAACTTGCCCTAAAATCTGCCTGCCTTACAATACTTGTCTGGCTTTGCATGACGGTTTTTCTTATCCTGAATCTTGTTAGCATGAAGAAGTATCTTACTTCTGCGCCACAAATTGCTTCTGCCCTTTTTGAATGCGGTGAACACAATGCCCTTGCCCTGCAAATTTCTGAAGGATACAAAACTTACGGAAAAAGACTTCCCCCTCGTGGAGCGCCAAAAGACCAGTGGCAGTACATGAGTGCTTTTGGTGAATTTTGCAAGATAGACTTTGTGGAGACGCAGAAAAATCTCCGTTCGCTACAGTCCCTTGTCCGCAGAAACAGAACCTACAGCCTTTTTCTTTGCGCTCTCGGCATAACTTGGGTTCTGCAAGTTCCACTTTTTATTTTTTCCAGCCTCTATGCTGCAAAGCTTGTGGGGTAACACGGAAGTCTGTTTTTTGTGACCCGCTTACCGTGTAAACTTTACTATTCAAAAAGAAAAAATTAATGTATACTAAAAAAATGGAATTCTTTTATTTTGTGGAAGCCAATGCCCTTATCATTATGCTTGGGTGCTGGCTTGCTTTTATGATAAAAAAAGAAGGCACTCTCAGGGCTTCCAATCAGATTTTTTTTAGGATGGCCATCTGCACTACTGTGGTGCTTGCCCTTGAAGCCGCCTGTTCACTTGTAAACGGAAGACCAGGAAATTCTTTCTATATTGCAAACATTATCCTTAATGCCATGCGCCTTGTTATTGCTGCCTACGCTTCTCAGACCTGGCTTTTGTACACCCTGCATTTCTTGCGCCCAAAGCAGTCTTTGCCAAAAAAGATTCAGCGGCTTATCTTTATTCCATTCCTTCTGGTTTCTGCCTTTGTAATCGCTTCCATTTTTACCGGCTGGGTCTTTTACATCAACAGGTACACAAACCTTTATACCCGCGGCAAATTCGCCTTTATACACATGATTGCAACCTACGGATATTTTGGCAACGCGGCAAATTATGCCTTAATCAAGATGCTCAGAAGCAGGTGCCGTTGCCCGGACAAAATGTGCTGCACAAATTTCCTTGTCTTTGTTGTAATACCCGTAGCAAGCGGAACAGTGAATCTTATAAACCCCTACTTGAACATCATCTGGATTTTTTTACTCATATCGCTTTTCTTGCTTTTTACCCGCGTTCAGTTTGCCCAGATTGTTCTGGACGGACTTACCGGTTTGAACAACAGAAATTCTTTTGACAATTACCTCTATTCAATTTCTTCCGGAAAGGCCTTTTCTGCCTGCCTCTTTATGATGGACATAGACTTCTTTAAAGACATAAATGACAGCTACGGTCATCCAGAAGGAGATCAGGCACTTGAGCAAACCGCAAAAATTCTTACGCAGATTTTTAATAATGAAAACTGCATGATAGCCCGCTACGGTGGCGACGAGTTTGCAGTCCTCATGGTTTCTGGAGACCAGCTTACAAGTGTCCCTGTAAATGCGGAGGCACTGCGACTTGCTCTTTACAAGGCTTTTGCAGAATACAACTCTTCTTCCGGAAAACCTTACGAGCTTACTGTTAGCGTGGGCTATGCCTTTATGATTGGCCGTGACGAAGTGGATGCCCAGCAGCTTATAAAAGCCAGCGACAGTGACCTATACCGTGAAAAGCAGCGCGTCCACAGCAGCAAGTGTTTGTAATCTCCTAATTTTTTTCTTCTTCTTTTTGCGGCGCTTGCCTTGTTCAACAGATATTTCCTAAAAGAAGCTCTTCCCATTTTGTTTAGGGGCTTTCCGGGGTTTCGCCTCTCGGCTCCATTCCTCTGGTCGCGCTGCGCACTCCCGCCGGAACGGGCTTTCGCCCGCCCCTCCAATCCCTGCCGCGCTTGGGGATGCTAAAATTATCAAACTGAAGACCATTCGTTAAACTGCCTTTTTGCCTTGTTCCAAAAGAAAATCTGGAAAAAAAAAGAAGACTTTTCTTTAGATCCATGCTATAATTATTGGCAAGGTATATATGGAAAAAATTTCATTTTCGGATGATGATTATTCAGTTCTCCTCAATCTTGTTTCTGTAGCACATCAGCCTGCATTGCAGCGAGCTATTGAATTTGCAAAAAATCCTTCCCCCGAATCTGCAAAGTCTGTTTCTGAAGTTATGGATGAACTTTATGAAATAAAACAAAATATGAAGAAGCGGGATGATAAAATAAAAAAACTTGATGCTCTAATAAAGTATTCAGTTAGGGCTACTTCAGAATTTGCAAGTACAAAAAAATTTTTTGATGTGAAGAAAGTTAGAAAGGTTTATAAAATTGAAAACCCTACAGAACTTTTAAAAAGACTTTTAAAAATTTTTGACGATCCCGAAGATTTCTCTTCTTGTATCGAGTTTAATTTTAAGAATCTTGTTGACTTGATGGGGGAAAAATTCGTGGAAGAGAATTCTGATGTCATTTCTGTAAAAGAATATGAACCAGCAATTTATCTTCAAAAAAGGATATGAAAAGGAAGAGTAAATGACCAATGTCGCAAAAGATATCTTTCGCTCGATTCATGAAGGTAAGTGGCTGAACATTGAATATGAAAGCAAGGATTCCATGCGGAAGAAATATTGGATTTCAGTTCTTGGCATAAACCTTGAATATAAGTCACTGACGGTTATGGGCTTGCATATTGGTGACTTTACGACAAAAGAGCTTACAATTTACATAGAAAAAATTGTTTCATCCCAAGTGCTTGAAGGAACTTATTACAAAATTAATAAGGAGCTTCTGCAGGACATAGAGGCTTTTCCTCAAAAATATGCATCTTTGTTTTCCGACATTGCAAATTTAAAAATACTCAATTATCTTTCCGACTGCAATAAACTTTCCGACCTTCCCAAATTGAACACAGAATATGAACTGGTTAATAGACTGGATTCTTCAAAAATTGCAAACAAGATATATAGACTTGATGAAGAGCAATTCAAACATTTTGTGAACAGCTTTAAAAAACGCGCAGAAACTGTTAAGACTAAAAACAAAGCGAGCGTCATGCAACTTGCTTTGAATGTCCTTAGCGTTCATACTAACAAGGGTCTTTATGTTCTTGCGTACCGGGAAGTCCGTCTTGACGTGGAAAAGAGAATTTTAATTGCGGGAAACAAAATAAAAATATGTGCGGAGTTTTGTGTTGATGACTCGGTAGAAAAAAGAACAAAACTCAGTATACAGAATTTTCTTGACAATGATGACCTTGCGCTGCTTGATAATTTTGAACAGAATGCGGAAGTTATAAAAGATGCAATAATGCAAAACGTAAAGAACCGCAAAAATTGCTCCGTTGATGACATGCCTTATTTTCTTTGCATTCAGCGCGATGTAAATGCAAACCTTGAAAAAGAATATGAAGCCATTACGGAGATGTATTCACAAAATGAGGTGACGGTTCCCATCCGTGCTTTTTTTGGCGAGTTGCATTCCGTAAAAAGTAATGACGAACTGCTTCCCATTGCTCTGATTGACAAGAATGTTAACCTTGACCAGCTTCTTGCAATTCACAATGCAATGAATTATCCCGTTGCCTATATTCAGGGGCCTCCAGGTACTGGCAAGACTACTACAATCATCAATACGATAATAACTGCTTTTTTTAACTCAAAGACTGTTCTTTTTTCTTCTTATAATAACCATCCGATTGACGGTGTTTTTAAAAAGCTTACTTCTTTAAAATATAAAAGCTATACGATTCCTTTTCCAATACTTCGAATTGGAAGCAACAGCCGAATTCCTGAAACTTGCAGGTATATAAAAAATCTTCTTGTTACAGTTGAAAAACTGAATGCATATGAAGACGTTCTTATTCAAAACAGGCAGGCTCAAATTGAGCGGACAAAAAAACTTACTGAACTTTTGCAAAAGCACGAAAAGCAGATGGATCTGATGGAACGACAAGGCTTGATAGAGTCGATGCTTTCAAAAAATGAGAATATGAATTTGCGTCTGAATCTTGAAGGTCAGCAGGCTTCTGAAATAAAAAAACAGCTTTTGCAAATTGGTAAGATTTCTGATGAGGATGCACTTTCCCTTATTGATTTTGATTATGAAAGAATGATGCAGTTCTTGAATTTTACATCCGTTAAATTCTTGAAGAGACTTTTTAATCCTGAATACAAAGATTTTCTTGAAATTTTGGACATTCAGAATGAGGAGAATCAAGCCGTTGCTTTTAACAAGTATTTTTCCAATCCAACCAATGTTGAAAGAATAAAGGAAGCCTTTCCGGTCTTTTGTGCAACCTGCATTTCGTCGCAAAAAATAGGCGAACCAAAATCGTATTTTGACATGACGATTATAGACGAAGCAAGCCAGTGCAATACGGCGGTTTCCTTGGTTCCGATAATTCGCGGAAAAAGCCTTATGCTTGTTGGTGATCCGCAGCAGCTTAACCCTGTGATCACTTTGGACAAAAACATAAACGAAGAGCTTAAGGCAAAGTACAATGTTAACGAAAGCTACGACTATATAAAGAATTCAATATACAAGACGTTTCTTGCGAATGATGCCGTAAGTCAGGAAACTTTGCTTCACAACCATTACCGCTGTGCAAAGGACATAATAGAATTTAACAATAAAAAGTATTACAACAATCAGTTGAACATAAAGTCAAAGGCTATGTATGACAGGCCACTTGTTTTTTGTGATATTGCCGACAATTCATCCAGCATAAAAAATACAGCTCCAAAAGAGGCTGATAAAATTGTTCAGTACGTAATGAATAATTCTGATAAAAGAATAGGAATCATAACGCCATTTAAAAATCAAAAGGATTTGATCGAGTACAAACTTATGGAAAATGGCCTGAACGAAACAGTGAGCTGCGGAACTGTTCATGCATTTCAGGGGGATGAAAAAGACGAGGTTTTGTTTTCTCTTGCCCTTACCGACAATACTTATCCAAAAACCTATGAATGGCTAAAGAATAACAGGGAGCTTTTGAACGTTGCGGTCTCGCGTGCTAAGGACAAGCTTGTTCTTCTTTCCAGTACAAAGCAGTTGGAGCGTTTGCACAAAAAGGATGAACAAGATGATTTGTACGAGCTTGCAAATTATGTTCGTAATAACGGCGATTACAAAGTTACCTCCAGGGAAAATTCCTCTAGGGCGTTGGGAATAAAACCCTACAGTACGGAAACGGAGGATGCCTTTTTAACGACATTGAACCATGCGCTTTCTGTTATGCTCAATGAGAATACAAAATTTGCCGTTAAGCGAGAGGTTCAGCTTTCGCATTTGTTTGACAAGAATAAGGACGACTGTGATTTCTTTTATAAAGGCAGCCTTGATTTTGTGATTTACAAAAAGGGCTTCCGCGGAAAGGAAGAGCCAGTCCTTGCTATAGAACTTGACGGTCCTGAGCATCATGACAACCCAAAGGTGATGGCCCGTGATGAAAAGAAAAAGCAGATTTGCAAAAACCATGGCTTTGATTTGATTCATGTGGATAATTCTTATGCGAGGCGTTACAACTTTGTAAAGGACATTCTGGAAGAATTTTTTACCATGCGTTAGGGATTGGAGGGGCGGTGGAGCCGTTCGCGGCTTGTCCGCGAATGGAGCGATAGCGGAACCCCGGAAAGCCCGACCCCGCGTGAGCGGGGGAACGCCCAGAGAATCTTCAAGGTACGCCCAGAGATTCACCTTGTTAAATCAATTTTCTTGTGCTATACTTGATGAATGGAACCATCGAAGGTAAAGACTTTTGGCATACTTACAAGCGGGGGGGATGCTCCCGGTCTTAATGCTGCAATCAGGGCTGTCTGCCGCACTGCCCGTACTCAGTATGGAATGAAGGCGATTGGAATCCGCAACGGATACAGGGGGCTTGTAAAAGGCGACATGGCTCCCCTTGAACAGGATGACTTGGTTGGTCTTTTGACCGTAGGCGGAACGATTCTTGGCACATCGCGGGAAAAACCTTTTAAGAATCCGGAGAAGGACGAGGAAACAGGTCTTTTGCCGGTAGAAGCAATAAAGAAGAATTACAAGAAATGGAAGCTGGATGCCCTGGTCTGCATTGGCGGGAACGGAACGAATACTACTGCCAGCATGCTTGCGGCGGAAGGGCTTAACGTGATTGGTCTTCCAAAAACAATAGACAACGACATTGTTCACACGGACATGACTTTTGGCTTTCACACAGCGCTCGACGTTGCAACTGATGCCATTGACCGCATTCACACAACCGCTCACAGCCACAGCAGAATCATGGTGATTGAAGTTATGGGCCACAAGGCTGGTTGGCTTGGCCTTTACTCGGGAATTGCAGGCGGCGGGGACGTTATTCTTATTCCTGAAATTCCTTATGACATTTCCTGCGTTGCAAAGAAGGTTGAAGAGCGCCGCGATGCAGGAAGAAACTTTTCTATTATAGTAGTTGCCGAAGGTGCAAAGAGCCGCGAAGAGTCGCTTTTGGACAAAAAGGCTTTTAAGAAGGCAAGGGCTGCCATGCCATATTCAATTGCCTACCGTGTTGCACATGAGCTAGAAAACGCTACCGGTTTGGAAAGCCGCGTTACAGTTCTGGGCTATTTGCAGAGGGGCGGAACTCCAAGTTCTTACGACAGGGTTCTTGCCACTAGGTTTGGAACAGAAGCCGCACATTTTTTGGCTGAAGGTGATTTTGGAAAGCTTGTTGCCCTGCAGAACGGTCAGATTGTGGGCGTTCCATTGGAAGAAATTGCAGGCCGCGTAAAGAACATTCCTGTTGACCATCCGATGATAAAAACTGCGCGTGAACTTGGAACATGTTTGGGGGACTAGAGTGGGAAACTTTAACTGTCACTTTTGCCACATTTGCGATGGATACGGCTGTATTGGCGAGATGCCCGGAATGGGTGGGCCTTTTCTTAGCCGCAATTTTATTGCCAACTGTTCAGACTGGAATGATTTTGCAAAAGACCTGGAGTCTTCTTCCCAGAGAATGGAAGCTGCCAAGGAAAAGGCTTCTTCCGTAAAGATTCGTCTTGCTCCAATGACCGGTGCCGTGGAAAACGTTGGCTATGATGAAGAGGAACCTTTCTACTACGACTTGATTTCTGCCTGCCACAAGGCGGGAGTTCTGCTTGGAATTGGAGACGGTGTTCCTGACTGCAAGCTTTTGTATGGTATTGATGCTGTAAAAAAAGTTGGCTCCAAGGCTGCCGTCTTTATAAAGCCCTATCCCGACGAAAAGATTTTTGAGCGCATTGAATGGGCGCGTCCTGTTGCCGAGTACTGCGGAATAGACATTGACTCTTCAAACATTGCAACCATGCGTAACCTTGTCCACTTGGAAAGAAAGACACCATCCCAGCTTCTTGCGGTAAAGAAAGAGCTGAATTCCAAGGGCATTCCTTTTGTAATAAAGGGGATTTTTCTTGAAGAAGACGTGGAAATGGTAAAGGAAGTAAAGCCCGACGTTGTTTTTATTTCCAACCACGGGGGTAGGGTGGAGACCCGCGAGGGCAGTACTGCATCTTTCCTAAAGGAGCATTCATCCGTTTTAAAGGCCAACTGCGGTGAGCTTTGGGTTGACGGCGGAATACGCACTTACAGCCATCTTCTTGCCGCCGCGGAACTTGGCGCAACAAGCGTTCTTGTTGGAAGACCCTTTGCAAGTGCCTTGTGCCGCGCAGGAGAAAAGGGTGTCGCAGAACTGTTTGCAACTCTTAGGGGACTTTAAGCATCTGGGGTCTCTAAGTAAAAAATAAATCTTTTTTGAACAACATGCTTATGCAAGGGCATTTCTTGTGCAAATAAAATATTCAAAATGAGGCAGTGGGACGTAGGAAAAAAGCAAGGAGGGACCCTTTAGGGAGGATTCCTTGATTTTTTCCGTTACTGGGGCCCGCTGACTCATTTTGAGTGTTTGGTTTGATGGTTCATGCAGAAGCCTGGTATGCAAAGGCATTTCTTTGACTTTTGCAAATTAAATCATTATATTCTATATGGAGACGAGATAATTGCAAAGATGCGGAGGTGCCTATGGCCAGTATCCAGGTAAATGAAGAAACTTTTGAAAGCGAAGTGTTAAAGAGCGAAATTCCTGTCCTTGTTGACTTTTGGGCTCCATGGTGCGGTCCCTGCCAGATGATGGGGCCAGTCGTGGAAGAAGTTAGCGGACAGGCAGATGGCAAATTCAAGGTCTGCAAAGTGAATGTTGACGAAAACCCCAATCTTGCCCAGCAGTATGCAGTTATGAGCATTCCTAACTTTATCGTCTTCAAGGGCGGTAAGGCTGCCTCCCAGGCTGTTGGTGCCATCTCAAAAGACAGGCTCATTGAGCTTGCCAACGCATAGGCCGGGTAGTAAAGATGAGGGAACTGTGCCTGCGCTGTTTTAGACCAATATCAAACTGCTATTGCCGCTACGCAAGTGATGTAGACTGTGGCATAAAGTTTGTCTTTCTTATGCACCCCAAAGAGGCCAAAAGGCAGCGTACAGGTACAGGCCGTCTTGCATCAATCTGTCTTCCCGGAAGCGAAATAATCATGGGTATAGACTTTACCCAGAACGAACGCCTTAATTCCCTCTTGAATGACGAGCGCTACTTTCCCATGCTCATGTATCCCGGAGAAGATGCATGGAACTGTGGCCGCCAAGGTTTTAAAGAGGCCGTCGGCAACAAGCAGCCCCTTGTAATCATAATAGACTCCACTTGGTTCTGCTCCAAAAAGATGATACGCCTTAGCAAGAACCTCCACAAGCTTCCAAAACTTTCGTTTAAGGGCAGCTACAAAAGCATCTTTACTTTTAAGAAGGAACCCTACGACTATTGCGTTAGCACAATCGAGTCATGCTACTACATAATCAAGGAACTCCAGTCCTGCTCCCTTGCCAAAGCCGAATGTTCCCCAGAACCTCTTATGTACATCTTCCGAAAGATGATAGAATTCCAGCTTTCAAAAGAAAATGAGCGCATAGAAAGCGGTCTGCCCGGAAGCCATGCCTACGACTGGAAGTACACCCGCAAAAAAGAAATCCCCAATCTAAAAGCCGAAGCTGCCAGCCCCAAGTCTGAATCTTAGCAAAGTGTCATTATCTGGCTCGCTAGAAACTTCGTCGCGAAAAACATTTGCACAGCAAATCTCCGCGCTGCCAAGCCGCCATCCATGGCTCTATATTGCCTGGCAAGAAACAAAAACGGGGTCCAAGGGTACTCCCTTGAAAAGAGTTTTTAATAAATACTATCCTATATTCCGTTTGCATAGCCCGGAGTAGGGGAAGCCACAGCCCAAGACTCCTTGCCGTTTTTTAGAAGGACATCCTTATCCTGCCTTACCGCTTCCAAAAGTGCCTTTGTGTTCTTGCGGCAAATAGACTTTGTGGTGGCACTCTTAGTCCAGCTGCCGCAAAAAGCACTTTCCTCCGTAGCAACGCCTGTTCCGTCGCTTTGCTGCCAAACGCCGCTTGCTTCTATAGCCCCCAGCCATTCCTTTGTCCCAGTCTTCCATTCCGTGCGCTTTCCCGAACTTGATTCCGCCACAAATAAAACCGCATCCAGAATACTTGAGTCCGCTGAATTCTGCACTACAATTGCATCGCTTGCCTTTGTTACGCTTGACTCGTTTTTTGTCCACAAGTCCAGTGCCGTGTTTGAACTGTCGGGCGACTTGCTAAGCGAAAGCTTTCCTTCTTCGTCGTCATTCATACCGCTGTAGCTTTCGTTCCTACAAAGGTGAACCGTAACGTATTCCCCAGCCTTAACTTCCACCGGGGGAAATTTGTAGACGCTTTCTTCCTTGGTCTTTGTGCTGTAGTTTCCAGTGCAGACAAGCTCAAGCCCGCTAAGATTCCCATCCGTAAGAACAAGAAGCTCCGCATATTCCGCCCGCCAGCTGTTCTTTGCAGTCTTGGAATTTGCCACGTGCACTTCCGACAGGGCAATTCTTGGAACCCTGCCGTTGTAGCCCCAGAATGGAACCGTAATCGTAAGCGTGTTTCCGGCCTCATCCTGGACTATTCCGCTAAAAGTGTATTCTGCGCCAGTCTGCATTGGAACCGGGCTTGTAAAGACAAGGCTTTTTCCTTCATCCTGTGAACTTGCCACAAGGCTTGTCTCTTCTCCGCTATCTTCCCGCCAAAAAAATGCCTCCTTGCAAGACACGCTCTTGTTAAAGCGCACAAGAAATGAGTCTTCCCCGGTAACAAAAAAATCCTCCGCCCTTGGGCAAGAAAAATCCCCCTCCAGCATGGAAAGCCCTTCCACCGAAGACTTGCAGCCCAGCGGCATAAAGCTTGCCAAAACCGCCAGCGTAAGAAAAGCCGCCGGTAAAACCGTCCTTAAAAAAAGCGATTTTAGTAAAAATGTTTTTAATTCAAAAGACTTCATGTAAACTCCTTTTTTTTGCCTTCATATTTATATTCATCAAAAAAAATTCAAAAACCGACACATTTGCGCAAATTTTTTTATTTTTTTTGAATTTGGACGAAGAACTGTTTGCTCTACCATTCCGCTCTATGGCTAATCCGACCGTAAGCTAAATATCGTCACCGGCCATCCGCCCTTCGCTAACGCTCATAGCCTGCGGCTACTTACGGGGCTCCTCGCCGGCGTAGGTTGCCTTGTGTGAGTATCTATTCTCACGGAACACAAAATTGATTTCCGTGGTAAAATCTTGATTTTAAGTTCAAAAATGAGTATTTTATAGAAGAAAATAATTTGCTAGACCAAAGAGGTAGATAAAATGGCTAAAAAAACTACACCCATGGCTTTGCTGTGCGGTTATCTTGGCGCGGGAAAGACCACGCTCTTGAATCAGATCCTTACCAACCAGAAGGGCTACAAGGTTGCCGTTATTGTTAATGACATTGGCGAAGTAAACGTAGATGCAAAACTCATTGCAGACGGAGCAAAGGTTACGGACACTTCCAGCATTGTTCCGCTTACAAACGGCTGCATTTGCTGCACCCTCAAGACAGACCTTGTTACCAATATAGAAAACCTTATAAAGAGCGGTAAGTACGACTACATTCTTATTGAGGCAAGCGGTGTTTGCGAACCAATGCCTATTGCCCAGTCCTTGATGCAGGTTTCAAACGGAAACTTGGACAACGTAATTGGCGTTGTCGATGCAAAGCGTCTTGTAGATGAATTTGCAGGCGGCGACAGTCTTCTTAAAAAGGACATGGACGAAGAAAACATAGAGTCCCTCCTTGTCCAGCAGATTGAATTCTGCTCAACCCTGGTAATCAACAAGAAGGACTTGGTTACAGAAGATGAATTCAAAAAGGTGCGCGCCGTTATTAATGCCATTCACCCCGGCGTAAAGGTTATAGAAACAGACCACGGCAAGGCGGACATTGCAGACATGCTTGCAACCGGAAGCTTTGACTTTGAAACCGTCTACGCAAGTGCAGGCTGGTGCCAGAAGCTTGAGGAAGAAGAAGACGATGATGACGACGACGATGACCATGACGAGCATGACCACGACCATGATGAACATGAACACGGCCACCACCACGATGACGACCATGACCATGACGAGCACGATGAACACGGCCACCACCATCACCACCACGAGCACAAGCACGACGGAGACTCTGGTGCAGACGAAGACGAATACGGCATTGCAACCTTTGTCTACTACCGCCGTAAGCCCTTCAACCGCCAGAAGCTTGACAGCTTTGCAGACAAATGGCCGCGCAACATCATCCGCTGCAAGGGGCTTATGTGGTTTGACGACGAACCGGACATGGCATGGGTGTTCGAGACAAGCGGCCGCCAGATTCAGGCAGGCTATTCAGGCCAGTGGATTGCCGCATGTCCGCCAGCAGAACAGAAGAAAATCCTTGCAGAAAACCCCCGCATCAAAGACGAGTGGGACGAAAATGTTGGCGACCGCATGATTAAGCTTTGCGTAATCGGCCAGAATATGGACAAAAAGGCCATTACAGAAGCTTTGGACGGCTGCCTGGCATAGTCACTAAGGACTCTGTGCCATGTTTGCAACCGGCTTGCATTTTCTTTGGCGCAGAAGTCCCCGGTGTTTTTTTTTACTGTCATTTTTTTATTGTCATTCCGGACTTGTTTCGGAATCTATGAATCTAGTATGGCAAATAACAATTAACTGTCACCCTGAACTTGTTTCAGGGTCTGTTCCACCATCCATCCGTGGTTCGACAGGCTCACCAACCGTGGTTCGACTGTGCCGCTGGAAGTTGCGCTGCGAGGCAACAACCGCTAACATCTATAGATTCCGAATCCACATTCGTAGCAAGTGCGTGCGGGTGTGGCGTAGAAGTCTAAGGTGGCTTTTTTACTGTCATTCCGAACGCTACGCCACGACCATACGCACTTACTTTGGTCGTGTGTTTCGGAATCTATGAATCTATATGCCTAAATATATGGCCTTTGAAATTGCCTAAGACGCAAACAGGAGAGAAGTTTTATATGGAATACAAAATCAAGGTAAAAGTAAGCGAAGATGACTATAAGAAATTCAATTATGACTTTTATTACCATAGAATAGGAACCGTAATACGCTTAGTCATAGTTTTTTTAATGATTGCTGTCGTAGCTGTTTGTTCCTTCCTAAGTTTTAGGCTGACTGGAAAAATATCAGAGTTCCTGCCCTTAATAATAATTCTTCTTGCTTACGTCTTTATTTTTTTTGTTCTCTGGCCCAGAAAACTTGCAAAACTCTACAAATCAGACAATACTCTTCAGGACGAGCATGAATTAACCCTTACGGAAAGCGGTATTACAGAAAGTTCTGAGCGTGGTTCATATTCGTACACAAGTGAAGACTTTGTAAAAGTGTTTTTTGGAAAGAGCGTAATCGCTGTCTACGTTGCCCTTAACAAGGCAATTCTTATTCCCCGCCACTGCTTTTCTTCAAAAGAAGAAGAGGCTAAAATAGAAAGCTTCATAAAAGACCATTACGTTAAGGCCAAGAAATAGGTAAAAGCCCATCTCCACTATTTGCTCACTTCATACCTATACGCGGTAGTAAAAAGCCCTCCTGTAGTATAGCCGATGCTGGATAATTTTAAATTGCCTTGACTTTAGGACAAAACTGCTTTAAAATTGCCCTGTCTTTGAGGTAGAAAATGAGTGAAAATGTCCTGACTTTAGGATTTAACCGGAAAATTGACGCTGAGCTAAAAAAATGGAAGGCCTCTGCCAACAGAAAACTCCGGCGCTAATCTTGCAGTGAGACTTTATGACGGTGAATATTCGGTGGAACATGCCTCAACTCCCATGCAGAAAAAGCCCTACACGCTTTTGAATCTGCCACTCTACCTTGCCGGAAGAGTCCATGACTTCTTATAGGGACATAGCAGCCCCCGGCGCGGCAGGGATTGGAGGGGCGGCAGGGTTGCTTGCAACCCGTTGCCGTTGCGCCAGCAATGGAGCGGGCAGGGACCCGCGGAACCCCGCAAAGCCCCTTCAAAAATAGGTAAGTGTTCTTTTTGAGGCGCATTTGTTCTGCATAAAAAAGTGCCGCAAAAAAATAAAAAAATTACTGGTACCACCTTACGTAGTCCACTTCCATTTGGCAGGAATCCAGCTCTTTGGGTATGCTTCCCCCAAGGCTTCCACCCATTGCCAGGTTGATGATTATGTAGAAGTCTTTGTCAAAGGGCCAGCTGTTTTCGCTCTTTTGCTCATCGCGGGGATTTTTGTATTCGCTGTAGGGCTTTCCGTCGCAGTACCAGGTGATTGCATCTTCCGTCCAGAGCACTCCGTATGTGTGCCATTTTTTTTCAATGTTTTCTACTATTATATACTCGCTTTTTACAGGGTTGCCACCGTAACCTGCCTTGCAGTGGGCAGTGCCGTAGGTTTTGTCTTGCCAAGTGCTTGCGGCGTGTTCCATAACGTCTATTTCGCCAGAGCGTGGCCACTGACCGTATTCGTTTTTGTCGCTCATCATCCAGAGGGCGGGCCAGGAGCCTTTGCGGTCTGGAACCTTTGCCCTAAATTCTATGTAGCCGTAGGTAAAGGCCTTTTTCCAGCGGGAGATTAGCCTTGCACTGGTCCACTTGCCTTTTGCATCTTTTTGCGCAACAATTTTTAGGCTGCCCTTGCTTACGTAGGAGTTTGCCCTTTTCTTGGTGTAGTTCTGCACTTCCGAATTTCCCCAGCCGTGAGCGCCTTCGTTCCAGTCCCAGTTTTCCTCGTCGGGACAGTCGCTTTCCCCGTTGAACTCATCGCTCCAGACAAGCTTCATGTCTTTTACAAAGTCCGGTGATTTTACCCCCTGCCTGCAGGAAAAAAACAAAGCCTGCATTAAGACCGCCGTCAAAACCCAAAAATTAGCCCTTACCATAAAATCTCCATGGAAAAAATAATCTCTTCCATTATATCACGCTTTTTTTATAAATGCTTTTTTTCTTGGAGCGTATTTTTAAGCAGATTATCGGCTCATAGTTCGACTACGCTCACCAACCGTCCGGTAATGACCTCGTTCGTGCCAAGAATAGGGGTTCTTAGGGGCCATGTTGCTCAACGTATCGCAACATGCCTAAGCCGTGCCCAGGGATGAGACGGTAGCAAGTGCGTACCGTCGAAGGTGGTTTGGAACTCGCAACGAAGTTTCAAGCGGGGGAGGAAACATCGGGCTTCGGACTCTGAGAGGTTTCCTCCCCTCCAAGTTAGGGGTGCAAGGGTCCACCCTTGAAAATTGATTTTTGTTAGCAAACTTTCTCTTGCAACTTTTGCAAAAACCCTCTATATTTGGAAAAAAAATCGAGGAGAGTTTATGACACTGACTATTATGCAAATAATAGAAAAATATCCCGCCATAGGTTATGTCCTTAGCGGCTTAATTTTTATTCTTCTTCCGGCAATCTTGGTTGTGGGTTTGGTAAAAAGCATAAGGCGCAAAAGCAAAAGGGGGATAATCGTTTTTTCCTGCCTTAATTTATGCTTCATACTTTTTGTCTTGTATTTGATATATTCCATTTACTTAACGTTCTGTGCTATAAAAATGTTCAACCAGGAAAGCAGGATTGAGTCTGAGCGCATCCACAATTATAAAGTTCAGGAAATTGAAAGTAGTGAAGTGGCAGAGGAGTTGGAAAAAGGCGACTTTCCAATAGTAAAGATAAATGAAGGGCTTGTAATAGGCGGTGAATACGACAAGTCATTCAAGTTTTACAACAAGCAGGATTATAAAATAGCAGCCTTTGTTTTTTATATTGACGGTTTTGAAGTTTATGTAGAATCTGATTTTCTTCCGGGGCATTTTTATGAAATTAATTTTGAAAATATTCAAAAAAGTTATACAATAAAAGATGTAGGCGTCTTTTACAGAAAGGGCGATGGGGAAAAATCAGAAGTATGGACAGACCAAATGGAAGACAGGATAAACAGCCTGTTTGTAAAAAAATGAATGCGCTTGTAATTAACTGTAGCCCTGTAAAAAATGGGGCAACGGCAGAAATGGTTAATCTTGTTGCCGAATGCATACAGGAAAAGTATTCCGTAAAGAAAGTCTGCATTGGAGACTTCAAGGTTGAATTTTGCAAGGGTTGCAGAAGCTGCCACAAAACCGCCAAATGTTCAAACTTTGATGACGACTTTAAAAATCTTGTCCAAGAATTTGAAAAGGCGGATGTGATAGTTTCTTGCGCACCTTCTTACTGGGCAGATGTTCCCGGACAGTACAAGGCTTTTATAGACCGCTGGACTCCCTGGTGCAACACCCATGAACCTCATGCGAAGTTAAGCGCCGGCAAAAAAGGCTATTCTATGGTCTTGCGCACAGGCCCAGGCATGCAGGAGTGTGAGCGTTTAATTCAAACAATAGAGCACTTCTACGGCCACTTGGAAATTGAGTCCACAGACCGCATTGGCTTTACGTCTGTAGAAAACAAAAACGACCTCTTGGCACACAAAAGCGAAATTGAAGCCTTCTGCACAAGAATTTAAATCTTGGTAGCTTACTTGATTGCAGCCTACGCCCGATTGGAGGGGCGGCGTAGCCGGCCACCGCAACGAAGTGAGGAGGCTGGAGCGAAAGCGGAACCCCGGAAAGCGGGTAAAAATTGCCTCCATGCAATTTTTACCCACAAGTTTTCCGGAGGAAAACTTGCCCGCCTGTTCTGCAAAGAGACAACGCGCCCTCCATGGCGCTCCTTGTTTGCGGTTTAGTACAATTGCATGGAGTTTGACCGGTCACGGAGTGCCGGGCACAGTTAAAATTGGCCTGCCGTCCAAATTTCAAAAATAATCTGAATTCTATTGACTTTACTTGCCGGAATGTATATATTTACACTTAGTTACCGATTGTTCGGTAACAATACGCGCTATGGCAGAGAATACAAAAGAAAGGATAATAAGCGCGGTGTTTTCATTCTACCGCGACGGAAAAATAAAGAAAATTTCTCTTTCCAAGATTGCCGCAGAGGTTGGCATTAGCAAGGCTGCCATTTTCCGCCACTTTGCAAACCGCGAGGAGCTGGAGGAGACTCTTTTGCAGACCGTCTACGACCGCTTTGCCTCTCTGGTGACTGCCGTTCAGGGTATGCTTGGCCGTGGTGACTCTTCCGCTGTTCTGCCCTTTATAATAGAGACTCTTTGCCGCCACACTGAATACATAAACTACCTGCGCTCAACTTCGCCCGATTTTTCGCTTGACACTTTTGTGCTTGAAGGAAAGAAGCGTGGGGTGCGCATGTTTGACTCTGTATTTGCCCCCGACGGCTCTGTTCAGAACAAGTGCTTTTACTATACCGCGGTTTTTGTCTGCGTGGAGCTGCTGGAATTTGTTTACATCTGGAATTTTTACCGTGAAGAAAGCAATGACGTGGCCTATTATTCCAAGCGGTCTGCGGAATTTATCCACAGCGGTCTTGGCAGGGCTGGCTTTCTTCTTTCCGATTGCCGGATGCAAAGTCTTGAGCAGGGTTGCCTTGCCTGCGTTATGAATGCAAGGGGGGTGGACGCTAAGCTTGCGGCGGTTTCTGCGGTGGTTGCAAAAAAAGGCTATGCGGAGCTTACAATGGATTCCATTGCGGCGGAACTGGGCATGGCAAAAAGTTCCTTCTATTCTATATATAAGAACAAGGAAGACATGATTCTTTCGCTTCTTGAAAGTGAGTTTTCTGAATTCGGAAGGATTCTTGCCCTTGCGCTAAGGGATGCCGTGACTTTTGACGAATGCATTTTTTCGATTGTCTGCACCACGACCATTTATTTTTTCAAGCGCAGTGAAATTCTTGAGGCCTGCAAGTGGATTGAATTCCAGCGAGTTGACGGTAATGATGGGGACAACAGGCTTCGCGAGATTTTTAATTCGCCTGAGCATGTTTCCTTTAAGAAGATTCTCTTTGCAAAGAAGGATTCTTTTGAGTTCCCGGAGCATCTTAGCGAGTCCCACAAGGAGCTTGCCCGCGATCTTATACTGAGCACTGCATTCGGGGAGCCTTTGATGTTTCTTGCCCACGGAATCAGGCACGGTTTTCCCCTGGAATTTTATTCGGAGATTGTGCGCGCAATTTACAAAATGCTTATGAGCGGAGTTGTAAGTTATACAAAAGACGGAAATATATTCAGTTATGGTAAAAAGGAGGAATTCTGATGAATTCTTTATTTAATAAAATGACGAAATCTTTTGCCCCGGCAGTTCTGGCCCTTGGCTTGGCAGCGCAGCTTGTGCTTTCGCCCAGTGCCTTTGCGGAAGATGGCGGGCAAAAAACGGTGACGCTTACGGTTGAAAAGGCCGTTGACTACGCAAAGAAAAACAGCCGTGCGCTAAAGAGTGCGGACATAGACCTGGACATAAAGAGAAGGGCTTCTGCATATTCCTGGAACGTGCTTTTTCCAGACGTTACCGTCAGCGGTACGATGAGCCGTGCAAACAGCGTGGAGTCTTCCATTAAGCAGGCGAATGCAATGGCTCCCATTATGAATGCAATGGGAGTTCCCTTTGAGGAGAAGAAGGAAACTGAGAGCATGCACTGGACTGCGGTGGGCAACGTAACGGCAAGCCTTAACCTTAGCCTGGCCTACGTTAATTCCATTAGGGCTGCTAAGGCGGACTACGAGGCTGGTAAGATAAGCTGGGAAAAGAGCCAGAAGGAAACCCTTGCCAACGTAAAGAAGCTTTTTTACGGTCTTCTTCTTGCCCAGGAAAACCTTAACCTTCAGAAGCGCAGTCTTGAAAACGCAAGGCAGAGAAGCGCTCAGGCAGCAGCCAACTTTAGGAACGGACGCATACCGGAGCTTGCCCTTTTGCAGGCACAGGTAACTTACCAGAACATGGTTCCTGAAGTTGAGCAGGCGGAGTTGCAGTTTAAGCAGCAGAAGAATATGTTTGCTTTTTTGCTTGGAATGCCTGTTGGAACGGAGATTGTCTTGGACGGCAGCATAGATCCTGAATACGTTGACCTTAACGCTGATGACCTTATGAAAAAATATCTTGAAGACAGCTTGGACTACAAGTCTTTGCAGGCAACCCTCAACACAATGAACTTGCAATTGGGCGCTGCAAACATGGCGGCTTTTACACCGGCACTTGCACTAAGCTACAGCTACCAGCCGGTTCTTCCCGATGCGCTTGATGCCGACTGGGGAGACAAGGACGCTTGGGTGGACAACGGTTCTTTTAGCGTTACCCTCGCTTGGAAGATTTCGGACATGCTTCCCTGGTCAAAGAACAGGCAGCAGGCTAAGGACTTAAAGGCAAACATACAGAAGCTTGAGCTTAGCCTTCAGGATGTCCGCGAGAACCAGAGGATGAAGATTCAGGAGGCCGTGGACAACCTAAAAATGTGCCGCGAGCAGATTCAGTCCATGCAGAGGAACGTAACCCTTGCGCAGCGTTCCTACAACATGAGCGCAACCGCCTACATGAACGGTACCCGCGAGCTTTTGGACCTGCGTGATGCAGAAAACCAGCTGAACCAGGCAAAACTTGGCCTTGCAAACCAGAAGTTCAACTACATAAGTTCACTTTTGGATTTGGAAACCCTGCTTGGCATTGAACTGAAAAAATAGATAGATTAAGGAGTTTTTTATGAATAGAACAATTTCACAGGCGGCGCGTGCATCTTTTGTGCTTACATCCGCTTTGCTTTTTACAATCGCTTTTTCCGGCTGTTCCAAGAAGGAATCCGATGCAAAGAAAGAAGAAGAGGAAACGGTATTTGCCGTAAACGTAAGCAAGGTAGGTCAGGGCAATCTTGATGAATACCTTGAATTTGGCGGAGACGTGTCATCTTCTTCATCCGTAAGCGTAATGCCGGACATGGCAGGAAAGATTTCCCGCATCCTGGTAAGCGTTGGCGATTCTGTTGCCAAGAATCAGGTTATTGCTTATGTAGACGCAAGCACACCCGGTATGTACTACAGCCAGAGCCCTGTCCGCTCACCAATCAGCGGAATTGTAACTTCCTTTACGCCAAACGTTGGCTCCCAGGTTTCTCCTGCAATGGCTGTTGCAACCGTAAGCCAGACGGACAATCTGGAAATAAAGATAAGCGTTGCTGAGCGTTTTGTTAGCCGCATCAAGATGGACCAGAACGCATTTATTTCTTTTAACGCATATCCCGGAGTTGAATTTACCGCAAAGGTCGTGGAGATAAGCCCGGTTTTGGACACTTCCACCCGCACAATGAACGCAAAGCTCCGCCTTTCACCAAACGACGACAGGATCCACATTGGTATGTATGGCCGCGTAAAGCTCATAACCGACAGCGTAAACAATGCAATCGTTGTTCCTCTTGGCGCAATCGTTCAGCGTGACGGCAAGCCCTACATCTTTGTGGTTAGTTCCCAGAAGACGGAGAGTGAACCTGCCCGCGTAAAGCTTCAGAGTGTTTCTGAAGGAATTACCGTTGACAACAAGACGGAAATCACCAACGGAATTTCTGCCGGTGACATGATTGTTGTAAAGGGACAGTCACTTTTGAATGACGGTTCTGCCGTAAACATTGTTTCTGTTTCGGAATAGTCTGAATATATGAATATAATATAGAAGGAATAAAATATGACTTTATCAGAAAGAGCGGTTCATAAACCTGTAACAACCCTGCTGATTTTTTTTGTTCTTATTGCGCTGGGAATTTTCTGTACGTTGAACCTGCCAATGGACATGTACCCAAACATGGATCTTCCCTACATGATTGTATATACCACTTACAACAATGCAGGTCCTGAGGAAGTTGAACAGAGCGTTACCCGTACGCTGGAATCTTCACTTTCGGGTCTTGGCGGATTAAAGAAGATGCAGTCCCAGTCCTCCACTGGACTAAGCCTTATCATTCTTGAATTCAACTACGGAACTAACCTTGATACGTCCGCAAACGAGATTCGAGACAAGATAGATATTGTGCGTTCATACCTCCCTGATGACGCTTCAACACCGCTTACAATTCAAATGGACCCTTCCATGATGCCAATAAAGGTTCTTGCGGTAAAGGGAAACCGTACTCCAGAGGAACTCCGCGATTATGCGGAAGACGTTATTCAGCCGCGCCTTGAGCAGCTGGACGGAATTGCAAGTGCAAACGTTACCGGTGGTAGGGAAGAGTCAATCAACGTAGACATTCCCCGCGACCGCCTTGAAGCATACAGCCTTAGCGTAAGCCAGGTTGCCCAGATGATTGGTGCCCAGAACATACAGAGTTCCGGCGGTAAGATTACAAGCGGAGACTTGAATTACACAATAAAGACAAACGGAAAGTACCAGAGCATAGAGGACTTGCGCAACACGGTAATTTCCTACAAGATGGCCGCTTCCGACGGAATGAATGCCCCTGAGCTTAAGACAATCCTTCTCCGCGACATTGCAGACATCTATGACGGTTACAAGGACGTTTCAACCCTTGCTTATCTTGACGGTGAACCTTGTGTTCTTATAATGCTGCAGAAGCAGAGTGGCAAAAACTCTGTCCAGGCTGCAAGAAGGGTAGACAAGGCAATTCCTACAATAAAAGCAGCCCTTCCTACGGACATAGAAATTGTAGAAGTATACGATACTACCGATGCAATCGAACAGACCATCGGCGAAGTTGTAAACTCTGTTATTGTTGGTGCAATCCTTGCTGTTTTGGTTCTTATTGTCTTCCTCCGCTCATTGAGGAGTACAATCATCATAGCCCTTGCAATTCCTGTTTCCGTAATGATAACTTTGTTTGCCATGTACTTTATGGACATTACGATTAACATGGTTTCTACAGCAGGTCTTTTGCTGGGTATAGGTATGCTTGTAGACAACTCCATAGTTGTTCTTGAAAACATATTCTCCTACAGGCAAAAGGGAACTAAGTCCAGCGTTGCTTCTGTTCTTGGTGCAAGGGAAATGATTACTTCTATTACGGCAAGTACCCTTACTTCCGTCTGTATCTTCCTTCCTATGCTTATGTTCAAGAAGATGCTTGGAATTATGGGACAGATGTTCAACGACCTTGCTTGGACAATCATCATCTCCCTCATGAGCTCTCTTATTGTTGCAATCGCACTTGTTCCTGCCCTTACATCGCGCTTCATGCAGATTTCAATTCATGAATACAATACGGATAAGCCTTTGGACCGCTTTAACCGCTGGGCAGATAAATTCTTTGACAATCTGGACATAAGGTATTCGCACGGAGTAAAGCGTGTTCTTCGCCACAGAAAGCTTGTCATATTCAGCCTTATTGGTCTTTTTATAGTTTCTTTTGCTGTTATAAAAGTAGTTGGATTCATCTTTATGCCCGAACCAGCTTCCAACATGATTTCCATAGACTTTGCCCTGCCCAAGGGAACTCCCCTTGACGTTACGGAAAACACGATTCTTTCCATGCAGGCAATGGCAAGTCAGGAGCTTAAGGGTGTAAAGTACACGATGGTTTCCGTCGGAGGCACGTCCTGGTTCTCATCAGGTTCAGAGACAAATGCCGGACGAATCGTATTCTCACTTTACCCTGTAGAAGAAAGGCAGCCCGGTTGGGATAACGAAAAAACTGCCAAGGAAAAGCTTAGGAAATACTTTACCATGTTCCCGGGAGCAGACTTGAGCTTCTCCAAGAATATGAACAGTGCAGGTTCTGGCGGAATGAGCATAGACATAAAGAGTGATGACCTTGAGCTTGTCCGTTCTACCGCTACCCAGATAGAAAAGCTTCTAAAGGAAAAGGCACAGGATTATGTTACGGAAGTTGCAAGCGATGTAGAAGACGGTCTTCCACAGGCAGAAATTATCGTTGACCGCGACCGCATGTACGAGCTTGGTCTGAATGTTTACGGAGTTGGAAGTGAAATTACAGCCGCAATCAACGGAACTACCGCAAGCCGCTACACCAAGAACGGAGACGACATAGACATTCTTGTGCGCATGAGTGAGCGTGACAAGACAAAGCTTGCAGACCTTGACCAGATTACAGTTGTTAACAGCCAGGGGCAGCAGATTCCTTTGAGCAGCTTTGCCCACTATGAGCAAAACGAAGCCCCTGTTACAATCTTCCGCGAATCCCAGGCCCGTATTGCCCACGTTACGGCTAAGCCTGCAAGCGGAAAGTCTCTGGACGTTATCCAGAAGGAAATCAACAAGCTGATTAGCGACAACATTCCTCAGGATGAAAATGTCCTTATAGCATTTTCTGGTGACTATGCAGACATGATGGAAGCAGTCATTAAGTTTGGTGCAATCATCATCATGGCGGCATTCCTTGTATTCGTAGTAATGGCAAGCCAGTTTGAGTCTCTTATTGACCCCTTCATTGTTATTATGACAATTCCGCTTTCCTTCATCGGTGTGTTTACAATTTACCTTATTACGCAACAGCAGCTCAGCGTTATAACGATTATGGGGCTTCTGGTTCTTGTTGGTACAATCGTAAACAACGGTATTGTTCTTGTTGACTACACGAACCTTTTGCGAAAGAGGGGCTACAGCTTGGAGGACGCTTGTGTAGAAGCAGCCCGAAACCGTTTGCGCCCAATCCTTATGTCAACTCTTACGACCGTTATTTCTCTTGCACCTATGGCATTCTTCCCAGGTGAAGGTTCTGCGTCAATGCAGCCAATCTCGCTTACCGTATTCGGTGGTATGACATTCGGTTCATTGATGACACTCTTCCTTATGCCAACGGTTTACTACATCGTAAACAACCACCGCATAAAGAAGGCTGCCAAGAAAGAAGCTAAGGCCCGAGCAAAGGCTTTGGCCGCCCGCAACGCCGCATTTGCAAGGGGAGAGAAAGTTAGCAGCTTAAAGAATCAGCAGGATCTTTTTGGTTCCGAGGAAAAGGAGTAGTGCATTATGGAAAAGAAAGTCCGCATAGAGATAATTTATTCACAGGCCTTGGACGAAGACTTCATCGCTGAATTCAGCAAGGCTGGAATCGTCCACAGGTATACAAAATTCAACAATGTTACCGGTGCCGGATTCAACAATCCGCATTTGGGGGACGACGTGTGGCCTCAGCTTAACATGATGTACCTTATTTTTTGTGGCGAAGACGAAGCAGAAAAAATCAAGGAAATTGTTTCCAGACTGCGCGAAAGTTATAAGACCGAAGGAATTGCGTGTTTCATAAGTTCCGCAGAAGAATTCTAAGGAAAGATTTTACAGGAGGCATTTATGGCTACGGAAAATAAAAAGTTAAAAAATTTCCTGACCCCGGTAAGGGTAATCTGGGGCTTGGTAGCTTTTGTTTTTGTGATTATGCTTTTCACAAGTTTTTTTATCGTGAATCCTGACGAGCAGTGCGTTATAACAAGGTTTGGCCGCTACTACGAAACACTTGGCCCTGGCCTTCACTACAAGCTGCCCTTTGGCATCGACAAGAAATATGTTGTTCCGGGACCAAAGGCAATCCAGACCGAGCAGTTTGGTTTTGTTACGACTCACGGCGGACCTGTGAACCAGTACAAGAACGGTATTACAAATGAATCCACCATGCTTACAGGCGACCTTAACATTGTAGACGTTGAGTGGATTATCCAGTACCGCATTACAGACCCAAAGGCCTGGCTTTTTACGGTTCAGGAAAAAGAGCAGACCATACGCGACATAAGCCGCTCCGTGGTGAACACCCTTGTTGGTGACCGTGCAATTCTTGAGGTAATGAGCAACGAGCGTACTAACATAGAAAATCTTGCCGTTGAGCAGATGAACCTCCAGTACAAAAAACTTGGAATAGGAATAGATGTTTCTGCCGTAAAGCTTCAGAACATTGTTCCCCCTGCCGGTGTACAGGATGCCTTTGAAGACGTAAACAAAGCTATTCAGGACATGAACCGCTACATCAACGAGGGCAAGGAACGCTACAATGCGGAAATCCCAAGGGCAAAGGGTGAAGCAGACCAGAAGGTTCAGGTTGCAGAAGGATATGCCGCCGAGCGTGTAAACAAGGCAAAGGGTGACGTTGCCCGCTTTAATTCAGTCTACGAGGAATACCGCAAGGCTCCGGCCGTTACCCGCGACCGTCTTTACCTTGAGACCATGGAAGAAATTTTTGCAGGCCAGGACAAGGAAAAGAAGCCTGCCCTCATTGACAGTGAGTTGGAAAATATCCTGCCTGTCAAGAATCTTGGAAAAAACTAGGGGGAAGAAAGAATGAAAAAATCTTACATAGCCATAATTCTTGTTGTCTTGGCATTTTTTATTTTTCTTGCGGAAGGTCCTTTTTACGTTGTTGACGAAGGAAGCCAGGCCGTTACAACCCGCATGGGAAGAATCGTAAACACCCATACCCAGGCAGGCCTTTACATGAAGGCTCCCTTTATAGACAAGATTACAACATATCCTGCACGCATACTTTCCCTTGAAGGCGACAGCGAGCGCATCCCTACAAAGGAAAACCAGTTCATCATAGTGGACACCACAAGCCGCTGGAGAATCAGCGACCCCGCTCTTTTCTACCAGTCATTTAAGACGCTTGAAGGTGCCTACATAAAGCTTAGCGACGTAATTGATTCTGCAACGCGCACAATCATTACCCGCAACCGCCTAAGCGAAATTGTCCGTTCAAGCAACATCATCAACGAAAAAACAGCTGCCCAGGATTCATCCCTTTCCGGAATTGCAGACGACGAGAGCGCAGAAATAGAAGCTTTGCTCAACGTTTCAAACCAGAACGAAAATGTTTCCAAAGGCCGCACAAGACTCTGCGACGAGATGACGGAAGAAGCCCGCAAGATGATGGGTGAATTTGGCATTGAGCTCATCGACATAGTTCCCCGCCAGATTAAGTATTCCGATGAACTTACGGAAAGCGTCTACAACCGTATGATAAAGGAACGCAACCAGGTTGCCCAGGCCTACCGCTCACTTGGCGAAGGTAAAAAAGCTGAATGGCTTGGTAAGCTGGAAAACGAAAAGCGCACCATAGAAAGCGAAGCCTACAAGGTAAGCGAAGAGACAAAGGGTAAGGCCGATGCAGAAGCTGCCGCAATCTACGCAGAAAGCTACAGCCGCGATCCCAAGTTCTATGAGTTCTGGAAAAGCCTTGAATCCTACAAGACTACCATGGGAACATTCGATACAACTTACAGTACCAAGCTTGACTACTTTAAGTATCTGTACAGTTCTGGCGGAAACCGCTAGAATAAGAATATGGAAAACGTATTCGAAAAAGACGGCTATGTCTACCTAAATACAGGCCTGTCTCCTGATGAATTTTCAAAGGCTAGGGGAGGCACCCGGCTTTCGGAAAGCGGTTCTCTTGCCGTACAGACAAGTGCAGGCTGGGTTTTCTCCCCATGGCACTTTGAAGAGACTGAGGAGGATGCTGGCTTAATATTTGTCAGGGGAAAGGCATTCCCCGGCCAGACGCTAAAAGAATACTTTTTTTTCGACCGCTCCGATTCCTTTTCGGCAGTCTTTTCTTCTGCGGAATTCGGCAAGGCCAAGTCGGCAAGGGCAGCTGCTTTTGTCTGCTCTGCAATAGATGCGTCCCTTGCCCAAAAGCTTACTTTGCCAAATTCCGGTGCAGGTGGAATCTTCATTTCCGATGATTTTACAAAGCTCATGTTTTTTCCTGAACAAATTTTCATACAGTCTGCCCTAAGGTTTGAGGCCTCTGGTGAAAAATCTTTATTCGGCCAGAACAGGGCCTTTTATGTTAACCCCGTATTGTCAGGATCGAATGCAGCGCGCTTTACTCAGGCAGTCATCGCATATCGTGCGCTTACAGGTGATTTTCCCTTTACCGCGGACAATCAGGAAGAACTCTCCATGGACATGGCTGACAAAAACTTTGTTCCCCTGCGCAATAGGATTTGGGCCATAGACGAAGCCCTTGCATCTTTTGTGGACAATTCTTTGTCCCGTTCGCCAACCGTAAAGTCCCGGACAAGGGCAGATCGTCTTTCGTCGCTAAGACAGACAGCACTTTCTGATATTTCAAGTGGAAGACCTCAATCTCAGTTTCCCCTTGAATTCTCAGCAGGATTTCCGCTTGCAACTTTATGCAGGGAACTTGGGCTTAATCAAGATGGGTCCATTCCCCATAACGGAATGCTTCTTTCTGTTATAAGAAAGTCGTCTCTTTCTCCCGAGGATTTTGAGCTTGCCGTAAAAAAGGAAAGTGAAAAAAATGCGCGTACCATAAAGACAAAAAGATTTTTGCGCAAGTACAGGAATGTTTTGCTTGTGGCTGCTGCCGCGCTTTTGATTGCTCTTGCCGCCTCGTTTGCTGTCCGCAGGTCCTATATGGGAAACCCCACCACAAAGGGGCTTAGTTCCATGCAAACTGTGGAAGTTTTCTATAGCGCCTACAATACGCTTGACTTGAACAAGGCCCGATGTACTCTTTATGGCCGTCAGACAGATTACCTTGTTAACATGATAAGCCAGGCCTATGTTACAAATCAGACCCGTACCGCATACAGTCCTGCCAAAAAGACAGTCACTCCTGCCGAATGGATGAACTACAATAATGATGGCAAGTATTACATGTTTGGTCTTACGGGTTTTGCCGTGAACGAGCAGAAGATGGAACTCTTTGCAAATCCCCCGCTCATAAAAGATAACCCTCTGCCGGTTTCAGAGGAACGGGGCAAGAGGCTCAAGGAAGGTGACACTGTTGAATGTTATGCCACGTATTTCAGAATCATCCCGGAGTCAGAACTTGCAGATTCGGGCGAAAGCGTCCATGAATGGCTTCATGTTGAGGAATACTGCGACAAGGTTAGCCTGGTCTTTAAAAAAGAATGCTGGCGGATTGTAGAAATTTCACAACAGATGGAAAGGGAAATCTTTCAGGACACAAAACCCTTCTACGAAGACTACAAGCGGCTTTTTGATTCCAGCGGCCAGGACCTTTTGCTTACCGCAAATGAACTACGCTCAAAATACGGCTGGATTCCCGACAATAGCGAAATTCTTTCCGCAAGCCAAAAGCTTCGTGATGAATTCCATGCGGACGAGCTGCCTGAAGGCAAATAAAAACATTTTGACATATTTACATATTTTGTCATATTGACTATTGGGCAAAAAAAGGCTAAAATCAGTAAAAGTTCTTGAATTGATAAGCGAGGTAGCAATGGCAAATTACAATTTGGAAAAACAGCATGCAAAAGGCAAGCTTCATGCAATAGAGCGTATCAATGCCCTTTGTGATAAAGATTCTTTTTATGAAATTTACGAGGGTGCCCGCCATACCTGCACAAGCTTCGGAATGGACAAAAAAGACATTCCCTATGACGGCGTAATTACCGGCTTTGGAAAAATCAACGGCAAAAAAGTTGCTATCTATGCTCAGGATTTTACGGTTCAGGGCGGTTCTCTTGGAAAGGTTCACGGTCAGAAAATCGCAGAACTCATCAGCAAGGCAATTGAATCCCGCTGCCCTGTAATCGGAATAAATGATTCGGGTGGAGCACGCATTCAGGAAGGTGTAGACGCACTTTGCGGTTACGGTGACCTTTTCTATCAGAATGTTCGCGCAAGCGGAGCCGTTCCCCAGATTAGCATTATTGCAGGCCCCTGTGCCGGTGGTGCCGTATATTCACCAGGAATTACAGACTTTATCTTTGCAGTGGACAAGATAAGCCAGATGTTCATCACAGGTCCAAAAGTCGTAAAGAGCGTAATGTTCATGGACATTTCTGCAGAAGACTTGGGCGGTGCTTCAATTCATTCACAGAAGAGCGGTGTTGCTCATTTCCGCTGCCAGTCAGAAAACGACTGCTACGAAAAAGTCCGCAAGCTCTTGGATTACATTCCACATTATTATGGCGAAGAAATACTTTCCCAGAAGTTCAAGTTCGATGAACGCAAGAAGGAAAAGCATATCGCAGAAATTCTTCCCGAACGCAGCACCCAGGGCTATGACATGAAGGAAGTAATAAACTGCGTTACGGACGATGACAGCTTCTTTGAAATTATGCCTGAGTTTGCCCAGAATGCGGTTGTCGGATTTGCAAAGGTGGAAGGAAAGTCTGTTGGTATTATAGGCAACAATCCTGCCGGTCTGGGCGGAATCCTTGACTGCGATTCATCTGACAAGATTGCGCGTTTTGTGCGCTACTGCGACAGCTACAACATTCCTTTGCTTACATTCGTTGACGTTCCGGGTTTTATCCCAGGTCCCCAGGAAGAGCAGAAGGGAATCATCCGCCACGGTGCAAAGGTAATTTATGCTTATGCAGAAGCCACCGTGCCAAAGGTAACGATTATTACCCGCAAGGCTTATGGCGGCGCATATATTGCAATGTGCTCAAAGCATCTTGGCGCAGACTTTGTTTATGCCTGGCCAAAAGCAGAGATTGCCGTTATGGGTGCAGAGGGCGCTCTTGGAATTTTGTATGCAAAAGAAATGCAGGATCCAAGCAAGGCTGAATTTGTTGCACAGAAGTCTCAGGAGTACAAAGAGACAATCATGACTCCTGCCGTTGCCGCCCAGCGCGACTACATCAGTGCAATAATCAATCCGGAGGAAACCCGCAAGCGCATAGTCGCAAGCCTTGATTTCCTCTGCGGTAAGAATCAGATTAATGCCCCCGCAAAAAAGCACGGAAACATTCCTCTGTAATTTTTCCCGGAAGAATTGCTGGTTCTGAATTTTCTTCTTCTGGACCAGCTTTTATATGCTAACCCGCTTTCCAGGGTTGCGCCTTTCGGCTCCATTGCCTGGCGGCAACCGCTTCGCGGCCCTTCCAATCGGGGGTAGGAATTATTTTGAATACTCCTACCCCTTTGCTTTTAGTAATTTCCGCCAAACTCAGGGCCAAAAACCCAGCCGCGAACAATTTCGTCTTTTCCTTCTATAGGTGCATCAATATAATACCACTTTGAAGTCTTTCCGTTTATTGTCTGACTTTCCGTACTGCATCCAACAAGGTCAAATAGGATGTTTTCCTTTTGGCGTTTTCCCCTTGCCCTGTCCAAGTTGCCTATTACCTTTGATTTTACGGATGGCTGTGCATATACCTTGATTTTTGCGCTGGAATTTCCTGTAAGGCAAATGAATATCATCTCCTGAGAATTTTCCACTTTTTCGTATTCAAAAGGAAAGGTTACTTTCTTTAGGCCTTTCAAGCTTACATATCCCCATTCTGGAATTTGTGTGATTGTTGAATCATTGCTTTTGTATTTTGCAAATATGACGGAACCTGGCTGCAACCTTAAAAAATCCCTGTTGTATGAATAGCCCATATCAAGATTTTTTAAAACTACAAGCTTGTTTTCTGGAACTTCATACCATTCTCCAGTTTTGACTTCATTAAAGCATATTGCTTCAACATCCTCCACAGGAAGTGCAAGAATTTGCTTCTCGCTCAATTTAAGGGCATCTGCTGAAATCCAGTTGTACTGGTGGCTCTTGTCTCCAGAGATGCGTACAAAATAACTTTGTTTTCCATTAAAGTTTATTTTTGCTGCAGTGCGGCTGTATGCTATTACTTTGCTCGCCGTTTTGTATCCCCACATTTCTCCGCCCAGGGCATTTATGTTGCAGTAGGCATAGATGTCTTTCTCGCCTGTCTGCTTGAATTCTGTAAGCAAAGGATTTGCGCCGTATGGAGAAAAGAAAGCTGATTTTTCAACTCCCTCAAAAAATCCGAACTGTCGTGTTGCGGAAAGAATCAAAGTGCCATTGATGTCAAGGTAAAGATTGTATTCATCTATATACTCTGCCTTTAAATCTTCAACTTTGTAGTATTCGGTTTTCTTTGAATCAATATACTCTATTTTGCATACGAAATCAAAATTCCCAACATTCATTCTTGCTTCTGCATCAAAGCCGGTACGTCCATGGTTGCTGCGCACATCCCCCACGGAAACAGATTTTGAGTAGTCCAAAGATCTTAATTCATCTGCTTCAAGTTTTACAAACTTTGCATCCGCGGCCTCTTCCGTAAATGCTGAATTCAAAAAAATGCAGCCTGCCAATAGCGCCGTAAGAAGAACTTTTCTTTTTTTCATATCTATCACTCCTATTATAAATAACAGGATGTGCTGCTAAAAGTTACTTTAACAGCATATCCTGATTATAAACATTTATGCAATCAAAAAGTAGGTGCTTGGCCAGTCACCATGTTTTTAATTGTTCTTGGAAAAATCATAGCCGCGAATTCCAATAATGTGGACTCCTGGTGCATTCAAATCTCCGGTCTTTTTTGAAAACACGTCGTAATATTCTTCGTTTCCAATTCCGTTTACAAAGTGTTTCCCTGAATAAATATTGTCACTCTTCAGACAGTAGACTGTGTGCTCTGGGTTATCCGTCGTATAGGTGAAGGAGCCTTTCAGCCCGGTTGATGCCCACATCGCGTTTGCTGCCGTATAGAAATTTGTTGTTGCGTCTACGGAATCAACTGCACCGGATGCAATCGCACTGTTCATGGCTGCAACTGCCTGTTCCTGTGTCATTGCTTCACCAGTTATTGCGGTGTACTGCTCAGAGACAATGTTCAAAACTGTTGTAGCAGCACACGCACTTTCTCCAAACCTCTTGTTTGCTTTCGACCTTTCTTCAGAGCTTAGCGGTTTGCTGCGTGGAAGGTAAACCTTTGCACCAATATCCCTCTGGTTGAATCTTGTGGCAACAGTCTCAAGTCCCCACAAGTCCACAAAGTTTACCGGGTCGCCTGCACAGTATGCATACCAGTTCATTCCGTCGCGGATAGGGTCACTCGTTGTAAAGCGGGCAAGGACAGGAGAGTAATCCCTGAATCCGTAGTCGTACATGCCAAGTGTCGCATTGTATTTTTTGCCGGCATAGGCAAAGTCTGCACCTGATACAACTGCGGCTGCAGTATCAATGTTTGTTTTTATGCCATTTTTGTTATTGGTAAAATAAGGCGTTCCATCAGCATCATAGTCAACTGAATAGTATGAGCTTCCGTCTGCTGCAACTGAGCACCTTATGCTTCCCCTGCCGTCTGACGTCAATTCATACGAGGTGGATTGCGAGGTGGAGTATTTTGGAACGAATGAATTGGCTTGGAAAATTTTTCTTCCGTTTGCATAGGTGAAGTAGCGGGTAATATTGCAACGAGTCTGAGAAGTGCTCTTTGTGCGGCTTTTCGCTGCGTAAGAATCTATGTCTACAAAACGTACCTGCTGAGTCTCACCTGTATATTCTGATCCGCCTGAATTGGCGTTAGAATATGCAAATGGTTCGTATTCACAAAGTTCATTCATCGTTAATCCGTCGTATACAGAGCGCACCGTGCAACCCGTATTGTCACGTACTGACTGTCTGCGGCCAAAAGCATCGTAGGTAAATGATTCTGTGAAACTGCTTTCTGTCCTGTAATCGACAACTCTACTCTCTCTTAATCTGTTGGAAGAAGTATAAGATAAAGTAACGTTTTTGTAAAGGGTATTTTCAGATATTAAATTTCCATTGTCATCGTATTTGAACTCTGCTGCTGAAGAATTTTTTCCTGAAATTCTTACAAGTCTGTTTTCTGCATCGTATTCATAATTCAGCGTGCCCAATGCGTTTGACTTTGATACTCTGTTTCCGTTTAAATCATATTTGTATGACTCAATCCATGATTCTTGTGATGAGAAAGTGAAATCCAAATTCATTTTTTCGCAAAGAAATTTTGCCTTTTCTACGAATTCCTTTGGAAAGTCAACTGACTCATAAATCGGACGGGCAGAGGGCTTTTCACCATATTCTTCAAATTCCCTGTAAGTTTTTTCTTCAATCTCTTTGCTGTATGCGACAACCTGTTTTTGTATTCGTCCATGATTATCATACTCAAACAATGAGAATGAGGGTTTTGAGTTTATAGTGCATGCAATATGACCATTGCTGTCATAGATAATTCCTTCCGCAAACAAGATGTTGCCACAGGAATCCCTCTGAACCGTAAGAATTTCCCTGCCGATTTCATCTTTTTTCTTTGTTACACTTACTCCGCTTGAACTTAAAGAACCGTTTTCATTCCCAGAATTATCGTAACAGAAATTGATTTTATTCATGTCTGATACTGCAGAATTTAAGTTTCCGCTTGAATCATAACTATAAATTGTATCGTATCCATCTAATGAAATTCTTGTGACGCGTCCATGCTTGTCATACGAATAGTTTGTCGTTTTGTCAGCATCATTCGCCAAAACCAGCATGTTTGATTCATCATACTTGTAAGTCTGAACAGTAGCCTCTGTTTCGGCTTTTATGATGGATCCAAAAACATCATAGTGCAGAGCAGAGAATGTTTTATCACCATATTTCGTGATTTGCTTTCCGGTTTCTTCCGAAAAACTTTGTGTGATTGTGTTTCCGTTAAAATCCGTTGTGGTAATAGAGTTGTCTCTTATGTTGTAAATCGTCTTTTTTGTTTTTCCCAAAGCGTTCGTTTCACTGATATTTCTGCCGAATGAATCAAATGTGTAGGTCCGCAAATTGCCGAGAGCATCACGTACTTTTAGAGTACGCATGTCTTTTGAGTAGGATTTTTGCTGAATTAAATCACCAGATTCAAAGACTTTTACAATAAGGCCTGATCCGTCATAGGAAAATTCCTTTGGGGGCATGCCTCTTTCTTTTCTTGATGTGCACCTGTCAAATGAGTCGTATTCGCATTCCAAAACAGTTCCCAAGGAATCCGTATGCTTTAAAAGGTTTCCCTTTGCATCGTATGAAAAATTCTGCTCGTTGTTATCATCTTTTATTTGAGAAATCATTCCTAGTGCGTTGTAAAGATAGTGCGTCGTTGTCTTTCCGCATTGCTCGGTAACTGCGGCATCGTATTCATTGTAGGAAAATGTTTTTTCTGTTTCTGCATCATAAAGTAAATTTCCCCATGCGTCATATTTTGATTCACAATAAATTTTCCCGTTTTTTCTTGTTACCGAACCGGTTTTATCATCGTGTGTAATTTCTTCTACAAGCGTTCTTCCGTCATTGCACTGATGCTTTTGCATTATTTTCTTACGGCCTAGAGAGTCATATTCTGTTTTTTGAACATAATTTTTTGTACTCTCTGTAACGGTTGTCGTTCCTGAATTTTCAGTGTATGAATAATTTGTTACAAATCCGCTTGCACTGATTTTTCTTGCCAATCTACTGTCAGTTCCGTAGTGGAAATCAAAAATATGAGTGTTATCTTGTACTATTGAAGCAATTTGTCCAGAAAAAAGGTCATAGGAATACTTCGTGATTCCTCCATACGGATTTATAGATTCGCGTAATTTTCCTGCAGGAGAAAAGTTGTTGGTTGAAGAGCGGCCTTCCGCGTCTGTTTTTTTTACAAGAAAGCCTTTTTCATTATAGAATTCCGTCGCATAAAGATTTCCGTCTTTTTTTATACGGATTACTTTGTTTCCATTTTCATACGAGTATGTAAATTCGTTTGTAAACTTGTTTCCAATAATCATCTTGTTATTGTCTACAAAGTATCTCGTCTCTTTTGTAATGTCGCCCAAAGAATTGTATTCGTATTCTGTTTTTATGCAGGGCGCATCATTTGATGCTGCAGCAGAATGATTCCACAAATACAACGCTTTTATTTTTCCGGACGGGTTGTATTCATAGATTGATTTTGTTATTGCATTTGCAATGGCACTTTTGATGTCATCTCCTGTTCCTGTTTTTATTTCTGTGATGTTATGGCTCTTTCCATAGTTGAATAGCCATGCCCTTGATTTGCCACTTGTCAAATCGCTTTCGGTTTTGCATGTGATATCCTTTCTGCTGTTCGTTGTGATTCTTCGTTCTATGTTTGTTGGTGTGCGGAATATCGTTGTGCGGCCATCGTAATCCCAAGTCCAGACCAACCCCTGGATGTTTGTGTAGGAGATTATCCGTCCGTAAGGGTCATATTCGTATTTTCCATTTTTGTCTTTCTTTAATGCATAAGTTTCTTCGTCATATTCAAAAGAATCATTGTTGCAGCCTGTGATTTTTCTGATTCCACCCCAATTGTTCGGCGTGTAGCTGAAGAGAGTTTTTTCATCCCGCTTAATGCACTTTAGGAATCCATTAACGTCGTATTCAAAGGTCGTAATAACTGCGTCTCTGTCGCAATATGATGTCAAAAGATTGTATGGCTGCTGATATGTCCATGTCTCATTAGAGCCGTCACTATAGCTTGTTTTTGTCAAGTTGCCATATGCATCATAAGAGAAAGCTTTGATACCATAATTGTTTTCCAAGGTTGCTATTTTGCCGTTTGAATCATAAGTTCTTTTTGTAAACCTGCCATCAGAAAAAAATTCCTTTGTAATATGATTTCCGTCTTCAAAATAATAGGAAATGCTTTTTCCTTCTGGGTCTGTATAGGTTAATTTCCCGTTTGAAAAATCACCGTCAAAGGTTTCTGTCCATCCTTCTTCATTTTTGACCGAAATTACTTTCTTGTTGTCTTTGTCAGATGAATTTTGACCATAAAAAATTTCGTTGAAATTTCCGTCAGGCTTAATACATTTTTTTATGTCACCATCGCTGTCATATTCATATCGATATGTGTCATTGTCTTCGTCTACGACTTTTAGCAGCTTGTTTCCGTCGTAGAAAAAGTGTCGCTGGCTTTTGGAAAGTTCATTTGAAATCTTAGTCAAAAAATTTTTTTCATTTCTGGAAAAAGTCAATATAGTTTTTCCATTATGCTGAATACTTTTGACTTTGTGTGCCCCGTCAAGTGAAAATACAATCGTGGATCCGTAACGGTCTTTGTAATATTCAGGAAGTCCATATGCTGAAAATTTTTTTGTCAGCCCTGAAAGATAATGGATTTCTGTACCTCCGTCTGGTGTTGGCGTTGCATACAGTTCCTTTGGAGATGCTTTGTCACAGTTTTCATAGCGGTTGTTTTCTTCATTATAATCTAAAATAAAAATATTACCGTTGTCATCAATAAAAATTATTGAACTTGGATTGAGCATTGCGGCTTTGTCTTCGTATCCCCATTCGGAAAATTTATTCAGTTCTTTATTTTTTATCGAATCTTCTTCCATCTTCTGAAGCTTGATTTTTGCTGCCTTTACTTTTGCTTTTACATCTTCAAGCTCTGCTTTTAGGTCCGAACGGTAATATGAGGAAATGGAGCTTATGGAATTAGATGTGTTCTTTATTTCATTTTCCTGCTTCTTAATTTCAGCTTTAATCTTCTCCAGTTCGCTGTTGTTCGTTCCGCGGATAATTCTTGTATCTAATGAACAGAACCACTGGTGTCCATATGAACCGCACAAATGATTTCCGCTTATGAGGTTTCTGAAAACGGTATAATTGTTTATGCCCCAGGCAAAATTTGCATCATAATCGTTGATGAAAAACTTACCTGCAGTAATGAATACCGGGTCGCCTACAAGCGACGGTGCCTCAGATGCTTCTGTCACATTTGACGGAAGGGCATTTTGAATGGAACTTGCTATTCCCGATGAGAATATGCTTAGAGAGGGTATTGAAAAGAGTTGGCTGTTAATTTTTCCATTAGAGTCAAAAACATTCGGTGCATGAAAAAAGCATGATACATCTGACGGTGTGCTTTTGGGACCTTTTCCAAACGAAATGTTAGATATGGCGGAAATTGCCGAGTTTTGAATTCCGGTAAAGCAATTTGAAATTGCAGATTCTATTCCGGAAATCGTAGCTGAAATACTTTCTGCCTGGCTTTTGTCAGAGACAGAAGGACCTGATGTGTTCCAGACTGTTTCTCCTACACCCTCTCCTGTAGTTGCAGAGTTGCCTGAATCGCCACTGGAATCTCCGTTGGATGTTCCGCTCGAGTCGCCACCCGAGTCACCGCTCGCTCCTCCACTGCTTGATGATGTTGATCCTGAACTTCCCGATGAGGATGTACTTCCAGAACTGGCGGATCCTGTAGAGCCCCCTGTGCTGCTTGAGCCTCCTGAGCTTGCTGATGCAGATGAGGATGCACTTCCTCCTGAAACTCCTATTGCAAATTTTAGGAGCGGCATTGTGATTGCATTTGTCTGTAATAGGAGTATTCCTGTTGTCAAACAAAATGCTCTTTTTAAGATTGTAGTTAATTTCATTTGTACCTCCTACAATGAAAATTTATAATTACTCAGCAATTTGTCGAGTAAGCTTCCTTCTTTGTTTGCGGTTGGAACATAGCCAGTTGCATCTTGTACAAACTGACAAAGTCCGTCTGCTCCGCTTCCTTGCATATAGTATGAGGATGTTTGTTCTGCGATTTGCCCCTTTTCATTACAGGAGCAAAAATAAATTCCTATGGGGAATATTTCTTGTGCACTGCAATATGTTTCAGAAGTGACCTTTTTTAATGCAGCATTTAGACGTAAAATGTCATTGAGAAGCTTGGGATAATCTTCCAAGAAAATACTTGCCATGCTTGATATTTCTACATATACAGGGTTAAGTAAAGTTCCCGATACAGAATATGTTTTTGCCTCTGCCATTATCTTTTCTTTTAGCTTTGTTGCGTTTTTTTCATCATTTATCAATTGTGCTGCTTTTTTTGAAAAGGAATTGAATGCTTCAAAAAGGTCGGGAACTGCATCCATGTTTACGATTGCAAATGATTTATCGTTCTTTGATGAATATTGTTTTTCAATTAATTTTGCAACTTCATTTCCCTGAGTGCATTTCTCAAGTTCTTGATTCATCCATGATGAATAATCCCATCCGCTTGCATCTTGAACTCCTTCAACTCCAGCAAACCAATGTGCTTCATGTTTTAGTTCGTAAATTTCTTCCAGTTCTGCACCGAAACAAGTGTCGAATCCAATGAGGTCAAGTTTATCACTTCCCATTCCAGTCTGTATTGCTTTGCGGAGGTCAGGGATTGTCATGAATGTTCCACTGGTGTCGTCAATTGCAATTGCTCTGTTTGTACTGCTCTTCTTGAAGCGATATCCTGTTCCATGCCCCCAGATGATAAGCCCATAGTGATCTGCAGGATAATATTTGCGCGAAAAATTCAGGAGAGAAATCAGAGTTTCTGTATCCCCCATGTTTAGTTCTTCTGAAGAAAGATAGTCTCCTTCTGGGGATTTGTGGCTCAGTTGAATGGATTTTGATTGTGCCGATGAATGGTCGATTTCAAAAAGCTTAGTCCCAGACCAGGATTTTTCATTTTCATTGTTACTGCTTGCCCTGTCAAAAAGAACTAATGTCTTTACAAGGTCGTTATTGCATCTTCCATTTTCAATTTCCCTAAAGTCTTCAAGTGCTGCTGAGTCGAGGTTGTTGTCTGCGGCCATATATACGATAAAAGTCCATTTGCTTTTCGGGTGGACGGATGGTGGTGTGCCGTCGGAACAGGTGGATGAGGAAACGTCTTCAAGTCCAAAGTTGCATGATTGCAATATAATTGAAAATAATACAAAAAATATGAATGTAAACTTTTTCATTGCTGCCTCCTAAGTTAGTTGCAATACAGCCCAAATGGGTCAGCCCATGATGTTCCATCTTCATATTCAATTTCTGTTGCATATAAAAAATCTACGGTGTAATTTTCATCTACTTCAGGCCCAATGATGTCATCGAGGCTAATGGTAATTGATCTGTCTTCTCTTGGGGCTATTGGGCATGTTATGTTGCATCTTATTCCATTTGATATTAATCCTGCGCTTTCTCCTTCTGAATCATATACTCGTGCGGAGAATTTGATGCTTTTTATATTTTGCTCACTGTTGTTGTAGAAATTGAATGATACGCATGCAAATTTGCATATTCCTGAATTTTCTCCAATGTTTACTTGTGTGTTTGATATGTAGTAGGGCTTCTTGAAATTTGCTTCGGTGGCGCATCCAAAAAATAAAACTGATAAAATAAAACTGAATATAACATTCTTTTTCATTTCAATTATTCTCCTTTTCCTGTGTTTGTCTCTTGAATTTTTGATTCGAGCAAGTTTTTGTATTTGCAAAATTCTATGCTGGAATCAAAGTCGAAAGTTTTTTTCATAGTGGTGTTAAGCAATCTTTTAGCTTCGCTAAAGTCATCCTTTTTGTAGGCAATTAAACTCTTATACATGGCAAGTTCATTTTGAGGGATTGCCCCGTCCTCGCAGTCCGAAAGAGTCTTCTCTGCAAGAAAATAGTTGCCCTGTTCCAAGAGGTTTTCAAATTCATTTTTCAAGTCTTTAGCGTTTTTGATTTGAATGACGTAGAGTCTGTTGATTGACGCTTCTGAAAAATCAAACTTCATACTCTGCCAATTTTGCTTGTGCCCTAAAAATCCCTTTCTTCTTAAATCCTTTAGCTCAAGAGTAAAAAATCCCCTGTCATCGGTACTTGTGACGATTTTCTTGTTTGCATCAGTGATTGAATAGTTTGCCACTGGCTCTCCATTTAAATCCGTTATCATCCCATGCAGATTTCCCTGCTTTGAAAAAGAATTTGTTGCGCATGAGGACATTGCTATGCTGATGATTACGCAGAATGTCGCCTTCAATATTGTGCTTTTTTTCATTGTCTTTCTCCTGTTATTTTTCCATTGTTGTTTTTGTAAAACACAAAAACGCTTCCGTCTTTTTGTGTTATTCGTCCAAAGGCTTCCCTCTTTTCAAGCTTTTCCATGACGTAAGACTTTTTTGCCTGTGCAGGTATTTTGCTTGCTTTTTCTTTGGATAAGTCTCTTGGCAAGAAAACACTACTGTGCTTGTTTATTAGGGCAAGCGGGTTGCAGTCTTTTTCATCGATTTTTTCTGCAAAGATGATTTTCATTCTGCTGTTTACTTTACCTCCTTCTATTTCTATTACGGCCGGAAAAATAGAATGTTTGTCACATGCAAACTTTAGCCCTTCAAGAAGCTTTTCTGCCGAACTGTTTGGAAAAAGGAATTCAACCGTACCTTCATCGGAAAAGTCTGTAAGCAAAACTCCGTTGCAACTCCATATCGAAAGGCGAATGTCGTCAATTTGGCTTTTGGAAAGTTCCTGTTTAAGCATAATTACATTTTGGCTTTTGCCGTATAGACTTGCGGAAAATTCTGGCTTGGATGCAGAGTAGGTGACGGGTGAAAATATTTTTTGTCCACCATTTTTGTCTTCCTTGATGTCAAAAAAGGCTTGCGGAAAACATTCTGACATGCTAAAGCTCATTTTGTATGTTTCCTCTGCATTTTTATCTTCGAGAAAAATTAGCGAACAGTTTTTTATTTTTCCACCCTCCGCTCGAGTCCTTTGCAAAAAGTTATCAAGCGTATTGTATGCAAGCAGTAGGCTCTGATGGACTTGCAATTTGGAAACATCTGCGTTGCGGTCAGTTTCCATAACACTGGGGAGGCTTTTGTTCTCTTTGTGCCTTGCTGACTGAATTTTCCCGCCCGAATGGATTGTGTGAGAAACAAAAAATATTCCTGCCAAAAGGCTTATGAATACAGCTAGGAAAATGTTCAGAATCTTATCTGAATTGAAAAACCTGAGCTTGTTTTCATCTCCGAATTTTAAGGGAATGTGCTTTTTGCCTCCGCTCTTGTATTCAGCAAGTTTTACCTTATCCATGACGGCAACGGCTGCCATAAGTTTTCCTTTTTTGAGACTGTATTTTGTGTCATAGCAGCAGTCATCAGAAAAACATGGATGGAGCTGTTCAAGTTTTTTTGCAATATAATTCTTCCTTCTGCTGCGCTTGAGTAAAAACGGCATTGGAAAAGAATAAAGCTCATAGTCGTCTCGTTTTACGTATTCCTTTTTCATAACTCCTCCTGTTTTTTGTAGAATAATGCTTCCATGGTTTTCCCGTAGCACTTCCATGTTTCCCTGTAGAAATTTCCTTCGTGCTGTATTTTTAAGTCTTCAAAATTCCATAATGCTGTACATGTGTCTTTCCATAGGGCGGATTCTAGAAGCCATTGCGAATCTTCAGTTGTCTTGCACAAGTTTATGAATCCGTTATATAAAAATTTATCTCTGTTCAATTCATGTTCAATCTGTACAGTTTTTGAATGAATCTTTATGGCTGGAGTCAAAGCTTCAGATATAAAGGGGAAAAAAGAAAATATAATTGCACAGCAGCATATTAATTCTATAATCTTCATTTTATATTTCCCTTAGTCGCATTGTTTTCTGCTTCTACATAAGAATAGAATTCATACTTTTGCTTTACAGCTGAATTGTATTGAGCATTTACGCAGGCACAAATCCCCGCACATACAAATGAAAGTGCACAAAGAACAATCATTGTAAGAATGAGTATATGTCCCTCGCTTTTTTTGTTAATCTTATCTATAAGAAACGATATCTGCATTTTCACCTTCTCCTCCTGCTACTCCGTCTGCTCCGTAACAGATGACGGCATAGGGTAAGTTTTGCGGGCAGTCCGACGGAAATGTTGCACTTCCGTTTTTGATGTACACGTAGTCATTTCCCCAAGGGTCAGGTTTGACTTCCTTGTCCAGATATGGTCCGTTCCAGTTTTGCGGGACGGGAACAAGAGTGGGTTTTGTCCACAGCGCAACAAGCCCCTGTTCTGTTGTGGGAAAACTGCCACAGTCCAGATAGTAGGATTGCATGGCCGCCTTGTAATGCTCAAGCGTTTGCCTGGCCGATGTCTTTCTTGCAAGTTCCATGATGCGGGCGGCGGAAATCCCGGCTCCTGCAGAGAGGAGTGCTCCGATTGCAAGTACCGCAAGCGTTTCAACGAATGTAAAACCGCTGCAATGATTCCCCTGTCTAGGATTTTTTCCATTTAAACACCCCCGTTTTTTTGTCCTGATTTTTTTCATAGTTCCTCCGTAAAGTTATTAGCTATATTCCATATTCAAACAAAGCCGGCATAATAACCGTCTTTAATAAGAGCGTTATGTAGACTGCAAGGATGGTCATGCAAACGGGTTCAATCATCTGCATAAAAACTTTTGACCATTCCCCGCTTTTTCTTTCAAGGTTTTCGCAAATTGAATTTAATGCCTGGTCTGCCCGTCCTGATTGTTCTGCAAGTTCCATGTGTAAAAGAAATTCTTCCCCAAACCTCTGGCATGCTTTTGATGCCCGGTGTCCATGTTCCAAATCAGAAAGTGCAAGGATGATTTTGTTCCTAAGATTTGAATTGCTTTTTACAGCAAGAAGTGATGTTTTTAGCGCATTGTAAAAATCCACTCCTGATAGAGTAAGAAAATTCAATATATTGAACGTGTCTATGTATTCCTCTTTTGAAAAAATCCTTTTGATTGCAAGGCAGAAAAAAGCGATGCAGGCAGCTAAAAATATATTTGCACTTATGCATCCGCGCACGGCATTTTTATGGTAAAGGTCAAAGTCAAACTTTCCCGTGATGTTTGGGATGATGTTTTTGCCGAATGCCATAAGTGCTATGCAGCCTGTCATTGCTGCAATTGTTACAAAGACAGGGTATATAACTGAAAGAATAATCTTTTGTCGTCTCTGTCTAATTCTGTCTTCCCTTTTGTATAGGAAGTTAAATATTTTGCGGATGCTTCCTCCGTTTTGTGCGCATGATGCAAAGGCTCCGTATATTGAATTGAATTCAATGGAAGAACATTTTTGCAGCGCAACGGAAAAGAGTGAGCCTTGCTGAAGATACTGTTCTATTTCCCCCGCAGCATTTCGTACTGAATTTTTTACAGACTTCATTTTTTGAATGATGATAAGTGCCTTTGAAAGTGCTATGTCAGATTCCAAAAGCGAATTGAGTACCTTTACGAATAAAAATCTGTTTTTACTTGACATTGCTCACCTCGATTTCTGCACGGAGTTTCCCGTTGTTTAGCCTCTGGGAGATTACACCCCTGGTGACTTCTTCTACCAGGGAAGAACTCTCGCCAAGGTTTGTTAGGCGGAGCTTTGCCTGTGCAATGTTTCCTGTGTGCAGGGTTGCAATTACAAGATGCCCTGTAAGAGCCGCCTGAAGCGCAACTTTGGCCGTAAGACTGTCGCGTATTTCTCCAATGAAAATTACGTCTGGATCCTGTCTGAAAACCCTCCTTAGTGCATCTGCAAAATCCATGTTATGTCCTGCCTGAATCTTAACCTGCGTAACTCCCGGTAAAACATATTCGGGGGGATCCTCCAAACTGATTATTTTTTTTGTCTCGCATTCAGTCTTCCTTATTTCCTGGAGAAGTGCTCCTGCTGTAGTGGATTTTCCGGAGCCAGTTGGACCACAGATAAGGATTAGGCCATTTTCCATGCGACAAAGTTTTTTTAGAAGCCCAATCTGCAAAATGTCATATCCAAGTTTTTCTAGCGAAAGTGGTATCTTTGATGAATCAAGGAGCCTGAGGACAACGGATTCACTTTCTCCGCTTGAACCGACGGTGGGAATGCATGAGACTCGGACAAAAATACTTTCGTTTTTGTTTCCTCGGAATGAGAATTGCCCGTCCTGACCCCGCCTGTTTTCAACTACATTCATTTTTGCAAGAAGCTTTATTCTTTGGACGAGCGATTCCCGGCTCTTGTTTTCCAGACTTGTGTATTTTGACAATTTGCCTTTTACGCGGAAGCGCACGTCCTCTGATTCAATGTGTATATCTGTGGCTCCTTGGTGCTGTGCACTGAATATTAGGCTGGAAAGCAAGGCTGATGCTTCGTTTTCTTCCTTTTCTTTTAGCGTACTGCTTTCTTCCGCTGCCAGATTGTTTTCCTTGCGCTCAAAAAGTTTTGAAAGCATTAAGTTGAATTCTTCTTTTTTTATCTGCCTGAAATTTATACCGCAAGTCTTTCCCGTAAAGTCATTTTTTGAATGGACTGCATGGCAGAGCCTTTCTTTTAGCTTTTCATTTGAAGAATCCAGAAGCCCGAATGTTATTGTGTTTTCCGGCTTGTTGTCATCGAGGACAATTGTTCCGTTGTGAAGACAGAACACCGGTGAAAGTGAAAAGTTGGAGTTAAAGCCGCTCATTTAAAGCTCCTCTTTATTTGAGAAAATGAATTTGTCAAGGATGCGCTTGGTAAATTCTTTTTCAGATTCTTCCGGCTGCATTGGACTCTTTGCATCTTTTTCCTTTTTTTCGCAGTGGGGAACAAGATAGATTACAAGCTCCGTGTTTTCCTTTGTCCTTTTGTGGGACTTGAAGAACCAGCCTATGACAGGAATTTTTGAGAGCAGGGGAGTCCTTTCTTCTACGAGGGAATCTTCGTTTTGTAAAAGTCCGCTTAGGATTACAGGTTCTCCGCTTTTGCCAAGCACTTCCGTTGTGATTGTCTTTTCGCTTGTTGGAGGTGGGTTTCCTGTTTTTGAAGAAAGGTCTGCCCCTTGTCTTGAAACACATGCGGTTACCTTGCTAGTTATCATTCCGTCTCCGCTTACCCAGCCTGTTATGTCTATTGTAAGACCGGAAACAATTTCGCGTGTGATTCCTGAATAAATGGGTTTTCCTGTTTCCGGATCCAGGTTGTTGTCACGGTAGCGGTAGGTGTTTGTGTTCTTGAAATTTATCGTTCCTCCGTTAACGCCATGAAGGGTTGTGTCTGCAAAAACGTGTGCCCGGTTTTCGTTTATTGCGCTTTGAAGTGATGATGCAAACTTTAGTCCGAATGCTCCCACAACATCAAGGTTTAGGTTTAGGACTGAACCAAGTGCCGCGCTCATGTTGTGCTTGTCTCCCAAGGCAAGCCGTCTTGAGCTAAGAGATGCGTCAAAGGAAAAGTCATCCGTTGACTGGTACTGCATTACAAGCAGGTCGTAGCGGATTCTTTTTTCGCTAACGTCGATTAGGCTAAGGTTTTCCTTTAGCTGATTATATTGTTCTTCGCTTCCTGTAAAGAAAAATTCGTTGTCGCTTTTTGACTTTACGATTTGGGACTGTTCTATTCCTGGTGGAAGGGCTGCCAGAAAGTCTGCGGTTTTTATGTAGCGCAATTCGATGCGCTTTATGTTTTGTTTTGTGTCGAATGATGACGAAAACTTTTCTATTGAATCGTGGAGCTTTGTTTTTGCAAAATATAATATGGCATTTTCGTCTTCCAGCATGATAGCCCGCTGCTGGCCGAATCTTTGCATAATAAGATTGTTTGCCTTTGTGCATGGATAGTACTTGAACTGGTGCCTCTTCCATATTTTGCCTGCGTCGCGCGCTGAACTGCTTTTTTCCTGTGGCGGGATGACGTAGTATATTCCCCCACATTCCGTGCAGTCAAGGTTTGCACTTGAGCAAATTAGCGAAAGCGTGTCCTCAAAACTCTTTCCCTGGAACTTTATCCTTTTTATTGGAGCTGATGTGTCGCATGAAAATAAAAACTGCTTTTGGGCATTTGAAAACAATTCTTCAAGGCAGACCCCCGCGCTTGTATCCTGAATGTCTGCGTCAAAAAGTTCTTGCTCCTGTTGATTGCGGGCGATGTGGAGTCGTGAGCTTCCTGCATTTTGCATGCGGCCATCGTTATGGTTTGTTGCCCGCTTTATATGAAATTCGATTGAGGCTTGATCCTCCGTCCTAAAAATATTTTCACAGACGTATTCCTTCCCGCACTGCCTAATCAAGGCCTCCAGCAGGGTCTTTAGAGCTAGGCTTTTATCCTGCCCGCGGAAGTTTGCGTGGAGCGAAACAGGCGTTTCCGAAAGTTGCTCGTAAGTTACCGTTGTGCCGAAATAGCTTCCCAGTTTTTCTGCAATCATGGAAGGCTTACAGTCCATTGCGTCTGCAAAGAAAGTGCCGTCTTCTTGTCTTATGCTTACCCTACTTACAGTCCACAGGTCCGGGCTTTTGTTTACGTAAAGGCGGTAGGCTTTTAGAAAGCTGTCAAAGGCGTTTTCGAAAGACGTGCCTGCAAAGCGGAATGTCATCTTTCCGCTTACCGTGTCGTCCGCAACGATTGCTATTCCCCGGTACATACTTACCGTGTAGAGAATTTCTCCTATGTCTTTGTTTACAAATTCAAATCCGTCGATTGATGAAGTTTGGTTTTTTGTTTGGGCAGAAAGGTCGCTTGGGAATGTTGCGCTGCCAACTGCAAGCCCAAGGCATAAAACTGCTAAGAGTCTTTTTTTCATTTTTGTCTCCGTTTTTTCTTTGGTCTACATATATATATTCATAGCTAAAAGTTAAAACCGTAGAAGTTTACGTAAATTTTTTTTGATAATTTGTAACAAGGTATATGGAAAAATCTGGACTTGGCAGTCGGATTCCGACTGGCAGAGTGCAGGATTTTTTGAGCAGCCTACGCCGCCGTGGAGCCCCGGGTTGCTTGCAACCCATAGTCCCGCGCAAGCGGGATGAGGGTTACCGAAGGGCGGAAGGGCGGTGGCGCAGGGGCATGGGCGGTCGAATTAGCCAAAGAGTAAAATGGTAGAGCGTATAATAGTACCGTCCAGAAAATTAAGAAGAAATACGCTTTTACAAAAAGAAAATTTATGATACATTTTTTTTAGGAGATTGACTTATGGAAAAAAAATCTTTGAAGAAAAATGCTGGTCGTGCGGGAAAAAAGGCCGGGCATGAAGAAAGAAATGAAGTTGCACTTAGGGAAGATGAATATAGAAGGATAGACAGGGAAAGTGAGCGCGACTATGCTGGCCGGGAAGAGAGGGGAAGGGCTTCTTCTTTTGCCGGGACTTTGCGCCTTGTGAAATTTTTTGTCTTCCTGTTTGTTTTGCTTGCTGCTCTTCTTGCCGCTTACTATGGCTGGAAAAAATTTACAAAGATTCAGATAGAAAGAAAATATTCTACGATTTCTTCGCAGATTCAGGAAGTTGCGGAGCTTACTGCGATTAAGTACACCTACAACGATGTTGTGAGTATAAAAAAATCTGCGGTGGGCGGAATGAGCAAGGCCTACAGCATTGTTAAGTACACGGGAATTATCCGTGTTGGAATCCGCGATGTTTCTGATATTGGAATAAACATTAGTCCCGATGGAAACAGCGTTTCTGTAAAGGTTCCGCGCTCGGAGATTTTGGAGAATGCCCTTCTTAGCCAGGAAGTGTTTGACGAAAAGGACGGGGTTTTCGTTGGCGTGAACACCAAGGAAGTGATGGAAGAGATTAAGCGCGCAATGGAAAGTCAGCTTTCCCAGATAAAGGATTCTGGAATTGAAAAGGATGCAGATAAGAAAGTGAAGTCGCTTTTGGAGAGTATGATAAAGGGTGCGGGGTATGAATCTGTTAGCGTGAAGGTTGGGCTTTGATTTTGCGGCTGGGGTGGATTATCGGGTCAAGCCCGATAATGACAGCGGTGCGCTTTTATAATGATAGCGGTGGGCTTTTGTAATGATAGCGGTGGGCTTTTGTAATGACAGCGGTGGGCTTTTGTAATGACAGCGGTGGGTTTTTGTAATGACTGCGGTGCGCTTTTATAATGATAGTGGTGCGCTTTGAGTTTTTACTGCCTGTTGTAGGATGATTCTATGTTGAGCTGCGCCCTGTATTTTGCAACGGTGCGGCGGGCAACATTTATTCCTTTTGCGGCAAGTGCGTCTGCAACTTTTTGGTCGCTCAGTTTTTTTGAGTCGTTTTTGTGCTCTTCGAGAATCTGTTTTATTTGGAAGAGTACCTGGTCTTTGCTTGTGTCTGAGACTGCGTTTGTAAAGAAATATTTTACTTCGAACAAGCCCCACTGGCACTGGATGTACTTGCTGTTTGCCATTCGGGAAATTGTTGTTTCGTGAACTCCAAGTATGTCTGCCACGTCTTTTTGCTTTAGGGCTGCAAGGTTGCCTGGGCCTTTCTTGAAAAATTCGTGCTGCATTTTTACGATTACGCAAACTGCGCTAAGTAGTGTGTCTTGGCGGTACTGGATGCTTTCTATAAAATCGCGGGCTTTTTTTATTCCTTCTGTTACGGCTTTGTTTTTTGAATCTGCGTACTGTTCGAAGGTTTTGTCTATGCTTAGGGCGGGGAGCCTGTCTTTTGCGGGGCGGACTTTCCAGACTGTTGCTTGGGGTTTGTCTGTTTTGCTAACTGTTGCTTTGCCGACCTGTGGTTTGCAAACCACCATGCCCTTGGAAAAGTCTTCTTCCGGCAAGCTTTCGCTTTCGTTTGCGGAAAGAACTTCCTCTACGTAAATGTCCGGGGCAACGTAATGGGCTTCCTTGATGCCGAATCCCTGTGCGGGGAAGGGGGTGAGGGTGCGGATAAAGTCTATTGCCTTTTGCACTGTGTCTTCCGTAACGTCTGAAAGCTCTATCTTTGAAATTTCATCCTCTTCTTTTAGTGCGAACATTTTCTTTTGTTCTGCAAGGTAAGAGATGATTTTTTTTGTTGCCCTGTCTGCAAGCGGCGGGTTTATAAAGTCCAGGCGGCCGTTTAGGATAAAGAGGGCAAGGTGCTGGTTCTTGTCTTTTAGCCTTGCCTGTACGTAAAGGCTTTCCTCTGAATTTTTTGTGCAGCAGCCTTCGGGGGAAAATGACTGGATTAGGGAAATGATTTTGTTTAGCATTTCCGTTTTTTGTTCTGGATGGCCCTTGTCTATAAAGGAGATTGGGGAGAGCATGTGGAAGCCTTTGTCGGAGAGGTTGTAGATGAGCTTTTCGCCCAGGTCCATTTCTTCTTTGGAGAGGTCTTCCATGTGCAGCTGGCTTAGCAGGTTTTCTTTTAGGCTTTTTCTGAATTCTTGCTTTGATTCAAGTGCCTGTTGGTAAGAGTTGCTTGCTTCTTGGGCGGTTTGGCTTACATTGCCGGTAACCCTTGTTGTGTCTGGCCTGTTTGAACCTGGCTTTTTTTTGCTTAGGGAGGAGCCTCGTTCCCTTACTTCCAGGGCCGGGTTTTCCGCCGCCTGCCTGTAGATTTCTTCGCGCAAGTCGGTGGAACCCATTGCAAGCAAATTCATAGCCTGAATCTGCTTTTGGCTCATCACTTGAAGTTGAGACTGTTTTAATGTCTGCTGAAAATCTATTGCCGCCATATGTCTTTAATCGCCGGAAATCAATTTTGTGTTCCACTCCCAGAAAAATCTGCCAGAAACGCCTCAGTTGCGCGTACAAGGTATTAAGGTCGCTTTCGCTCCCCCGCGCAAAGGGCGTTTCTGTCATATTTTTCTTCCGTTGCACACAAAATTGATTTCCTGCATTATTGCATACAATAAGTCTAGTATAGCATAAAATTCGAAATGGGGGTATACTTTTTGCATGAATAATTTTGCTGAATACGGTCTGGCAGTGCCTGAGATTCTTCTGCCAAAGGATAAGGATTTAAAGACTTGGTGCGTTATTGCATGTGATCAGTTTACCCAGGATATTTCTTATTGGGAAAATGCGGAAAAGGCAACTTGTGGAAAACCTTCCACTTTGAATTTGATTTTGCCGGAGGTTTATCTTTCCAGACCAGACAAGGCTGAGCGCATAAAGAAAATTCATTCGGCCATGGATTCATATTTGAAGGAAGGTGTTTTTGATGCGCCAAAAAATGAATTCATTTATATAGAAAGAAAAACTGCTTTTGGTAGGGTAAGGAAAGGCCTTTTGTGTGCCGTAGACCTTGATTCCTACGAGTGGAAGCCCTTTAGCAAGAGCCTTATACGCGCTACGGAAGCCACCATTGTTGATCGCATTCCTCCGCGTAAGGAGATTAGGAAGGGCGCACCTCTTGAAAGCCCCCACATAATGCTTTTGGTAAACGACCAGCAAAGGCTTCTTGTTGAGCGTGCAGGAGATGCTGCAAAGAAAAAGGCCCCTGTTTATTCAGGCGACCTTATGCTTGAAAGCGGTTCTATTACAGGCTGGGCCCTTTCTTCTGATGATGAGCTTTCTTTGGTTAAGGATTCGCTTGGCAAATTAAAGCAGAAGAATACGGATTCTGACGGAAGTGCCTTTATGTTTGCGGTTGGAGACGGAAACCATTCTCTTGCCACGGCTAAGGCTGTTTGGGATGAATACAAGGCAGAGCTTAAGGCTTTGGGAAAGAGCGATGAAGAAATTGCAGCTTGCCCTGTGCGCTATGCCCTTGCGGAAATTGTTAACATATACGATGAAGGTCTTACCTTTGAGCCTATTCACAGGGTTGTTTTGGGTGCGGATAAGGATGAGCTTGAAGGATTCTTGAAGGACAAAATGAATGCTTCTGTTTCTTTTGCAAAGGACCAGGGGGAGCTGGAGAAAGAAGTTGCATCTTCCGGTGGAAACTTTGGCCTTGTCTACACTGCCTGTGGAAAGACAAGCTATCTTCTTTGCAAGACTAGCGTAAAGGAGCTTCTTGTTAGCAAGATTCAGCCCCTTCTTGATGACTTTATAAAAGAAAGGAATTCTTCTGGTAAGGCAATAGAGATTGACTACATACACGGAAGCGGAGAAGTATTCCGCCTGGGTGCAAAAGAGGGGAACGTAACAATTCTTTTGCCGCCTGTTGCCAAGGATTCTTTCTTTGCAACAATCAACAAGACAGGCCCCTTGCCAAGAAAGAGCTTTAGCATGGGGGAGGCCAGCGAAAAGCGCTTTTACCTTGAGTGCAGGAGGCTTTTCTAGCCATGATTCAGCTGGTTGCTTTTTTGGGAAACTATGGCCGCGAATACGAGAACACAAGGCACAATACCGCCTGGATGTTTGAAGACTCGCTGCCTTTTGCAAATAAAATAAGCTGGCAGAACAAGTATAAGTCTGACTTTTGTGCAATTGACTACGAAGTGCTTATGGGCTGGCTTTTGGAAAGCGGGCTTGTAAAGCAGAGGTCTGACGGTTCTTTGCCCATTCCTTCTTCCGCACCTGCAAAGATTTATTTTATGAAGCCTCTTACCTACATGAATCTTAGCGGCGATGCGGTTGTAGAGGCGGCTCATTTTTTTAAGATTCCGCCGGAAGACATTCTGATTGTGCACGACGAGATAGAGCTTGCCCCGGGCTTTGTCAGCCTCAAGTGGGGTGGTGGCCTTGGCGGGCACAACGGTTTGCGGTCTGTAAAGGCTGTCCTTGGTACTGCTGACTTTTGGAGGCTGCGCTTTGGGGTTGGAAAGTGTACCAACGGTTCTGTTGCGGATTATGTTCTTGGCAAATTTGCGGGGGACGAGGCAATTCTTATGAGCCAGGTCTTTGAGATGACGCTTCCTCTTTTTGCAAAGGTTCTTACCGCAAAGGATGCCCACAATCTTTTGGGTGAGTGGGGAAAGAAGAAGCTTGTGGAATAGCGGAAAAGTAGCCTACGCGGGATTGTAGGGTGAAAGCAACCTACGCGGGATTGTAGGGGCGGCGTAGCCGTTGCGGAACGAAGTGGAGTAATGGAGGCGAAAGCCGGAACCCCGAAAAGCCCGTGACGAAAGGCATGAGAGCCGGTTGCAGCCAAGGGCTTTTTGGCAGAGCAAGTAGGACTTCGTCCTCAAAAGTTCCGTCCTTACTGAAGATCTTCCATTTTGCTAAGCTTTGATTTTTTGCTTTTTACAGCATAAATTGAAGTTAGGACTGTTGCAACGATTATTGTAGCCGTGATTATTTCCCAGATTCCGTTTGTGGCAAGGGTGCATGCGATTATTGCGATGAAGCCGCCTACCGGGGAAAGGTTGTCCGTAGAAAAGCCGAACTGTTCCATTGCGCCCTTCATTCCCTGCAGAAGAGGCTCCGCGTAGAAGATGTAGAGGGCTGCCATTACGATAAGTGTGTGGCAGAGTGTGCCTACGGCTGCTGCAATGGAGCCGGAGATTACTTTTGAAAAGCCGGGCAGCTTGTTTAGCAGCTTGCATATTGCCCAGACCGCAATCGGGAAAAGCATCCTGGGCAGGACTGAGCAGAAGGGGTTGATGAAAAAGGGGCTTCCTGTTTGGGCTGCCCTAATTAGGCTTGAAAGACCGAATATGAGACCTACGCTTACTCCCGGGACAAGGCCTGCAAGTATTACGGCAAGGATTACCGGGATGTGCATTATGGTTATGGCAAGGAGGCCTATCTGTATGTAGCCGAGGGGGGTAAAGCTTAATACTACGCTGAGTGCCCCGAATACGCCCGTAAGCGCGATTTTATAGTTTATTGAGCGGTTTGTTTTTTCCATAAAAAGCCTCTGTAAAACTCTGGTGATTTTTAATTTATAATGTGATTTTACTTAAAAATCAAGGGACTGTAAAGGGCAAAAAAAATGCGGTATATGCAAAAGGCAGGCGCATATACCGCATAAATCTATCTTTAGACGACAACTTAATTTAAAAGCAGGTTGTTAAGTTGCCTCCCACCAAAAGATTTTCCAAATTTAAAGGCGGATTGTCTCCACCATGTAGCGGATGGACGTTCCCTTGTCATCCTTTAGGGTCTTTTCCACTATAAAGACAAGGCTCTTTCCAGCCGGATCGGTAAAGATGCGGTCGATTCTGTAGGAAGTGATGTTTTCCCTCCAGTAGTCCGGGGTTCCAACTTTTTTGCTGTAGATGACGTTCCCCTCGGAATCCTTTTTTTCCAGGCTTATGTAGAAGCTTGACTGGACATTTGGCCCGCGGTCCCATGACTTTTTGCTTACGAGCTTTATGTTGTAGTAGATGTCCTCTCCAGCTTCCTCCGAGCCGTCAAAATCCTTGAAGATAATTTCGTCGCCGGGTGCCTTTGTGTTGCTTTCGCGCACGTAGAGGGGAATCTGCTTTTTGGAGCAGTTGTATTTGTCGATTTTTGCCGAATTGCTTTTTAGGAGCCTGTCGTAAGCGTTCTTGCCCGAACCTGACTTGTTTTTTGTCTTGTAGACTTCGTTCTTTACAAAAACATTGCCTGCCACGTCTACAGTGTAAATTTCGGCCCAGGCTTCGTAAGTTTTGTCCAGCTTTCCGTACTGGCCGAATACGTAAACTTTACCGTCGGAAGAAAAACCTATATCGGAAAAAACGGCTGCGTCGCCGGCAAAGACAGTTTGAGTGGTAAGGAGTGATGCGCACAAAAAAAGCGCTAGTGAAGCAACAATTCTTTTCATAAGTCCTCCCAAATTTATAAAACGAATTCTTTCTTTTTTTATCGGAATGGCAATTTTTATCTTTAGGGCTTTTATTTTGCCTGAAAATGTTCTTTTTCTTCTTTTTTGTGGCGGCACTTTTATGGTTTTACCGGCAGTTTTATTAAAGAAGAAGTTGTGCCCCGTGTGTGGGCTTTCCGCACTTCCGCTTTCGCTCCATTCCCCGCAAGCGGGGAACGCCTTCGGCGGTGCTCCAATCCCTGCCGCGCTTGGGGATGCTAAAGGAAAATACGATTGAATTT